>Ga0233363_1000450_pt1 | contig 18680 bp, 19 predicted proteins | sample ElkDunMinimDraft_18_FD_191534 | JGI IMG/M metagenome (GOLD analysis project Ga0233363, IMG submission 191534) | Fecal eukaryotic communites from dung pellets of Tule Elk in California, USA - Elk Dung C16 | ecosystem: Host-associated > Mammals > Digestive system > Large intestine > Fecal | place... | reverse complement strand
GGGCATCCGCACCGTGCAGACGGGCGTCGGGGACCGCTACGTGCTCGAGGCGATGCGCTCGGGCGGCTTCAGCCTCGGCGGTGAGCAGTCCGGCCACATCATCGCCAGCGACCACGCCACGACGGGCGACGGCCTGCTCACCGCGCTCCTCCTGGCGGCGCGGGTCGTGGAGACCGGCCGCTCGATCGCCGACCTCGCCTCGTTCGTCACCCGGCTGCCGCAGACCCTCGTCAACGTCGGGGGCGTCGACAAGGCGCGCGCGGGCGAGGACGCCGGACTGCAGGAGGCCGTCGTCGCCGCCGAGGCGCGCCTCGGGGACACCGGACGCGTCCTGCTCCGCCCCTCGGGCACCGAGTCGCTCGTCCGGGTCATGGTCGAGGCCGGGACCCAGGAGGAGGCCGACCTCGTCGCCGCTGAGCTGGCCGAGGTCGTGCGTGCGCGCCTGTCCCTCGGCTGACCACCGTCCGGACGGACGACCCCTCCCCGGTGACATCCGGGGCCCGGCGGGATTCAATGGTGAGGTGAGCCCGGTGAGCACCTCGTGAGCGAGGCGATGATGGCGATCGAGGACTGGGTCCTCGGCATGGCGGACTCCCCGTGGCTCCTCGTCGCCGTCCTGGCGCTGGCGATGATCGACGGGTTCTTCCCACCCGTGCCCAGCGAGTCGATCGTCATCGCCGTCGCCGTGCTCGCGATCACCGGGGACGGGCCCAGCCTGTGGCTGCTCATCCTCTTCGCCGCGACGGGTGCGTTCGCCGGGGACCTCATCGCGTACACGATCGGCACGAAGGTGCCCATCGAACGGCTGCGGATCTTCCAGGGCAGACGCGGCCAGGCCAGTCTGCGGTGGGCCCGGCGCGCCCTCGTCCACCGCGGCACCGTCCTCATCCTCTCCGCCCGCTTCATCCCGATCGGGCGCGTGGCGGTGAACATGACCGCGGGCGCGGTGCGCTTCCCGCGGCCCCGCTTCGTCCTCGTCGCCGGCATCGCGGCCATCCTGTGGGGCGCGTACGCCACCCTGCTCGGCATGGGCGCCGGGGTCTTCCTCCACGACCACCCGCTCGTCGCCGTCGCCGTCGGCGTGGCCGGCGGTGTGCTCCTCGGGTTCGGGGTCGACGCGCTGCTGCGGTTCGCCCACCGGAGGCTGGGCGGCCGGCTGCCCGAGAGCCTGGAGGTCCTCGACCCGGACTACGTGCCGCCCGCCGACCCCGCCGCGGCGGGTCCCGCCACCGACGAGCGGACGAGCACCTCCGGCTAGATCTTGCGCAGCCGCATCCGGCGCATCCGGTGGTCGCCCGCCTTGGTGAGCACGAGGGAGGCCCGGCCGCGGGTGGGGAGGATGTTCTCCTCGAGGTTCGGCTCGTTGATCGTGCTCCAGATGCGAGTCGCCGTGGCGGTCGCCTCCTCGTCGCTCAGGTCGGCGTAGCGGCGGAAGTAGGACCGGGGGTCGGCGAACGCGGTGCGGCGCAGCGACAGGAACCGGTCGACGTACCAGCGACGCACGTCGTCGGTGCGGGCGTCGACGTAGATCGAGAAGTCGAAGAAGTCGCTCACCGCGAGGCTCGGGGAGCCGTCCGACGTCGTGCGCGCCGGCTGCAGGACGTTGAGGCCCTCGACGATGAGGACGTCGGGGCGGCGCACGGTGATCTGCTTGCCCGGGACGATGTCGTAGGTGAGGTGGTCGTACACCGGGGCGCTCACCTCCGGAACCCCCGACTTCACCGCGCTGAGGAAGCGCAGCAGCGCGCGCTGGTCGTAGGACTCCGGGAAGCCCTTACGGGTCATGATCCCGCGCCGCTCGAGCTCGGCGTTGGGGTGGAGGAAGCCGTCGGTGGTGACGAGCTCGACCCGGGGGGTGCCGGACCACCGGCGCAGCATCTCCCGCAGCAGGCGCGAGGCCGTCGACTTCCCGACGGCGACCGAGCCGGCGACCCCGATGACGAACGGCGTGCGGCCCATCCGCTCCCCGAGGAACGTCGAGGTCACCGACCCGAGCCGGCGCGAGGAGGCGACGTACAGCGACAGCAGTCGCGACAGCGGCCGGTAGACGGTGTCGACCTCCTCGAGGTCGACCGGGTCGCCCAGGCCGCGGAGGCGGTCGATGTCGCCGGCGGTCAGCGGCTGCGGCGTGGACGCCGACAGCCTGCTCCACGTCCTGCGGTCGAACTCGAGGAAGGGGGACAGTGACGACGGGGCGGCCGGTAGCGCGGGCTGGGTCACGGACACAGTGTTCCCTACCGCGACGGGTGCCGCGCCCGACTCACCCCCGAGGCGATAGCCTGGTGGGTATGTGCGGAATCGTGGGTGCCGTGTCCGTGACGAGCGCAGGCACCCCGCCTGTCGAGGTCGTGCTGGACGGGCTCGCCCGCCTGGAGTACCGGGGGTACGACTCCGCCGGGATCGCCGCCGTCACCGACGGCGGGCTCGCGGTGCGCAAGAAGGCCGGCAAGCTGCAGAACCTGCTCGAGGAGCTCGAGCGTTACCCGTTGCCCCCGGCGCTGGCCGCCATCGGCCACACCCGGTGGGCCACGCACGGCGGGCCCACCGACGAGAACGCCCACCCGCACCTGTCCGGTGACGGCCGCCTCGCGGTCGTCCACAACGGGATCATCGAGAACTACGCCTCGCTGCGCAGCGAGCTCGAGGCCGACGGCGCGGTGTTCCTCTCCCAGACCGACACCGAGGTCGTCGCCCACCTCCTCGGGCGCACCTACGCCGGTGACCTCACCGCCGCCATGCTCGCCGTGACCGCCCGGCTCGAGGGCGCCTTCACGCTCGTCGCCGTCCACGCCGACCACCCCGGCACGATCGTCGCCGCCCGCCGCAACTCCCCGCTCGTCATCGGGCTGGGCGAGGGCGCGAACTACCTGGGCTCCGACGTCGCCGCGTTCGTCTCCCAGACCAAGCGGGCGCTGGAGGTCGACCAGGACCAGGTCGTCACCCTCACCGGCGACTCCGTCACCGTCGTCGACGCGGCGGGCGTGGAGGTCGAGCCGCGGGCGTTCACCGTCGAGTGGGACGCCGCCGCGGCCGTCAAGGGCGGCTACGACTCCTTCATGGACAAGGAGATCCACGACCAGCCCCAGGCCGTGGCCGACACCCTGCTCGGCCGCACCGACGAGCTCGGCCGCCTCAAGCTCGACGAGCTGCGCATCGACGAGACGATCCTGCGCAGCATCGACAAGATCATCGTCGTCGCGTGCGGCACCGCCGCCTACGCCGGCTTCGTCGCGAAGTACGCCATCGAGCACTGGTGCCGCATCCCGGTCGAGGTCGAGCTCGCCCACGAGTTCCGCTACCGCGACCCCGTCGTCAACGAGAAGACCCTCGTCGTCGCGGTCTCCCAGTCCGGGGAGACGATGGACACGATCATGGCCGTGCGGCACGCGCGCGAGCAGGGCTCCAAGGTGCTCGCCGTCGTCAACACCTACGGGTCGACGATCGCCCGCGAGTCCGACGCGGTCCTCTACACCCACGCCGGGCCGGAGGTCGCCGTCGCCTCGACGAAGGCCTTCATCGCCCAGATCACCGCGACGTACCTGCTCGGCCTCTACCTCGCCCAGCTGCGCGGCAACAAGTACATCGACGAGGTCGCCGACTACCTCGCCGAGCTCGGGCGCATCCCCGCGCGCATCGAGGAGGTGCTCGCCCGCCAGGACGAGGTCCGCGACGTCGCCCGCGCGATGCGCGACACGACGTCGGTGCTCTTCCTCGGACGGCACGTGGGCTACCCGGTCGCGCTCGAGGGCGCGCTCAAGCTCAAGGAGCTCGCCTACATCCACGCCGAGGGCTTCGCCGCCGGGGAGCTCAAGCACGGGCCGATCGCGCTCGTCGAGGAGGGGCAGCCGGTGTTCGTCGTCGTCCCCACCCCGCGCCGGCCCACCCTGCACGCCAAGGTCATCTCCAACATCCAGGAGGTGCGGGCACGCGGCGCGCGCACCCTCGTCATCGCCGAGGACGGCGACGACGCGGTCGAGCCGTACGCCGACACCGTCTTCCGCTACCCGGCCACCCCGACGCTCATGACGCCGCTCGTGTCCGTCGTGCCGCTGCAGATCTTCGCCTGCGAGCTCGCCAAGGCGAAGGGCTACGACGTCGACCAGCCGCGCAACCTGGCGAAGTCGGTGACCGTGGAGTGACCCGGTGATCGTCGGGGTGGGGATCGACGTCGTCGACGTCGAGCGGTTCATGGCGACCCTCGAGCGCACGCCCCGGCTGCGGGACAAGCTCTTCACCGCCGAGGAGCGCGGCCTGCCGCCGGCGTCGCTCGCGGCGCGCTTCGCCGCCAAGGAAGCGATCGCCAAGGCGCTCGGCGCCCCGGGCGGCATGTCGTGGCAGGACTGCACCGTCGAGCGCGTGCCGGGCGGGGCGCCGGTCGTCCACGTGCGCGCCTCCGTCGCGGCGCGCGCCGCCGAGCTCGGCGTGCGCACCTGGCACCTGTCCATCTCCCACGACGCCGGGATCGCCTCGGCGATGGTCGTCGCCGAGGCCTGATGATCCGCGCGTACGAGGCCGAGGCGATCCGGGAGGCGGAGGCGCCCCTGCTCGCCGTCACCGCGACCGACGAGCTCATGACCCGTGCCGCGTTCGCCGTCGCGACGGCCGTGCTCGAGGAGCTCACCCGGCTCGGGGCACGCCGCAGCGGCACGACGGTCCTCCTGCTCGTCGGCGGGGGCAACAACGGCGGGGACGCGCTGTACGCCGGTGCCTACCTCGCCCGCCGCGGGCTGCAGGTGGCCGCCGCGCTGTGCACCGACCGCCCCCACGAGCGAGGGCTGGCCGCCGCGCGCGCGGCCGGGGTCCGCGCCCACGACGTCCTCGACGCGGCCGGCCGGCCGCGCGCGGAGCTCCTCGCCGTGCTCGCCGACCGGGCCGGGGTGTGGCTCGACGGACTCACCGGCATCGGCGCGCGCGGCGCCCTGCGCGAGCCGCTCGCCGGGATCGTCACGGCGCTCGCCGCCCGCCGGGCCGCGATGCCCGACGAGCCGACCGTCGTCGCCGTCGACGTCCCCTCGGGCATCGGGGTGGACGACGGCACCGTCGCCGGACCGGTCCTGCGCGCCGACGTCACGGTGACGATGGGGGCGGCCAAGCCGGGCCTGCTCACCCGCCCGGCCGAGGCGCTCACCGGGCGGCTCGTCGTCGTCGACATCGGGCTCGCCCTGGGGGAGCCGGCGCTCGCCCGGCTCGGCGCCGCCGACGTCGCCGACCTGCTCCGCCCGCCGCTGCCCACCGACCACAAGTACACCCGCGGCGTCCTCGGCCTCGTCGCCGGGTCGACGACGTACCCCGGCGCCGCCGTGCTCGCCGCGGCCGGCGCGCTGCGCACCGGCGTGGGCATGGTGCGCTACCTCGGCCCCGAGGGCCCCACCCGCCTCGTCCACGAGCGCTTCCCCGAGGTCGTCGCCGGCAGCGGCCGGGTCCAGGCCTGGGCCGCCGGCAGCGGCGTCGACCCGGCCGACGAGGGGCGCGCCGCGGACGTGCGCGACGCCCTGCGCCGGGCGCTCGCCGACGGCCTGCCCGCGGTCCTCGACGCCGGGGCGCTGGCCCTGGCCCCCGAGCGGCTGCCCGCGACCGTCGTCCTCACCCCGCACGCCGGGGAGCTCGCCCAGCTCCTCACCGCGCGCGGGGAGACGACGAGCCGGGCCGACGTCGAGGCCGCGCCGCTGACCGCGGCCCGCCGCGCCGCCGCGCTCACCGGCGCCACCGTGCTGCTCAAGGGGGCGACGACGGTCGTCGCCGCTCCGGGTGGCACCACCCTCACCCAGGCCGACGGCAGCCCGTGGCTGGCCACCGCCGGCACCGGTGACGTCCTCGCCGGGGTGCTCGGTGCGCTGCTCGCCCAGCGCGGGGAGGACCTCGCCGGCGGGGGAGACCCCGACGGCGCCCTCACCGCCGAGCTCGCCGCGGCCGCCGCCCTCCTCCACGGCCGGGCCGGCGCGCGCGCCTGCGCCGGTGGCCCGGTCACCGCCCTCACGGTGGCAGACGCCCTGCCCGGTGTGGTCGCCGACGTCCTCGGCTCACTCTGAGGGGACGGCACAGGTGGGAGACTCGGGGACTGTGAGCTACTACCCGGCCCGTGCGGTCGTCGACCACGCCGCCATCCGCGCGAACGTCGAGAGGATGCGCGCCGTCGCCGGGCGTGCGGAGGTCATGGCCGTGGTCAAGGCCGACGCGTACGGGCACGGCATCCTCCCGGTCGCGCGCACGGCGCTCGCCGCCGGGGCGACGTGGCTCGGCGTCGCCCAGCTCGGGGAGGCGCTCGGCCTGCGCGCCGCGGGCGTCACCGCCCCGCTGCTCACGTGGATCTACGCCCCGGGCGCGCCGCTGGCCGACGCCGTCGCCGCCGGGATCGACGTCTCGGCCGCCGCACCGTGGGCGCTGGAAGGGCTCGCCGCGGCCGCCGTGCGGGCCGGGCGGCCCGCACGCGTCCACCTCAAGGCCGACACCGGGATGGGGCGCGGCGGCGCCCGGCCCGAGGCGTGGGACGGGCTCGTCGACCACGCCGCCCGGCTCGCCGCGGAGGGCACCGTCGACGTCGTCGGCGTGTGGTCCCACCTCGCCCGGGGGGACGAGCCGGAGGCCTCCACCACCGCCGAGCAGGTCGCGACCTTCCGGGCGGCGCTCGCCGTCGTCGACCGCGCGGGCCTGCGTCCCGCCGTGCGCCACCTCGCGGCCTCCTCCGGGACGCTGTTCCACCCCGAGACCCACTTCGACCTCGTCCGGCCCGGGATCGCCCTCTACGGCCTGTCCCCGGCGCCCGACGTCGCGAGCCCCGTCGACCTCGGCCTGCGCGCGGCGATGCGCCTGGAGGCCGACGTCATCCTCACCAAGGACGTCCCCGCCGGCACGCGCGTGGGGTACGGCCACACCTACGCCACCCCGGAGGCCGGACGGCTCGCCCTCCTCCCGCTCGGCTACGGCGACGGCATCCCCCGCCACGCCGGCAGCGCCGGGCCGGTCCAGCTCGCCGGGCGCAGGGCGCGCATCGCCGGCCGGGTGAGCATGGACCAGGTCGTCGTCGACCTCGGACCCGGTGCCGAGGCCGCCCCCGGCGACGTCGCCGTCCTCTTCGGCGACGCCCGCGACGGCGTCCCCACGGCCGAGGACTGGGCGGCGGCGGCCGGCACCATCGGCTACGAGATCGTCACCCGCCTCGGCACCCGCGTCCCCCGCACCCACGTCTCGCTGGAGGTCACCCCATGAGCACCACCTGGCAGCTGCCCGACCCCGAGGCCACCCGTGAGCTGGGCCGCCGGCTCGCCGGCGTGCTCCGGGCCGGGGACCTCGTCGTCCTCACCGGCGACCTCGGCGCCGGGAAGACGACCCTCACCCAGGGCATCGGCACCGGGCTGGGAGTGCGCGGCCAGGTCGCCTCCCCGACCTTCATCATCGCCCGCTCCCACCCGAGCCTCGGGCAGGGCCCCGACCTCGTCCACGTCGACGCCTACCGCCTGCGGTCCCTCGCCGAGGTCGACGCGCTCGACCTCGACAGCTCCCTGGAGGACTCGGTCACCGTCGTCGAGTGGGGCGAGGGGATGGTCGAGGACCTCGCCGAGGACCGCCTCGAGATCAGCGTCGCGCGCCCCCGCGGCGGCCTGGCCGGGCAGGACGAGGTCGCCGACGCGGGCACCCGCACGGTGACCGTCCGTGCCCTCGGGCGGCGCTGGGAGGGCGTGGACCTCGCCTCCGCCGTCGGGCCGGCGGACGCCTGGGCCCGGCCGTGACCCACCGGCTGCTCAGGGTGGCGCTCACCGCGCTGCTCGTCGCCGCCCCCACCGCCGCCCTGGGCTCGACCGAGGACCCCGGCGCCCCCGCCGTCGTCGTCACGACCGCTCCCGAGGACGTCGTCACCTGGTTCGCCGAGCAGGGGCCCCGCGCGCTCACGGCGGCAGAGCTCGACGCCCCCGGCCAGCTCACCGTCGGTGCCCCGCGCCCCGTCGCGCGGTGGACCGAGGCCTACCTCACGGGGGAGGACACCGACGAGGTGGCCGAGCAGGCCGCCGAGTGGGTCGCTCCGGTGCTGCGCCAGGTCCAGGACATGACCGAGCCCGTCGCCGTCGTCCACGCCGCCGAGGACGGCGGGCTCGAGCTCGTGGACGTCGTGCCGGACGCGCTGCTCGCCGAGACCGTCGCCGATGCCCCCGAGGACGCCGTGCTCGTCGCGGACGACACCGTCGAGGGCTGGTTCCAGCTCCTCGACGGGGAGGTCCGCCCGGTGTCCGAGGGCGCCCGTGGCGTCCTCCAGGGCTCGCTGCCCCCCGACGTCTTCCAGACCTTCCTCTCCGGCTGGCACGGGGAGTCCGGCACGGCCTCCCCGCGGGCCGCGGAGCAGGAGGACGACGCCGCGCTGTCCCCGCTCGTCCCGGTCGGGATCATCGTCGTCGGTGCGGTCGTGGCCTGGCTGCTCGTGCGCCACTACCGGCGCGCGGACTCCCGGATCGCGGCCGACGTCCACGCCGGGCTGGAGCCGCCCCCGCCGGGGGAGGAGAGCCCCGGTGAGGACGCGGCGGCGCCCGTCGAGCGGTAGCCGCGTGCCCGCCGTGCCCCGCGCGGACTACCCTGGGCGCGTGCGAACCCTGTGCATCGACACCTCCGCCGGCAGCGCCGTCGCCCTCCACGACACCGAGTCCGGCGTCCTCGCCCGGGCGCGCAGCGCCGACCACCGCGGGCACGCCGAGCGGCTGTCCGCCCTCGTCGTCGAGGTGCTCGACGAGGCGGGAGTGGCGATGGCCGACGTCGGCCGGGTCGCGGTCGGCACCGGGCCGGCGCCCTACACCGGGCTGCGCGTGGGCCTGGTCACCGCGCTCGCCCTCGGGCGTGCCCGCGGGATCCCCGTCCACGGCGTGAGCAGCCTCGACGTCCTCGCGCGCCAGGTCCTCGACCTCACCCCCGACGCCACCGTCGTCGTCCTGGGTGACGCGCGACGCAAGGAGGTCTACTCCGCCCGCTACGTCGCGCTCGGCCCGGACGACGTCGAGCTGCTCGACGGCCCCCGCGTCGGCCCGGCGGCGGACGTGGCCGGCGACGCGCTCGGCGCGGCCGTCGACCAGCCGCCCGTCGTCGTCGCCGGGGCCGGGGCGGTGCTCTACGCCGACGTCCTGCCCCCGACGCCGGGGACGCCCGACGAGGTGGACCCGGGAGTGCTCGCGCGGATCGTGGCGGCACGCCTGGCGCGCGCCGAGGCCGGCGAGGAGGTCGCGCTCGGCACCGAGCCGCTCTACCTGCGCCGCCCGGACGTGTCCCCGGCGGGAGCGCGCAAGCGGGCCTCGTGACCCTGCGGCCGCTGCGGGAGGAGGACCTCGACCGGGTGATGGAGCTCGAGGCCGAGCTCTTCGGACGCGGCGCGTGGTCCCGCGAGGTCTACCTCGCCGAGCTCGCCCTGCCCGGCCGGTACTACGTCGCGGCCGAGGAGGACGGCGTGCTCGTCGGCTACGCCGGCATCGCGCTGGGGGAGGACTGCGAGGTCATGACCGTCGGGGTCGCCGCCGCGAGCCGCGGCCGGGGCGTCGGGGCGGCGCTGCTCACCGACCTGCTCGACCGCGCGCGTGCCGCCCGCGCCCGCCACGTGTTCCTCGAGGTGCGGTCCGGCAACGACGCCGCACAGCGGCTCTACCGGCGCGCGGGGTTCGAGGAGATCGGCACCCGGCCGCGCTACTACGGCGACGAGGACGCCGTCGTCATGCGGCTGCGGCTGCGCAGCGGCCAGGGCGACCTCACCGCCGGCTGACGGCGCGGCCCCGGGACGCCCGGGACCGCGCCGTGGCTCACAGGACGACGGCGGCGGTCTCGAAGTCGAGCCGGCCGGCGCGGGGGCGCACGGCACCGTCCTCGTCGCTCGCGGCGTGCCCGACGTTGAGGACCGCGAGGGTGCGCCAGCCGGAGTCGGCGAAGAGCTCGGCGTCCACGCCGGCGGCGTCCAGGCCGGTCATCGGGCCGACGGCCAGACCGGCCGCGCGCAGCCCGAGGATGAGGTAGCCGAGCTGGATGAGGGCGTTCGTGCGGGCGAAGGCGTCGCGGAAGCCGGGGTCGCCGTCCATCTTCTCCCGGGCGCCGGCGCGGTGCGGGGCGAGGACGTCGAAGTGCTCGTGGAACGCCGGGTCGTAGGCGACGACGATGCTCAGCGGCGCGCGGAGGGTCTTGTCCTGGTTGCCCTTCGCCAGGTGGGCGACGAGCCGTTCGCGGCCCTCGCCCCGCTCGACGAGCGCCAGGCGCAGCGGCTGGCAGTTCATCGCGGTCGGCGCCCAGCGCACCGCCTCGTACACCTCACGCACCGTGGCGACGTCGACCGGCTCGTCGGTGAAGAGGTTGGTCGTGCGCGCGTCCTGGAAGATCCGCGGGTCGAGGGAGACAGAGGGGTGCTGGAGAACGTCGGTCGTCATGTCAGTGGCAACGGCACCGGCCCCACGGCGCATCCCGGGACGCCGGTGACGTCAGCCACACGTGTCCTGCCACGGTCGCGCACTACCCTGTGGGGGTGAGCGAACCACTGGTCCTGGGGATCGAGACGAGCTGTGACGAGACCGGCTTCGCGCTGGTCCGCGGGCGTGAGCTGCTCGCCGACGTCACCGCCTCGTCGATGGACGAGCACGCGCGCTTCGGGGGCATCGTGCCCGAGGTCGCGAGCCGGGCCCACCTCGAGGCCTTCGTCCCCACGCTCGACGCCGCGCTCGACGCCGCCGGGTGCCGCCTGGAGGACGTCGACGCCGTCGCCGTGACCGCCGGCCCTGGCCTCGTCGGCTCGCTCACCGTCGGCGTCGCCGCGGCGAAGTCGCTGGCGCTCGCCCTGGACCGCCCGCTCTACGGCGTCAACCACGTCATCGGGCACATCGCGGTGGACGAGCTCGTCCACGGACCGTTCCCCGAGCGCTTCATCGGGCTCGTCGTCTCGGGCGGTCACACGAGCCTGCTCGAGGTGCGTGACATCGCCACCGACGTCGTCGAGCTCGGGCAGACGCTCGACGACGCCGCGGGGGAGGCCTTCGACAAGGTGGGCCGGCTGCTCGGACTGCCCTACCCGGGCGGCCCGCACGTCGACCGGCTCGCCCGGGAGGGCGACCGCTCCGCGATCCGCTTCCCGCGCGGGCTGTCCAAGGGCAAGGACGCCGTGCGCCACCCCTACGACTTCTCCTTCTCGGGCCTGAAGACGGCCGTGGCCCGCTACGTCGAGGGAGTGGAGGACGCGGGGGAGGAGCTCCCCGCCGCCGACGTCGCGGCCTCGTTCTCCGAGGCGGTCGCCGACGTCCTGGTGAGCAAGACGCTGGTCGCCGCCCAGCGCGCCGGGACCGGCACCGTCGTCGTCGGCGGTGGCTTCTCGGCGAACTCGCGCCTGCGCGAGCTCTTCGCCGAGCGTGGGCAGGTGCACGGCATCGAGGTGCGCATCCCCCCGATCCGCTACTGCACCGACAACGGCGCGATGATCGCCGCGCTCGGCTCGGCGATGCTGCGCTCGGGCGTCGCGCCGTCGGCGATCGACATCCCCGTCGACTCCGGCATGCCGCTCACGCTCGTCCGCGCCTGAGGATCACCCCGGGCTCACCCCGAGCCCGCCCGTCTCGGCCCCCCGGTCACCCCGGACGTCACGGGTGATCATGACTAGCGTCGCCTGCATGACCTCGGGACCGCGGCCGCGTGAGAGCTGGGTGGACGTCGCCAAGGGGGGCGCGATCGTTCTCGTCGTGCTCTACCACGCGGCGTACTTCCTCGGCGACGTCGGCCTGGCGTGGTCCTGGTCGGAGGCCAGCGGCGCGTTGACCACCTTCCGCATGCCGCTGTTCTTCCTCACCGCCGGCCTCTTCGCCGCCCGGGCGCTCTCCCTGGACCTGCGCGGCCTGCTCACCCGGCGGGTCCTGCGGCTGCTGTGGCTCTACGTCCTGTGGTCCTTCGCCTGGACGCTCGCGCTTCGCACGCTCCCGCACCTGAGCCACGAGCCGACCTGGGGCGAGCTCGGGCTGATCCTCGTGTGGCCGCACGCGAGCACGAGCACCTGGTTCCTCTACGCCCTGGCGCTGTACTTCGTCCTCGCCTGGTCGATCAGGCGGCTGCCGGCGTGGTCGCAGCTCACCCTGGCCGCCCTGGTGTCCATCGCCTTCGACGCCGACCTCCTCGCCACGGGGAACATGACGCTCGACAAGATGGCGACGTACTTCGTCTTCTTCCTGGCGGCCGCGCTCCTCGGCCCGCGGCTGCGGGAGGCGGCCGGCGGGGTGCGCCCGCGGCACCTGGTCGTGGCCGCCGCCGGCTACCTCGGCGCCTCGGTGGCGGTGTCCGCGGCCGGGGCGATGTGGGTCCCGGGCGTGCGCCTCGCGGTCAGCTGCCTGGCCGTCGTCTTCGGCGTCACCCTCGCCGTCGTGCTCAGCGGGCAGCCCGCCATGCGGTGGCTGGAGCTCCTCGGCAGGCGGACGCTCCCGATCTACGTCCTGCACTTCTACCCGGTGCTCGTCGTGAGCGCGCTGCTCGAGCCGGTCGCCGGGCGGATCGGCTGGGCCGCCCCCGTGCTCCCGCCGTTGCTCACGGCCGTTGCCATCCTCCTCAGCCTCGGCGTGGAGCGGGTCACGCGTCGCGTCCCCGGGCTCTACACGCTGCCCTCCGTGCGGCTGCGGCGCCCGGCCGTCGCCGGCCGGGCTGCCCTCGACCCGACCGGCTGACGCACGCCGGCTCACAGGGGCCGGCCGGCCCTCATCTCGGCGACGAGCGAGGCGACGACGGCGTCGAGGTCGCCGTCGTTGCGGCGCGCCACCCGGCGCTGGCGCTGGTAGGACGCGCCCCGGCGCATGATCGTGCGCACGCCGTCGAGCTCCGCCAGGCACCCCAGCCGGTCGGCGACCGGCTCGAGCGTGCGCAGCAGGTCCTCGAGCGAGTCGGTGACGAGCTGCTCGTTGCCCGCGGCGTCGAGGATGACGATGGCGTCCATCCCGTAGCGCGCCGAGCGCCACTTGTTCTCCTGGAGGAACCACGCGGGCATCCGCGGCAGCTCGCGGCCCTCGTCGAGCATGGTCGAGAAGTGCTCGACGAGGCAGTGGGTGAGCGCCGCGAGGGCGAGCACCTCGGTGAGGTTCGAGGCGCCGTCGAAGACCCGCATCTCCAGGGTGCCCAGGTGCGGGGCCGGGCGGATGTCCCAGCGGATCTCGCTGAAGTGGTCGATGACCCCGGTGTGGAGCATGTCCTGGGCGTAGGTCTCCAGCTCCAGCCACCCGTCGAAGAGCTGGGGCAGCCCGGCGGTGGGCAGCTGCTGGAAGAGCAGCGCGCGGTTGGAGGCGTAGCCGGTGTCGCGCCCGGACCAGAACGGGGAGGAGGCCGACAGCGACTGCAGGTGGGGGAAGTAGGAGAGCATCGCGCGCAGCAGCGGCAGGACCTTGCGCTGGTCCTCGACCCCGACGTGGACGTGGACGCCGTAGATGACCATCTGGCGCCCCCACCACTGGGTGCGCTCGATGAGCGTGGCGTAGCGCTCCTTGTTGGTCACCCGCTGGTCGTCGGACTGGGCGAAGGGGTGGGTCCCGGCGCACATGAGGTCCACCCGCAGCGGCTCGCACACCGCGCGCAGCTCCTCGACCGTGCGCTCGAGGTCCGCGCCCGCCTCGCGCACGGTCGCGGCCACCCCGGAGACGACCTCGATGGTGTTGAGGAGCAGCTCGGGGTGGACGTTGGGGTGGGCGTCGGCGCCCGCGGGCCGCACCGCCTCCAGCACCGTCGGGGCCACCTGGCGCAGGTGGCCGGAGTCGGTGTCGACGAGGGCGAGCTCCCACTCGATGCCGATCGTCGACCGCGCCGACGGCGCGAAGGGGATCTCCATGGGCCCATGATGCCGTCCGGGCCCCGGGGAGGACGACAGGGCGCTCAGACCGGTTCCACGACGATGACGGACTGCCGGCCCGCGATGCGCGTGAGGACGATCGTCGCGCTCGCCGGGCCGCTGAGCGACAGCTGGCGGCGCAGCTGGCCGGGCTCCACCGCGGTGCCCCGCTTCTTGATCGTCACCGTGCCCACCTGCCGGTCGCGCAGGTAGGTGCGCAGCGGCTTGAGCGAGAACGGGAAGTGGTCGAGGACCCGGTAGGCGGTGAGGAACGGGCTGTCCTCCAGCCGCGGGCCGGTGAGGTAGGCGATCGACTCCGCGACCAGACCGGCGCCGACGAGGTCCCCGGCCCGGGCGACGAGCCCGGCGCGGATGACCGCGCCGTCGGGCTCGTAGAGGTAGTGGTCGAGCGGGCGGACCTCCCCGGTGCGCACGGGCGCGTCCGCGGTGGGGACGGCGTCGTCGGCCAGGGTGTGCGCGCCGTCGCCCCGCAGGACGAGCGCGCTGCGGCCCGGGCCCTCGTGGGCCAGGCGGCCGAACCACAGCCCGGCCTCGACGACGTCGCCGTCGACGCTCACCCACTGGGCGTGGGTCTCGGGCGGGAGCATCGCGTGCGGGATGCCCGGGGCGACCTTGAGGCCGACGTCCGCCACCTGCTCACGCAGCGCGAGCACGTGGTCCAGCGGCGGGGTGTAGGCGCGGGGGTCGAAGACCCGCCGTCCCCCGCGGGTGCGGCGGGCCGGGTCGGCGAACACGGCGTCCACGCCCTCGGCGCGCAGGTCGATGGCCATCGCGTCGGCGTGCCGGACGGTGACGTCGGGGAAGTGGCGGGTGTTGACGGTGGCCAGCGCCGCGGTGAGCTCGTCCTGCTCGACGGCGAGCACCGACAGCCCCAGCGCCCCCATCGCCATCGCGTCCCCGCCGATCCCGCAGCCGAGGTCGGCGACGAGCGTGGCGCCGGCCCCGGCGTAGCGCGCGGCGTGGCGGGCGGCGACGGAGAGCCGGGTGGCCTGCTCGAGCCCTGCCTGGGTGAAGAGCATCCCGTCTGCGAACTCCAGGAACTTGGCCCGCCCCTTGGCGCGCAGCCGTGACTGGGTCATCGCCGCTGCGACGAGCTCGGCGTCCACGCCGCGCTCGCGCAGGCCGGTGGCGAGCCTCAGGGCGGTCGTCTCGTCGTAGGGCGGGAGCTGGCCGAGCAGCGCCCAGCCCTCCGGGGAGAGCAGCTTGCTCAGCGCACTGGGGTCCACCCGTCGATCCTAGGTGGGTGGCGGGCGCTCGCGACACGTTGGCACTCGCCTTGACCGAGTGCTAACCCGGGCATAGATTTGGGCTGCTGCGGCACCGCTGCAGCGCCAGCACCCGACCCAGGGTCGACCCCCGCGACGGCGGCCCGGACGGGGACGGTGCGATCTGACCTTGTTCCGTACCCACACTGTGAAGGGGAGGTCCGTAGTGTCGGTCTCCATCAAGCCCCTCGAGGACCGCATCGTCGTGCAGACGCTCGAGGCCGAGCAGACCACGGCGTCTGGCCTCGTCATCCCGGACACCGCCAAGGAGAAGCCCCAGGAGGGCACCGTCGTCGCCATCGGCCCCGGCCGCGTCGACGACAGCGGCAACCGCGTCCCGATGGACGTGGCCGTGGGTGACGTCGTCATCTACAGCAAGTACGGCGGCACCGAGGTGAAGTACGCGGGCGAGGAGTACCTCATCCTCTCCGCGCGCGACGTCCTCGCCGTCGTCCAGAAGTGACGTCCGCCTAGTCCGGACGCAACACCACGGGCCCCGGTCCTCCGTCATGGAGGGCCGGGGCCCGTCGTTGTGCGGCGACGACGCCGCGGAAGTCAGCTGGCCCGACGCAGCGGGGTGGACAGGATCTGCAGGCGCTCGTCCTCGGACAGGCCGCCCCACACGCCGTAGGGCTCGCGCACCTTGAGGGCGTGCTCGCGGCACTGCTGGATCACGGGGCACTGTGCGCACACCGCCTTGGCGGCCTCGTCGCGACGCCGGCGGGTGCCGCCCCGCTCACCCTCGGGGTGGAAGAAGAGGTTGGGGTCGGCCTCGCGGCACTTGCCCTGGTACTGCCACTCCCACAGATCCATGATCGGGCCGGGGAGCCTCGAGAGCTCTGCCATGTCCGCGCTCCTTCGTTCGAGTTGCGGCTTGGGGCCGCCTGGGCGAATGGGTTGAACCTAGCAACCGACGCACAGGTTGTTCAAGTCCCTTCCGGAAGTGATTCAGGAAACGACTCACGAACGGACGGTGAACGCGCCAGGGGTGATGCGGCCGGATGGACCCGTTGGGCGGGTCGGGCGCGCGTGCCCTAATGTCTCCTCGGGTGGAAGATCGAGGCTGACGGCGAGGAGGACAGGTGGCGCGAGCAACCCCCGGCCCTGGGGGCGGTGAGTCCCGCCTGGAGGCTGCCCCGCTGACCGTGGCAGCCGTTGCGCGGACGTTGGGCGTGGCCGCGTCGACCCTGCGCACCTGGGACCGCCGCTACGGGCTCGGCCCGTCCGCCCACCAGGCCGGCAGCCACCGCCGCTACACCCCCGAGGACGTCGCCCGGCTCCAGACCATGCGGCGTCTCACCCTGCGCGGGGTCGCGCCCGCCGACGCCGCCCGCATCGCCACCGAGCCGGACACGGGGGAGGGCCAGACCGTCGCCGACGACGTGCCCGTCGCCGCCGTCGACGACGGCTCCCTCGTCCTCGACCCGCTCACCCTCGCGGCCGCCGCCGTCGAGCCGGACCTGCGCCGTGTCCACCGGATGCTCCAGCGGGCCACCCGCCAGGCCGGCGTCGTCGCCGTGTGGACCGACCTCGTCCAGCCCGCGGAGGAGATGGTCGACACCAGCCGCCGGCGGCTGGCCGAGCGCCCCGGCACGGACCCGCGCGGCGTCATGCGGGTGGGGCTCATGCAGGCGATCCGCGAGCTCGCCGTCACCGGGTCCTCACCCGTGCGCATCCTCGCCGCCCCGGAGGACCGGGTGCGCGCCCACGTCATCGCCGGCGGGCTGGCGGAGAACGACCTCGGCGCGCTCGTCGTCGGGGCCGAGCACGTCGCCGACGTCGAGCTCGACAGCTGGCTCCCGCCCGGGGAGGCGAAGGTCCTCGCCGTCATCGGCAACCCGCCCGTCGCGGAGGAGGTCGTCACCCGCGCCTCCGAGCGCGGGGACGTCGAGGTCTTCCTCCTCGGCAGCCAGAGCCCCGCCATCTGGCTGCGCCAGGTCCACCGCGTGCGCACCGCCCAGGCGGCTGTCGCCGAGATCACCGCCGCCGTCCGAGAGTAGGACCCCGGCACCCACGGGCCCGCGCGCGCACGTAGGATCGTCTCGTGAGCGACTCCACCGACCCCTTCGGCCTCACGGGCCTGACGTACGACGACGTCCTCCTCCTGCCCGGCCCCACCGACGTCATCCCCTCCGAGGTGGACACGACGGCGCGGCTGACCAAGGACATCAGCCTGCGCGTCCCGCTCGTGTCCGCCGCGATGGACACCGTGACCGAGGCGCGCATGGCCATCGCCATGGCCCGCCAGGGCGGCATCGGCATCCTCCACCGCAACCTGTCCATCGCCGACCAGGCCCAGCAGGTCGAGACGGTCAAGCGCTCGGAGTCCGGGATGATCACCGACCCGGTGACCATCCGCCCCGACGCCACCCTCGCCGAGCTCGACGCGCAGTGCGGGCGCTACCGGATCTCCGGCCTTCCGGTCGTCGACGAGGCCGGCGTGCTCCTCGGCATCATCACCAACCGGGACACCGCGTTCATCGAGCACTCGGAGTTCGACACCCGGCTCGTGCGCGACGTCATGACCCCGATGCCGCTCGTCACCGGGCCGGTCGGGATCGCGCGCGACGACGCCGCAGCCCTCCTCGCCCGACACAAGATCGAGAAGCTCCCGCTCGTCGACGAGGCCGGCGTGCTCCGCGGCCTCATCACCGTCAAGGACTTCGTCAAGTCCGAGCAGTACCCGAGCTCGACCAAGGACGACGAGGGCCGCCTGCGCGTCGGCGCCGCCATCGGCTTCTTCGGTGACGCCTGGGAGCGGGCCACCGCGCTCGTCGACGCCGGCGTCGACGTCCTCGTCGCCGACACCGCCAACGGCCACGCCCGCCTCCTGCTCGAGATGGTCACCCGGCTCAAGACCGACCCCGCCACCCGGCACGTCCAGGTCGTCGGCGGGAACGTCGCCACGCGCGAGGGCGCCCAGGCGCTCGTCGACGCCGGGGCGGACGCCGTCAAGGTCGGCGTCGGGCCGGGCTCGATCTGCACCACCCGCGTCGTCGCGGGCGTCGGCGTCCCGCAGGTGACCGCGATCCACCTCGCCGCCCAGGCGTGCAAGCCGGCCGGCGTGCCGGTCATCGGCGACGGCGGCCTGCAGTACTCCGGCGACATCGCCAAGGCGCTCGTCGCCGGCGCGGACACCGTCATGCTCGGCTCCCTGCTCGCCGGGTGCGACGAGAGCCCCGGTGACCTCGTCTTCGTCAACGGTAAGCAGTACAAGCACTACCGCGGCATGGGCTCCCTCGGGGCGATGGCCTCGCGCGGGCGCGTCTCCTACTCCAAGGACCGCTACTTCCAGGCCGACGTCGACACCGACGACAAGATCGTGCCCGAGGGCATCGAGGGCCAGGTGCCCTACCGCGGGCCGCTGTCCGCCGTGGCGTACCAGCTCGTCGGCGGGCTGCACCAGTCGATGTTCTACGTCGGCGCCCACGACCTCGTCGAGCTGTCCGAGAAGGGCCGCTTCGTGCGGATCACCTCGGCCGGTCTCAAGGAGTCCCACCCGCACGACGTCCAGCTCACCGTCGAGGCGCCGAACTACACGCGCTGAGCCGGCCGGTGGCCCTCCTCCCGCGCGTGCGACGGCCGCGGTGTCGGTGGTC
>Ga0233363_1000449_pt1 | contig 18695 bp, 17 predicted proteins | sample ElkDunMinimDraft_18_FD_191534 | JGI IMG/M metagenome (GOLD analysis project Ga0233363, IMG submission 191534) | Fecal eukaryotic communites from dung pellets of Tule Elk in California, USA - Elk Dung C16 | ecosystem: Host-associated > Mammals > Digestive system > Large intestine > Fecal | place... | reverse complement strand
ATCGCCGCGGGCGTGCTCGTGCTCGGCGTCGTGGCCACGTTCGCCCTGCCGCACACGCCGGTGACCCCCAGCACCACAGGGGCTCCCGGGGACACGCCGGGAAGGAAGCCCCGCGCCCGCCGCGCGGGCCGGAGCTGACGTCAGCCGGCACTCGGCGGGCGAGCCTGGAGGGGCCCTGCCAGTCCCTGGTCTCGCCAGGGTTCTGGGTGTGACCTGCGCTCACTCATACCGTTCTCGACGACCCGACCGGGCCGCACTTCGAGAGGACAGGTATGACCGTCACACTGATCACCGGGGCCAACAAGGGCATCGGCTTCGAGACCGCCAAGCAGCTCGTGGAGCGTGGCCATGTCGTCTACCTCGGCGCGCGCGACGTCGAGCGCGGCGAGATTGCCGCGTCGTCGATCGGGGCGCGGTTCGTGCATCTCGACGTGACCGACGAGGCGTCCGTCGCGGGCGCGCTGGCCGCGATCGACGCGGCGGAGGGCCGCCTCGACGTGCTCGTGAACAACGCGGGCGTCGGGGACGTCACGATCGACGGCCCCACGGCCCTGCGCGTCTTCGACACCAACGTGGTGGGCATCGTGCGCGTCACCCAGGCCGCGCTTCCCTTGCTGCGCAGGTCGGCGAACCCGAACGTGGTCACGATCTCGAGCAGCGCCGGGTCGTTCTGGGCGGTCACGAACCCGGACCGGCCGGAGTTCCACCTGAGGAGCACCCTCTACGCAGCCTCGAAGGCGGCGGCGACCATGCTGACGCTCCAGTACGCCAAGGCGCACCCGGACATCAAGTTCAACGCCCTCGAGCCCGGGTACACCGCGACCGACATGACGGCTGCCTTCGGAGGCGGGAGGCCGGCCGAGCAGAGCGCCCGCGTGGTCGTGAAGCTCGCGACCCTCGGCCCGGACGGTCCGACCGGCACCCTTCAGGACGAGGACGGCGTCCTGCGCTGGTGACCGTCACCACCTGACCCTGGCCGGGCGGTGAGCCCGGACGCTCAGACACGACGACGGCCCGGCGCACGAGTGCGCCGGGCCGGTCGTCGCGTCACTTGCTGGGCTCGATGTCGCAGTCGACCTTCGGGTTGGCGCCGACGTAGTTGAGCGGGCCGGTGATGATCGTGACCGCGATCGTGCTGACCTTCGCGCAGTTCGCGTTCGAGTTCTCGAAGTAGCCGCGCTGAGTCGCGGCGAACGCGCCGATCACGAGCCAGACGACGATGAGCACGGTGACGACCTGGCTCGTCGACGACCTTCGGGCGGTGCGGACCATGGATGGCCTCCTGGTAGATGATCCGCCGCGGGTCGGCGGACGCCCGTCACAGTAGTGACAGTGCGCGATCGTCGCAGGTCGGGAGAATCGGCCATCCGTGCAGGTGAGCGCCGTGGGCGTCGAGAGTCAGCGGCCGAAGAGCCGCGCGAGGAAGCCGCCCGACGACGGCTCGTCCTGGTGGCCGGGGCACCACTGGCCCGCGGGGACGGTGCGCTTGACGTCGGCGACGTGCTGGCCGCAGCCGGCCCACGTCGTCTTGCCGCAGCTCTTGCACTGGGAGGGGTAGCACACGGTGAAACGTCTCCTGGATAGATCGGGTGGAGGGGGGTCGCTCAGGCGAGCATGAGGAAGAGCTTCTCGAGCTCCTCGGTGGTCAGGCCTTCCTCGTTCTGAGAGGTGCCCTCGGGGTCGACGGCGCAGTCGCGCATCGCGCTCGAGACGATGGCGAACCCGGCGCGGTCGAGAGCGCTGGAGACCGCGGCGAGCTGGGTCACGACGTCGCGGCAGCTGCCACCGGACTCGACGGCGGTGATGACGGCGTCGAGCTGGCCGCGGGCACGCTTGAGCCGGTTGAGGATCTTGCGCTGTGCCTGCAGGTCGGGCGTCATGAAGTCAGGGTCTCCTCGGTGGCGGTGGGCAGGGTTTCGCGTCACGACCGGACGTGCTGAGGTGGGCGGTGTTCGCTCGTCCCTCGGGATGGGCCAGAGGCATCATATACCCCCTAGGGTTTACGAAAGCCCTTGCCCCCGCCGCCTCCGCAGCGGGGAGGCGGCTCCGTTTGATACACCGGGGGGTATATGACATTCTCGGGTTCACACGCCCGACCACCACCTGGGGGATGCATGCTGCTCGAACGCGTTTACGACGAGGACCTCGCACAGGCGAGCTACTTCATCGGCTGCCAGGCGAAGGGCGAGGCGGTCGTCGTCGACGCCCGCCGCGACATCGCGGGATACCTCGACCTCGCCCGCAGGCACGGCATGCGCATCGTCGCGGTCACCGAGACGCACATCCACGCCGACTACCTCTCCGGGACGCGTGAGCTGGCCGCCGCCGTCGGCGCCGAGGTGTACGTCTCCGGCGAGGGCGGGGACGACTGGCAGTACGGATTCGAGGCGAACCGGCTGCGCGACGGCGACGCGATCACCATCGGGAACATCACCGTGCAGGCGCGCCACACCCCCGGCCACACGCCCGAGCACCTGGCCTTCCTGGTGACCGACGGCGCGTTCGGCGACGAGCCCGGATACATGCTCTCGGGCGACTTCGTGTTCTCCGGGGACCTCGGCCGCCCGGACCTGCTCGACGAGGCCGCGGGCGGCACCGACACCCGGTTCGAGGGTGCGCGCCAGCTGTACCGCAGCCTCCAGGACGTCTTCCTGGCCCTGCCCGACTACGTGCAGGTCTACCCGGGCCACGGCTCGGGCAGCGCGTGCGGGAAGGCGCTGGGCGCCCTGCCCGCGACCACCGTGGGATACGAGCGCAAGTTCGCCTGGTGGGCCCCGTTCCTGCAGGAGGACGACGAGCAGGGCTTCGTCACCGAGCTGCTCGACGGCCAGCCCGACGCCCACGCCTACTTCGCGCGGATGAAGCGCCAGAACAAGGAGGGCCCGGCGGTCCTCGGCGCGCTCGAGCCGCTGGCGGAGCTCGACGCCGAGCAGGCCGCCCAGGCGCTCGCCACCCAGGGGGCCGTCTTCGTGGACACTCGCCCGCACCACGAGGTGCACGCCGGAACGGTCGCCGGCTCGCTCAACATCCCCGGCCCGGCCAAGTCGGCCAGCTTCGGCGCATGGGCCTACGACCCTGAGGCCGAGAGCACGCCGTTGGTGCTGCTGGCCCCGGACGGCCAGGTCGCAGAGGAGCTCCGGGACCACCTCGTGCGCGTCGGCATCGACCGCTTCAGCGGCTTCGTCACCACGCTCGACGGCCTGCCGACGACGACACCCGCGACGCTCGCCCCCGCGGACCTGGACGGCTTCGAGACGGTGCTGCTCCTCGACGTGCGCAACAAGAGCGAGCACGCCGCGGGGACCATCCCCGGGTCCGAGCAGCTCAGCGCCGGGCGCGTGCTCTGGCACACCGACGCACTGCCCACGGACGGCACCATCGTCACCTTCTGCCAGTCCGGCGTGCGCAACTCGGTGGCCGCCAGCGCCCTGCGCCGGGCCGGGTACGACGTCGTCGAGCTCGAGGGCAGCTACGCCGGCTGGAAGGCCTGGAACCAGGACCGCACCGTTCCGGCCGCTGCCACCAGCTGAGCCGCCCGGCTCTTCCGCCGAGCATCTCTCCCTGCATTCCCCAGCACCGTGTGAGGCCCCGGCTCTCGTGCCGGCGGTCGGCCCTGGCCGCCGTCCGAGGGTCGGGGCCCACCCGTGCCGTCACGTCCACGAAAGGACACGCAGTCATGCACCCAGCACCCACCGGGCCGTCGACGCTCACGGCCTCCGAGCTCATGCACCGCATCGCGCAGGACGACGCGCCCACGATCATCGACGTCAGGTCCGCCGCGGAGTTCGAGTCGGCCCACATCCGAGGTTCCTACAACGTCCCCCTGCCGCTCCTCTCGGAGCACTCCCGTGACCTCGCCGAGCGTCTCGACGGTCACGTCGTGCTCGTGTGCCAGTCGGGCGTCCGCGCCGAGGACGCTCACCGGCGCCTCGCCTCGGTCGGCCTGGGCAGCGCCGCGATCCTGTCGGGCGGGATCTCCGCCTACGACGCCGCGGGCGGCGCGGTCGTCCGCGGCGTGCAGCGCTGGGCCATGGAGCGGCAGGTGCGGATGACTGCCGGATCCCTGGTCCTCGTCGGGTCCGTCGGTGGCCTGTTCGTCGCCCCGTGGATGGGGTACCTCTCGGCCGCCGTCGGCGCCGGGCTCACGTACTCGGCGCTGTCGAACTCCTGCGCCATGGCGGCAGTGCTGTCGAAGATGCCGTGGAACTCCACGGCCGCTCAGCCGACCTTCGACAGCGCGATCCGCACCATCCCGAGCGCCCGGTCCTGACCGCCGCTCCATCGAACAGGTCGTGAAGCAGGAAGCATGGATCTCCAACTCGTCATCGTCCTCGCCCTCGCCCTCGTCGTCGGTGTGTCGCTCGGGCTGCTCGGCGGGGGCGGGTCGATCCTGACCGTCCCGCTCCTGACCTACGTCGCGGGCCTCGACCCCAAGGAGGCGATCGCCGCATCCTTGTTCGTGGTCGGGACCACCTCGATCGTCGGCGCCGTCACCCACGCGCGCCGGGGCAACGTGCGGTGGCGCACCGGGCTCACGTTCGGCGCGGCCGGCATGGCGGGAGCCTTCCTGGGAGGCCTCGCCGGTGGCCGGATCCCCGGCACCGTCCTGATGATCGCCTTCGCGGTCATGATGGTCGCGACCGCCGTCGCGATGATCCGTGGCCGCAAGGCCCGCCACGACGCCCGCGGCGCGGGGGACCGGGAGCTGCCGGTGGGCCGGGTCCTGCTCGACGGGCTCGTGGTCGGGCTGGTCACGGGCCTCGTGGGGGCAGGCGGCGGGTTCCTCGTCGTACCCGCGCTCGCCCTGCTCGGCGGCCTGCCCATGCCGGTCGCGGTCGGCACGTCGCTGCTCGTGATCGCGATGAAGTCCTTCGCGGGCCTGGGCGGCTACCTGACCAGCGTGAGCATGGACTGGCCGCTGGTCGCCGCCGTGACCCTCGCCGCGATCGCAGGCTCCCTGGTGGGGGCCCGGCTCACCTCACGCGTGCCCGAGGCCGCGCTGCGCAAGGGCTTCGGCTACTTCGTGCTCCTCATGGGCGCGTTCGTCCTCTTCCAGGAGCTGCCCTCGCCCGCCGGGGCGCTCGTGGGCGGTTCCGTGGCGCTCGCGGTCCTCGCCGCACTCGCGTGCCGGCTCGCGGGCGACCGGTGCCCCCTGCCCGTCGCGTCGAGGTGAGCTGCCCTCGTACGGGACGGAGCGTTCGTCAGCTCAGCCCGCCACCCGGAGGAACGTGGGCGGCCGCTGCCAGACCCTGCGTTCGGTCACGCCCTTCTGCTTGAAGCCCCGTGCGGCCTCGACCACCTTCCCCTTGCCGGTGAAGATGGCGACGTGACCGGGCGACCAGATGATGTCGCCGGGCTTGGCCTTGTGCCGAGGAATGACCCGCGTCTTGCTGGACTTCCTGATCGCGCTGGACTGGTGGGGCAGCTTGACGCCCACCTTCCGGTAGGTGTGCACCACGAGGCCGGAACAGTCCAGACCGTGCCTCGGGTTGCTCGACCCGGTCTTGTACCGCACGCCGAGCTGCTTGCGTGCGTGCTTGACGACCTTCTTCCCGCGGTCGTCCACGCTGGGCTTCGCGGTCGCTGCCGCGGTCAGCGGCTGGCTCGGCCCGGCAGCCTGCGCGACCGATGGCGCGAGGGCCAGGCTCACTGCGGTGGTGATCGATGCGACGATTTTGGGGGACTTCATGGGACCTCCTGCGGAGAGGGCGCGTGCTGTGCCGTGACCCGCTCGTGTCAGTCGTCGTGACCCATCAGTCAAGCAAAGCGGCGTGCGACCGCTGGGACCGTGGCGGGTCGTGCCCGCGCGGCTGGCACGCGATGCCCGCCCGGGCCGGGCGTGCGTCGCGCTCTCGACGGCGACGTCGGGTGCTCTCTGCTAACTTCGGGGCGCCGTCAGGTAGCAGGCGGTCCAGCACCGGGCCGGAGCCTGCTGCACGCCGCGACGCCCGTGGGCTCGCACGGCGTGCCGAGGAGGGAGCGTCGATGTCGTCGACCGTGGCCGTGGTGGTCCACCGCAAGAAGGTCAAGAACAAGGACCTCGAGGCGGTGCGCGCAGCGCTCGCCGAAGCCGGCCACCCCGACCCGCTCTGGTACGAGGTCCCCAAGAGCCGCAAGGCGCGCAAGCGCGCCCGCAAGGCAGCCAAGGAGGGGGCCGACCTGGTCTTCGCGTGGGGTGGTGACGGGACGGTCCAGCGCTGTGTCGACGCGCTCGCCGGGCGGGACGTCGCGCTGGCCGTGATCCCCGCCGGGACGAGCAACCTCCTCGCGTCGGCGCTCGGCGTGCCGGAGAACCGGGACGAGGCGGTGCAGATCGGCCTCACCGGTGATCGCACGACGTTCGACACGGGCACCGTCAACGGGGAGCACTTCGCGGTGGTCGCGGGCGCCGGCCTCGACGCCCTTCTCGTGCGCGACGCCGACCGCGACCTCAAGGACAAGGTGGGCAAGCTGGCCTACCTGTACACGGGGGTGCGCAACCTCGACGTCGAGGCCGTCCCGGTCGAGGTCGAGGTGGACGGCGAGCCGGTCTTCCAGGGCAAGAGCACCGCGGTGCTCGTGGGCAACACGCGCAAGGCGGTCGGGGGGATCGACGTCTTCGAGGGCTCGGAGCCGGACGACGGCGTGATGGAGGTCGGCGTCGTGACGGCCGAGGGGCCGTGGGAGTGGATCCGCACCGCCACGCGCGCGGTGCTGGGTGACGCCGAGAAGTCGCCGTACCTGCGCAGCGCGCGGGGCGGTTCGGTCACCATCCGCTACTCCGAGCCGGTCGTCTACGAGCTCGACGGCGGGGACCGCGAGCCCGCCGACACGCTCGAGATCGAAGTGCACCACCGGTCGATCACGCTGTGCGTACCGCACCGCGCCGAGGACGGGGCGTCGGAGGGCGACGCGCGCTGACCGTCTGCCGGATGCGACCACGCCGGGAACGCGGTAGGCCGGGTATCGCACACCCCGACGACGCAGGAGCGCGCGGTGAAGCGACCACCCTGCTGTCCGGCGCCGCGACGACCGCCCTCGCCCTGGTGCTCACCGCGCCGGCCACGGGCCACGTCGACGGCGCGTCCCGGACGGAGCCCTACACGAACCCGGTGAGCGCGGGATTCGCCGACACGTTCGCCGACCCGGCGGTCATCCGCGGCAAGGACGGCTACTGGTACGCGTACGGCACGACCGACCCGTTGCGCGAGGGTGAGGGCACGCGGCACCTGCTGCCGGTCTCGCGCGGACGACCTGGTCGACTGGGAGTACGTCGGTGACGCGTTCACCGAGGAGACCGTCCCCGACTGGGCCGACACCGGCCGTGGGGCGGCGCTCTGGGCGCCCGACATCCGCTACGTCGACGGCGAGTACCGGCTCTACTACGTCGTCACGGACACCACGCGGACCGGCGAGCCGAGCGACAACGCGATCGGCGTCGCGACCGCCCCCACGCCCGATGGCCCGTGGACCGACTCGGGCGCACCGGTCGTCGAGCCGCGGCGTGGTGGCGCGGGGGAGCCCGGCAACTTCCTGTGGACGTTCGACCCGCACCACGTCAGCGGGCCGGACGGGACGGAGCACCTGTTCTACGGCTCGTACTACGGCGGCATCTTCGTCACCGAGCTCTCGGCCGACGGCACGCGCGCGGTGGGCGAGCCGACGGGCGTCACGATCGACAACAAGTACGAGGGTGCGTACGTCGTCCGGCGCGACGGCTCGTGGTACCTCTTCGCCTCGTCCGCCAACTGCTGCGCGGTCCCGACGACGGGCTACAGCGTCCACGTCGGGCGGTCGCGCGACCTCGGCGGCCCCTACGTCGACCGGCAGGGCGTCCCGCTCACCGCGTCGCGGGCCGGCGGCACGCCGGTGCTCTACCAGAACGGCAACCGGTGGGTCGGTACCGGGCACAACGCGGTCGCGACCGACCTGTCGGGGCAGGACTGGATCGTCTACCACGCGATCGACCGTGCCGACCCGTACCTCGACGGCACCGACGGCATCAACGAGCGGCCCTTGCTCATCGACCCGCTCGACTGGGTGGACGGCTGGCCGGTCGTGCGCGGCGGGCAGGGGCCGTCCGACGACCGCCGGCGCGGGCCCGTGACCGGGCCGGTCGCACGGTTCGACGCCGACCTCGGCCGGTCGGTGCACGCTTCTACGCCGACTGACCGGCCGCTCGCTCGTACGCGCGTCCCGGCACCTGTGTCGCCAGCTTGCCGCCGCTGACGTCGACGAGCGTCCCCGTGATGTACCGGGAGGCGTCGCTCGCCAGGAAGAGCACCAGGTCGGCGACCTCGGCCGCGTCGCCCCACCGCCGCAACGTCAGCGTGTCGAGGAGCTGGGACCGGGCGTCGTCGGGCAGCTCCGCGTAGTGGTTCATCGACGTCGGGACCATGCCCGGTGCGTACGAGTTGGCCGTCACGCCCCACGGGCCGAGCTCGCCCGCCAGCACGCGCGTGAACTGGACGACCGCGGCCTTGGACGCGGCGTACGCGGCGCTGCCGACGCTCGGCACGATCGCCGCGAACGACGCCGCGTTGACGATCCGGCCGTGCGGGCTGCGCTTGAGGTGGGGGATCGCCGCCCGGCACACCCGGAACACGCCCGCGACGTTGACGTCGAAGCACCGTTGCCACGCCTCGTCGTCGAGGTCCTCGACCTGCCCCTCGACGAGGACGCCGGCGTTGTTCACGACGACGTCGAGGCCACCGAAGCGCTCGTTGACCCCGTCGATCGCCGAGCGCACCGACGTGGGGTCGCGGACGTCGCACACCGTGCCCGCCGCTCCACCCGCCTCGGTGAAGTCCGCGACCGCCCGTGCGTCCACGTCGAGCGCGACGACGACCGCGCCCTCCTGGACGAACCGCTCGGCGATCGTGCGCCCGATTCCCCGACCCGCACCTGTCACGACGACGACTCGGCCGTCCAGACCCCAGTCCATGGTCCTCCTTCGCACCGTGTGCAGGCCGTCCGCAGGTCGCGTCCGGCGGCTGTACAGAACATACGGTGAACCCACCGACGAGGGCAGGAGGACGACATGGGTCGTACGAGCGGGGAGCGGGCGCTGTGGGTCACCGGTGGTGGCAGCGGGATGGGGCGCGCCGTGGCGCTCGCGGCCGCCGGCGCCGGCTGGCGTGTCGTCGTCAGCGGTCGCCGTCGCGACGCGGTCGAGCAGTCCGCCGCGCTCGTACGGGAGCGTGGGGGAGCGGCGCTCGCGGTGCCCGTGGACGTGCGCGACGGCGCGGACGTGCGCGCCGCGCACGCGCGGATCGTCGAGCAGTGGGGCGCGGTGCACGACGTCGTGCTCTCCGCGGGCCTCAACACGCCCGACCGCAGCTGGGCCGACCAGGACGTCGACGAGCTCGCCGCGATCGTGGACACGAACCTCACGGGCGTCGCACGCGTCGTCGACGCCGTTCTGCCCGGGATGCGGGAGCACGGTGGCGGCCGGGTGGTCGTCGTCTCCTCGCTGGCCGCATGGCGGTTCTCCCCGGGTTCCGGGGTGGCCTACATGGCGAGCAAGACGGCGGTCGGGGCGCTGTGCGCCTCGCTCAACGACCAGGAGGGGGCACACGGCATCACCGCCTGCCACCTGTGCCCGGGCGACGTCGACACCGACTTCCTGGAGCTGCGGCCCGAGGTGCCCGACGCCGACCGGCGTGCCGGCATGCTCGCGCCCGCCGACGTGGGACGCGCGGTGCGCTTCGTGCTCGAGAGCCCGCCGCGCGTGAGGATCGACGAGCTCGTGATCACGCCGGTCGGCCCGCGCTGACGCCGTGGTCCGCCGCCTCGCGGCGGCTGCGACCGTGGCGAGGCGTCCTCAGGTCTGCGTCGCCGCCGGCGGCGGCTCGGTCGGCGGCGAGGCGCCCGGTGGGGGCGTCGGCCCCGGGGTCCCGGGCTCCTGCGGCGAGGTCGCGGTCGGCTCGGGAGTGGGTTCGCTCGTCTCGGTCGGCGTCGGCTCGGGCTGCTGGGTCGGCGTCGGCCGCTCGGTCGGCGTGGGCTCGGGCTCCCGGGTCGGCTCGGGCTCCCGGGTCGGCTCGGTCGTCGGGCTCGTCTCGGTCGGGCTCGACGTCGGCTCGGTCGGCGACGGCCGCTGCGTCGGCTCGCTCGGCGCCGTCGGAGCGTCGGCCGGGCCGCGCGAGACGGTCACGTCGACCTCCGAGCCGGTCGGCACGCGGGTGCCGGGCTCGGTGCCCTGCTCGAGCACCGTCCCGGCCGGGCGCCTGGACTCGACCCGCGTGACCGTGCCGAGCCGGAGCCCGACCTCCGCGAGCTGGGCCTCGACCTCGTCCAACGAGCCCGTGAGCCGCGGCACGGCGACGAGCGACGTGGCCTCGGCCGCGGTCTGCGGGCCCGGTTCGCGCACGCGGTCGTCGTTCGCCGCGACGATCCCCCAGGCGGCCAGGCCGACGACGACCGCCGCGACGGCCGCGAGCAGGATCGCCCGCGCGCGCCGCCGCTGCGGTTCCGGCTCGGCGTCCGTGGGCGACAGGCTCGGCGGCGGCGGGCCGGGCGGTGCCGGCTCGCCCGTCCCGGCGGGCGGCAGCGCCTGTGTCGGCGCGTGTGTCGGCGCGTCGTCGGCGGCGATCGGCCCGGTCATGCCCGCGGCAGGGACGAGGACCGTCTCGCCGACTCCACCGACGACCGCGGTCTGGTCGGGCGACGCCGTCGGCGCGGCCAGAGCGGCCGTGACCGCTGCCCGCATGGCGTCCGCGGTCCCGAAGCGGCGCACGGGGGCCTTGCTCATCGCGCGCGTGACGACGCGGTCGAGCGCGCGTGCCTGCGGCACGAGCGCCGACGGCACGGGCGGCGGCGCCATCACGTGGGCGGACAGCACCTCGCGGACCGTGCGGCGCGGGTAGGGCACCTGGCCGGTCAGCAGGAAGTAGAGCAGCGCGCCGACCTGGTACAGGTCTCCCGCGGGCCCGACGGGCCGCCCGGTGGCCTGCTCGGGCGACATGAACGGAGGGTTGCCGACGACGCCGTCGCTGTTCGTCAGGGTGCCGCCGGGCGGAGCGTCGCCCGCGGCGTCGACGATGGCCGTGCGGTCGGCCGAGCCGGTGGGCCCGTCACCGAGCGTCGCGGTCGCCGCCGAGCCGGCAGCGGCCGCGAGGCCGAAGTCGGCCAGCCGGACCTGGTCGCTGCGGACGGGCCCGTCGTCGCCCGGCTCCCGCGCGAGCAGCACGTTGCCCGGCGCGATGTCGCGGTGCACGAACCCTGCCGCGTGGACCGCGCCCAGCGCGGCGAGCACGCCGTCGACGATGGCGGCCGCCTCGGCGCGCGGCAAGGGGCCACGGGCCGCCACGAGGTCGGCCACGTTCCCGCCCGGCACGAGCTCCAGCGCCACCCAGGCCTGGGTGACCCCGCCCGAGTCGTGCGTGCCGGACGCGTGCACGATGGCGAGGTTCGCATGGTCGACCTGGCGCGCGTGCTCGGCCTGGACCAGGAAGGCCTCGCGTGCTGCGTCGTCGGACGACAGGTGGGGGTGGAGCACCTTGACGGCGACGGTCGGCGGCCCCGAGGGGTAGGGGCCTTCGAGGTCGACCGCGGCGTACACCGAGGCGGTGCCGCCGACTCCCAGCAGGTCGCCCAGCACGTACCGGCCGCCGAAGGGGACGCTGTCCTCGTCGGCCGGTCCGGTGCCCGGATCCTCGCCTGTCATGGGCCCTGAACTTTTCACGCCCTGAGGCTATGCGAATGACACGATGTACGCCGCGAGCAGGGACGAACTGCCGTGCGCGCTGGCGCGACGGCACGGGGCACGACTCATGGCAGTGGTCACGGTCGCAGCGCGGGTGTGCGCTGGACCGACCGCACGTCCGTGGGCATGCCCCGCTGTGCGGACGACGGTGCGGACGACCGTGCGGACGACCGTGCGGACGACGCTGCGACGCCGGGCTTCTCGTGCGTGAAGAGCCAGGCGTCGAAGAGCGCGTCGAGCTGGCGGCCCGACACGCGCTCCGCGAACCGGACGAACTGAGGGGTCGAGACGTTCCCGTCCTCGTGGCGCGCGGCCCAGCCGCGCAGGATGGCGAAGAAGTCGTCGTCGCCGACGGCGAGCCGCAGCTGGTGCAGCGTCATCGCTCCGCGGTCGTACACCGCGGGGTGGAACAGGTTGCCCGGCCCCGGGTCGCCGATCTCGACGTCCCAGAACGGGTCGTCGCCGGTGTACGCGGCGTAGGTCTCGTCGAAGATCTGCTGGGCCGTGGCGTCGCCCTGGTCCTCCCACCAGAGCCACTCGGCATACGTCGCGAAGCCCTCGTTGAGCCAGATGTCCTTCCACTGCCGCACGGCGAGGCTGTCGCCGTACCACTGGTGGGCGAGCTCGTGCACGATGACGCCCTCGGCGGTCTCCTCGGAACGGTCGAACCATTCCTGGGCGTAGATGGGCCGGGTCTGGTTCTCGAGCGCGAAGCCGAGGCCGGGGTAGGCGTCGACGATGCCGCCGGACGCCGAGAACGGGTACCGCCCGAAGGCGCCCTGCAGGAAGTCCAGGATCTGCGGGTGCTTGGCGAACGCTGCCCGCACGTTGTCGCCGAGCGTGGGCTGGCGTGACGTCGCAGGCCGGTCGCCGGTCCGCGCCGACACCGGGCCGAACAGCTGGGGATCGATGGCCTCGACCATGCGGATCCCGTCGTAGCGGTAGTCCTTGAGCTCGAACTCGCCGATCGTCGCCGTGGCGAGGTACGACGCCATCGGCTCCTTGGCCTCCCAGAGCCAGGTGGTCCAGCCGCGCCGCGTCCGGTCCCCGCGCGGAACGCCGTTGGCGACGGCCTCCAGGCCGGCCGGGACGGTGATCCGGAACGTGTACGACGCCTTGTCGCTCGGGTGGTCGTTGACCGGGTACCAGGTGTCGGCCACCTGGGGCTGCCCGACGACGAGCGCACCGTCGTCGGTGTGGATGAAGCCGGACCCGTCCTCGAGCGTCTGCGGCACGCCGTCGTACCGGACGGCGACCGTGAACGTGCGGTGCTCGTGCAGGCCACGACGCGGCGTCACGGTGAGCTCGCCGTCGCGGTGCCGCCACGTGGCGCGCTGGCCGTTCACCGTGACCGACCGCACGGTCAGGTCCTCGAGGTCGAGGTTGAACCGCGAGAGGTTCTGGGTGGCCTTCGCCCGGATCCGGGCCTGACCGACCAGCCGGTCCGTCGCGGGGTCATACCGCACGTCCAGGCTGTAATGTCGCGCGTCGTACCCGCCGTTGCCGTCGGTCGGGAAGTAGGGGTCGCCGATCCCCGCCGACCCCGGGATGAAGTGGGGACGCGACCTGGCCACAGCAGGGCCGGCGAGCAGTGCCGCGCCCAGACCGAGTGCCGTGAGGACGGAGACGAGAACGAGCCACGGACGACGCATCGGGGGCCTCCTGGGTCCGGATCCGATCTCACTGTGCGCCCGGGGAGCCGCGGCGGCAAGTGGTTTCGAGCCCACGACCACCCCCGTCGGGCGAGCCACACCCGGCTCGCCGTAACCTCGACAAGTTCAGCCCGCGACGAAAGGTGTGCCGGTGACGGTGCCGCAAGTTCTGCTCGCCGATCGCTATCGCCTCGTGAAGGTGATCGCGAGCGGAGGGATGGGTGTGGTCTGGGAGGCCTGGGACGAGCGCCTCCAGCGCACCGTCGCGATCAAGCAGCTGCACACCTTGCTCGGCATCCCCGAGGACGAGGCGGAGCTCGCGAAGCGCCGGGCGATGCGCGAGGCGCGCATCGCCGCCCGCCTCGACCATCCGCACGCGGTCACGGTCATCGACGCCGTCGAGCACGACGGCAAGCCGTGCCTGGTCATGCCGTACCTGTCCTCGACCCCGCTGTCGGCCGTCCTGCGGGAACGGGGTTCGTTGCCCGTGGGCGAGGCGGCCCGGATCGGCGCCCAGGTCGCCTCGGCGCTCGCCGCAGCCCACCGTCTCGGGATCATCCACCGGGACGTCAAGCCGGGAAACGTCCTCATCACGGCCGACGGCGCCGCCCACCTGAGCGACTTCGGCATCTCGCACTCCATGGGCGACGCGACCCTGACCATGACGGGCGCCCTGCACGGCACACCCGCCTATCTCGCGCCCGAGGTCGCGCGCGGCGGGGAGGCCACCTTCGCCTCGGACGTCTTCTCCCTCGGGTCGACGCTCTACGCGATGGTCGAGGGCGAACCGCCGTTCGGGCTGGCGCCCAACTCTCTGGTCGTGCTCCAGAAGGTCGCGGCGGCACAGGTGCAGCCGCCGCGTCACGCCGGCGCGCTGACCCCGTTCCTGCTCCGGATGCTCGCGGAGAACCCTGCCGCGCGGCCCACGATGGAGGAGGCCGCTGCGTTCCTCGCCCGGCTCGATCCGGATGCCGCGCCGCAGAAGAGCGATGCGCCTGTCGCGATCCTCCCCGGGTCGGGCACGACGCCCCGCGAGCCCGTGCCCGCACCGAGCGGTGCGCCGGACGGTGCGCCGAGCGGTGCGTCGGGCGGCAGTGAACCGGGCAGTGAGCCGGGCTCTGCTCCGCCCCGCCGCCGCCCGCTCGTGGCCGCCGTCGGCGGGGCCGCGCTCGTGGCGGTGGTCATCACCGTGGCGGCGGTCTCGGGCGGGATGTCGGGCCTGTTCGACCGGAGCCCCACGGGCGGTGAGGTGGGCGCCGGTCCCAGCGCGGGGACCACCGCCGCGCCGGAGGCGAGCCCGTCGGCCCGCAGCCCGCAAGCGGCCGCCTCCGACCCCGGACCGGGCACGACACAGGAGCCGGATGCGCCGCAAGAGCCGGACGAGCCCGACGACGACCCGGCCGCGGACCCCGACGCGAAGGAGCCGGACCGCGCCGACCAGCTCGCGTCGGCCGTCACGGACTACTACGCGCTGATGCCCGACGACACGGACGCCGGCTGGCCGATGATGACCGGCGACTACCGGCAGAGCCATGCCGGCGGCAAGGCCAGCTACGAGGGCTTCTGGGACGACGTCGCCCAGGTGCGCGTGAGCGAGGTGCGGCCGCAGCCGCCGGACCGCGCCGAGGCCACGCTCACGTACGAGTTCGACGACGGCCGCGTCGTCGTCGAGCGCACCGCCTTCTGGTTCGAGGAGCAGGGTGGCACGTTGCGGATCGCCGGGACCGAGGTGCTGAGCAGCAGACCGGCCTGAGGCACGCGCCGGCGCACCGGGACCTCTCGCGCGAGCCGTGTCGGTGCCCGCGGCTAGCCTCGGTCGACGACCGAACTCCGGAGGGACGCCGGTGAGCAGCTCGCCACGCACGGCACCGACCGTCGAGCGTCGCCGCGCCGTCGCCGCGCTGGTCGCGCTGTCGTTCGCCACCTTCGCGTTCGTCACCACCGAGGTGCTGCCGTCGGGGCTCCTGACCCTCATGGCGCCGGACCTCGGCCGCAGCACCGCGCAGGTCGGCCTGCTGGTCACCGGGTACGCCCTCGTGGTGGTCGTCGCGTCGGTCCCGCTGGCGCACGTGACCCGCCGCATCCCGCGCCGGTACCTGCTCACGGGGACGCTCGCCGTGGCCGCCGCCTCCATGCTGTGGTCCGGGCTCGCCGTGGACTACGGCCAGCTGCTCGCCGCCCGTCTGGTCACCGCGCTCGCCCAGGCCCTGTTCTGGGCGGTCGTGGCCGCGGCCGCCACCGGGGTGTTCGCGCCCGAGGAGCGGGGGCGCATGCTCTCGCGCCTCATGGTCGGCAACGCCGTCGCTCCCGTGCTCGGCGTGCCGCTCGGCGTGTGGCTGGGCCAGCAGGCGGGGTGGCGCTCGGCGTTCCTGGTGATGTCGGGGCTGTGCCTCGCGGTCGGTGTCGCCGTCGCGGCGCTCATGGCGACCGTGCCGCCCGAGGAGGCCGGCGCCGCGCGCGGGATCGCACCGGACACGCGCAGCTTCGTGCTCCTGCTCGTCGCGACCGTGCTGCTCGTGACGGGGGCGCTGTGCACGCTGACCTTCGTCACGCAGTACCTGATCGAGGTCACGGGGTTCGAGCAGGCCGACCTCAGCACGGTCCTGTTCGTCCAGGGCCTGGCCGGCGTCGCAGGGACGTTGTCGGTCGGGCGCGTGCTCGACCGGCATCCTCGTGCGTCCCTGCTCGGCGCGCTGTGCGGGCTCGGCACGGGTCTGGCGGTGTTCTGGGCGTGGGGGACGACGCCGGCCGTCGCGGTCGTGGGTCTCGTCCTCGCGGGCGCGGGGCTCAGCGCGGTTCCGCCGGTCCTCTCGCACCGCACGATGCACGTCGCGCCCGGCAGCACCGACATCGCCCTGGCCACCAACAGCGCGGTCTTCAACGTGGGCATCGCGGCGGGCTCGGCGCTCGGCGCGGCCGTCGTGACGGTGCTCAGCGTGCGCCAGGTCCCGTTGGTCGGGTGCGCGTTCGTCGTCGCCGCGATCGGCGTGGTGCTCGCCGACCGGTGGCGCTGACGGGGTGGTGCCCGCTCGCGCCGGAAGGCTAGTGCGCGGTCGCGGGGTCGGCGTCGCCGATGTGGCCGGGTGCGGTGACGGAGAGCACGCGCTGGACGAACGCGCAGTACTCGTCCATGTAGTGGCGGAGGAATCCGGCCATGCTCTCGTCGCGCACCTCGCCGTCGTCCGTGAAGGCGTCGGGGTCGAACGTGATGTAGGCCTCGGGGGCGTTGAGCTGGGGCGCGTCCAGGAAGCTCAGGACGCTGCGCATCGACGACTGCATGACCGCCGTCCCGATGCCGCCCGGCGAGGCGCCGATGATGCCCGTGGGCTTGCGGGCGAAGGAGTTCTCGCCCCACGGCCGGGAGCCCCAGTCGATGGCGTTCTTCAGCGCACCCGGGATCGAGCGGTTGTACTCCGGGGAGACGATCAGCAGCCCGTCGGACGCCTCGAGGGCCGCCTTGAGCGCCCGGCCCTCGGGCGGGTAGTCGGCATCGAAGTCCGGGCTGTACAGCGGAAGGTCCCCGATCGGGATGTCGGTGAACTCGAGCTCGTCGGGGGCGAGCCGTATCAGGGCCCTGGACAACGTGCGGTTGATCGAGCTCGTGGCCAGGCTGCCGACGATCGTGCCGATCTGGAAGGTCATGGCGTTCTCCCTCTGCGTGTCGCTCGGTGGTCGTCGCTCGGCCGGACGGCACCGGCGGACCACCCTCTGTCCACGGTGCGCGGGCCAGGGCGGACCCGCACGCGCGGACGACCGGGCTCCCGGTGTATCCGCCCGGCCCGGCCGTCCCTCTCTCCAGACGACAGAGGCGTTCGGCCCCACACCGTCGTGCCCGGGAGGCTCCCGTGGGCGGGTTGAGAACAAGCACGAAGTCACCGAAGACGCAGGAAGTGCGGATCGCGACGACCATGACCGGCGGCGTGAGCCTCGCGGTCTGGATGGCGGGCGTGGCGCGCGAGCTCGACCTGCTCCGGCAGGCGTCGGCGCGCAGGGAGATCGGCTACGGCGTCGAGGCGCGGTCCGGCGAGCCGACCGACTCGGCGTTCCGCCAGCGGCAGCGCTACCAGCGCCTCCTCGAGGTCCTCGACGTCGTCGTCGACCCCGACATCTACTCGGGGACCAGCGCGGGCGGCATCAACGCCGTCATGCTGGCGTACGCCCGTGCGACGGGCGGTGACCTGGGCGGGGTCCGGGAGATGTGGCTCGAGCTGGGCGACATGTCCCAGCTCTTGCGCGAGCCGTCGGAGAAGGACGTCCCGTCGCTCATGTACGGCGACCGGCACCTGTACGCGAAGCTGCGCGAGCGGCTGCGGGACATCACGCGGTCGCGCGACGCCGAGGCGGCCGCCGTCCCCAGCCGCACGACCCTCTACGTGACGACGACGATGCTGACCGGGGAGTCGAGCCGGTTCTCCGACTCGCTCGGCACGCAGGTCCAGGACACCGAGCACCGGGCCGTGTTCACGTTCGAGCAGCCGGACCTGCAGGGGGACCAGGACGCGATCATCGGCCCGCTCGCGCTCGCCGGCCGCAGCACCGCGTCGTTCCCCGGCGCGTTCGAGCCGGCCTTCGTGCCGTACGACACGCCAGTGCCGGGCACCAAGCACGTCCCCGCGCTGCCCGCGATGAAGGAGTACGTCAACATCACGCGCGACCACTGGGTGGCGGACGGTGGCCTGCTCGACAACCAGCCGATCGACGTGCTGCTCCGCAGGGTCTTCGACAGCACGGCCGAGCGCCGGGTCCGCCGCGTCCTGCTGTACGTGGTGCCCTCGACCGGGCCGGCCGTCGACGTCGTCTCGTCGGTGCCCGGGGACGAGCGCACCGAGCCGTACGGGATGCTCGACGGCCTGCTCCAGGACCTGAACGCGACGGTGAACCAGTCGATCGGCTCCGACCTGCGCTCGATCATGACCCACAACCAGCGCATCACCGCGCGCGGGCGCCTGCGGCTGCACCTGGCGGAGCTGGGGAGCGCCCGCGGCCGGCTGCTGGGCGAGTCGTTGCACGAGGACTACCTGCGGTCGGTCAGCGACGCGCAGGCGTCGGCCCTGGTCACGGCCCTGCTCGAGCGGCTGAGCACCATCCCGTCCGCCGAGCTGCCCGAGAGCTGGCGGCCGCTGCTGTCGATCGGTGGCACGGCCGAGCTGCAGGTGCGGCGGGGCGTGGCCGACGCGATCCGCTCGGCGTGGCTCCCCGCGGGCGGTGCGCTCCCGTCGACCGCGCCCGTCCCTGCCGAGCCCGCGGCGTTCGCCCGATACGGTCAGGCGGCGTACGACGGCGCCAAGTCGGTCGTCCTGGCCCTGCTGCGCCTCGCCTACGACGCCACCGACTCCGCCGCGCGGCTGACCGCGCTGACC
>Ga0233363_1000448_pt1 | contig 18708 bp, 18 predicted proteins | sample ElkDunMinimDraft_18_FD_191534 | JGI IMG/M metagenome (GOLD analysis project Ga0233363, IMG submission 191534) | Fecal eukaryotic communites from dung pellets of Tule Elk in California, USA - Elk Dung C16 | ecosystem: Host-associated > Mammals > Digestive system > Large intestine > Fecal | place... | reverse complement strand
GGGGTGCGGTCGCTGGCCGTCCGGGCCGCTCCCGCGCTGATCGCGTTCGCCGCCGCGTACGGGGCGTTCGGGGACAAGCCCGACCTGCTGCTGTCCGGGGTCAACAAGGGCCCCAACGTCGGCAACGCGGTCCTGCACTCGGGCACGGTCGGCGCCGCGCTGGCGGCGACCACCCTCGGGATCCGCTCGGTCGCGGTGTCGGTCGACGCCGCCGAGCCCCAGCACTGGGAGACCGCTCAGAAGGTCGCCGCGCACGCGGTGGGCTGGGCCGCCCGGACCCCGCTCGAGCGGCGCACGCTCAACGTCAACGTGCCGGACGTGCCGCTCGGTGAGCTGCAAGGGCTCCGCCGGGCTCCGCTCGCCTCGTTCGGGGCCGTGCACGCCCGGGTCGAGGGGTCCGACGAGCGCAGCGTCGTGCTTCGCTACGAGGGCACCGAGCGGGCGACCGAGCCCGACTCGGACGCCGGGCTGCTGGCCCAGGGCTGGGCGACCGCCACGCTGCTGCTCGCACCGTGGGCCGACACCTCCCACGACGTGCCGGAGTTCTGAGCGCGCGACGCCGGTACGTCGATGAGTTCCGCGGCCCCGCCCGGTCGGTATGACGACCCACGACGACCGACGGAGGGACAGGCCGCCATGACGAGCACGCTCGTGACCGACGACATCGCAGGACAGGTGCTGCTCCCCGGTGCGCCCGGGTACGACGCCGCCCGCCGGACGTGGAACGCCATGGTCGACCACCGGCCGCGCCTGATCGTCCGGTGCGCCTCCGTCGACGACGTGCGCTCCGCGGTCCGGTACGCCCGCGAGCAGGAGCTCGAGATCGGCGTCCGGTGCGGTGGGCACAGCCTCGTGGGGCATGCCGTGCCCGACGACGGCCTCATGATCGACCTGACGCCCTTCGGGGCCGCGCACGTGGACCCGGCCACGCGCCGGGCGCGCGCCCAGGGTGGAGCACTGCTCGGCGCGCTCGACGCCGCCGCGCAGGAGCACGGGCTCGCCACCACCGCGGGCAACGTCTCGCACACGGGCGTGGGCGGGCTCACGCTCGGCGGAGGCATGGGCTGGCTGGCGCGTCAGTACGGCCTGACGTGCGACAACGTGACCGCTTTCCAGATGGTCACGGCCGAGGGCGACGTGGTCCGGGCGGCCGAGGACGAGAACCCCGAGCTGTGGTGGGGCCTGCGCGGGGGCGGCGGCAACTTCGGGGTCGTCACGGAGTTCGAGCTCCGGCTGCACCCCGTCGGTACCCGCGCGCTGAGCGTCGAGCTCGACTTCCCCGTGGAGTCGGCGGCCGACGCGTTCCGCGGGTGGCGTGACCTCAGCGCCGACGCGCCACGGCAGGCCACGTTCGCCGCCACCGTGGGAGCCGGCGTCGCGACGCTCGGCTTCGTGTGGGTGGGCGACCCCGAGGCCGGCCACCGCTACGCCGAGTCGCTGCGGGGCATCGGGCGTCCCGCCGCCGAGCGCATCGACGACCTGTCGTACCTCGAGCTGCAGACGCGCGACGACACCGACCAGGAGCACGCGGTGCGCCGGTACTGGAAGAGCCACTACTTCCGCGAGCTGACCGACGCGATGCTCGACGAGCTGCTCGCCCACGACCCGGCCGTGGTCGGGAACCTCCAGGCCCACGGAGGGGCCATGGCCGACGTCCCTGACGACGCGACGGCGTTCAGCCACCGCGACGCGGCCTTCGAGTACCTGGCCGCGACCCGCTGGACCGACCCGGCGCAGGACGCCGACCGGTTGGAGCTCGCGCGCCGGGCCGCCGCGCGGTTCGCGCCGTTCGCGAGCGGCGCCTATGTCAACGGGCTGTCCGACGAGGGCGCGGCCGGCGTGCGCCGGGCCTACTCCCCCGCCAAGCTCGCTCGCCTCACAGCGCTCAAGGACGCGTGGGACCCGCAGAACGTGTTCCACCTCAACCAGAACATCGCGCCCTCGACGACCGCGAGCGCCTCGGAGGGCGTGGCCCCGGGCTGAGGTGCCGGGACGCGCGGGTGACGCGCCTCAGGACTCCTGGGCGGCGCCGTCGTGCCCGCCGCACCACTGGTCGGCCGGGACGGCGCGCTTGACGTCGTCGACGTGCTCGCCGCATCCGGCCCAGGTCGTCTTGCCGCAGATCGTGCAGGTGACGGGGTAACACACGGTGGTTGTCCTCCTCGGACTCGATGTGGTCTGTCAGTTGCTCGGTCAGTTGCTCGGTCAGTCTCTCGGGTCCGTCGGTCAGGCGGGCACCGACGATGGCACATCCTGCCCCGCCGGGGCCTCGGTGACGAGCCGGTCGGCGGCCTGCGCGCCGAGCGCGGCGCGCAGCGTGAGCATGCCGCCCGACAGCGACGCGGAGTCGAGCCCGGCCTGCGCGAGGATGCGGTGGGCGATGTGGGAGCGCACGCCCGACCCGCACAGCGCACGCACCGGCCGGCCTGCCGCCGCCGTGCGGACCTCGTCGATGCGCGCGCGGAGCTCGGTGTGCGGCACGTTGAGCGCGCCCGGCACGTGACCGGTGGCGAACTCCGCACGGCTGCGCACGTCCAGCACCAGGGCCGACGACGCGACGTCGTCGAGCTCCGACGCGTACCAGAGGCGCAGGGTGCCGTCGACCACGTTCGAGGCCGCCATCCCGGCCAGGTTGACCGGGTCCTTGGCCGCGCCGAACGGGGGCGCGTACGCAAGGTCGAGGTCGATCAGGTCTCCGACCGACATCCCGGCCCGGATCGCGGTCGCGAGGACGTCGATGCGCTTGTCGACGCCGTCGGCACCGACGGCCTGGGCGCCCAGCAGCCGCCCGTCGGCGTCGAAGTGGACCACCAGGTGCACGGGGCTGGCGCCGGGGAACCAGCCGGCGTGCTGGCTCGCGTGCAGGTGCAGCGTGTGATGGGCCGTGCCGGCCCGTTCGAGCGCGGCCCGGTTCGCTCCGGTCATCCCGGCGGCCAGCGCGCCGACCCGCACGATCGCGGTGCCGAGCGCGGACGGGACCGGACGCGCAGTCTCGGGCCGCAGGATCGCGTCGGCGACCTGACGTCCGGCCCGGTTGGCCGGTCCGGCCAGGGGCACCGGCCCGCGTGCGCCCGTCACGGCGTCGGTCGCGACGACGGCGTCGCCCGCCGCCCACACGCCGGGAACGCTGGTGCGGCCGTGCTCGTCGACGACGATGGCCCCTCGCTCGCACGCCACGCCCGCGGCCTCGAACACGGCGGTGTCCGGGCGCACCCCGACCGAGAGCACCACCAGGTCGGCCGGCAGCCGCGTGCCGTCGGCGAGCAGCACGACGTCGTGGTCCTCGCCCTGCTCGACGGCGGTCGCGGAGACGCCGTCGTGCACCTCGATGCCGCACCGCCCGAGCTCCGCGGTCACGAGCGCGGCCAGCTCGGGCTCGAGCGGCGGCAGCACGTGCGGCGCCAGCTCGACCAGGGCGACGTCGAGTCCCGCTGCCGCGAGCTGCTCGGAGGCCTCGAGGCCGATGAAGCCGCCGCCGAGCACCACGGCACGCCTCGCGCCCGCGTCGACCCGGCCGCGCAGCTCGACCGCGTCGGCCACGGTGCGCAAGGTACGCAAGTGCGGCGAGTCGAGCCCGGGCAGCGGTGGCCGCACGGCCCGCGCGCCCGGCGCCAGCACGAGCGCGTCGTAGTCGACGGTCGCGTCGCCGTCGGGCGTCCGGACGCGCACCGTGCGGGCGTCCGGGTCGAGCCCGACGACGTCGTGCCCGGGCCGGACGTCGAGGTTCAGCGCGGCGCGCAGCGACTCGGGGGTCTGTACCAGCAGGTCGTCGGCCGACTCGATCTCCCCGCCCACGTGGTACGGCAGCCCGCACCCGGCGAAGGACACGTGCTCACCCCGCTCGAGCACCACGATCTGCGCGTCCTCGTCCAACCGGCGAGCCCGGGCCGCACAGCTCATGCCCGCCGCCACACCACCTACGATCACGATCCTCATCCCTCGAACGTATACCCCCGGGGGTTATCGACCCAAGCCCGTGCACCCCCGATGGCACGTGGTGAACGTCTCGTGTCCCGCGCACCGCCCCCGGCGGCTCGGAGCGCGACCTCGCCACGCGGAACACGCCGTGCGGCCCGGGCACCGTGCCGGATCGCGTACCGTTAGTTCCGGGTCAAGGCGCGGCTCGGAGGACCTTGATTCGGAGCCGCCCGCCCCATGACTACCCAGCCGACCGCAACCGCGAGAGCGGGAGCCCTCGGACCGCACTTTCTCACCGGTCAGTTCCGCTGCGAGCTCCACGACGAGTCGTGGTGGTGGTCCGACGAGGCCTATCTCATCTACGGGTTCGCCCCGGGTGAGGTCGTCCCCACTACCGCGCTCATCGTGGCGCACAACCGGCCCGACGAGTGGAACCGCGCTCGGCGCATCGTCGTGGCCGCATGCCGCAACGGCACCCCGTTCACCAGCACGCACAGCATCATGGATGCCGCGGGCCAGGAGCGTACGGTCGTCGCGGTCGGTCAGGTGGTCCGCGACGCGACGAGCGGCCGGCCCGCCCGCGTGCAGGGCTACATCACCGACCTCACCGACGAGATCCGCGGCAGAGCGCGTGTCGAGGCGACGCACCAGATCAGGTCCGCCGTCGAGGGCCGCGAGATCATCGACCGGGCCAAGGGCGTGCTCGCCCTGGTGTACGGCATGTCGGCCGACGAGGCCTTCGGCCTCCTGCGCGGCGCCTCGAACGACCGCAACGTCAAGGTGCGCGACCTGGCGCACCTCATCGTGGCCACGGCCACGAAGCACGGCGTCGAGAGCCGTGACACCCTCGACGACCTCCTGTCACGGCGCGACGGCCTGACCGCCTGACCGCCTGACAGAGGCCCACGCGCACGCGGCCCACCTGGGCCGGGGACTCCCCGCTCCGGTGGGCCGCGCCGCGTCCGGGAGCGCCGTCGGGCGCGGCCGCGCTACGCGAAGGGGTTCGGCGTGAGGGTGTACTTCGTCTGGAGGTACTCGTGGATGCCCTCTGCTCCGCCCTCGCGTCCGAGGCCCGAGTGCTTCCAGCCCCCGAACGGCGCGGCGGCGTTGGACACGACGCCGACGTTGAGGCCCATCATCCCGGTCTCGAGCCGCTCGATCATGCGCTGCCCGCGCGCGAGGCTCTCGGTGTACACGTACGCGACGAGCCCGTACTCGGTGTCGTTGGCGATGCGCACCGCCTCGTCCTCGTCGTCGAACGGCACGACCGCCAGCACGGGCCCGAAGATCTCCTCACGCAGGATCGACGACCCGGGCTGGACGTCCGCGAGCACGGTCGCCGCGTAGAACGACCCCGGCCCGTCGAGCGGTGCGCCGCCCGTGCGCAGCTTCGCGCCGCGCTCGAGCGCGTCGGTCACCAGCTCCCCCGTCTTGGCGACGGCACGGTCGTCGATGAGGGGTCCGATCGTGACCCCCTCCTCGGTGCCGCGGCCCGTGCGGAACGCCTCGACCCGCTCGGTGACCCGCTGGACGAACTCGTCGACGACCGAGCGGTGCACGATGAAGCGGTTCGCTGCCGTGCACGCCTGGCCGATGTTGCGGAACTTCGCGGTCATGGCCCCGTCGACGGCCTTGTCGAGGTCCGCGTCGTCGAAGACGACGAACGGCGCGTTGCCGCCCAGCTCCATCGACGTGCGCAGGACGCCGTCGGCCGCCTGCTTCAGGAGGAGCTGGCCCACCGGGGTGGAGCCGGTGAAGGAGAGCTTGCGCAGCCGCGGGTCGCGGATGATCGCCTCCGAGACGTCGGCCGTGCGCGTGGTCGTGACGACGTTGACGACGCCGGCGGGCACCCCCGCCTCCTCCAGGAGGGAGGCGAAGAGCATGGTCGTCAGGGGCGTGAGGGTCGCAGGCTTGATCACGACGGTGCACCCCGCGGCCAGCGCGGGCGCAATCTTGCGGGTCGCCATGGCGAGCGGGAAGTTCCACGGGGTGATGAGGAAGCACGGCCCGACGGGGTGCTGCGTCACGATCATGCGCCCCGTGCCCTCAGGGTTGGGGCCGTAGCGGCCCTGGGCGCGCGTGGCCTCCTCGCTGAACCAGCGCAGGAACTCGCCGCCGTAGGTGACCTCGCCGCGCGCCTCGGCGAGCGGCTTGCCCATCTCGATCGTCATGAGCAGCGCGACGTCGTCCGCGCGCGCCTGGAGCAGGTCGAACGCTCGGCGCAGGATCTCCCCGCGGACGCGCGCCGGCGTCGCGGCCCACGCGTCGGCCGCGTCGCACGCGGCGTCGAGCGCTGCCACGCCGTCGGCCACGGTCGCCGAGGCGATCTCCTTGACGACCTCACCGGTCGCGGGGTCGTGCACGCTCACGGTCGCGCCGTCGCCGGCCGGGCGCCACTGCCCGCCGATGTACAGCCCGTCGGGTACCTGGGCCAGCAGCGTGGCCTCGCGGTTCTCGGTCAAGCGGACCTCCCTCTCACCCGCGTCGGCGACGCGGGACGTCTTCGTCGGTTCAGTGTCGTGCACGCCGGTCCTCGCCGTCGAGGTCCGGAAGTGCGGTCGGCGCGCACCCGGGCGGTCTAGGACGGCGGGTGGGACGTCACCGCGGTCACATGGGCCACGGCGGGCGCGCGGAGCGTGGAGTGCAGGTGGCCGAACAGCGCGAGGCTCGCCCTGCCCGGCCAGTCGCCGGGCAGGGCGGCCGGCGGAAGCCCGGGGTCGAGGTACGGGAGCGGACGCCAGGCGTCGAGCGCCCTGGTGTACACCGCGAACGCCTCGCGCGGCTCGGGCGGTGCCGCGGCGGCCGGCTCGAAGCGCTCGAGGAACTCGCGGTGGCGCCGTGCGACGCGCTCGAGGTCCCACCACCGGGCGGCGGACCGCGCGAACGACCCCGCCACCCGCGGCGTGCCCGTGACGAAGACCGTGGCGTGCTCGCGGAGCCCGAGGTCGCGCAGGATCGACTCGACCTCATCGACCAGGTGCCCGGGGCAGATCCAGAGCCCGGTCGCCACCGAGCCGCAGCCGATGGCCTGCAGGTGCCGTCGCAGGCGGTGCCGCTCGTCGCGCCGAGACTCGGGCACCGAGTAGGACACGAGGCACCAGGGGTCGTCCTCGCCCTGGCGGCGGTACCCGTAGATGCGCCGGTCACCGCGCTCGAGCATGCCCAGCGCGCCGGGCGCGACCCGGTAACCCGGCCGGCCGGCCACCTCCTCGGCGTCGAGCAGACCCTTGGCCTTGACGCGCGAGATCGCGCTGCGCGCGGACGGCGGCCCGACCCCGACGTCGGCGAGCAGGTCGACCAGGTCCGCCGTGGCCGACCAGCCGCCGAGCTCACGCAGGAAGGCCCCGACGATGGTGCGCAGCAGCGACGTCGCGCTGCCCGGCCGGGAGTCGAGGTCGTCGAGCATCAGACGGCGGCGGCGCGCTCGGTCGGTGTGCCGCCACGGTCGGCAGTGAGCTCGACGAGCGCGTCCCGGACGGCCCCGACCCCCAGGGCCACCTCGGCGAACGACGTCGAGAGCGGCGACAGCCCCAGCCGGATGCCTTCGGGCCGGCGGAAGTCGGGCACGACCCCGCGCTCCCACAGCAGCGGGATCGCGCGCTCGAACGCGGGGTGGTCGATCGTCACGTGCGAGCCGCGCCGGTCGGCGTCGCGCGGCGAGGTCAGCCGGACGCCGCGGGGCACCAGGAGCTCGTCGACGAGCTCGACCGCGAACTCGGTGAGGGCCACCGACTTGGCCCGGACGGCGCCGATGCCCGCCTCGGCCACCAGGTCGAGCATGCTCTGCATCGCGAGCATCGAGACGATCGTGGGCGTGCCGCTGAGGAACCGCCGGACGCCGGCGTGCGGGGCGTACGCAGGACCCATGTCGAACGGCCGGTCGGCGCCCATCCAGCCCTGGACCGGCTGGGCGAGCACGTCCACGAGCTCACGGCGGACGTATCCGAACGCCGGCGAGCCCGGCCCGCCGTTGAGGTACTTGTAGGTGCAGCCCGCCGCGAGGTCGGCCCCCCACTCGTCGAGACGCACGTCGAGCGCCCCGGCGGAGTGGCACAGGTCCCACAGCACCAGCGCCCCGGCGTCGTGCACGAGCCGGGTGACCTCGGCGGCGTCGGTCACGAACCCCGAGCGGTAGGCGACATGCGAGAGCAGGACCAGGGCGGTCCGCTCGCTGACCGCTCCGGCGACGTCGCCGGGCTCGACGCCGCCCTCGACCGACGGGTGGATCCACACGAGCGTCTTGCCGCGCTCGGCGGCGATGCCCTCGAGCAAATAGCGGTCGGTCGGGAAGTTGCCGCTGTCGACCACGATCTCGTCACGGCCGGCGATTGCCGGCAGGTCGAGCGCGGCCCGGATCAGCTTGTACATGACGACCGTCGTCGACTCTCCCACGAACGTCTGGCCCGCCGCCGCGCCCAGCACCGTCGCGCCGATCCGGTCGCCCAGGGTCAGCGGCAGCTCGTACCAGGACTCGTCCCAGCCACGGATGAGACGGGCGCCCCACTCCTCGGAGGTGAACCGCGCGAGCCGCTCGGCGGCCGCACGGGTCGGCCGTCCGAGGGAGTTGCCGTCCAGGTAGGCCACGACGTCGTCGGCCTGGACGAACTCGTCGTGGAAGCGTGCGAGCGGGTCGGCAGCGTCGAGCGCGGACGCGCGGGCTGCCGGCGTCGGAGTGGTCACGCGAGAGCTCCTTCGGTCGGTGGGGCGGGGATGACGGTGGCGCCCCGCAGTGCGTCGACGAACGCGTGCGCGTCGTCCGGCAGAGCGTCGGCCGCCACGTGGGTGCGCAGGTCGGGCAGCCGCACGGACGTCAGCGCGCGCAGCAGGCCGTCGGTGCCGAGGCCAGCGTCGGCCAGCAGGTGCAGCTCGCGCAGGTTGAGGCCCTCGGGCAACGGCCCGTTGCCCAGGTCGGTCCCGTAGACGACGAGCCCGCCCGCGGCGTGGAACCGGCGCAGGTTGTCCTGGGCGACCGCCTGCTGCGGGGTCGGGTCGCCCCAGCCGTGGATGTCCAGGGTCGAGACCCAGGCCTGGGTCGCGGCGGCCGCGGCGACCAGGGCGTCGTCGAGCCGCTCCGACCACGGGGTGTGCGCGAGCCGGTCGACGCCGGCCGCGACCGCGCGCGCCGTCTGCCCCGGGCCCTCGACGTGCGCGACGACGTCGACCCCGGCGCTGTGCGCCGCCGCGACGAGCGCGGCCAGCGTGGGGTCGTCGAGCACCGGGCCGGCGTCCGCGTGGAGCACGACCTTGACGAACGACGCCCCCGCGGCGAGCTGCCTGCCGACGGCCGCGGCGGCGTGCTCGGGCCCGGCGACGGGCTCGACCGCGGCGTCGGGCGCCCAGGCGCGGCCCGAGGGATACCCGCCGGCCGCGGTGAGGAACGCACCCGCGAACCGCACAAGCGGGAGCCCTGCGGTGCCGGGCCACGTGGCCGCGACGCGCGGGTCCCAGCCCAGGTCGTCGACCGCCGCGATCCCGGCGGGCAGCAGCGCGCGCGGGTCGGCCAGCCCGAGGTGCACGTGGGCGTCGGTGAAGGCCGGGAGCAGCACGTCAGGCGCCGATCTCGGTGCGCACGGCGAACAGCTCGGGGAAGAACGTCAGCTCGAGCGCCTTGGTCAGGAACCCGACGCCGGACGAGCCGCCCGTGCCGCGCTTCCAGCCGATGATGCGCTGGACGGTGCGCAGGTGCCGGAACCGCCAGAGCTGGAAGTTCTCCTCCAGGTCGACGAGCTCCTCGCACGACTCGTACGCGTCCCAGTCGGCGTGCGGGTCGGCGTAGATCGCGCGGAACACGTCCACGAGCTCGTCGTCGTGCACATGCGCCCGGGTGACGTCGCGCTCGAGGATCCGGGCCGGTACCGGGTGGCCCCGCCGGGCGAGGTAGTGCAGGAACGCGTCGTACACGCTGGGCTGGTCGAGCAGCTCCTGCAGGACGTGCTGCGCCTCGGGCTCGGCGTCGAACACGCGGATCATGCGGGCGTTCTTGTTGCCGAGCAGGAACTCGACCGCTCGGTACTGGTACGACTGGAAGCCCGACGCGTTGGCCAGGTCGCCGCGGAACTCCGCGTACTCGCTGGGCGTGAGCGTCGCGAGCACGGACCACTGCTCGGTGAGCGTCCGCTGGATGTGCTTGACGCGCGCGATGCGCTTGAGCGCCGCGGGCAGGTCGTCGGCGTCGAGCAGCGCCCGGGCCGAGCGGAGCTCGTGGAGGACGAGCTTGAGCCACAGCTCCGTGGTCTGGTGCTGGACGATGAACAGCAGCTCGTCGTGGTGCTCGGGCCTGCTCACGGGCTTCTGTGCGGCGAGCAACCGGTCGAGCTGGAGGTAGGAACCATAGGTCATCTGGCCACGAAGGTCGGTGACGATCTCGGCCTCGAGCGCCCGTTCGTTGGTGCCCTGCACCGTCTCGTCGCCGTGGTCCTTGGGTTCCCGTCGTGTGGCCTGCGACATACCCGGAGTATGCCACGGGCGTTGCGCCAGCGTGACGGCCGCTGCCGTTGTGCAACGCCTCTCGCCAGGGCTCCCGGGCGGGCGGCTGCGTGCGAGAGTGGGGCCCATGACGTCGCGCGAAACCCTCCCCGACCCCGGGTCGTCCACCGGTCCGGCGAGCCCGGACGCCGACCACGTCGTGCTCGTGGACGACTCCGGGCGCCGGCTGGGCACATGGCCGCGTGCGACGGTCCACACCGAGGAGACCCCGCTCCACCTCGCGTTCTCGTGCTACCTGCTCGACGACGACGGCCGCCTGCTCATGACGCGCCGCGCGCTGTCCAAGCGCACCTGGCCCGGCGTGTGGACGAACTCGTTCTGCGGGCACCCGCGGTGGGACGAGACGACCGAGGAGTCGCTGGCCCGGCACGCGCGCCACGAGCTCGGGCTCGAGGTGGCCGACGTCGACGTCCTGCTGCCCGACTTCCGCTACCGGGCGGTCGACGCGTCAGGCGTCGTCGAGCAGGAGATCTGCCCCGTCTACCGTGCGCGCCTGGTCGGTGACGTCGCGCCGAACCCCGAGGAGGTCATGGAGATCCGCTGGGCGCAGCCGGATGCCGTCGTCGCAGCGGCCCAGGCCGCGCCGTGGGCGTTCAGCCCGTGGATGGTCCGTCAGCTGGAGGCCCTCGGCGACGGCGGCGCCCTGCGCCGGCGCTGACTCCGGGCGCCTGGCCCTCCCCGGGGCGGACCCTCCGAGAAAAGTTCGTCGCACCCAGGTGCATCCGCCCGGCCACCCTTCGCGGAAGAGCAGACGAGTGCCCGACCGGGCACCTGACGACCGTGCGGTCGTCCACTGCGAGTCACCGAAGGAATCGACGATGAAGCTTCGACACACTCTGCGGGGCGCGGCTGCAGCCGTCAGCGTCGCCGCCATGGGCCTGATCGGTACCGTCCTGGTCGCGCCGTCCGCGACGGCCGGCACGTCCGCGCCGACCGGCACGAACAGCCTCGCCTCCGTGCTCGCAGCCGACGGAGACAGGTTCGACCGCAACTGGTACGACTTCGACATCGTCGACCAGGCGGTCGCGACGGTGCTGGCGGCCAAGCCGTCGAGCCCGGTCGCCGTGCTCGCCGACGGTTCCGTGCCGCTCACGGCGTTCCTGCCCAACGACCGCGCTTTCCAGGTGCTGGCGTTCGACCTCACCCACCGCTGGGAGCGCAGCGAGCGCGGCGCCCTGAACACGATCGCCGGTGCGGTCGGCGTGGACGCAGTCGAGCAGGTCCTGCTCTACCACGTGGTGCCGGGCGCGACGATCGACTCCCGTACCGCGCTGCGTTCCGACAACGCTCGTCTGACGACGGCGCAGGGCTCGACGTTCCGCGTCGACGTGCTCAGCCGGTGGTTCAAGCTGGTGCGCCTCGTCGACCAGGACCGGAACGACGTCAACCCGTTCCTCGTCCAGAGCAAGCTCGACATCAACAAGGGCAACCGCCAGATCGCGCACGGCATCAGCGCCGTCCTGCGACCGATCGACCTCTGACCCTCACCCCTCCCCTGAGAACGGGCCCTGTCGCACGGCGACGGGGCCCGTTCTGCGTGGGCATGCGCGGGTCACGTGCTGGTCAGGCGCTGAAGTCACGCGCCGCCCGCAGGCGGCCGCCGAAAGATTTGTCGTCCCAGATGCATCCAGATTCATCGACGGGGCGGAAGTAGGGGTGTCAGCGTCCACACCGGACCTCGATACCTGGAGGATTTCATGCCACGCACCGTACGACGTCGGACGGCATCGGTAGCCGCCGTCACCGTCTCCACCTTGAGCCTTGCCGCGCTCGGCTTCGCCTCGACGGCGAGCGCCGCCACCGACGACGGCGCCGTACTGTCCGTCTTCCACGGCGTGCCCGACACGCCCGTCGATGTCTGGGTCAACGACGAGGTCGCGGTCGACGACTTCCAGCCCGGCGACATGGCCGGACCGCTCGACCTGCCTGCCGGCCCCTACACGATCGCCATCACGGCACCCGACGCCGAGAACGCCGACGACCCCGTGATCGGGCCGGTCGACGTCGACCTCGAGTCGGGCACCAACTACACCGCCGTGGCCCACCTGGATGCCGACGGGCAGCCCACCGCGACCCTGTTCACCAACGACACGTCGGCGACCGCCGCCGGCGAGGGCCGCCTGACCGTGCGGCACGTCGCCGCGGCGCCCGCCGTGGACGTGCTGGCCGGTGGCGAGCCCGTGATCGAGGGCCTCCAGAACCCGGACGAGGCCGTGCTCGAGCTCCCGGCCGGGACGGTGTCCGCGACCATCGCGGCCGCCGGGACGACCGAGCCGGTGCTCGGCCCGGCCGACCTCGAGGTGGCCGACGGCGTCAACACCATCGCGTACGCCTGGGGCAGCCTCGACGACGGCACCCTCGCACTCGCCACGCAGACGGTCGACGGGCTCCACTCGTCGCCGCACGGCGTCCCGGCAGGCGTCTCCGGCCTCGCCGCGGACGACACCGCCTCCGGTGTGCCGAGCTGGATGACGCTGCCGATCGGTCTCTCGATCGCCGCGTTCCTCATGCTGGGTGCCCGGGCCGTGTTCATGGGGCGCCGGGAGCGCACCCTGGCCCGTGTCACGCAGCAGACCGACGAGCGGTGACGCAAGCCATGACCGATGAGAGTGCGCGGGCGGCCCGGACCTGGGCCGTCCGCGCACTCTCGTGCGTCCTGGTCCTCGCGCTCGGCGGATGCCTGGGTGCGTCCGGAGACCCCGACACCGAGACCCGCCCCGAAGACGGGTCCGCGGTCCGGGCATCCCAGCCCGCCGGCGGACCGACCGACGACTCCCGGAGCGGGGGCACGAGCAGCCGCACCGCCCGGGATCCGGTCCCGGTGCGCCGGGCCGACGACGCGCCCGCGCCCGCACCGCCGGGACCGGTGCGCGTCGAGATTCCCGCGCTCGACATCGACATGCCCGTGCGACCCGTGGGCGTCGACGACGAGGGCCGCATGGGGCTCCCTGACTCGGCGGACGTCGCGGGCTGGTACCGCTTCGGCCCGGCCCCCGCGAGCTCCGGCGGTGCGACCGTCGTGGCCGCCCACGTCGACGACCCCGACAGCGTGGGACCTTTCGCGCGCCTGGCCGATGCCGGCGCGAACACCACCATCCAGGTGACGACGTCGGACGGCACGCGCTACACCTATACGGCCGAGCAGGCGCGCGCCGAGGCCAAGTCCGACGTGCCCTTCGACGAGCTGTTCGACCGCTCGGGCCCACCGCGGCTCGTCCTCGTGACGTGCGGCGGCGAGTGGGACCCCGAGAAGCGCTCGTACTCCGACAACATCGTCCTGACAGCGGCGCTGACTGATGACCGGCACACCGACCGGTGACCCGACCGGTTGTCCGCGGGGGCCGCCGGCCCTACGATCGGCCGTATTCGACCGCGGTGCGATGCTGCACCCCCTCGACCCAGCCCAAGGACGTGCCCTGACCGCCGACAATGCAGCGCTCGACGAGACCGAGCTGGAGCTGCGACGCCTCGGACGACGCTTTGCGGACGGGGACGAGTCCGCGCTCGCGGAGGCATTCCGACGCTGGTCGGCGCTGGTGCACACCATGGCGCTGCGGTCCCTGGGCTCCGCGGCCGACTCCGAGGACGTCGTCCAGCAGGTCTTCGTGGCCGCCTGGCGAGGCCGGACGCGCTACGACCCCGACCGCGCTCGTCTCCCGGCCTGGATCGTGGGGATCACCCGGCACCAGATCGCCGACGCGCACGAGGCGAGGTCCCGCACCCGCCGGTCCCAGGAGGCCGCCACGACGGCGGCGACGGCCAGCACGTCGCAACCGTCGTCGGAGGTGGAACGGGTCGCCGACAGGATCGTGATCGAGGACGAGCTGCAACAGCTCGGCGACCCGGCACGGAGCATCCTGCGGATGGCCTTCTTCCGTGACCTGACACACGTGCAGATCGCCCAGGAGCTCGACCTGCCGCTCGGTACGGTCAAGAGCCACGTGAGACGGAGCCTGATCCGGCTACGCGACCGATTGGAGGTGGACAGTGCCGCACATCGATGACGACATCCTCGCGCTTCATGCGCTCGGCGAGGACGTGCTCGACGACGAACAGCGCGCCCACCTCGCCGCGTGCGCAGCCTGCATCTCCGCCGCGGCCGCACTGAGCCGGGTGGTCGACGGCGCACGTGTTCCTGCCGCACCTGAGCTCGTCCCGCCGCCACCGGCCGTCTGGACCCGCATCCACGCCGAGCTGGGCCTGACGGACGTGCCCGAGAACCTGCCGGAGGTCTCGGCGCAGGACCCGGCGGAGAGCGTGGTCCAGCCGCGCGCCGAGGCGATCGCGACGGACGAGACGTCCGGTGCCGCAGGGGCGTCCGCAGAGGCGTCCGGGGGCACGGTCGTCCCGCTGTCCGCACGTCGGCCGCGGCGTTGGGCCCCGGTCCTGGTCGCCGCCGCCTCGGCGCTGGTCATCGGCATCGGAGCCGGCGTGCTCTGGGAACGCCAGTCGGTCGAGCCGCCCGAGACCACCATCGCGAGCGCCACCCTCGAGGCTCTGCCCGACTGGCAGGGTTCCACCGGCGAGGCCGTGGTCGAGCGGACGCCGTCGGGCGAGCGCCAGATCGTCGTCACCCTGGACGCCCCCGCCCCCGAGGGCACCTTCCGCGAGGTCTGGCTGCTCACGCCCGACGTCAGCGGACTCGTCAGCCTGGGCGTGCTCGACGGCGACGAAGGCCGGTTCGTCCTGCCTGAGGGTCTCGACCTCGACACCTACAGCGTCGTCGACGTCTCGGAGGAGGCGTTCGACGGCGATCCCGCCCACTCCGGGCAGTCCGTGGTGCGCGGGCCGCTCGCGACCTGACGTCGCAGACGCCACGGGCGAAAACGACGCCACGCGGGGCCGAAGAAGTGGCGTGTGGGCGCGAGGTAGTTGCACGATCGAACGGTGCCCGGCCCACACGACTGAGCAGGCCGGACGCGGGGCCGGGTGTCCAGCAGAGCGGCATTCGGCGCCCCCGCACTTTCTGGCCAGAACCGTCCCCCTGGGCCGAGATCGCCCGGCACGTCGCTGCTCCATCCCGAGGTCGGGCGTTTGCCCCAGCCCTGCGTCGAGGTCCGCCGCGGGCTCAGGGCCGCGGGCCCTCGTCGTCCACGAGCCCACGCACCGAGACGGTCCCGCTCCGGTCGAGCTTGTTCCACCGGTTCTCCGCGTTCCCGACCTCCAGGCGCACGGCCTCGAGCATCACGAACGTCATCATGACGGAGTAGAGCGGCCACAGGACGACGGTCCAGAGGAAGCGCAGGTCCCCCGGTGCGCGGTCCAGCAGGATGGCCAGCAGGAGCAGGCCGACGGACAGCGGGAGCCCGACGACCAGGACCCACTCCCATGCCGACGACGGCAGCCAGCCCGGCCCGTCGGTCACCAGGAGCACCGCCACGACCACGACGCCGGTGACCTGGACGAAGGGCGCGATGATCTGGGCGAAGGTGTTGTAGGCCAGGAAGGCGCCGAACGCTCCGTAGCGCAGGTTGCCGATCATCGACGCGTGCAGCTCGGTGGCCTGGAGCAGCCCGCGCCCCCACCGCACGCGCTGGCGCCACAGGCCCCGCACGGTCGACGGCGACTCGGCGTACACCAGGGCGTCGGGAGCGAAGGTGACGCGAAACCCCTCACGGTGGACGCGCCACGTCAGCTCCAGATCCTCGCCGAGGGTGTCCGTCCGCAGCGGCCCGGTGCGCTCGAGGACGTCGCGGCGGAACGCGCCGATGTTGCCGGAGACGACCGGAAGACAGTTCAGCACGTCGAGCGCGCGGCGCATGAGGCCGGTCCCGACGTGGCTCACGAGCGACAGCAGCTTGGTCAGGACGCGGTCGAGGTTGACCGGACGGTCGTTGCCGCACACCGCGCCCACCCGGGCGTCGCGAAAGCCGCGTAGCAGCCGGGTGACCGTGTCGGGCCGGAACAGCCCGTCGGCGTCCACGAGGACGAGGATGTCGCCGCGGGCCCTGGCGATGCCCGTGTTGAGCGCGGCGCCCTTGCCGGCGTTCTCCTGGCGCACCGCCGTGACCTGCGGGTGCTCGGCGGCCAGCCGCTGCATCCGTGCGAACGTGTCGTCCGAGGACCCGTCGTCGACGCACACGACCTCGAGGTTCGGGTGGTCGCTGCGCAGGATCGAGCGCACGCAGTTCTCGATCACCACGGCCTCTTCGAAGGCGGGAACCACGACGCTCACGGACGGCGGTTCGGCGAAGAGCGGACCGCACCCGACGGGACCGCGGTCGGCTCGCCGCTGCCGCGCCTCGAACACGAGCGCGGCCGGGACGAACCCGAGCCGCACCACCCCGACGACCAGCAGCGAGATGCCGACGACGAGCACCAGCGCCACGAGCACCGAGGTCATCGGCGATCACCGCGGCCCGTCGCCGGTCACATCGCCCATGCTGGGATCGTAGGTTCCGCATCGCCCAGGCGCAGGTCGCGCAGCGTGTTGTCTCCTGATGGGCTTCAGCTGCCGGCGGCGCGGGGGATCCGCGCCGCCTGCCTGGTTCCGGTAGCTCTGGTGACCAGTAGTCGCATGCGCGTTCCTCGCTCGGCCTGCCGGGCGTGCCGGCCACGTCTGGGCCTGCACGCCCGGCGGGATGGTGCGGTGGTGCGGAGTGGTCGGCTGGTCGCGGGCGGTCTTCTCGATCACGGCCGCGGTTCAGCCGGGTGCGAGACGTACCCGGCGTGCGAGGCGTCGAGCCGGTTCGCCCGGTTGCGCGGGTCAGCGCGTGCCGCGGTCCGCGTCCTGGATGAGCCTGGTGACGGCGCCGGGGTGGCTGATCATCACCGAGTGCGAGCCGTCGGACTCGACGGTGTGGGCGTGCAGGCGCTTGGCCATGTAGCGCTCCAGGTCAGGAGCGATCGCGTGGTCCTGCTTGGCGACCAGGTACCACGACGGGATCGTGTGCCAGGCGGCCTCGGTCACGGTCTCTGTGACCGCGCTGAGCGCCGTGGGGCGCTGGCTGTCCGCCATGTCGGCGGCAAGGGTCGGGTTCAGGTCGCCCGCGAAGACGTCCCGGAACCGGGCCGGGTCGATGATGGTGGCGGTGTCCGTCGTGCCGTCGGCGTTCTCGACCGGGTAGGTCAGGAGAGGGGTCTGCTCGATGGGGTGCGCGACCGGCACGGTAAGGAGGCTGCCGACGGACTCGCCCTGGTCCGGCGCGAAGGCCGCGATGTAGACGAGTGCCTTGACGTTCGGGTTGCCGGCAGCGGCGTCGGTGATCACGGCGCCGCCGTAGGAGTGGCCGACCAGGATGATCGGGCCGTTGATGGCGCGCAGCCGGCTCTGAAGCGTGGCGCTGTCGTGGGCGAGCCCCTCCAGGGGGTTGCCCTCAGCGATGACCGGGTAGCCCGCCTTGCGCAGCCGATCCATGACCCTGTACCAGCTGGAGCCGTCGGCCCACGCGCCGTGCACCAGCACCACGGTGGGGCGGGTGGAGGCCGTGTCCTTGGGCTTGGGGGCGGCGGCGCGCATGGCGACCGTGGTCACCCCGCTGTTGGGCGTAGCGGAGTCGGCTGAGGCGGGCAACCCGACGGCCGCGAGCGCGGCGCTGGCGGCGAGGACGCCGGCGGTGAAGAGAACGCCAACCTTGCGGGCGCGGAAAGTGCGGCTAGACATGATTTCTGCTCCTCATTCACGAAGGACCGTTCGATGTGGTGGTGGCAAGGGCTCCCGCGAGGGTGCTCAGGACTCCTCGATGTGGGCGAAGACCACCCGCACTCCCCCGGTGGCGAGCTCGAGGACGCGCGGGAACATCGCCCCCATCTCGGGCGTGGTCACCGCCGCGCTCGCGGCGTCGTAGTCGGCGAAGTACAGGTCGATCAGGCGGTAGGCCGGGGTCGGGGTGCCGTCCTCCTTCGGCCAGACCTTGGACGTCTCGATCTTCATGACCGTGGGGACCTTCCGGGCGCTGTAGAGCAGGTCGGGGTAGGCCGACTCGAACGCGGACGGGTCGAGAGGGTTGTCGAAGATGAACGTGATCTTGGTGGTCATGGGGGTCTTCCTTGTGGTGGTTGGGGCGGTGCGAGTGCATGGATGGTTCAGCGGGTCGTCTGGTCGGCTTCCTCGATCAGATGGGTGACCGAACTGCGTACCAGGACGGGATGGTCTGAGTTGTGGGAGGTCTCCTTCGGAGTTGATCGAACGTTCTGTCCCTGGGGAGAGCCGTGTCACATCCAGGGCTCTCGCGGGTCTTGGCCCGGCCTGCGCCGAGCGGGGCGTCAGCGGGGGCGGCCGTAGGTTTCGAGGAGCCGGAGCCAGATCTCGCTGATGGTGGGGTAGGCGGGGACGGCGTGCCAGAGGCGGTCGATGGTGACCTG
>Ga0233363_1000444_pt1 | contig 18750 bp, 18 predicted proteins | sample ElkDunMinimDraft_18_FD_191534 | JGI IMG/M metagenome (GOLD analysis project Ga0233363, IMG submission 191534) | Fecal eukaryotic communites from dung pellets of Tule Elk in California, USA - Elk Dung C16 | ecosystem: Host-associated > Mammals > Digestive system > Large intestine > Fecal | place... | reverse complement strand
CGCGGCGGATCCCGCTCGACCGGGCCCCCGGGGTGTTCGCGGAGCCCGGCGGCGACCAGGTGAAGGTCGTCATCGACCTCTGAGGCCGCGGCCGGGAGCCGCGGCCCCCGGAGGAGGCGGGTTCGCCGGGTGGGGGAGAACCCGCCGGAGTCCCGGGGCCCGCACCTCCTCGGCCCGCGGAGCGTGCGGACGACGTGCGGCGTCCGGCCCGGTGGGGCCCCGCGAGCCCGCGAGGAGGCGGGAGAGGCAGCCTAGCCGGGGTAGGGGCGGGCCTCGCGGGCCTCGCGCAGGGCGAGCGCCCACCAGGCCAGCTGGCCGAGCATCCGCTCCACGGCCGCGTCCGCGCCGGACATGTCCACGGCCGGCTCCCCGTCCGCCCCGAACATCGTCTGCGCGTTGTGCAGGCTGACCGTGTCCCGGATCGTGGCGGTGTGCAGCTCCGAGAAGACCGAGCGCAGCTGCTCGATCGCCCGCAGGCCGCCGGACATGCCCCCGTAGGACACGAACCCCACGGCCTTGGCGAACCACTCCCGGCGTGCGGAGTCGATCGCGCTCTTCAGCCCGCCGGGGTAGCCGTGGTTGTACTCGGGCGTGACGACCACGAACCCGTCGGCGGCGTCGACGATCTCCGCCGCGTGGGGCGCCATCGGTCCGCCGTGCCCGTCCTCGGGGCCGATGCCGTCCACGTCCAGGACGTCGAACCGCAGGCGGGGGTCGGGATGCTTCGCGGTGCGCTCCACGAACCAGCGTGAGACGGCGGGGCCGGTCCGGCCCCTGCTGTTGCCAGCGAGGATGACCGCGATCCGAAGGTTGTCCATGTGGTCCTCGTCGTCTTCGTGCCTGACGGCCCTGGGCACGCGGGGACCGTCGGCCCCACGGGGATTCGGGCGGAACGGCGTCCGTTCTCTTCCGGGTGACGTACCAACGTTAGGACCTGAACCACGATTCAGGTCAAATCGGGCGCCCCGGAAACGGCGTCGGGCCGGGCGCCGACGACGGCACCCGGCCCGACCGGACCACACGGGTCCTAGCCCAGACCGAGCTCGCGCTCGAAGTCGCCCTCCTCCAACCGCTCCTTCACGGTCTGGAGGAAGCGGCCGGCGTCGGCGCTGTCGATCAGGCGGTGGTCGTGGGCCAGCGACAGGTAGACCATCGAACGCACCGCGATCACCTCGCCCCCCATGGCCGGGTCCTCGACCACGACGGGGCGCTTGACGATGGCGCCGGTGCCGAGGATGGCCACCTGCGGCTGGTTGATGATCGGCGTGCCGAACAGCGCGCCGGTGCACCCGGTCTCGGCGATGGTGAAGGTGCCGCCGCCCAGCTCGTCCGGGCCGAGCTTGCCGGTGTGGGCGCGCTCGCTCAGATCGGTGATGGTGCGGGCGAGCCCCTCCAGGCCGAGCTTGCCCGCGTCCTTGACGACCGGTGCGAGCAGACCGCGCTCGGTGTCCACCGAGACGGCGAGGTTCTCGACGTCGTGGTAGGTCACCTCCTTCTTGTCACCGTCGATGACAGCGTTGAGCTTGGGGTGGGTCCGGAGGGACTCCACCGCGGCGAGCCCGAAGAACGCGAAGAAGTCCGGGGCGGCGCCGTCGCGCTTGGCGACCTGCTCGCGCAGGCGGGCGATCTTGGTGACGTCCACCTCGATGACCTGGGTGGCCGTCGCGGAGACCTGCAGCGACTCCACCATGTGGTCCGCGATGGCCTGGCGCAGGCGGGTGAGCTTCTCGGTGCGACCGCGCAGCGAGGTGTCGGCGGCGACCTTGCGCGGGGCCGAGGACGGAGCGGCGGGCGCCGCGGCGCGCGCGGCGGCGGCCTTCTGCTCCTCGGCCGCCTTGAGCACGTCCTGCTTGCGGATGCGCCCGCCCACGCCCGTGCCGTTCACACGGCCCAGGTCCACGCGGTGCTCGGCCGCGAGCTTGCGCACCAGCGGTGTCACGTACGCCTCGGTGACGGCGTCGGTGCCGGAGGCCCGGCCGGTGCCGCTGAGGGTCTCGATGTCCACGGACGGGCCGTCCTCCGCGCGCGCGGAGGGCTCGGGGGCGGGCGCCGCCTCCGGCTCGGGCTTCGCCTCGGGCTCGGGCTTCGCCTCGGGCTCGGACTTCGGCACCGGGGTCGGCTCGGCCTTCGCGGGCGCGGGCGCCTCGGAGGCGGCCGGGGCCGCGTCACCGGTACCGCCGATGACGGCGATCTCGGCGCCGATCTCCACGGTCTCGTCCTCGTCCACCAGGATCTTGGTGAGGACACCGGCGACCGGGGACGGGATCTCGGTGTCCACCTTGTCGGTGGAGACCTCAAGGAGCGGCTCGTCTACCTCGACGGTGTCGCCCACGTTCTTCAGCCACTGGGTGACGGTCCCCTCGGTGACGCTCTCACCCAGGGCGGGCATGGAAACGGAAGTCGGCATGGGTTCCTCGTTGGATCTGGACGCGGTCTCTGCCCAACCCCTTGACTGGGCAGCGCGGATGTGTGCGGGGGCGGGCCGTGTGGGCCCGCCCCCGGGGTGGTGCGGTCAGTCGTGGACGTGCAGCGGCTTGCCCGCCAGTGCGAGGTGCGCTTCGCCCAGCGCCTCCGACTGGCTCGGGTGCGGGTGGATGAGCTGGGCCACCTCGGAGGGCAGCGCCTCCCAGTTGTAGATGAGCTGCCCCTCGGCGATCAGCTCGCCGACGCGGCTGCCGACCATGTGGACGCCCAGCACCGGCCCGTCCTTCTCGGCGATGACCTTGATCGCGCCGGACGTCTGGAGGATCTGGCTCTTGCCGTTGCCCGCCAGGTTGTAGTTCATCTCCACGATGTCGTGGCCGCGCTCCTTGGCCGCCGCGGAGGTGAGGCCCACGGAGGCGACCTCGGGCTCACAGTACGTGACGCGGGGAACACCGTCGTAGTCGATCGCGGGCGGGTTCTGCCCGGCGATGTGCTCGGCGACGAAGATGCCCTCGGCGAAGCCGACGTGGGCGAGCTGGAGGGTGGGGATGAGGTCGCCCACGGCGTAGACGCCGCCGACACCGGTGTGCAGGTTCTCGTCGACCTTGACGAAGCCGCGGTCCAGGGTGATCCCCTGCTCCTCGTAGCCCAGGCCCTCCGAGACGGGGCCGCGGCCGATGGCGACCAGCAGGACCTCGGCCTCGAGGGTCTTGCCGCCCTTGAGGGTGACGGTCACACCGGAGTCGGTCGTCTTGACCGACTCGAACGGGGTGCCGAGCTCGTACTTGATCTTGCGCTTGCGGAAGGCGCGCTCCAGCAGCTTGGAGCTGGACTCCTCCTCGACCGGCACCAGGTGGGGCAGGGCCTCGACGATGGTGACGTCGGCGCCGTACGAACGCCACACGCTGGCGAACTCCACGCCGATCACGCCGCCGCCCAGGACGATGACGGACTCGGGGACCCGGCCCAGGTCGAGTGCCTGGTCACTGGTCATGACCTTCTCGCCGTCGATGTCCAGGCCCAGGGTCTTGGGCCGCGAACCGGTGGCCAGGACGATGTTCCTGCCCTTGTAGACCGCTCCGTCGACGGTCACCTCGTCCTTGCCGGTGAGCTTGCCCTCGCCGGCGACGACGGTGATCTTGCGGGACTTGACGAGGCCGGTCAGGCCCTTGAACAGGCCGCCGATGACCTTGTCCTTGTACTTGTGCACGGCCTCGATGTCGATGCCCTCGAAGCTGGCCCTGACACCGAACGCCTCGCTCTCCTTGGCCGAGTCGGCTACCTCGGCGGAGTGCAGGAGGGCCTTGGTGGGGATGCAGCCCCGGTGCAGGCAGGTGCCGCCGAGCTTGTCCTTCTCGATCAGGACGACGCTCATGTCCAGCTCCGCGGCGCGGAGTGCCGCCGCGTAGCCGCCGCTGCCGCCGCCAAGGACGACGAGGTCGAAGGTGCCGCCGTTCTCACTCACGGGAACGAACTCCAATTTGTGGTGGCTGGTGTGGGTGGTGGTTCCGCGGTGGCGCCCACAGGCGGGGGGAGGGTGTCGGCGACCGCGGTGTCCGTGCGCGGGCGGGCCCCGGCTCACAGGGGAACCGCCCGCGCACGGTGACTACTCGGCGTACTCCTCGGCGATGCGGACCAGGGTGCGGGTTCCCGCTCCGGTGCCGCCCTTCGGGGTGTGGCCGTGCGGACCGCCCTGGTTGAAGGACGGGCCCGCGATGTCGAGGTGCGCCCACTTGACGCCCTCGCCGATGAACTCCTGGAGGAAGACGCCCGCCGAGAGCATGCCGCCCCAGCGCTCGCCCGCCACGTTCGCGATGTCGGCGACCGCGGAGTCGAGTCCCGCCCGCAGCTCGGCGGGGAGCGGCATCGGCCAGGAGGCCTCGCCCTCCGCCCCGGCCGCGGCCACGATCGCGTCGCGCACGCCGTCGTCGTTGGCCATGACCGCGAACACACGGGTGCCGAGCGCGACCAGCTGTGCGCCGGTCAGCGTGGCGATGTCCACGACCAGGTCGGGCTGGTCCTCCTGGGCCCGGACCAGGGCGTCGGCCATGACCAGGCGGCCCTCGGCGTCGGTGTTGAGCACCTCGACGGTCTTGCCGCCGTAGATGCTCAGGACGTCGGAGGGGCGCTGAGCGGTGCCGCTGGGCATGTTCTCGGCCACGGCCAGGTAGCCGACGGCGTTGACCTTCAGGCCCAGGGTGGAGATGGCGCGCATGGCGGCGAGCACGGAGGCGGCGCCGGCCATGTCGGACTTCATCCAGTCCATCGAGCCCGCGGGCTTGAGGGACAGGCCGCCCGAGTCGAAGGTGATGCCCTTGCCGATGAAGGCGACGGTCTTGGCCGCCTCCGGGTGGCTGTAGGCGAGGCGGACCAGCCGGGGCGGGTTGGACGAGCCCTGGCCGACGCCGGTCAGGCCGCCGTAGCCGCCCTCGGACAGGGCCTGCTCGTCGAGGACCTCGATCTCGAGGCCCGCCTGCTGCGCGATCTCCTGCGCCGCGGCGGCCAGGTCCTCGGGGACGAGGTCGGCCGGGGCGGTGTTGACCAGGTCGCGCGTGAAGTTGACGGCCTCGGCCAGGACCGCGGCGCGCTCGACGGCGTCGTCCGCGCCCGGGGCGGAGGTGGCCAGGGTCAGCGCGCTGGCCGCGCGGCCCTCGGCCTGCTTCTGGGCCTTGGCCCCGGTGCGGTACCGGTCGAAGGCGTAGCTCCCGAGCAGGGCGCCGAGGGCGACGGCCCCGGCCTCGGCGGAGCTTCCGGCGGGCAGGGCGAGGACGACGCGGCCCGCGCCCTCGGGGCGCGAGGCCAGCGACCGCAGTGCGGCGCCGGCGGCGCGGGAGAGGACGTCGGGGTCGACGGCGCCCTCGGCGGGCGCCGGGCCGAGACCGACCGCGACGACGACCGGGGCCCTGACGGCTCCGAGGGAGGCAATGGTGTGCACCTCCTCAGGTGCGCCGCTCGCTCCCAGGAGCGACAGGGTCGAGGCGAGGCCGCCCGAGAAGGCGGCGTCGACGTCATGCGCGCCCGACGCGGGTTCCGGAGCGTCGCCTCCGGAGTGGTAGCCGACGACAACCGCGTCGGCGTCGAGCGAACTGGGGGACTCCGTGTTTACTGCCAACGACGTGCTCACTCCCCCGATGCTAGTCGCCTCCCGTGCCCGGCGGGGACGCGGCACCCCACCCTCCCAGGGGGTCTGACGCGGCGCTCCGCGCGACCGGGGGCGGCGGGTGTTCCCGGGGGCGTCCCCGGCCCGCCCGCGCGGGGAGGGGGGCTCTGGTCGCCCACGGGAGGCGTCGCACGCCGGCTCCCAGGGGTTTGGCGCCTCCCCGCGTGATCGGTTCGTGAAACTCCGTGTGAATAAATGTGACGATGGCGACATCCTGCCTCCGGGTGCGGCCGACCGGACACGAACCCCCTGATGGGAACCGCGCCCGGTCTCACACCCACGCCGTGGCCGCGGCGGCCACCACCAGCACCGTCGCGGACGCCGACTCCACCAGGGCGCCCAGGACGTCGCCGCTGATCCCGCCGAGCCTGCGCACCGCGCGGCGCAGCAGGGCCCGAGCCACGGCCAGGCCCGCCGCCGCGGCGAGAACGCACGCCGCGGCCAGGCCCGGCGCGTGCGCCAGCCCCGTGAGGCAGACCGCGGCGACGAACGCCACGGCCGCCGCCGCGCGGGGCCACCGCACCGTTCCCGCCACGAAGGCCCCCAGGCCCTCCGGCCGCGCCGGCGGCACGCGCGGAGCGCACGCCAGCGTCACCGCCAGCCGTCCGGTCGCGCCCGCGACGGCGGCGCAGGCCAGGGCGGCCCACGGGGAGGCCGCCACCAGCTGTCCCAGTGCCAGGACCTGCGCGGCGAGCGTGACCACCAGCGCCACCACGCCGAACGGCCCGATGTCGGACCGCCGCATCACCTCCAGGGCGCCCTCCGCGGGCCGCCCGCTGCCGAGCCCGTCGGCCAGGTCGGCCAGCCCGTCCAGGTGCAGCCCCCGCGTCGCGAGCGCTCCCAGGCCCACCGCGAGCACCGCCGCCAGGGCGGGGGACAGGCCCGCCCACGCGCCCGCCGCCGCCACCGCCCCGGTGAGTGCGCCCAGGACCGCGCCGAGCACGGGCGCCCACACCATCGCCCAGCCGGCGGTGGCCCGGTCCACCCGGCCCGCCCGGACGGGGAACGCGGTGAACGTGCCCAGCGCCATCCGCGCCCCGGCGACCGCGTCGGCCACAGGGGAACCGGCGGCACCGCCGCCGGGGGAGGGGCCGCCCCCCGTCGGGCCGCCGGGCGGGGGAGGAGCCGTCACCCCAGCTCCACGATCCGGCCGGCCGCCACCAGGACCACGTCCTCGGACTCCGCGCCCACCCACTGGTTCAGCCGGCCCAGCTGGTCGCGGAAGAGCCGCCCGGAACGGGTCGGGGGGACCACCCCCGACCCCACCTCGTTGGTGACCGCCACGACGTAGGCCCGGGTCCGGCGCCAGGCCTCCACCAGTTCGCGGACCGACGCCTCGACCCGCTCCTCCGCGTCGGAGGGGGGCACGTCGTCCCACAGCCCCGCCTCGCCCATCACCGAGGTCAGCCAGGTGCCGAGGCAGTCGACCAGGACCGCGCCCCGGGCCCGATCGAGCAGCGCTGCCAGGTCGGTGGTCTGCTCGGTCCGCCACCACCAGGGGCGGCGGCGCACGTGCCGCTCCACCCGGTCCGCCCACTCGGGGTCCGCGACCGGGTCCGGCGCCGGCCCGGTCGCCGCGTACACCACCTCCGGTTCCGCGAGCAGGCGCAGCTCCGCCTCCGTCGACTTGCCCGAGCGGGCGCCGCCGGTGACCAGGGTCCGGTGCGGCCCGTGCGGGCGCGGCTCCGGCCACACGGACGGAGGACACGACATGACGTGCCCGTCGCCCGGCGCCAGGGCGCCCCAGAGCCGTGCGCGCCGGGCGAACTCCTGCTGCGAGCGGATCCGGTGGTCGCCTCCCACGGCCACCACGGCCGTGGTCACCCCGATCACGCCGGAGCGCCGCAGCTCGCCGATGACCTCCGGGCGCTGTGCGGCGTCCACGACGACCATGTCCACCTGCTGGTCCGGTCGTGCCGAGGAGTAGTCGGAGGACCCCTCAGCCCGCGCCCGCACAGGGGGGACGCCGGGCAGCGGGCCGGGGCCCGACCGGGCGCAGAGCAGCCTGCTGCCGTCCGCGCCCTCGACCAGGGTTCCGTCCGGCGTCGCGGACACGGTGTACCCCGGGGGCACGGGGCCGGCCGCGCCCGCCTCGCGGACACGGAAGCGGTCGTCGATCATCACGCGCAGGGGCAGGCGTCGCTCGGCCAGGGCCTTGTTGCAGGACGAGCAGGTGCACTGCGGGGCCGGCCAGCCGGAGTGGCCCGCCGTCCCGAGGAATCGGATACGCACGCAGCAGAGTAAACAGCATGCCGGGCCGAGGCTTGGTTAAGCTCGGCGCAGGAGCACGGTGACCACCACTGTGGCCTGCGTGACGAAGGGCGGTCGAACATGGCGTGGACCTGGCGGTACTACGAGGCCGACGGCGCCGACCGGTTGGCGGAGGACCTGCCGTCCGAGTCGTTCACCTCGCGGGGCGACGCGGAGAGCTGGCTGGGGGAGAACTGGCAGGAGCTCGCCGACGGCGGCGTCGGCCGCGTCTCCCTGCTGGAGGACGACCGGGAGGTCTACGCGATGGCCCTGGACCCCGTCGAGTAGCGGCGCCCGGAGCGCGTGCCCCCGCACGCGGCCCCTCCCGGGGACCGGGACGCCCCGCCCGCGACGCGGCCCCGGCACCCCGAGTGAGGGTGCCGGGGCCGCGGTCGTGGTGGCGGCCCTAGGCGCGGACGTTCTCGGGGCTCTTCGTCAGCGCGGGGTCGCGCTGGACGCTGTCACCGAGGACCTCGTCGATCCGGTCCAGCAGGTCCGCGTCGAGCTTCACGCCGGCGGCCTTCACGTTGCCCTCGACCTGCTCGGGCCGGGAGGCGCCGATGATCGCCGAGGACACGTTCGGGTTCTGGAGGACCCAGGCGAGGGACAGCTGCGCCAGTGTCAGGCCGGCCTCGGCGGCCAGCGGCTCCAGCCGCTGGACCCGCTCCAGCAGGACCTGGTCCCCGACCTTGTCGGCGATGGCCTGCTTGCTCTTGGGGTCGGCGGCGCGCGAACCCTCCGGGAGGTCCTGGCCGGGCTTGTACTTGCCGCTCAGGATGCCTCCGGCGAGGGGCGACCACACGATCTGGCCGATGCCCTCGCGCTCGGAGACCGGGACGACCTCCGACTCGATGACCCTCCACACCATGTTGTACTGCGGCTGGCTGGAGACGATCCGGTCGAAGCCCATCTCGTCGGCGATCTTCAGCGCCTGCTCGATCTCCTCGGCGCGCCACTCGGAGACGCCGATGTAGAGGACCTTGCCCTGGCGGACCAGGTCCTCGAACGCCCGCATGGTCTCCTCCAGCGGGGTGGAGTAGTCGAACCGGTGCGCCTGGTAGAGGTCCAGGTAGTCGGTGCCGATACGGCGCAGGGAGTCCTCCGCACCGCGGAGGATGTGCTTGCGGGACAGCCCGCGGTCGTTCCTGCCCTCGTCCATGGGCCAGTAGACCTTGGAGAAGATCTCCAGCCCGTCCCGGCGCTCGCCCTTCAGCGCCCGGCCGAGCACCTCCTCGGCCTTGCCCTTGGCGTACACGTCCGCAGTGTCGAACGTCGTGATGCCCGCGTCCAGGGCGGCGCGGACACAGGCCGCGGCCGTGTCCTCCTCGACCTGGGAGCCGTGGGTGATCCAGTTGCCGTAGGCGATCTCGCTGACCATGAGACCGCTGTTGCCTAGATGCCGAAAGTCCATGGGCAGCACTCTAGTGGGGGAATGTGCCCCTTCGGGTGGAATGCACCGCCATGCCTGGGATCGCCCCCGAGCGGGGACGAGTGAAGGGCCGGTGCGGACACCGGCCCTACTCACGTGGTGGGGGATGGGGGCGCGTCAGCGCGCGTTGCGGGGTGTCGGGTCCTCGCCGACCTTCAGGCGCGGCTTGGGCAGGCGCAGGCGGCGGAACTGCAACTGGCGCATGGCCGCGTACATCCCGATGCCCCTGATGGCGGTGTCGTCGGGGAAGTACTCCAGGGCGCGCTTCTTGACGGTGCGGCCCACCAGGACGCCCTCGGCGATGATCGTCACCATCATCAGCGGCCAGGCCACGTAGGCGACGCCGACCTGGAAGAGCGGGTTGTTGATGAACAGCAGGGCGATGATGAGGATCGAGAACGGCAGGAAGAACTCGCTGGCGCTGCGACGCGAGTCGATGAAGTCGCGTGCGAACGCCCGGGCCTCCCCCAGGTCCTGCTGGCGGTAGTAGCGCGCCTCGTCCTTGGGCACGCCCTTGAGGCCGCCGGAACTCCGGACGGTCTGGCCGCGTTGACGGTCGAGACGGTCCCGGTAGGCGCGGTAGGCCTCCTTGCGACTCTCGGGGGCCTTCACCGGCTTGCGGGGGATCGTCTCGGATTCCCTGCGCTTTGGGGTGGGGACACCCTTCTTGGGGGTGTATCCCTTAGGTTGGGTGGCCTCAGTGGCCTCGGGGCTGGCGGATTCGGAAGAGTGCGAATCCGTGGCTGCGGAAGCGGAGCGACGTCGGAACACACCCACAGGGTAGCCGGTCATAGCTTTATGGCGACCGCGGGCCAGACCGCGTAGGGTTGGGCAAAGCGCCCGCTGGGAACAGCCGATGTACGCACCGAGAAGGGGACGGCCACGCCGATGAGCGTGTTTCAGCGACTTTCGATGATCTTCAAGTCCAAGGCCAACAAGGCCTTGGACTCGGTCGAGGACCCCAGGGAAACCCTCGACTACTCGTACCAGAAACAACTCGAACTCCTGCAGAAGGTCCGTCGTGGAGTGGCAGACGTCGCGACCTCCCGCAAGCGGGTCGAACTCCAGATCCAGCAGCTCGAGCAGCAGTCCGGCAAGCTGGAGACCCAGGGCCGCGCGGCCCTGACCCAGGGCCGTGAGGACCTCGCCCGCGAGGCCCTCACCCGCCGCTCCGGCCTGACCACGCAGATCGAGGGCCTGCGCGAGCAGCACGCCAACCTCCAGGGCGAGGAGCAGAAGCTCACCCTGGCGGCCCAGCGCCTCCAGGCCAAGGTGGACGCCTTCCGCACGCGCAAGGAGACCATCAAGGCGACGTACACCGCCGCCCAGGCCCAGACGCAGATCAGCGAGGCCTTCTCCGGCATCTCCGAGGAGATGGGCGACGTCGGCATGGCCGTCCAGCGCGCCGAGGACAAGACCGCCGAGATGCAGGCGCGCGCGGGCGCCGTCGACGAACTGCTCGCCTCCGGCGCGCTCGACGACGTCACCGGCACCGCCAAGGACGACATCCAGAGCGAGCTCGACCGCATGGCCAGCACGACCGGTGTCGAGGCCGAGCTGGAGCGCATGAAGATGGAGCTCGGCGGCGGCGGTTCCACCCCTCAGATCGAGGGCGGGAACGGCGCCGGCAGCACCGGGAACCGGGAGGGCTCGTGATCGTCCGCATCATGGGTGAGGGCCAGGTCGACCTGACCGACGCCGACCTGCAGCTGCTCAACTCGTTCGACTCCGCACTGGAGTCCGCGATCGAGTCGGGTGACGAGGAGACGTTCCGCCAGGCGCTGCACGACCTTCTCGCGAAGGTCCGGGAGGACGGCAAGCCGCTGCCCCCCGACGCCCTGGAACCGTCCGAGTTCATCCTTCCGCCCGCCGACGCCACCATGGAAGAAGTGCGGCAGATGCTCCAGGACGACGGGCTCATCCCCGGCTAGGACCGGTTCCGTCCGCGCACACCCCTTCCGTCCAGGAGGTGCGCCGGACAGGGCCAGCGGGATCCGACAGGCCCGGCCACGGCCGGTCGGAACCGCGCTCGGTGCCTGCGTGCGCGTGTTTCGCCGAGGCCGCCGTGACACCGTCACGGCGGCCTCGGCGCGTGTCCGGGGGAGGCCCGGTGTGCCCGGGAACACCCCGCGCCCTCCCGGCCCGCAGGAACTCGGCGCCCCCGGGTCCCCGTTGACGGGAGAGGGGACGCACCGTGAGGAACACGCTGTACACCGCTTTGACCCCTTTCTCACCTGTGCGAACTACACTCCGAGACAGTCGGGGAGAGGAGTGCGGCATGGCGGGATCCAAGTTCAGGCCGGACCGCGGGCTCACCACCCGGATGGTGACGACGATGGGGCTCCTGGCCCTGGTGTACGCGGCCTTCGTGGTCGGACTGGTCCTCGTCGGGCTCAACGTGTGGCTCGTCCTCGTCATCGTCGCCGGGTTCGCGCTCTTCAGCTACTTCGCCTCCGACAAGATCGCCATGTTCTCCATGGGCGCCAAGGAGGTCACCCCCCAGCAGGCGCCCGAGCTGCACGCCGTGGTCGACCGGCTGTGCGCCATGGCGGACATGTCCAAGCCCAGGGTCGGCATCGCCGACACCGACGTCCCCAACGCCTTCGCGACCGGGCACAACGAGAAGAGCGCGGTCATCTGCGTGACCACCGGCCTGATGCGTCGCCTGGACGGTCCGGAGCTGGAGGCGGTCCTCGCCCACGAGCTGTCCCACATCGCGCACCGCGACGTCATGGTGATGACGGTCGCGGGATTCCTCGGTATCGTCGCGGGCTTCCTCACCCAGGCAGGGCTGCGCTTCGCCATGTTCGCCGGGGCCAGCCGCGGCAACAACAACGGCCCCGCGCCCGCCGTGGTCGCCCTCCTGGTCGTGCTGGTCAGCGCCGTCGCCTGGGCTCTCAGCTTCCTGCTCACCCGGGCGCTGTCCCGGTACCGGGAGCTGTCGGCCGACCGGGCCGCCGCCTACCTGACCGGGCGCCCCTCCATGCTGGGCAGCGCCCTCACCAAGATCACGGGTGACATGGCGCAGATCCCCAGCCGAGACCTGCGCCAGGTGGAGCCGTTCAACGCGTTCTTCTTCGCCCCCGCGTTCTCCCGCAAGGGGTTCAGCTTCAGCCAGCTGATCGCGACCCACCCCCCGGTGGACCAGCGCCTGTCACAGCTCTCCGAGATCTCCCGGCAGCTCGGTCAGGGCGGCTGACCCGGGCCGCGGCGGCCGACACCCGACCAACGAGGAAGCACCGAATGAGTTTCTGGCGGGCCCTGCTGGGCCGTTCCAAGCCGACCACACCCGACCTCGACGCACTCTTCGGCCTCCCCTCGGCGGCCGTCACCCTGCGGGCCGCCGCCGGGTTCCGGCCCACCGGTACGGGATCCGTCGCCTTCCGCGCCACCGAGGGCGCCGCCTTCGCCGACCTCGAACGCGACATCACCGCGCTGCTCGACGCCGGTGACGGGCCGCCCGTGGGCCAGGTCACCGACGACTACGGGTACACGTGGCTGGTGGTCCGCTCGCAGAACCCGCCCGGCGCCGAGGGAGAGGTCACCGACCCCGACATCACCGGCCTGGTCACCGACCTGCACGCCGTCAACTCCACGCTGGAGGCCAACGGCTACGGACCCTCGCTCCTGTGCTCCCTGGTCGGCTTCACGGACGGGCAGCGCTCCCTCGGACTCGTGTACCTGTACAAGCGCGGCACCTTCTACCCCTTCGCCCCCACCGGGGACGGCCAGCGCAGGGACAACGCCCTCGAACTCCAGATCGAGGCCGCGGTCGGGGGAGACCTGCCCCTGGAACAGGACCGCTCGCGCTGGTTCCCGGTCTACGGGGCGCCCGGCCTGTGACGCCGGGGCCGGTTCCCGGCGGACGGGCCACGCCGGGAGATGGCATCCCCGGGCCGGACAAATTACCCTGGGGGAACGAGCACATCCGTGCTTCGCCGGAACCTCCCCCTGCCAGGGGGCACTGGGGAACGGTGACAGGGAGAACACAGCGGCGGCGCGGCGGAATGCCGGACCGGCCCCGGGCGTTGGGACCCGTTGAAGAGGACAGGACCCGCCGCAGCGGGTCCGTCCCCCAAGCGACCAGGGGTCGCCAGGCAGCCGCAACCCCTTTGCAGAGGAGCTTTACAACATGACGGTTCAGAGCGAGGTCACCGAGGGGATCAACCTCACCGACGAGGCGTCCGGCAAGGTCAGGGCGCTCCTGGAGCAGGAGGGCCGGGACGACCTCCGTCTGCGTGTGGCCGTCCAGCCCGGTGGTTGCTCGGGGCTGCGCTACCAGCTCTACTTCGACGAGCGCGACCTGGACGGCGACGTCGTCACCGACTTCGGCGGCGTCGAGGTCGTCACCGACCGGATGAGCTCCCCCTACCTCGTCGGCGCCACGATCGACTTCGTGGACACCATCGAGAAGCAGGGGTTCACGATCGACAACCCCAACGCCACGGGTTCCTGCGCCTGCGGCGACTCCTTCAACTAGGAGAGCGAGCTCCCGTCTCCGGCGACCGCCGGCGACGCGGTTTCCGGGGAGGGCGGACCACCGCCCTCCCCTCGCCGTGTCAGCACTCCCGCGGACGGGCCCGGCCGGGCGGACCCGACGCGGGAGCGGCACTGGATACCCTGGTGCAGTCAGAAACGGGCACGTCCTCGGCATGCCCGCACCCGTCCGGTCGCCCCGACCGGACGCCTCCCACCAAGGAGCCTTCGTCCCGTGCGTATCGCGGTTGCCGGATCCATCGCCACCGACCACCTCATGTCCTTCGAGGGCCGGTTCGCGGAACAGATCATCCCCGACCAGATCCAGCAGTTGTCCCTCTCCTTCCTGATCGACGAGCTGGACGTCCGTCGCGGAGGCGTCGCGGCCAACATCTGCTTCGGCATGGGAGCCTTCGGCCTCGCCCCCCTCCTCGTGGGCGCGGCGGGCGCCGACTTCGAGGACTACCGCGCATGGCTGGAGCGCCACGGCGTCGACACGTCCGCGGTCCACATCTCGGAGCTGCGCCACACCGCCCGGTTCATCTGCACCACGGACCGGGACCAGAACCAGATCGCGTCGTTCTACGCGGGCGCCATGGCCGAGGCGCGCAACATCGAGCTCCAGGCGATCGCCGAGCGCGTCGGCGGGCTCGACCTGGTGCTCGTCGGCGCCGACGACCCCGTCGCGATGGTCCGCCACAGCGAGGAGTGCCGCACGCGCGCCATCCCCTTCGCCGCGGACCCCTCCCAGCAGCTGGCCCGGATGGAGGGCCCGGAGGTCCGCACCCTCATCGAGGGGGCGACCTTCCTGTTCGGCAACGAGTACGAGAAGGCGCTCGCCGAGCAGAAGACCGGCTGGTCCGACGCCGAGATCCTGAACCTGGTCGGCACCCGTGTCACCACCCTCGGCGCCAAGGGCGCCCGCATCGACCGCCGGGACGAGCCGAGCCTGCACGTCCCCGCGGCCGCCGTCGACAACCTCGTCGACCCGACCGGCATGGGCGACGCCTTCCGCGCCGGCTTCCTGGCCGCCCACTCCTGGGGCCTGTCGCTGGAGAGGGCCGCCCAGGTCGGCAACGCCACCGCCGTGCACTGCCTGGAGGCCGACGGCCCGCAGGAGTACACGATGACCGGTGCGTCCCTGCTGGAGCGTGTGGAGAAGTCCTACGGGGCCGAGGCCGCCGCCGAGGTCACGCCGTTCCTGTGACCGGTGCGTCCCGGGCGCCGTCCCCGCCCCTCCCGGGTCGGGGCGGTGTCCGGGAACCCGTACAGTAGATAGTCGCGACCCGCACGACCCGATCCGAACCCGGACCGGGCCGCGCCCCGAACGGTCGGCCGTACGCCCCCGAGGCGTCCGGGCCGCCGGCACGGGGAGCCCCGTGCCCGCCGGTGCGCTGAAACGCGTACCGGTTACCTAGCCCAAGCCGTCCGCGCAGGGTCGCCGCGACGGTGGGGAACCCACCCTGAACCCCCGTGCTCCGGCACGCGGTCGGGGCTCGGGCGCCGTGAGCGCCTCCCAGATCTAGGCCAGCCTTACCTGGGATTCCCTGATTCACCCTGAAAGGACATTGCATGCGCTACACCGGACCGAAGGTGCGGTTGTCCCGGCGCGCCGGCACCCCGCTGACCCGTAAGGCGGTCAGCTACTTCGAGAAGCGTCCGTACCCGCCCGGCGAGCACGGCCGCCGTGTCCGCCGCAACAGCAGCGACTTCGCCGTCCGTCAGGCGGAGAAGCAGAAGGTGCGCTGGTACTACGACCTGACCGAGAAGCAGCTGGTCAGGATCTACGAGAACGCGAAGAAGCGCCCCGGCCGTACCGGTGAGGAGATGCTCGCCGAGCTGGAGATGCGTCTGGCCACGGTCGTGCTGCGCGCCGGTCTGGCCGCGTCGATCTACGCCGCCCGCCAGTTCATCAACCACGGTCACGTGACCGTGGACGGCAAGAAGGTCGACATCCCGTCGTACCAGGTCAAGGCCGGACAGATCATCGAGGTTCGGGAGAAGTCCCGCAACATGGTGCCGTTCGTCGAGGCCGCCGAGGGCGTCCACGCGGACGACAAGATCGCCGGCTTCCTCGCGGTGAGCCACAAGGACCTGCGCATCGCGGTCATCGACCGCCCCAAGCGTGAGCAGATCCCGGTTCCCTTCGACGAGCAGCTCGTGGTCGAGTTCTACGCCCGCTAGTCGCGAACCCCGCCCCACGGGCGTCCCCAGGGACGCCCCGAGGACCGGAGAGGCCGCGCGGACCCCTGTCCGCGCGGCCTCGTCGTGTGCGGGCGACCTCCCGTGGCACTCCCGGGAAACGGCGGAAGCCGAATCGTTATCGCAACGGGACCGGGGCCTGCGCGGCCGGGATACGGCTCAGTACATCCGCCGGATGTGAAACGCGCTACCCCGCCCCAGGGGAACCTCCACCACGAACTGGTGCATCTTCATCCGGCACCAGGCGGGGATGTCGGCCCTCGCGGCCGGATCGTCCGCGGTGACCGCGATGACCGACCCGATGGGCACTTCGCCCAGTCTGGCGGCCAGCATGATGATCGGTATGGGGCACTTGCGGCCCACCGCCTCGACGGTGACCAGCGGAGCCTGCGACGGTGGATACTCGGGCACGGACACCCCCGTGTGTTGTCGTCCTGTATCCCAATCTTGACCTGCCCCGCCCCGTAAGGCGAACCCGGTTAAGGGCGTCGTAAACCCAGCGATACGCTCGCCTTGGTCTTTCCTCGCGAAGCTTCCGGAACCACCGCCCGAGGGCGGGGCGGTCGCCCGCGGGGACGAGGGCCCGGGGGGACGCCGGGCCGCGCTCCGTAGCCAGCCGGGAGGGTATCCTCCGCGGGCGAACGGGCCCGGCTCCACGTACCGCCGCGCGTTCCGCGCAGGGGCGTCTGGCAACACGCTGACCAGGTAAGCCCATGAACGGCACGCCGGGCGGTTCGCGATAATGTTTCCCCTTGACAAGCTTTGGACACTTAGGCCGCCCGTGGAGGATCCACGGGCTTCACCGCTGGGAAGGCAATCCGTGAGTCCGACCCGCCAAGAAAATCGGCGCCCCAATCCGCGCCGATGGGCACCACGCGGCGCCGCGCTCGCCGTGCTGGGGCTGGCCGCGACCGGCTGCGCGTCGAACGATCTCACTCGTTTGGGCATGCCGGAGCCGATCACCGACCAAGCCGAGCGTGTTCTCTCGCTCTGGCAGGGCTCCTGGGTGGCGGCTTTCGCGGTCGGCATTCTCGTGTGGGGGCTGATCATCTGGTCAGTCATCTTCCACCGCAAGCGCTCTGAGCAGTTGCCGCCGCAGGTGCGGTACAACATGCCCATCGAAGCGCTCTACACCGTCCTGCCGATCGTCGTCATCTCCGTGCTCTTCTTCTTCACCGCTCGGGACCAGGCGATCATCCTGGACACCGACGAGCCGGCCGACGTGAACATCGAGGTCGTGGCCTTCCAATGGGCCTGGCAGTTCAACTACCTCGACGACAAGAAGGAGAACGGGGGCGAGGTGCTCTTCTCCGAGACGGGCATCCCCAACCCGGACGGCACCGCCGACCCCTCGACGCAGACCACGCTGGTGCTTCCCGAGGGCGCGACCGTCCACTTCGACCTCCACTCGCCCGACGTCATCCACTCGTTCTGGATCCCCGAGTTCGGCTTCAAGATGGACGTCGTCCCGGGACGCGACAACGCGTTCCAGGCGAACCTCACCGATGACAGCGCGGGCCAGTACATCGGCCGCTGCGCCGAGCTGTGCGGCACCGACCACACCCGCATGCTCTTCAACGTCGAGGTCCTTCCCCAGGACGAGTACGACGCGTGGGCCGCGGAGCAGCAGCAGGCGGCCGTGACCGCCGACAACGAGGCCGCCGACGCCGTGGATTCCGAAGCGGACTCCACCGAGGGCTCGGGGGCCGAGGGATCGGATGCCGAGGGCACCGGTTCGGGCGCGGCCGACGCCGAGGAGAACGAGTAATGACCACGACGGCAACACCAGCCCGCACCGACGGCAAGGCGCCGTCGAGCACGGGCTCGATCATCGTCAACTGGCTGACGTCGACCGACCACAAGGTCATCGGGTACATGTACCTGATCACCTCGTTCGCGTTCTTCCTCTTCGGCGGTGTGCTGGCGCTGCTCATGCGCGCCGAGCTGTTCTCCCCGGGCATGCAGGTCATGTCCAACGAGCAGTTCAACCAGCTGTTCACCATGCACGGCACGATCATGCTGCTGATGTTCGCGACCCCGCTCTTCGTCGGGTTCTCCAACATCCTCATGCCGCTGCAGATCGGCGCCCCCGACGTCGCCTTCCCCCGCATCAACCTGTTCGGGTACTACCTGTACCTGTTCGGCAGCCTCATCGCCGTGGGCGGGTTCCTGACCCCGGGCGGCGCGGCCAGCTTCGGCTGGTTCGCGTACACGCCGCTGTCCGACGCGGTCCGCTCCCCGGGCCTGGGCGGCGACCTGTGGATCCTGGGCCTGGCCGTCTCCGGTCTGGGCACCATCCTGGCCGCGGTCAACTTCATCACCACCGGCCTGTGCATGCGCGCGCCCGGCATGACGATGTTCCGCATGCCGATCTTCACCTGGAACACCCTGCTCACCAGCGTGCTGGTGCTCATCGCGTTCCCGGTCCTGACCGCCGCCCTGATCGCGCTGGGTGCCGACCGGATGATCGGTACACAGGTCTTCAACGCCGAGCACGGCGGTGCGATCCTGTGGCAGCACCTGTTCTGGTTCTTCGGGCACCCGGAGGTCTACATCATCGCGCTGCCGTTCTTCGGCATCGCGACGGAGATCCTGCCGGTGTTCAGCCGCAAGCCGATCTTCGGGTACAAGAGCCTCGTGGCCGCGACCATCGCCATCGCGGGCCTGTCCGTCACCGTGTGGGCGCACCACATGTTCCCGACGGGCGCGGTCCTGCTGCCGTTCTTCTCCTTCATGACGTTCCTCATCGCGGTCCCGACCGGGGTGAAGTTCTTCAACTGGATCGGCACGATGAGGAACGTCATGAAGG
>Ga0233363_1000443_pt1 | contig 18758 bp, 32 predicted proteins | sample ElkDunMinimDraft_18_FD_191534 | JGI IMG/M metagenome (GOLD analysis project Ga0233363, IMG submission 191534) | Fecal eukaryotic communites from dung pellets of Tule Elk in California, USA - Elk Dung C16 | ecosystem: Host-associated > Mammals > Digestive system > Large intestine > Fecal | place... | reverse complement strand
AAACCGGCGCGATCGCCAAGCGCAACAACGGCGTGATGATCGCCAATGCGCCCGGCATGACGCCCGCCTACTCGCTCGGACCGCTGGAAGAGCGCGGCCGCCTGTTCGCTGCCGAAGGCGACCATGTGTACGAGGGCCAGCTGGTCGGAATCCACTCCAAGGACAACGATCTGACGGTCAACGTCATCAAGGGCAAGCCGCTGACCAACGTGCGCGCCTCGGGCAAGGACGATGCGATCAAACTGACGCCGGCGCTGAAGTACACGCTGGAGCAGGCGCTGGACTTCATCGAGGACGACGAGCTTGTCGAAGTGACCCCGAAGGAAATCCGTCTGCGCAAGAAGATGCTCACCGAGAGCGACCGCAAGCGCGCCTCCCGCGCTGCATGAGCCAGGCGCTGTTCCCGGCATGGCGGCCAAGCGCCGACGGCCGGGCGGCGCTGGCGACATTGTCACAACGATTGCAGACGGCGCGTCCATTGGACGCGCCGTCTTTGCAACTGCGCCGCCCCGACCAGTGGCATGTCACGCTCTGCTACATCGGCAACGGATTGTCGCCTTGCGTGCCTGCGGCCCTGCGTGATGCATTCGCCAGCGCGGCGGCACGGGTTCCGCCGCATGCCTGGACCATCGAGCGTCTCGCCTACTGGCACCACTCCGGCGCCGTCGTTGCGCTGCCGGCGCCCTGCCCTTCGCTTCAGGCCCTGTGCGACGCGACGCGCGATGCGATCCGGCGCGCGGGCATCGTGCCGACGGCAGTGACCACGCGCCCGCATCTCACCCTGGCATACCTCGACCGCGGCCTTCCGGCGCAGGCCTGGCTGGGGGCCGTGGACTGCCCCGGTGTTATGTTCCAGGTCGAACACTTCGAACTGCTGTTCAACCCCGGAGGCCGTTACGAGGCCTTGGGCACGTGGCCGTTGACGGGTACCACGCCGCCGCCGCATCAGGAGACGCTGTTTCCGTGAGCGACCTTGTATCCACTTCCGAACGGGCCCTGCGTGGGATCGCGCTGTTCGAGTTCGCCAAGGGTGGGCTGGCGGTGGTGGTGGCGGCAGCACTCGCAAGCATTGGCCCGGAAGCGCTGCAACACCACATCGCGGCCATCCTGGGCCGCCTGGGCATGCACCGCCCGAATGCCGGCCCCACACTGCTCGACGCGATTACGCCGCACACGGTGCATATCTCGGTCGCGATTGCGACGATCTACGCCGGCTTGCGGCTGTTGGAAGGCTGGGGTCTGTGGCGCCGCCGGGCCTGGGCCTCGTGGCTAGGCGCGATCGGCACCGCCGCCTACCTGCCCTTCGAACTCTATACCCTCTGGCAGCACCCGGCCTGGGTGACCTGGGGCGTGTTCCTGCTCAATCTGGCGGTCGTCCTGTTGCTCGTGGCCGACATCCGCCGACGCAGGCGCGCTGCTTGACCGCCGCGCCGGGCGCGCGGCGGACGCACTTCGGATACGTCCCGGCGGACGCGGCGCATCCGGCGCCCGCAGACCTGTCCTGACCACCCCCCTTGGCAGCCGGCCACGGGAATCGCACGCAGGCATATCGCCCCGGCCGGACGCGCACGGCGCCGACGCCGGCGAAGGGTGCGCCGCTGCAGGTGGCCGCCAACATCGGAGGCGCCCGGCGCCGTCGATCGCACGTCGGCCGCGTGTGCATGCAAGACGCCCGCACCGATGCCACCGGCGATCGCGATGGCGCCGCAGCGGCCTGCCCGGCCGGAGCGCAGCGCATCCGGGAAGGCCGAAGCCACCCGTGACGAAGTCGAGACCGGTGCCGGGGTGACAGCGACCGGCGCCGCCCACACCTTCCAGCGGAAGTTGTCGGGCCCCGCAGGCGCCACGGTGATCGCTCGCAGCGCCCAAGGGAGGGACAGCGACGCAGCCGCCACCGCGCTCCAGGTCTTCGGCGAGGCCAGCAGTTATGCGCGTGCGAGCGCGCCGACCTGCACCTGTTTGCGGACGATCAGCATCGCGGTCTCAAGCGCCTGCTCGTAGTTCAGGCGCGGATCCACCGAACTCTTGTACGCGCGCTCCAGATCGACCTCGGTCAGGGCCCGGGCGCCGCCCATGCACTCGGTGACGTCCTCACCGGTGAGTTCGAGGTGCACGCCGCCCAGACGGGTACCGGCCGCGGCATGGATGTCGAAGGCCTGCTCGATCTCGCTGCGGATATTGTCGAAACGGCGGGTCTTGTAACCGTTGCTCGTCGACTCGGTATTGCCGTGCATGGGATCGCAGATCCACAACACCCTGCGCCCAGAGCGTTGCACCGCCTCGAGCAGCGCCGGGAGGCGCGACGCGATCTGGGTCGCACCCATGCGATGGATCAGGCTCAGTCGGCCCGGCTCGTCGTCGGGATTGAGCACGTCGATCAGGCGCAGCAGCGCATCGGCGGTCGACGTGGGCCCGACCTTCACCCCGATCGGATTGCGGATGCCTCGGAAGTACTCGACGTGCGCGCCATCGAGCGCCGCGGTGCGCACACCGATCCACGGGAAATGCGTGCTGAGGTTGAACCAGCCGCGTTGCCGCGGCACCTGCCGCGTCTGCGCTTCCTCGTAGGGCAGCAGCAAGGCCTCGTGCGAGGTGTAGAAATCGACGCGGTTGAGGTTGTGCACCTGGGTGCCGGCCAGCGTCTCCATGAAGCGCACGGCGTCGCCAAGCCCCGACACCATCCGCTGGTACTCCTCGGCCAGCGGCGATTCTCCCACCCAGCCCAGGCCCCAGTATTCGGGGTGGTGCAGGTCGGCGAAGCCACCGTCGATCAGCGAACGCACGAAATTCATCGTCATCGCCGAGCGCGCATGCGCCTTGACCATCCGCCTGGGATCCGGGATCCGCGCCTCCGCGGTGAATGCCGGCGCGTTGACCACGTCACCGCGATAGCACGGCAGGGTCACGCCATCACGGGTTTCGGTATCGGCAGAGCGCGGCTTGGCGTACTGGCCGGCGAAGCGACCCACGCGCACCACCGGCAGACGCATGCCATGCACGAGCACAAGGCTCATCTGCAACAGCACCTTCAGCCGGTTGGAGATCACGTCGGAGGTGCAGTCGCCGAAATTCTCAGCGCAGTCCCCGCCCTGCAGCAGGAAGCGCCGCCCTTCCTGGGCATCGGCCAGCTGCTGCTTGAGGCTCTGGATCTCCCACGACGTCACCAGCGGCGGCAGCGCCCGCAACTCGTCCTGGACGCCCGCGAGCGCCACGGGATCCGGGTACGTCGGCAGCTGCGTCGCCGGGTACGCGCGCCAACTCTCCGGCTGCCAATCTTCGGGCACGTGTACCGGGGGGATGACGGATGGGGCGGGCGACGACTGCATGGGCATTCCTCTAGCGGGTCGTCATCATCGCAGGTTGCTGCTCTGCGTCAATTTCGCGAACGGCCCCGTGGCCCACTGCGCAAGCCGGCGTACAGCGCCACGGCCCCGAGGAGCACGAACCACAGCAGGCTCCAAGCCGGCATCGACAGGCCGAGGAAGGTCCAATCGATCGTGCCGCAGTCGCCTGATCCGGTCAGGACACGCTTGATCAGCGTCTGCGTATCGAGGGTCTCGCGCATGAACGCGAACGGCGCGCCGCAGGTCACGAACCCGGGCGGATGCATCTGCAGCCAGACATGGCGCCCGGCGATCCCCACACCGACCGCCGCCGCAGCAAAGGCCAACAGGCCATACGTGGCCCGCCCACCGCTGCCACGCGGCGCGTGCAGGCCGGCGACGAGCATCACGACACCCAGGGCGGCGAATGCGAGGCGCTGGAAGATGCACAGCGGACACGGCTCGAGACCCCACTGCAGCTGGGAATAGATGGCGAATCCGATCAACGCGAAACACAGCACGGCGCCGCCGAGCATCAGCGCACGGAACGACCAGCGAAGAGGATTCATGGAGATACCGGAGGTGGGGACGCACGAATTATCGTGCCGGGCCGCACAAACAAAAAGCCCGGCATTGGCCGGGCTTCGTTCCATACGATCGGCCTGCGCATGGGCGCAGGCCGGCTTGCGCGATTACTCGGCGTCGACTGCCGACGCCTGCGGGCGGTCGACCAGCTCGACATACGCCATCGGCGCGTTGTCGCCGGCGCGGAAGCCGCACTTGAGGATGCGCAGATAGCCACCCGGACGCGCGGCGTAGCGCGGGCCAAGCGTGGTGAACAGGGTGCCGACGGCTTCCTTGTCGCGCAGGCGCGCGAAGGCAAGACGGCGATTGGCGACGCTGTCGACCTTGCCCATGGTGATCAGCGGCTCTGCGACGCGGCGCAGTTCCTTGGCCTTGGGCAGGGTGGTCTTGATCAGCTCGCTCTTGATCAGCGAGGCGGCCATGTTGCGGAACATCGCTTCGCGATGGGCGCTGGTGCGGTTGAACTTGCGACCGGCTTTCTGGTGGCGCATGGGATTGAATCCTTCAGGCTTGGAATGATGGGTCTGTGTGGATCGCTGTCGCCGTCCTGGCGTTGCAACTTGGACTGCGGATGGTCCGGAACCGGTTGTCCTTCACCGGCGATCGTGGCAAGCCTCGAGGCCTGTCTCACGATGGTCGGAAGGCGCGCCCTCGGGCACGCCTTCCGGGTGTATCAGCCGAGCATGCCGTGCGCGGAGACGCCGACCGGCGGCCAGTTCTCCAGCTTCATGCCCAGGGCAAGGCCACGCTGCGCGAGGACTTCCTTGATCTCGGTCAGCGACTTCTTGCCGAGGTTCGGGGTCTTGAGCAGCTCGACTTCGGTCTTCTGGATCAGGTCGCCGATGTAGTAGATGCTCTCGGCCTTGAGGCAGTTGGCCGAACGCACCGTCAGCTCCAGATCGTCGATCGGACGCAGCAGGATCGGGTCGACGCCCGGGGTCTGCGGCTTCGCTGCGCCGCGGTCGCGGTGCGTGAAGTCGCCGAACACCGACAGCTGGTCGGTGAGGATGTCGGCGGCGGTGCGCACGGCTTCCTCGGCATCGATCGTGCCGTTGGTCTCGATGTCGAGCACCAGCTTGTCGAGGTCGGTGCGCTGTTCGACGCGGGCCGCTTCGACTTCGTACGCAACGCGGCGCACGGGCGAGAACGACGCGTCAAGCATCAGGCGGCCGATGACACGGGTTTCCTCATCCGGACGGCGACGGGCCGAGGCCGGCTGGTAACCGAAGCCACGCTCGATCTTCAGACGCATGTTGATCGACGCGTCCTTGGTCAGGTGGCAGATGATGTGCTCGCCGTTGAGGACCTCGACGTTGTGGTCGGTCTTGATGTCGGCAGCAGTCACGACGCCCGGCCCCGACTTCGACAGCGACAGCGTGGCGCTTTCGCCGGTCCCCATGCGGATGGCGACGTCCTTGAGGTTGAGCAGGACTTCCAGCACGTCTTCCTGCAGGCCCTCGATGGTGCTGTACTCGTGCAGCACGCCGTCGATCTCGACTTCGGTAATCGCGAAGCCCGGAATCGACGACAGGAGCACGCGACGCAGGGCATTGCCCAGCGTGTGCCCGTACCCGCGCTCCAGCGGCTCGATCACGACCTTCGCACGGTTGCCGGCGAGGCGTTCGATCTGCGGGCCGCGAGGACGCAGGACCTGGTTGGCGGTAGCCGTCATGTGTGTGTGTCTCCTGAGGACCGCCGCGCTTGTCACGCGGCGGTACCTGGTTGAATTACTTCGAGTACAGCTCGACGATCAGCGCTTCGTTGATATCTGCCGGCAGATCACCACGATCCGGAACGGCCTTGAAGACACCACTGAACGCCTTGGAGTCGACTTCGACCCACGACGGCGCCAGGTCCATCGTCGACCATACGGTCAGCGCTTCCTGCACGCGGAGCTGCTTCTGCGCCTTCTCGGACAGCGCAATCGCGTCGCCCGCCTTGACCTGGTAGGACGGCAGGTTGACGGACTGGCCGTTGACCGTGACGCCGCGATGGGAGACCAGCTGGCGCGCGGCCGGACGGGTCACCGCAAAGCCCATGCGGTAGATGACGTTGTCGAGGCGGGTTTCGAGGAGCTGCAGCAGGTTTTCACCCGTGTTGCCCTTCTTGTTCGACGCCTTCTTGTAGTAGTTGCGGAACTGCCGCTCGAGCAGACCATACGTACGCTTGACCTTCTGCTTCTCGCGAAGCTGGGTGGCGTAGTCGGACAGCTTGCTGCGACGCGCGCCGGTACCGGCACCGTGCTGGCCGGGCTTCTGCTCCAGCTTGCACTTCGAGTCGAGCGCGCGGGTCGGGCTCTTGAGGGAGAGGTCGGCGCCTTCGCGGCGCGCGAGCTTACAGGTAGGACCGATGTAACGAGCCATTTCTTTATCGCTCCTTTAGACGCGACGCTTCTTCGGCGGGCGGCATCCGTTGTGCGGGATGGGCGTCACGTCGATGATGTTGATGATCTTGTAGCCCACGTTGTTCAGCGAGCGCACGGCCGACTCACGACCCGGTCCCGGGCCCTTGATGCGGACTTCCAGCGACTTGACGCCGTAATCGAGCGCGGCCTTGCCGGCCTTCTCGGCGGCGACCTGGGCTGCGAACGGGGTCGACTTGCGCGAGCCGCGGAAACCGGCACCGCCCGAGGTCGCCCACGAGAGCGCGTTGCCCTGGCGGTCGGTGATCGTGATGATCGTGTTGTTGAACGAAGCGTGGACATGCGCGATGCCGTCGGTGACGACGCGCTTGATCTTCTTCTTGGTCTTGGTTGCTGCGGGCTTGGCCATGGTCTATTCCTTACTTCCTGATGGCCTTGCGCGGACCCTTGCGGGTACGTGCATTGGTCCGGGTGCGCTGGCCACGCAGCGGGAGACCACGACGGTGACGCAGGCCGCGGTAGCACGACAGGTCCATCAGACGCTTGATGGCCATGCCGATTTCGCGGCGAAGGTCGCCTTCGACCACGTACTTGCCGACTTCCGAACGCAAGCGTTCGACTTCCGGCTCCGACAGGTCGCGGATCTTGGTGTTCGATTCAACGCCTGCGGCTTCGCAGACCTTCTTCGATCGGGTACGGCCGATGCCGTAGATGCTCTGAAGCCCGACCCAGACATGCTTCTGGGCAGGCAGGTTCACACCTGCAATACGCGCCATGCGCGGATCTCCAACTGGTTTGGCTGCCAGGGGTTCAGTCCTGGCAAAAGGGAACAAGAAATGATAACAGGGCCTCGTACTTACGGGAAGTCCACGGCGCCAAGGCGCCAGAGGACCCGGCATGGGGAGCGTGCCCATGCTCCGGCGACAGTAACGGGGTGGCAGATTCGGGATCAACTCCCTCGGCTGCCCCGCGCGCTACTCTGGCGCACGGATGTCCCGGTACCACCCGCGCACGAGACCGCCGCGCGAGTCGCCCATCTGAAGTCCGGCGCGTTGGTCCGGACTTCATGCATCGCCCGGCCGGGCGATGCGGTGCGGCTGGGGGAGTACCCGAGCCGCCAGAACCATGCCGGACGCCTTGCGGCCGTCCGGCGTATCCAGTCAGCGGCCGCTCAGGCCGCCGCCGCTGCGCGAACCCTTCAGGTTCGCCTTCTTCAGCAGGCTTTCGTACTGATGCGACATGAGGTGCGACTGGACCTGCGCGATGAAATCCATGACCACCACCACCACGATCAGCAGCGACGTGCCACCGAAGTAGAAGGAGCTGCCGAACTCGGCACGCATGAACTCCGGCAGCAAACAGACCAGCACCAGATAGGCCGCACCAACCGCAGTAAGGCGGGTCAGCACACCGTCGATGTAGTCAGCCGTCGCCTTGCCCGGACGGATACCCGGAATCAGCGCACCCGACTTCTTGAGGTTGTCGGCCGTTTCCTGGCTGTTGAACACCAGCGCGGTGTAGAAGAACGCAAAGCCGGCAATCAGGCCGCCGAACAGCAGTACATAGAGCGGCTCACCCGGCGAAATCGCCTGTGCCATCCGCTGCAATGCCTGCTGCCAGCCGCTGGACGAGGTGGCCTCGCCAAACCAGGTGGTCACCGTCGCCGGGAACATGATGATCGACGATGCGAAGATCGCCGGAATCACGCCCGCCATGTTGAGCTTGAGCGGAAGGAACGAGCTCTGGTTCATGTACGCATTGCGACCGCCCTGGCGACGCGCGTAATTGACCGTGATCCGACGCTGACCACGCTCCACGAACACCACGAAGAACGTCGCCGCCAGCACCACCAGCACCAGAAGGATCGCCGCGATCGGGCTCATGTCGCCGTTGCGCAGCGAATCGAACGTGCCCAGGACGGCGCCCGGAAGACCCGCCACGATGCCGGCGAAGATGATCAGCGAGATACCGTTGCCGATGCCCCGCTCGGTCACCTGCTCGCCCAGCCACACCAGGAACATCGTGCCCGCGGTGAGCGCGATGATCGCGGTCAGCACGAAGCCCATGCCCGGTGCGTAGACGACCGGAATACCGTTGTTGGCACCCGAGCTCTGCAGCGCCACCGCGATACCCGCCGACTGGAACACGGCCAGCGGGATCGCGCCGATGCGCGACCACTGGGTGATCCGGCGGCGTCCCGACTCGCCTTCCTTCTGGATGGCCTTCAGGCTCGGCACGACCTGCACGAGCAGCTGCATGACGATCGACGCGGAGATGTACGGAATCACGTTCAACGCGAACAGGCTGAACCGCGACAGGGCGCCGCCGGAGAACATGTTGAACATGTCCACGATGGTGCCCTGCTGCTGCTCCATCAGCTGCAGCATGGCCTCGGGATTGACGCCCGGCACCGGGATGAAGCACCCGATGCGGTAGACGATCAACGCCCCGAGCACGAACAGCAGGCGCTGGCGGAGCTCGGTGAACTTACCGAGCCCGGCGCCGACGCCGCCCATTGCGCTGCCGCTACGCGACATCCGGCTTACTCCTCGACCTTGCCGCCAGCGGCTTCGATCGCCTCACGGGCGCCGGCAGTCGCCAGGATACCCTTGAGCACGAGCTTCTTGCTGATCTCGCCCTTCTTGACGATCTTGGCGCGCTTGGCGGTGCTGGGCACCAGCTTGGCGGCACGCAGCGCGGCGAAGTCGATGTCGCCATCGAGCTTGTCGAGCTGGTAGAGCATCACTTCGGCGACGTCCAGCTTCAGCTTCGAGCGGAAGCCGACCTTCGGCAGACGCTTGCGCAGCGGCATCTGGCCGCCTTCGAAGCCGGCCTTGATCTTGCCCTTGCCCGAGCGCGCGAACGAGCCCTTGTGGCCGCGGCCGGCGGTCTTGCCCAGGCCCGAACCGATACCGCGACCGACGCGCGTACGCTCGGTGCGGGCGCCCTGTGCGGGCTTGAGTGTGTTGAGCTTCATTCGATTACTCCTCGACCCGGACCAGATAGTGGACCTTGTTGATCAGGCCACGGACCTGCGGGCTGTCCTTCAGTTCGCGCACGTCGTTGAGCTTGTTGAGGCCCAGCGCACGCACCGACAGGCGGTGCTTGGCCTGCGAGCCACGCATGCCCTTGACCAGGCGCACCTTGACGGTGCCGCCGGTGTTCTCGTTCTTAGCCATGCCCAATGTCCTCCAGCTTCTTGCCGCGCTTGGCAGCGATCTGCGCCGGCGAGTGCATTTCGTTGAGGCCGCGGATCGTGGCGCGCACCAGGTTGATCGGATTGCGCGAGCCCACAGCCTTTGCCAGCACGTCCTTGACGCCAACGGCCTCGAGCACGGCGCGCATCGCGCCACCGGCGATCACGCCGGTACCCTCGGACGCGGGCTGCATGAACACGTTAGCAGCGCCATGACGCGACTTGACCGTGTGCCACAGCGTGCTGCCGTTGAGATCGACAGCCTTCTGGTTCTTGCGGGCCTGCTCCATCGACTTCTGGATCGCGACCGGCACTTCGCGCGCCTTGCCGTAACCGAAACCGACCTTGCCGTTACCGTCGCCGACCACCGTCAGCGCGGTGAAGGTGAACTGGCGACCGCCCTTGACGGTCTTGCTGACGCGGTTGACCGTGATCAGCTTCTCGATCATGCCGTCGTCGAGTTCCTCACGGTCGCGATTGCGGTCGCGCCCGCGGTTTTCCCTTTCGTTTGCCATCGTTGATGCCTGTAGTGGTTGAGAGATGTACGGCTCGGGCCGCTTGTAGTTGGAGTGCGGATCGGTGGAACGCTGACGCGGCGCATAAGGCCGCGGGCGCCCGGCACATCCCGTGCCGGCGGGTCAGGCGATGCGGGGCCGGTAGCCCCGCATCGACGACGTACGAATCAGAACTGCAGGCCACCCTCGCGGGCGGCGTCGGCGAGCGCCTTGATGCGACCGTGGTAGCGGTAGCCCGAGCGGTCGAACGCGACCTTCTCGATACCCGCAGCCTTGGCCTTCTCGGCGATCGCGCGACCCACCTTGCTGGCGGCGTCGCTGTTCTTGCCGTTCTTGAGGCCGTCCTTGACGTCGGCCTGCAGGGTGCTGGCGGCAGCCAGAACCTTGGAGCCGTCGGCGTTGAACAGCTGGGCGTAGATGTGCTGGCCGGTGCGCAGCACCGACAGACGCGGCACGCCCAGGACACGGATATGCGCACGGGTGCTCTTGGCGCGGCGCAGACGGGCGTTGTTCTTGATGCTCATGATCTAGATCCTCGGGAAGCGGATGGGCCTTAGGCCTTCTTGGCTTCCTTGCGAATGATGGTTTCGTCGGAGTACTTGACGCCCTTGCCCTTGTACGGCTCCGGCGGACGGAACCCGCGGATCTTGGCGGCAACCTGACCAACGAGCTGCTTGTCTGCGCCCTGGACGAGAATCTCGGTCTGGGTCGGCGTGCTCAGGGTGATGCCTTCCGGCGCCTGGAACACGACCGGGTGCGAAAAGCCCAGCGAGAGGTTGAGATCCGTGCCCTGGAGCGCTGCACGGTAACCGACGCCGACGAGCTCGAGCTTGCGCTCGAAACCGGTCGACACGCCGTGGACCATGTTGGCGACGATCGCACGCAGGGTGCCCGTGAGCGGGGTCTGCGCAGGATCTTCCGACGACAGCACTGCATTGCCGTCTTCGATCTTGACGTCGATGTCGGCAGGCTTGGCGATCGAGAGGGTGCCCTTCGGGCCCTTCACGCTGACCAGCTCGGACTGGATGTTGAGTTCTACGCCCTTCGGGAGGGCGATCGGCTTCTTGGCGACGCGGGACATTATTCGCTTACTCCCTTAAGCCACGAAGCACAGGACTTCACCGCCGACGCCCTGCTGGCGTGCCTGCGCGTCGGTCATGATGCCTTTAGACGTGGAGATGATGGCGATGCCCAGGCCGTTGAGGACCTTCGGCAGCGCATCCTTGCCGCGGTACTGGCGCAGGCCCGAGCGCGAGAAGCGCTGCAGGCGCTCGATCACCGGGCGGCCTTCGTAATACTTGAGGACGATCTCGAGTTCGGCCTTGGCGCCGTTCTCGGTCACGCGCGCTTCGCCGATGTAACCCTCGTCCTTCAGGACGTTGGCGATCGCGACCTTGATCTTGGACGACGGCATTTTTACCGTCTGCTTACCGACCGCTGCCGCATTCCTGATGCGGACCAGCATGTCGGCGATGGGATCAGTCATGCTCATGATGATTACCTTCTGAGTGCACCGATATCCGCTTTCGCGAACACTAGTTTTGAACCCGACCGGACCCGGACGGGGTGTGGCGTGAGGGGCGGTATTCTACAGGTCCGGCGCCGGAACGCCAGACCCGTACAAATACGCGATCCCGATTACCAGCTGGCCTTGCGCAGGCCCGGCACGTCACCACGCATCGTGGCCTGACGCAGCATGTTGCGGCCGAGGCCGAACTTGCTGTACACGCCACGCGGGCGCCCGGACAGGGCGCAACGCGTCGTCTGGCGGGCCGGCGACGAGTCGCGCGGCAGCTTCTGCAGCTTGATCACCGCATCGGCCTTTTCTTCGTAACCGGCGGTCGGGCTGCTGATGATCTTCTTCAGCGCCGCACGCTTCTCGGCATGCTGCTTGGCCAGCTTCGTGCGCTTGGCCTCGCGGTTGATCATGGACGTCTTTGCCATAAATGCTCTGCCTTCGGATCAGTTGCGGAACGGGAAGCGGAAGGCTTCCAGCAGGGCCTTGGCTTCTTCGTTGGTGCGGGCGGTCGTGGTGATGGCGATATCCATGCCGCGGATCGCGTCGACCTGGTCGAAGTCGATTTCCGGGAAGATGATCTGTTCCTTCACACCCATGTTGAAGTTGCCACGGCCGTCGAACGAACGACCGGACACGCCACGGAAGTCGCGCACGCGCGGCAGCGAGACATTGATCAGGCGATCGATGAACTCGTACATGCCCTTGCGACGCAGCGTGACCTTGCAGCCGATCGGCCAGCCGTCACGGATCTTGAACGAGGCCACCGACACGCGCGACTTGGTCACCAGCGGCTTCTGGCCGCTGATCTTGGCCATGTCGGCGGTTGCGTGCTCGAGCACCTTCTTGTTCGCGGCCGCCTCGCCCACGCCCATGTTGAGCGTGACCTTGGACAGGCGCGGGACCTGCATGATGTTGGCGTAGCCGAACTGCTCCATGAGCTTCGGCACCACCTCATCCTTGTAGAACTGTTCCAGACGGGTCGTCATTTCTTCATCCTCAGGCGTCAAGCGCCTCACCGCTCGAGCGGAACACGCGCAGCGTGCGTCCATCCTCGAGTGTCTTGGTTCCAATGCGCTCGCCCTTGCCCGTGGCAGGATTGAACGGCATCACGTTAGAAGCATGGATCGGCGCTTCACGCTCGACCACGCCACCAGCCTGGCCGGCCTGCGGGTTGGGCTTGGTGTGGCGCTTGATGATGTTGATGTTCGAAACGACGACCTTGTCGCCGATCACGCGCACCACGTCACCGCGCTTACCCTTGTCCTTGCCGGCGATCACGATCACGTGGTCGCCCTTCTTGATTCGATTGGCCATTTTCGTGTCCTCGCTCAGAGCACTTCGGGCGCGAGCGAGACGATCTTCATGAACTTCTCGGAACGGAGTTCACGGGTCACGGGCCCGAAGATGCGGGTGCCGATCGGCTCCTGCTTGTTGTTGAGCAACACCGCAGCGTTGCCATCGAAGCGGATCAACGAACCGTCTGCACGGCGGACACCCTTGCGGGTGCGCACCACGACGGCGTCATAGACCTCGCCCTTCTTGACCTTGCCACGCGGAATCGCTTCCTTGATCGACACCTTGATGATGTCGCCGATCGCGGCGTAACGGCGCTTGGAGCCGCCGAGCACCTTGATGCACATCACTTCCTTGGCACCGCTGTTGTCCGCCACGTCGAGGTGGCTCTGCATCTGGATCATTTCGAGCTCCTGGCGTTATTCGGCGGCGCGCGTGACGATCTCGGCCACGCGCCAGTTCTTGGTCTTCGACATCGGCGCAATCTCGACGACCTTCACCAGATCGCCTTCCTGACACGCGTTGTCGGCGTCATGGGCGTGGAGCTTGGTCGAACGCTTGATGTACTTGCCGTACAGCGCGTGCTTGACCTGACGCTCGACCAGCACGGTGACGGTCTTGTCCATCTTGTTGCTGACCACGCGGCCCTGGACCGTACGCTGCTTCTTTTCGGTATTCATGGTCGGGTCCTTACTTCTTCTGACCGATCAGGGTATTGACGCGAGCAATCTCGCGGCGCACCCGACGGGCTTCGTGCGTCTTGGTCAGCTGGCCAGTGGCCTTCTGCATGCGGAGCGAGAAACGCTCCTTGTGCAGTTCGAGGAGGTGCGACTGCAAATCCTCGACCGACTTCTCGCGGAGTTCCTTGGTCGTAGCCATCAGCGCACCGTCCGGGTCACGAATTGGGTGGTGACCGACAGCTTCGCGGCGGCCAGGCGGAACGCTTCGCGCGCCACCTCCTCCTCGACACCCTCGATCTCGAAGATCATGCGGCCGGGCTGGATCTGCGCGACCCAGTACTCGACGCTGCCCTTGCCGGAGCCCATTCGGACTTCGATCGGCTTCTTGGTGATCGGCTTGTCCGGGAACACGCGGATCCACATCTTGCCGCCGCGCTTGACGTGACGGCTGATGGACCGACGGCCCGCTTCGATCTGACGTGCGGTCAGCTGGCCGGTCGCGGTGGCCCGCAGGCCGAACTCGCCGAAGCTGACGGCATTGCCGCTCCACGCCAGGCCGTCGTTACGGCCCTTGTGCATCTTGCGGTATTTGGTTCGCTTGGGTTGCAGCATGATTAATCCCTCGCCTCGCGCTCGCGACGCGGACCACGACGGTCGCGGTCACCGCGATCATTACGGTCGCCACGCGGCGTGTCGTCCTGCTTCTCCTGGCCTACCTGGCTGAAATCGAAGATCTCGCCCTTGTAGATCCAGGTCTTGATGCCGATGATCCCGTAGGTCGTCTTGGCCTCGGCGAAGCCGTAGTCGACGTCGGCGCGCAACGTGTGAAGCGGCACGCGACCTTCGCGGTACCACTCCGAACGTGCGATTTCGGCGCCGTTGAGGCGGCCGGCGACGTTGACCTTGATGCCCAGCGCACCCAGGCGCATCGCATTGCCCACGGCGCGCTTCATCGCGCGACGGAACATGATGCGGCGCTCGAGCTGCTGCGCGATCGACTCGGCGACCAGCTGCGCGTCGAGTTCCGGCTTGCGGACCTCGGTGACGTTGATGTGCGCGGGAACGCCCATCATGTCGCTGACGTCCTTGCGGAGCTTCTCGATGTCCTCGCCGCGCTTGCCGATCACAACGCCCGGACGGGCGGTGTGGATCGTCACGCGAGCGGTCTTGGCCGGACGCTCGATCAGGATCTTGCTGATGCCGGCCTGGGCGAGACGCTTGCGCAGCATCTCGCGGACCTTCAGATCAGCGGCCAGGTACTCGGCGTATTCCTTCTTGCCGGCGTACCACTTGGAGTTCCAGTCCTTGGCGATGCCAAGGCGGATGCCGGTGGGATGAACTTTGTGACCCATATTACTTGCCCTCTCCCACGACGACGGTGATGTGGCTGGTGCGCTTGAGGATGCGGGTGCCGCGTCCCTTTGCGCGCGCCATGAAGCGCTTCAGCGTCGGACCTTCGTCGACCGTGATGGTGGCGATCTTCAGTTCATCGACGTCGGCGCCAGCGTTGTTCTCCGCGTTGGCGATGGCCGACTCGACGACCTTCTTGATCATGTGAGCGGCCTTCTTGTCCGAGAACTTCAGCAGGCCGACGGCGCGTTCGACCGGCAGGCCACGGACCTGGTCAGCGACCAGACGTGCCTTCTGCGGCGAGATGCGCGCGGTGCGAAGAATCGCGGTGCGCTTGTTGACCTCGGTGCGAGCGCGCTTCTGCTCTTCGAGGCGGGCTTTCGTTGCCTTGTCCATTGTGCGCTCCTTACCTGCCCGACTTCTTGTCGCCGCCGTGACCCTTGAAGGTCCGGGTCAGCGCGAATTCGCCGAGCTTGTGGCCCACCATGTTCTCGTTGACCAGCACCGGGACGTGGTTCTTGCCGTTGTGGATGGCGATGGTGAAACCGATCATGTCCGGCAGGACCATCGAGCGACGCGACCAGGTCTTGATCGGCTTCTTGGTGTTGGAACCCGCGGCTTCCACCTTCTTGATGAGGTGGTGGTCGACGAAGGGACCCTTCTTGAGTGAACGTGCCATGGTCTATCAGCTCCTGCGATCGCGCACGATGAACTGCTGCGTCCGCTTGTTGTGGCGGGTCTTGTAGCCCTTGGTCGGGACACCCCAGGGCGTGACCGGGTGCGGGTTGCCCTGACCGGCCTTGGCCTCACCACCACCGTGCGGATGGTCGACCGGGTTCATCGCCGCGCCGCGGACGGTCGGCTTGACACCACGCCAGCGCTTCGCACCGGCCTTGCCCAGCTTCTCGAGGCTGTGCTCGTCGTTGCTGACCTCGCCGATCGTGGCGCGGCACTCCGACGGCACGCGACGCACTTCGCCCGAACGCAGGCGGACAGTCGCGTAGACGCCTTCGCGCGACACCAGCTGCACGCCGGCACCGGCAGCGCGGGCGATCTGCGCGCCCTTGCCCGGCTTCATCTCGATGCAGTGGATCGTCGAGCCGACCGGGATGTTGCGCAGCGGCAGCGTGTTGCCGGTCTTGATCGGAGCGTCCGAACCGGAGATCACCTGATCGCCAGCCTTGAGGCCCTTCGGCGCGATGATGTAGCGACGCTCGCCGTCGACATAGCACAGCAGTGCAATGTGGGCGGTGCGGTTGGGGTCGTATTCGATGCGCTCGACGCGCGCCGGAATGCCTTCCTTGTCCCGCTTGAAGTCGACGATGCGGTAGTGCTGCTTGTGGCCACCACCGATGTGACGGGTGGTGATGCGGCCGTGGTGGTTGCGACCACCGGTGTTGGTCTTCTTCTCGACCAGCGCAGCGTGCGGCGCACCCTTGTGCAGGTGCGGATGCACGACGCGGACCGCGGAACGGCGACCGGCGGACGTGGGCTTGAATTTCATCAATGGCATCGGGGCTTCCTCAGACCTTCGCGTTCATGACGTCGATCGACTGGCCGTCGGCCAGCTTGACGTACGCCTTGCGCCAGTCGCCACGGCTGCCCTGGCGCTGACGGAAGGACTTGTTCTTGCCCTTCACGTTCAACACGTTGACAGCCTCGACCGTCACGCCGAACAGCTTCTCGACCGCAGCCTTGATATCGGCCTTGGTCGCGACGGTCGACACTTCGAACGCGTACTGGTTGGACACTTCCTGCAGGCGCGCGGTCTTCTCGGACACGCGCGGCGCACGGATCACTTCATAGAGCTTGGCGTCGTTCATGCCAGCCACTCCTCGATCTTCTTCACCGCATCGGTGGTGATCAGCACGGTATCGGCGCCGACCAGCGCGACCGGATCCAGGCCCTGCACGTCACGGATCTCGACGTAGGGCAGGTTGCGTGCCGACAGGTACAGGTGCTCGGAAGCGTCTTCGGTCACGATCAGCGGACGCTTGCCCAGATCGAATTCCTTGAGCTTGGCGACCATGCCGCTGGTCTTGGTCTCGGCCAGGTCGAACGTCTCGACGACCATCAGACGGCCCTGGCGGTTGAGTTCGGACAGGATCGCCGACATCGCCGCGCGGTACATCTTGCGGTTGACCTTCTGCGCGAAGCTGCGCGGCTTGGCCGCGAACGTCACGCCACCGCCGACGAAGATCGGAGCCGTCAGCGCGCCATGACGCGCACCGCCGCCCTTCTGCTTCTTCGACTTCTTGGTTGTGCCGTTGACTTCCGAACGGGTCTTCTGCGCCTTGGTACCGGCGCGACCGGCGTTGCGGTAGGCAACGACCACCTGGTGGACCAGGTCTTCGCTGAAATCGCGGCCGAAGACTTCGTCGGAGACCGACAGCTTCGTGCTGCTGTTGTTGATTGCGAGTTCCATCGTGCTACTCCTTATGCCTTGCTCGACGGACGCACGATCACGTCGCCACCCGGCGCGCCAGGCACGGCGCCCTTGACGGCGATCAGGCCGCGCTCGGCGTCGACCTGCACGATCTGCAGGCGCTGCGTGGTCTGCACGTCGGCGCCCATGTGACCGGACATCTTCTTGCCCGGAAACACGCGGCCCGGCGTCTGGCGCTGACCGAGCGAACCCGGCTGGCGGTGCGACAGCGAGTTACCGTGCGTGGCGTCGCCCATCTTGAAGTTCCAGCGCTTGATCGTGCCCTGGAAGCCCTTGCCCTTCGTGACGCCCTGGACGTCGACGATCTGGCCCACTTCGAAGATGTCGGCCTTGATCTCGCCACCGACACTGAAGTCGGCGATCTTGTCGTCGGCGACGCGGAGCTCCCACAGGCCACGGCCGGCTTCGACCTTCGCCTTGGCGAGGTGACCGGTTTCCGGCTTGTTGAGCAGCGATGCACGCTTGACGCCCGCGGTGACCTGCACGGCGCTGTAGCCGTCGGTGTCGACGGTCTTGATCTGGGTGATGCGGTTGGGGGTCGCCTCGATCAGCGTCACCGGCACGGACTTGCCGTCTTCGGTGAACACCCGGCTCATGCCGGCCTTGCGGCCGACGATGCCCAACGAATGAATCTTCGCGGTCATGGGTCGGTCCTTTAGGTCAGCTTGATCTGAACGTCGACGCCGGCTGCGAGCTCGAGCTTCATCAGCGCATCAACGGTCTTGTCGTTCGGGTCGACGATGTCCAACACGCGCTTGTGCGTGCGGGTCTCGTACTGGTCACGCGCATCCTTGTCGACGTGCGGCGACGTCAGGATGGTGTAACGCTCGATTTTGGTCGGCAGCGGGATCGGGCCGCGCACCTGCGCACCGGTCCGCTTGGCGGTCTCGACGATCTCGCTTGCCGAGCGATCGATCAGGCGGTGATCGAATGCCTTGAGGCGGATCCGGATCTTTTGGTCCGTCATGACGGAAATATCCTTGGTTGAAAGAGCGACGGGCCTGCGGCTGGGTGCGCAGAACCCCATTGATTCGTGGCGATCCGAGGCATTCACCCGCGCCCCGGGGCCTTTCCCTGGAAAACACAAAAGGCAGACCGGTTACCCGGTCCGCCCAGACACAGAAATTTGGACGCGGTGATCCGCTCCATCCCTTCGTGCTCCGGAAATTTCCGGAACGGGTGGAGCACAGCCTCGCGACATTTCCGTGTCTGGCGAAGACGAGGGCATCCTGCACCTCATTTCGCGATTTCGCGGGCATCTGATGACAGCATGTCCGCGAGGGTCTTGCATTCTAGCGGGTAGCAAGGCCTGGACGCAAGCCCCCGCCGAAACCGGACGGACCGGCATGGCCGGTCCGTCCTTGGATCGTCATCTCCGCCAGGCAGGAGCTCCGGGATTCCGCATGTCCGACATCGCAATGACGGAGTCGAAATCGGTTGGACGCCCTGCCCGGCCAGCCTTTCGGCCAGTGGCCACGCGCGCGATGCG
>Ga0233363_1000435_pt1 | contig 18890 bp, 9 predicted proteins | sample ElkDunMinimDraft_18_FD_191534 | JGI IMG/M metagenome (GOLD analysis project Ga0233363, IMG submission 191534) | Fecal eukaryotic communites from dung pellets of Tule Elk in California, USA - Elk Dung C16 | ecosystem: Host-associated > Mammals > Digestive system > Large intestine > Fecal | place... | reverse complement strand
GGTGCACCTCGTAGATGCTCAGGGGCCCGGTGTGCGGGTCGTGGCCGGCGCGCCGGGCGAGCCAGTCGTCGTCCGACCACGTGAAGCGGGACTCGACGACGACGCTCGCCGTCGCGGGCGGGACCTCCGCCGCCTTGGCGAGCGGGTCGGCCTTCTGCCGCCACGAGCCGTCCGGGCCGAGGATCTCGTACTTGTACCGCGCACCGGCGACCACGCCGGGCACGAACAGCTCCCACACGCCGCTGCTCCCGAGCGAGCGCATCGGGTGCGTCGAGCCCCATCCGTTGAAGTCGCCGATGACGCGCACGGCACGCGCGTTCGGCGCCCACACGGCGAACGCGGTCCCCGTCGTCTCGCCCAGGACGCTCGGATAGGTCCGCAGGTTCGCGCCGAGCGCGTGCCACAGCTCCTCGTGCCGGCCCTCGCGGATGAGGTGGAGGTCCACCTCGCCCAGGGCGGGCAGGAAGCGGTACGGGTCGTCCGCCGTCGTGCTCTCGCCGCCGTAGCGCGCGCGGACCCGGTAGTCGGGCGCGTGGCGCGTGCCGTCGTCGTCACGGCGCACCGGCACGACGGCGGCCCACACCCCGTCCTGCTCGTGCACCGCCGGGTGATCGCCGTCGGTCGTCACGACGACGACCTCGTCGGCGAGCGGGCGCAGGACGCGCACGACGGCGCGCGCGTCGTCGGCGTCGGGAGCCAGGTGGGGGCCCAGCACGGCGTGCGGGTCGAACGTGCGGCCGGTCGCGGCCGCGGCGAGCGCGTCCGGCGGCACGACGACGGGGGGCGGGGTGGCGGAGTCGGCAGGCCCGGTCATGGGGCAACCTTTCCACGTCCGCGTGTCGTGCACATGACAGGCTCGCCCGGCGGTCGCGAGGGGGCGCTCGCGACCGCCGGCCGAGCCGGACCGAGCGGACTCAGGACGGCAGGGTCCAGCGCTGGTTGGCGTTGCCGGTGCAGTCCCAGACCTGCAGGCGTGTCCCGTTCGCGGACGACTGGCCGGTGACGTCGAGGCACTTGTTCGCCTGTGGGTTGCGCAGCGACTGCGCCGACGCCGAGTACACCCACTGCTGGGCGCCCGAGCCGTTGCAGTCCCAGATCTGGACCGGGGTGCCGTTGGCGGTGCCCTGGCCGGTGACGTCGAGGCACCTGTTCGCGTTCGGGTTGCGGATGGTGCCGTCGGCGCGGACCTCCCACGTCTGCGCGACGCCCGGCGCGCACGTGTAGAGCTGGACGGCGGTCCCGTTCGCGGTCCCGGACGCGGCGACGTCGACGCACTTGCCGGCGAGCCCGACGATCGCTCCCGTCGCCGGTGCCGGGCCGGGGTTCGGCGTGCCGCCGCCGGAGCCGAGCTGCACCTCGCCCTGGTTGAGCACGCGCGGGTGGAAGTACGCCGCCTGGATCTCGGCGTTCGAGTTGTTCCCGCGCAGCTGCTCCGACCAGACCATGAAGTAGCTCCAGCGCGGCTGGCCGTCGAGCAGGGAGGCGTTCGGGACCTTGCCCATCTCCGCGATCGCGATGGGCTTGCTGCCGGCGATGGACTGGATCTGCTGGTAGTCGCCCTGGCTGGGGTGGTTCTTGTACCAGACGTCGAGGCTCACGACGTCGACGTACGCGCTACCGGGGTAGTAGCTCGACCAGTTCGCGTTCGGGTTGTCCTGGACGTTCCAGACCCAGATGAGGTTGTCGAGCCCCTGGGAGTCGAAGTAGTCCTTCATCTGCTGGAAGATCTTCGCGCCGCCGTTGGCGCCTGGGCGTCCGCCCCACCAGTTCCACGTCTCGTTCATCTCGTGGAACGGGCGCCACAGCACGGGCACGCCCGCATCCTTGAGCTGGCGCAGGTACGGCACGACCTCGGCCATGCGTGCGCGCCATGTCTGGTTGAGCGCGGTGCCGCCCGTGACGATCTGTTCGAACTGGCCCGGGCTGATCTGCGTCTTGACGCCGCCCTCGAACTCGCACGTCGACGGCCCCGTCGGGGAGCACGCGTGCCACGTGAGCGCGACGAGCGACCCGTTCGCCCACTCCGTCTTCGCCTGGTCGATGACCCGCTGCCGGTTCGCCTGGTCCTGGCCGCGGAACATCATGTCGCCGCCCCACAGCCCGGGGTACTGGCCGGTGATGTCGTGGACCTGCTGCGTGTACTGGCCGGGCGCCGAGGCCGGCTCCTTGTTGTGCTGGCCGGAGACGATCGACGTCCCGGTGATCGACCGCAGGTGGTCGATCACCGCCTGCCTGTCGCGCGGCGGGAAGGCGTGCGCGGCGGGGGCGGTCGGGACCAGGGTCGCCACGAGCAGGGCCGCGAGACCCGCCGCGAGCGCCGCGAGGGCGCGTCGTGAGGTGCTCGGGCGGGCGACCGTCGTCGCGCCGTGTGCCGGTCCAGGTGCGTGGCCTGGTCTGCCGTGGGCCGGGGTGAGGTGTCGCATGCGTCCTCCGCGTCGTTGCGTGAGTGGTGCCTGACGAGCGGCCACGGTAGTACCGGGCACCCAGTCCTGTCTAGCGTTGTCATGAACCGCTTAACGTGTTGATATCACTAGCGTCCAGGATGGAAGCGATGCCAGCATGACAGCGTTGACACGCGGCACCTGGGCGATCTACGGTCGCCGTGCGTCGGGCGGCCGGCGCGACACCGACGCGAAGGAGCGGACGATGATCCCACGACGACTGCGCGCGGCGAGGGCCCGCGCAGGCCACGCCGACACCCACCGATCCCGACCACCTGCCGGACGCCGACCACTGGGCCTCGCGACCGCCGTCGTGCTGGCGCTCGCGGGTACGGTCGTCCCGGTCGGCGCCGCTGCAGGCAGTGCGGGCGGCGGCCCGACCAGCGCCGCTGCCGCCCCGACGAAGGAGACCCCTGCCGCCGTGAACGCACCCCTCGGCGAGAGCCGCAACACGTCGTTCGTCGAGCGCGACGGCACACGCCTCGTCCTCGACGGCGAGACGTTCCGCTTCAGCGGGACGAACATCTACTGGCTCGGCCTCGACGAGAACGTCCCGCCGGGCGTCGTCGACTACCCGACGTCCTTCCGCATCCGCGACGCGATCGACACCGCCGCGAACCTCGGGGTCACGGTCGTGCGGTCGCACATGCTCGCGTCGACGGGTACGGAGCTCGCGATCCTGCCGTCGAAGGAGGAGGGCTACCAGGAGGAGGCCTTCGCGAGCGTCGACTACGCGGTCGCGTACGCCGCCTCGAAGGGCATCCGCCTGATCCTGCCGCTGACCGACGAGTGGGCGTACTACCACGGCGGGCACCGCGACTTCGGCGCGCCGTACGGGCTGTGCGCGCCGACCGCGCCGCTCACGCCGTGCGCGGAGTTCTACTCCGACCCGCGCGTCGTCGCGGACTTCACGGACTACGTGCACCACGTCATGGACCACGTGAACCCGTACACCGGCCTCGCGCTCAAGGACGACCCGACGGTCCTCGCGTGGGAGCTCGGCAACGAGCTCGAGGGCATGACGCCCGCGTGGATCGAGCACGTCGCCACGGAGATCTCCGAGCGCGCGCCGCGCCAGCTCGTCGCGGCGGGCAAGCGGTTCGGCATCGACGACGACACGCTCGCGTCCCCGCTCGTCGACATCGTCGACGTCCACTACTACCCGCCGACGGCGAGCGGCGTCCGCGCGGACGCGGCCCGCATCACCGACGCCGGGAAGGTGTACATCGCGGGCGAGTACGCCTCGACCGCGGCGACGCCCGAGCTGCTCGAGCCGCTCGCGGCCGAGCCCGACGTCACGGGCATGATGTTCTGGTCCCTCTTCGGTCACGACGACGCGTCCGGCCTCGTCCCGCACGACGACGGCTTCACGCTCCACTACCCGGGCACCGACGACCGGATGCGCGGCAACGTCGCGGCGATCCGCGACTTCTCGGCGGCGCTCGCCGGGGCCGAGATCCCGGTCCATGTGGGGCAGCCGCTCGTGACCTCGGTCGGGAGCACGTACGGGTTCCACGAGGTCGCGTGGCGCGGGACCGCGGGCGCGGCCACGTACCGGCTCGAGCGCGCGGCGGTGTCCGACGGCGTCCCGAGCGGGCCGTTCGAGGTCGTCGCCGAGGGCCTCCCGGACACGGGCGAGCCGTACCTCGACACGTCGGCGGGTGGCGACGCGGCCTACCGCATGGTGCCGGTCGGCACGGACGGCACGGACGGGCCGGCCTCGGAGGCGGTCGTCGTCGCGGCGGGGGAGCAGGTCCTCGTCGACCCGCTCGAGACGCAGCGTCCGCTCGTCGACCACGCCGGGCTCCGGGTCACGCCCGACGGCGACGCCGCGCTGCTCGGCCCGGCCGACGACGGTCCCGCGCACGCGACCTGGGCGCACGACGGCCTCACGGGCGCGGAGCTGCGCGTGCGGACCGCGACCGCCGCCGACGTCGCGGCGCTCGCCGTGGAGACCAGCGCCGACGGCGAGACGTGGGCCGCGGCGAGCACCGCCGTCGGGCCGGACGGGGACGGGCGCTTCCGCGTCGCCGTCTCCGCGGCGCAGGGCGATCGGCTGCGCGTCACGTGGCCGGCGGGCGCGTCGGCGCGACTCGAGCGCGTCACGCTGCGCGGCGCCGCCGACCTGCCCGTCGTCGACGACGCGCTCGACGACCTGGCCGGTGCGAGCGTCGAGGGGCCGGTCGGCATCGACACCGGCAACCCGGACCTCTTCGGCGGCGACGCCGGGCGTGCGAAGCGCGACGCGCCCGGCACGGCGTCGCTCACGTGGGAGGCGGGCGGCCTCACGCGGCTCGAGGCGACCGGGTGGTACTGGCCGGACGCCCCGCCTGAGCACCTGACGTTCGAGGCGCGGGTCGACGGCGCGTGGCGGCCCGTCGAGGTCGGCGTCGCCGGTGCGCCCGGGACCGTGGGCGGCGCGTGGGGACGCTTCACGTACACCGCGCCCCTGCCGGCGGGGGCCGACGCCGTGCGCGTCGTCTGGCCCGCGGACGCGACGCCGGAGTGGGCGCAGCAGCTCGGCCAGATGAGCCTGTTCGGCAGCGGCGGCGAGCTTGCCGCTCCCGGTGCGTTCGCGGCCCTCGCGCCCGACGACGGCGCGTCCGCCCTGCGCGGCACGCCGACCCTGCGGTGGGAGCCGGCCGAGCAGGCCGCGACCTACCGCGTGACCCTCGCCCGGACCGATGCGCCTGGTGGGCCGCTCGTGTCCGCCGAGGTGCGGGGCACGAGCCTCGCGCCGGCCGTCGAGCTCGACCCCGCGACGTCGTACACGTGGCACGTCGAGGCGATCAACGGCGCCGGGACCACCGGCATGACGGGCGGGCCGCGGACCTTCGCGACCGATGCTCTGCCGAGCGAGCCGCTCGTCGTCGAGGACTACGAGGGCTTCGCGGACGACGCCGCGCTCACCGCCGCGCACCGCGCGAACACCGGGGGAGACCCGATCACGACGACGCTCGTCCCCGGCGCCGACGGCGGTCAGGCGATGCGGCTCGCGACGACGCTCGCGTCGTCAGGGTATGCGGGCGTGACTCGCACGCTCGACGCGCCGCAGTCGTGGTGGGGCTACGAGGGCCTCGACCTGTGGCTCGACCGCTCCGGCCTCGGTGCGGGGCAGAACGTGACCGTGCAGGTCGTCGCCGGCGGCCAGTTCTGGGAGACCGTGCTGCCCGACGTCGGCCCGCAGCCCGCGGGCGTCGTGCACGTGCCGTTCGCCGACCTCGCACTCCCGCCGTGGGCGGGCGGCGGCGGTCGCCCGGACCTGCAGTCGGTCACCGAGATCTCGTTCTACCTCGGGGGCGGCGGGCCGGCGGTGCTCGTCGTCGACGACGTGCGGACCGCCGTCGCAGGATCGGGCGCGCCCGTGACCGTCGAGGCGTCCTCGCGGTGCCTCGCCGGGAAGGCGTACGTCGCCGTCCGGGCGACGAACGACGGTGACGCGCCCGTCGCCGTGACGCTCGGCACGCCGTACGGGAGCAAGGCTTTCGCGGCCGTCGCCCCCGGCGCGAACGCGTACCAGTCGTTCGCGGTCCGCGCGACGGCGGTGTCCGCCGGGTCCGCGGTCGTCACCGTGGGCTCGGGCGCCGACGCGGTCGAGCTCGACGCCCCGTACGCGGCGCTCGCCTGCGGCTGACGCCCTACCCGACGACCGGACCGACGACGGCCCGCGCGACCCGGACGGGCCGCGCGGGCCGTCGTCGTGCTCGGTGCTCGGTGCTCGGTACGCCCGGGTGCCCGGTGCCTGCCGGTGGGCGCCTATCCTGTCCGCCATGGCGTGGTCGGTCTGGACGACCCTGGCGGCTGCCGGGGTGCTCATCTCGCTCACGCCCGGCGCGGGGGCCGTCAACACGATGGCCAACTCGATCGGCGTCGGCTGGGCGCGCTCGATCTGGGGGATTCTCGGCCAGCAGCTCGCCCTCGTCGCGCACGTGGCGATCGTGGCGGCCGGCGTCGGCGTGCTCGTCGCAGGCTCGCCCGTCCTGTTCGACGTCGTCCGCTACGGTGGCGCCGCCTACCTCGTGTACCTCGGGATCCGCCAGTGGCGGTCGCGCCCGCGCGGCGGTGACGGCGGCGACGACGTCGTGCGCGGGCCGGAGTCACGGTGGTCCATGGTCCGGCGCGGGCTCCTCGTCAACCTCACCAACCCGAAGGCGATCGTCTTCTTCCTCGCGTTCATCCCGCAGTTCGTCCGGCCGGACCGGCCGCTGCTGCCGCAGTACGCCGTGCTCGCGGCGACCGTGGTCGTGATCGACGTCCTCGTCATGTGGTTCTTCTTCGCGACCGCCGCGACAGGGCTGCGCCGCCTGACTCGCAGCCCGCGCGGGCAGCGCACCGTCAACCGGCTCTTCGGCGGACTCTTCGTCGGCGTGGGCGTCCTGCTCGCCGCCGTCCACTGAGCACGAGCCGGGCACGAGGCCACCGCCCACGAAGGGCTCCGAGCACCACGACGCCCCCGCCGCCCGGGCGGCGGGGGCGTCGTTCGTCGGCGGACGACGTGCGGGAAGGTCGGACGCTACCCGCAGGTCGTGGCGTCGTACGGCGCGTCGAGCGTCGTCGCGGTGCCGTCGCCCGCGGTGACCGTCACCGTCGCGGTCCCCGCCGGGACCGCCGTGGTGCGCGACGCGAACGACTGGTACGCGCTCGCGCCCGGAGCCACGGCCGCGACGGCCTTGCTGCCGTACGGCGTGGTGAGGGTGATGCCCACGGGGGCGTCGCCGTCGTTCGTCGCTCGGACCGCGACGTACGCCTTCCCGGCGAGGCACCGTGCCGACGCCTCGACCGAGACCGACGGGCCGGCGTCGCGCGACTGCGCGAAGAGCCAGTCGAGGACGACCGGGTTCGCGTACGTCGGGATCCACGACGAGTGCGGGTACGCGAGCCGGTCCGGGGTGCCCGTCGTGCCCGGCGAGTACGCGGTGTGGAGCACCTCGCTGCCCGTGGCGCGCGCGTCGTCCCAGAGCGACTGTGCCCGCGCTGCCGCCTCGTCGCGCGGGAGGTTGCCCGCCCACTCGCCGCGCGTCACGACGGCGCCCGCGCGCTCGAGTCCGTCGAGGGCCGTGAGCGTGAGGTCGTACGGCGCCGTCGGGTCGTCGATCGCGTGGTGCACCCAGACCGGCGGGCCCGCGATCTGCGCCGTGAGGTCGGCGGACTCGCCGCCCGCGACGAGCAGCGCTCCCGCGAAGAGGTCGCCGTCTTCGGCGAGCAGCGGCCAGCTCGCGCGCGACCCGCGCGAGAGCCCCGTGAGGTACACGCGGTCGGGGTCGACGGGGTAGCGGGCGACCATGTCCTCGACCATCCCGACGAGCGCTTCGCGCCCGCTGGGCGTGAGCCAGTCCTGGTCGGGCGCGCGCTGCGGCGACAGGACGAACGCCGGGTCGCTCGCCTGGCGCTCGGGCGCGGCGAACGCGACCGAGAGCTGGTTGCCGAGGAGCTGGACGGCGTTGTCGGTGCCGGTCTCGCCCGTGCCGTGGAGCGTGAGCACGAGTGGGTAGAGCGTGTCGTCGTCCGGCGCCTCGCGGTACGCGTGCGGCGTGAACAGCCGGTACCGGAACGCGTCGCCCGGTCCGTCCCACACCCCGGCCTCGTACTCGTCGACGACGGGCGTGTCGACCGCCGACGCCGCGACCGGGACGTCGGACACGGGCACGGTCGTCCCGCCGACGCTCACGTCGGCGACCTGCGTCACCGAGTACGCGGCGGCCAGGTCATAGGTCTGCGTCGTCCCGGAGTAGAACGTCCCGGCCGCGTTGGCGTCGGACGTGTCGAGCTCCAGGACCACCCACTCGCCGGGCGCGGGCTCCTGCCCGGGCGAGACGGCGCCGTCGGGCCCCGCGGCGGTGTAGGCCCGGACCACGGTGCGCGGACCGTCCGACGACGTGTCCGGCGACGGGCCGTCGAGATCCGCCCGAACGGCGAAGGCCGCCGGGTCGAGCTCGCCCGCGGGCAGCGACGCGGAGTAGCGCACCGCGACCGCGGCCACCTCGTACCCGTGCGGGTTCACGACGCCGACGACGCGCGCGTCGGTGGCCGTGGGCGTCGCCGGCGCAGAGTTGTCGCGCGTCGAGAACCGGGGTAGCCCGGCCGCGCCGATGCTGTGCTCGTAGAACGTCGCCATGGCCTGCGGCGTGTTGTAGTTCCACGTCCGCACGCCCCACGGCATGGTGAGCGACCAGTCCGGCTGGGCCACGATCTCGTCCTGCGTGGGGAAGACGAACGCCTCGCCGACGATCATCGGCTTGCCGTCGCGCTGCGCGATCTGCTGCGCCTGCTCGTAGTGCCGCGGCGCGTAGCCCTCGACGTCGTAGAAGTCGACGGACAGCACGTCGTAGTAGTCCGCGCCGGGGCTGAAGCTCGACCAGTCGTTGGCGTCGTACTCGGGCAGGCCGCCCTCGAGGCCCTCGTAGCGGTCGAACTTGGGGTCGCCGTCGGCGAAGCCGTAGTCGTCGGGCAGGTCCTGGACGTTCCAGACCCACACGATGTTCGACAGGCCCTTCTCCTGCTCGAGGTAGTCGTGGACCATCCGGTACAGGCCCGCGCTGCCGTCGAGACCGGGGCGACCGCCCCACCAGAACACGTGCTGGTTCATCTCGTGGAACGGGCGCAGCATGACCGTCACGCCCGCGTCCTCGAGGGGCTGCAGCAGGCGCGCGTACTCGTCCAGGCGCAGCTTCCAGTTCTCGTTGAGCGGCGTGCCGTCCGTGAGGAGCTCGTCCCACTGGTCCTCGTAGAGGAACGAGTAGATGCGGTTGGGGCTCGGGAGCGTCTCGTGCGCCTGGTCGCCGCCCCAGTTGCCCTGCACCTCCTGGGCGACGGTGTACTGCGGCGGCGAGACGTGGAACATGATCTGCACGAGGCTGCCCGCGTCCCACTGGCGGCGGACCTCGTCGATCATGTTCTCGCGGTAGGGGACCGTCTGGCCGGTGAGGAAGTCCGCGCTGTACAGCGCCGGGTACACGCCGAACTCGTTCGCGACGCGCTGGTGCAGCACGTCGTTCGCCGCCGGGTTTGCGTACGACTGGTCGTGGTGCATGGCGGAGAGCATCCCGGTGCCGGTGATCGCGTCGAGGTAGTCGACGACGTCGACCGGCGCGGGCAGGTCGGTCACCTCGATCTCGAGGTGCGTGTCGACGTCGACGGCGAACGTCGTGCCCGCGCCGCCGTCCTCGGCCGGGACGAAGAGCCGCACCTGGTGGACGTCGACGCCGACCGTGCCCTCGGCGCGGAAGTCACCCTTGGGCTCGGGGCGGGTCGCGTCGCGCAGGACCGCCTGGTCGTCGGACGTCCACGTCGCCTGGACGACCCGTGCGCCGTCGGGCACGACCGCGTGCTCCGCGAGGAGCGCGAGCAGGTTCCCGGCGCCGTCGGTACTCAGCGCGGTCTCGGGGAGCGTGACCTCCGGAACCGGCGGTGCGACGTCGAACAACAGGTCGATCTCGTCGACCACGATGGTGCCTCCCGTCCCCGCCCCGACCTGGTTGACGTACAGCGCGAACGAGGCGATCCCGCTCGTGCGCAGTGTCCCGGTGCCGGACTTGGGGCGGAAGTCCTCGACCGGGACGTGCACGCGTTGCGGTGCGGTGGACGTCGCGTCGAAGCCGGCGACGTCGTTCAGGTGCGCCTCGAACGACGCGCCGTCGGAGAGCTGCAGGAGCACGTCCTGGCCCGGCGTCCCGTTCGCGATCCACAGCTCGACCGCCCGCAGGCCCGGCCAGTACCCGTCGACCGCGCGCGACCGGCCCGAGTAGCCGTTGGTGAGCGAGTAGTCGAACCGCATCGCCGACCCGAGGTCTGCGCCGTCACCGAACGGCGAGTCGACGAGCGTCGCGGTGTTCGCCCCGCCGTTCGTGTTGCGCGAGTAGAGGGCCGAGAGCGCGGCGTCGTCCGCGTAGCCGTCGAAGTCGTCGAGGCTCACGACGACGGGCCCGTCGTCGGGCGGGTCGGCGGCGGCAGATCCGGGGACCGGGCCGGGGGAGGACCACGCGGGCGTCGCCGCGAGGGTGACGGTCGCGAGGAGCGACAAGGCCGCGGCAGCGGCGGTGGTGCTCCGACGTGAGGATCGTCGGGACATGGAGGACTCCTTCGTCCGATGAGTGTGCTGACCCAGCGGACGCTAGGGCGGTCGATCCCCCTATGTCAACGTTGACATCCTATCTCGACCGCCCGGGGATCGTCCCCCACAGCAGAACTATCGGTGCTGTGCCGGATCATCATGACAGCGTCGCCACTGGTCGTCGCCACTGGTCGTCGCCGCGGGGCGTCGGTCACCTCCGCGATCCGTGGTCGCCCCCGCGGATCACAGTGGTCGGATGCTCGGGCTGCCGCGCCGGTCGTGGTCGGGTCCGCGGGCGGCTGGCTCGGGCGTCGTGGTCGGGGTCCGCGGGTGGGGCGTCATCGAACGCTCGGGCTGCCGCGCCGTCACCTTGGTCGTTCAGGCGTGGGTTTGCGAGCGCGGCTTGACGCCCTTCGCATCCGACGCCGCCCCACCCGCTCAGCCGTCGTCTCGCCCCGGGGCTCAACCCGGGTCTGCCGAGATAGAACCGCGGTCGCGCGAGGTAGAGCCGTGGTCTGCCGAGGTAGAGCCCCGGTCGGCTGAGGTAGAGCCGTGGTTGCGCGAGGTAGAGCCATGGTCATGCCCGACGGCGGTCGGTCGCTCGCTGCGGTCGGGTCGCCTCGTGCGGGACGGAACCTGGGCGACCAGGCGAGCCCGGCGGGTCGAGCAGGTGACCCGGGTGGGTCGACGTCTCGGGGCGTGCCCGGAGCTCCTGCTCGGTGCGGGCACGGACGAAGCTGACCCCGCGGGCGGTCTGCCCGGGTGGCGACGGACCAAGGGTGAGACGACACCGGGCGGGGTGGGTGGGGGCGCCGCGTCGTGGCGGGCCTGGCGGGAGCCGCGAGGAACGAGCGGCGGATGGTAGACGCGGCACCACCACCCACCCCGACCACCCCACGCAACCACGCGCCGTCGGGCACAAGACCAGAGCTCTACCTCGCGAGACCAGAGCTCTACCTCGGCGGACCAGGGTTCTATCTCGGCGGGGTGGGTGGGCGTTCGCCGGAGCCGCGGGGGACGAGGTGGGTCGGGATGCGCACGTGGACCGGCGCTCCGCTCGGGTCGTCCAGGCGCTCGAGGACGCGTCGGGCGGCGGCGCGGCCGAGCTCGCGCGTGTCGTACGCGACGACGCTGAACCCGAGCGCGTCGGCGAGGTCGAAGTCGTCGAACCCGACGTACGCGATGTCGTCCCGCGCGGGGCCGAGCGCGCGGACGAGTGCCGCGCTCGCGCGGTTGTTGCCGGTGACGATCGCGGTGGGGGGCTCGGCGAGGTCGAGCAGACCCCGGACGGCGACCTCCGTGCCGCGGCCGTCCGCGTCGTCGAGCCGTTCCCACGCCGAGGGGTCCGTGACGCCGACCTCGCGCAGGGCCTCGCGGTACCCGGCCAGTCGCTCGGAGTGGGTGTAGAGGTCGGCGGGGCTGCAGACGAACGCGATCCGGCGGTGACCGATGCGCGTGAGCGCCCGGACGGCCTCCGCGGTGCCTTCCCGGTTGTCGAGCACGACCGAGTCGGCGAGGAGGTTGTGGGCCGGGCGGTCGATGGTCACGACGGGGGTGCCGAGGCGCCGCTCGCCCTCGAGGTAGGACTGGTCCTCGGCGATCGGGACGAGGACGAGCGCCCGCACGCGCTGGGCGAGCAGGGTGCCGGCGACGCGTTCCTCCTCGGCGGGGTCGTCCTCGGTCGCGGTGAGCACCATCGTCAGGCGGTGGCGCGCGAGCTCGCGCTCCATGCCGGCGGCGACCTGGAAGTAGAACGGGTTGGTGATGTCGCCGAGCACGAACCCGACGGCGGACGAGACCCCGCCGTGGCGCAGGTCGCGCGCGAGGAGGTTGGGGCGGAAGCTCAGGCGCGCGGCCGCGTCCTCGATACGACGCCGGGTCTCGGGGGAGACGTTCGTGCTGCCGTCGTACACCCGGGAGACGGTCTTCGCGCTCACCCCGGCGAGCCTCGCGACGTCGGCCAGAGTGGCTCGTTGCGGCGGCTTCTGCACGGCCCGACCCTAGCAGCGCGGGCGTGCCGGGTTGACAGGTGAAGCGCTTCAGTGCACGGTGTGGCCGACGGTCCTCGGGCCGTCTCGACGACTGCCGGACGACCCCGGACGACTCCGGGCGACGAGGAGCGCGCGCACCATGGCTCGGATCACCATCGCGGACATCGCCCGCCGGGCGGGCGTGTCCACCGGCGCCGTCTCCTACGCGCTGAACAACCGCCCGGGAGTCTCGGCCGAGACGCGCTCGCGCATCCTCGCGGTCGCCGCGGAGCTCGGCTGGGAGCCCAGCTCGGCCGCGCGTTCGCTCTCGGGCGCGCGCACCGAGACCGTCGGGCTCGTGCTCGCGCGCGACCCCAGCACGCTCGGCTTCGAGTCGTTCTACATGCAGTTCATCGCGGGCATCGAGTCCGAGCTCGCGGCGCGCTCCTACGGCCTGCTGCTGCAGGTCGTCCCCGACCTCGATGCGGAGATGCGCGCCTACCGCAAGTGGCGGGCCGCGCGTCGCGTCGACGGCGTCGTGACCGTGGACCTGCGCCTCGACGACCCGCGCGTGGCCTGGCTCTCGGAGCCGGACGCGATCCCCGCCGTCGTGGTCGGCGACCCGGCGCTCGCGGGCGACCTGACGAACGTCTGGACCGACGACGCGTCCGCGATGCGCGAGTCGGTCCGCTACCTGCACACCGTGGGCCACCGGCGGATCGCGCGCGTCGCGGGCGTCACGAGCTTCGGCCACACGCACATCCGCGACGAGGCGTTCCGCGAGGAGACCGCGCGGCTCGGCGTGCAGGGCCAGATCGTGCGGACCGACTACACGGCCGACCAGGGGGCCAGCGCGACGCGCACGCTCCTCACCGGGACCGAGCGGCCGTCGGCGATCATCTACGACAACGACGTCATGGCGCTCGCGGGCCTCGGGGTCGCGAGCGAGCTCGGCGTCCGGGTGCCGGCGGACCTGTCGATCGTCGCGTGGGACGACTCCCCGCTGTGCCAGGCCACGTACCCGCGGCTGTCGGCGCTGAGCCACGACGTCACGAGCTTCGGCGCGCACGTCGCGCGCCGGCTCTTCGACCGGATCGACGGCGCGCAGGGCGGGAGCTTTCTCGACTCCACCCCGACGCTGCGACCGCGTGGGACGACGGCCCGGCACGCCGAGCCCTGACGCCCGCGGTCCGCCCGGGCGGTCGTGATCGAACCGTGATCCTCGGGCGTTGACTTACGCGAACTTAACCGCTTCACTCGTCCGTATCGACACCGGGGGATGAGCCCCGGTGCAGCAGACGGCCGAACGGCTTAAGCGCTGCATCCCGCATCGGAGCGGCGCGCGCACTGTCAACGACGACGAGAATGAGGGATCGAGATGGCGAAGAGGCACATCCTTGCCACGAGCACGGCCGCGGCCATGGTGCTCGTGCTGGGGGCCTGCTCCGGCGGCTCCAACGGCGGGGGCGACGGCGACGGTGACGGGCCGTCCGGCACGATCACCGTCCTGACGAACCGCACGGACATCGTCGACACGGTGTTCCAGGACTACGTGACCGAGTTCCAGAAGACGTACCCCGACGTGGACGTCGAGTTCGAGGCGGTCACCGACTACGAGGGCGACGTCACCATCCGCCTCAACTCGGGCGACTACGGCGACGTCCTGCTCATCCCCAACACCGTCGACGCCGACCAGCTCTCGAACTTCTTCGAGCCGCTCGGCTCGGTCGACGAGCTGGGAGAGAAGTACCGCTTCATCCACGACAAGGCGTTCGAGGGCCAGGTCTACGGCCTCGCGACGTTCGGCACGGCGATGGGCTACGTGCTCAACAAGCCGGTCTGGGAAGAGGCGGGAATCACCGAGCCGCCCGCGACGCCCGAGGAGTTCGTCGACGCGCTCCAGGCCGTCAAGGACGCCTCGCCCGACACGATCCCGTACTACACGAACTACGCCGACGGCTGGCCGCTCACGCAGTGGCAGTCCAACCAGGGCACGATCGACGGCCCCGAGGCCGTGAACCTGCGCACCGAGCAGGACGCGCCGTGGACCGAGGGCGAGGAGCAGTACGCGATCGACTCGCTGCTGTACGACGTCGTCGAGGCGGGCCTGAGCGAGCCGGACCCCACGACGACGAACTGGGAGGAGTCGAAGAACCTCATCGGCACCGGACAGGTCGGGTCGATGGTGCTCGGCTCGTGGGCCGTGACGCAGATGCAGGACGCGGCGGAGGCTGCCGGCAACCCGCGTGAGGACATCGGCTTCTGGCCGATGCCGTGGCAGACCGACGGCACGTTCCACACGACCGTCGGCGCCGACTACAAGCTCGCGATCTCCAAGAACTCGGGCAACAAGGAGGCCGCCGAGGCCTGGCTGTACTGGTTCCTCGACGAGTCCGGCTTCGCCGCGAGCCAGGGCGGGCTCGCCCCGCAGGTCGGCGGCGAGTCGCCCGAGATCCTCTCCGACTTCGAGGCGTTCGGCGTCGAGGAGGTCGAGATCGCCCCGGCGCCGGAGGGCGACGAGAACCTCCTGGCCGACATCTACAACACCGCCGAGATCGACCTCAACGGCGACCAGTTCCGCCGGCAGTTCGTCGACGTCGCCCGCGGGGCGGCGAACGGCGACAAGGCGTCGTTCTTCGCCGACCTCAACGACCGCTGGTCGAAGGCCCGCGCCGAGGTCGTCGGCTGACCGGTGGGCGGCCACGTGCCCGACGGCGCGTGGCCGCCCCACCACGGGCGGCACCCGCCCGTGGTCCCGGCCCTCGCCGACCTCGGCGAGATCGAACGACCCAGCGAGAACACGAAGGAGGACTGCGATGGCCGCGGTCACCGGACCGGCCGGCGCGCTCGACGTGGCGCGTGCGGCACGCCGCAAGGGGCGAGGGCGCTCCGGCCCGGGCGGGGGTGCGACGAAGGGCGGGTGGCGGGTCACGCCGTGGCTCTTCCTGCTCGTCCCCGTGGGGATGCTTCTGCTCTTCACCTACGTCCCCGTGGCGAACATGGTGTGGTACAGCTTCACGTCCTGGGACGGGCTCGACCCGGTCAAGGAACCCGTGGGCTGGAAGAACTACGTCGAGATCTTCACGCGGCCCGAGATCTTCCGGGTGTTCCTCGTCAGCCTGTACTACCTCGTGGGCGCCGCGGTGCAGCTCGTCCTCGCGCTGTACTTCGCGACGGTCCTCAGCTTCAGCACCCGGTTCCGGAACTGGTTCAAGGGGATCATCTTCTTTCCCTACCTCATCAACGGCGTCGCGATCGGGCTCGTCTTCCTCTACTTCTTCCGGCCGGGTGGGACGCTCGACGCGTTCCTCGCCGCGTTCGGGTTCACGGAGCCGCCGCTGTGGCTCGGCGATCCGTCGCTCGTCAACGTCTCGCTCGCCGCGACGAGCGTGTGGCGCTACATGGGGCTGAACTTCGTGCTCTTCCTCGGCGCGATCCAGTCGATCCCGAACGAGCTCTACGAGGCCGCGGACCTGGACGGCGCGAACTCGTGGCAGAAGTTCCGCTTCATCATCGCGCCGGGGATCCGTCAGATCATCGGGCTCTCGCTCATCCTCGCGATCTCGGGCGCGCTGTCCGTGTTCGAGATGCCGTTCGTGATGACCGGCGGCGCGAACGGGTCGGAGACGTTCGTCATCCAGACCGTCAACACCGCGTTCAAGTTCTCCAAGGTGGGACTCGCCTCGGCGATGGCCGTCGTCCTGCTCCTCATCGTGCTGCTCATCTCGTGGATCCAGCGGCGCATCCTCCCCGACGAGAGGGGTGACCTCACGTGAGCTCGGCACCGATCCGCACGTCCGCGCCGAGGGACGACGACGCCCGGGGACCCGGCGCGACGACGTCCCACCCGAGCCGGCCCGACGCCCACGGCGACGTGGCCGACCCGCCGCCGCCCGCGCCGTCGGGCACCGACCGCGTGCGCCGCGCCACGGCACGCTGGGCGCGCGACGCGAGCCCCGTGCTCGGCCCCGTCGCCAAGACGCTCAAGTACGTCTCCCTCGTGGCAGCGTGCCTCGTCGCGATCGTCCCGCTCGTGACCGTCTTCATGGCGTCGTTCAAGACGCAGGCGGAGTTCCGCGAGACGGGCCCGCTGGACCCGCCGACGAGCTGGACGAACCTCGACAACTTCGTCACGGCGTTCACGCGCGGCGGCATGCTCCAGGGCTTCGTCAACACCACGATCATCCTCGTGGTGGCTCTCACCGGGACGATCATCATCGGGACGATGGCCGCCTACGCGGTCGACCGCTTCACGTTCCGGGGCCAGCGCCTCGTCGTGGGGGCCTTCCTCCTCGCGACGCTCGTGCCGGGCGTGACGACGCAGGTCGCCACGTTCCAGATCGTCAGCGGCCTCGGCCTGTTCAACACCCGGTGGGCCGCGATCGTGCTCTTCATGGGCACGGACATCATCTCGATCTACATCTTCCTGCAGTTCATGAAGTCGATCCCGAAGTCGCTCGACGAGGCGGCCATGCTCGACGGCGCCAACCGCATGACGATCTACGCGCGGATCATCTTCCCGCTGCTCAAGCCGGCGATCGCGACGGTCGTCATCATCAAGGGGATCGCGATCTACAACGAGTTCTACCTGCCCTGGCTCTACATGCCGAAACGGGACCTGGGCGTCATCTCGACGTCCCTGTTCCGCTTCAAGGGACCCTTCGGCGCACAGTGGGAGGTGATCTCCGCCGGGACCGTGCTCGTCATCGTCCCGACGCTGGTCGCGTTCCTCCTGCTGCAGCGCTACATCTACAACGGACTGACCTCAGGAGCCACCAAGTGACGAGCACGACCGCCCCCACGCCGACCGCACCCGCCGTGCCGGCCCCCGATCCCGCACGGCTCGTGCGTCGCGAGCTCCACGAGGGCTGGACCGCGCGTGCCGTCGCTGGCCCGGTGGCGCCGCACGTGTCGGGTGTCGCGATCCCGGCCTCGGTCCCCGGGAGCGTCCACACCGACCTCCTCGCCGCCGGGTTGATCCCCGACCCGTACCTCGACGACCACGAGAACCTCGTCGCGTGGGTCGGGCGGTGCGACTGGGAGTACCGGACGACGTTCGCCTGGTCCGCGGCCGACGCGCCCGGACTGGACCGCCACGACCTCGCGTTCGACGGGCTCGACACCGTCGCGACGGTGACGCTCAACGGCGCGCGCGTGCTGAGCACGCGCAACCAGTTCCGCACGTTCCGCGTCGCGGTGGCGGACCTGCTGCGCGAGGGCGAGAACGAGCTCGTCGTGACGTTCGCGTCCCCGGTCCGGTACGCGGACCGCGAGTCGCTCGCGCTCGGCTACCGCCCGCAGGTCAACAAGCACCCGTACAACGCGATCCGCAAGTCCGCGTGCAGCTTCGGCTGGGACTGGGGGATCGACGCGCCGTCGGTCGGTCTGTGGAAGCCCGTGCGCCTCGAGTCGTGGTCGACGGCGCGCCTCGCCTCGGTCCGCCCGCTTGTCTCGGTGGACCTGCCCGACGGCGCCGCCTCCCGGGCGGAGCACCTCGCCACGGCGCCGGGCCGCCTCGCGGTGCACGTCGAGGTCGAGCGCTCGCCCGGCGCGGGGTCGACCGGTGCCGAGGTGGTCGACGACCGGCCGCTCGCCGTGCGCGTCGTGCTCCGCGGCCCCTCCGGCGAGCACCGGGCCGACGCGACGCTGCCCGCCGGGGCGACGACCGCCGTCGTGCCCGTGGACGTGCCGGACGCCGCGCTGTGGTGGCCGCGCGGGTACGGCGACCAGCCGCTGTACGACGTCGAGGCGACTCTCGCCACGGGCGACGTGGCGTTCGACGGGTGGTCCGGCCGCACGGGGTTCCGCGACGCGCGGCTCGACCTCACGCCGGACGAGCACGGGACGTCGTTCACGGTCGTCGTCAACGGGCGCGAGGTCTGGGTCAAGGGTGCGAACTGGATCCCCGACGACGTGTTCGTGCATCGTGTGACGCGCGAGCGCTACGCGGCACGGCTCGACCAGGCGGAGCTCGCGAACATGAACCTGCTGCGCGTGTGGGGCGGCGGCATCTACGAGGCCGACGACTTCTACGACCTGTGCGACGAGCGCGGCATCCTCACGTGGCAGGACTTCGCGTTCGCGTGCGCGGCCTACTCGGAGGACGAGCCGCTGCGGTCCGAGGTCGAGGCGGAGGCTCGCGACAACGTCACGCGGCTCGCGCCGCACCCGAGCCTCGTCGTCTGGAACGGCAGCAACGAGAACATCTGGGGCTTCGAGGCGTGGGGCTGGGACCTGCGGCTCGAGGGGAAGACGTGGGGGCTCGGGTACTACACCGAGCTCTTGCCGGGCGTGCTCGCCGAGCTCGACGGCACGCGACCGTACACGCCGTCGAGCCCGTGGTCCGGAAGCCTCGACCTGCACCCGAACGACCCCGACCACGGGTCGATGCACTCGTGGGAGCTGTGGAACCGGCAGGACTGGCCGCGC
>Ga0233363_1000433_pt1 | contig 18931 bp, 14 predicted proteins | sample ElkDunMinimDraft_18_FD_191534 | JGI IMG/M metagenome (GOLD analysis project Ga0233363, IMG submission 191534) | Fecal eukaryotic communites from dung pellets of Tule Elk in California, USA - Elk Dung C16 | ecosystem: Host-associated > Mammals > Digestive system > Large intestine > Fecal | place... | reverse complement strand
AATCACACCCCAAACCCCACCCCTCCAAAGAGAAGCAAAGCCGAGGCAACTTACTGATTATCTCGTCGACTTTTAGCACACTGTTGAGTTCTCAAACATCAGACACACAAAACCCTCAACCCCAACGGGCATCAGATCAAGGCGCGACCCCCAAACCTACCAGAACTTTGCGCGGGGGCCAACAAGGGCCACCGTTCGGTGGTCTCAGAGAGAGGGGGTGTGTCCCAGGGCCGCGTGCCCGGCCTCTCGGCCTTGCCCGCCGCCGTCCCCGGCAACAAGAAGAACATTACGCGTAGGGAAACGCGCGGTCAAACTGGGGGGCTGTGTCCTGGCTCACAAATGGCATCGTCGCAGGTCAGAGGCGGTTTGTCGGTGAACGACGAAGGGCCCGGCATCGCGACGCGACACCGGGCCCCTAGGACGTCTCGGACAAGCTCGGACAGACCGGTCAGGCGCGCTCGACCTCGGCGCCGGCGACGGACTTCTTGCCCTTGCGCAGGACGACCAGACCGCCGTCGAGCGTGTGCCGGTCGACGGTCTCGTCGGGATCCTCGACGCGGACGTTGTTGACGTACGCGCCACCCTCCTTGACGGCACGTCGCGCGGCGGACTTGCTGTCCACCAGCCCCGCGGCCGTGAGGGCGTCGACGATGGTGGTCCCGGCAGGCACGCTCACGAGCCCCGCCTCGCTGAGGGCGGCACGCAGGGTGCTCGTCGGGAGGTCGACCAGCTCCGCGCGCCCGAACAGCGCCGCGGAGGCCTGCTCGGCCGCACGCACCTCGTCGGGCCCGTGCACCATCGCCGTCACCTCAGCCGCGAGCCTCCGCTGCGCGATCCTCAGCCCCGGCTTCTCGGCGGACTCGGCGGCGATCGCGTCGATCTCCTCGAGGTCGAGGAAGGTGAACTGCCGGAGGTACTCGACGACCTTCGTGTCCTCCGCCTGGATCCAGGTCTGGTAGAAGGCGTACGGCGAGAGCATCTCGGGATCGAGCCAGAGCGCTCCCCCGGTCGACTTGCCGAACTTGGTGCCGTCGGCCTTGGTGATCAGCGGCGTCGACAGGGCGTGGACCTTCGCCCCCTCGGCACGCCGCACCAGCTCCACGCCGGCCGTGATGTTGCCCCACTGGTCGCTGCCACCGGTCTGCAGCGAGGTCCCGTACCGGCGGTAGAGCTCGAGGTAGTCCATCGACTGGAGCAGCACGTAGCTGAACTCCGTGTAGCTGATCCCCGACTCCAGCCGACTCGCGACGACCTGGCGGTCGAGCATCCGGTTGACGGGGAAGTGCTTGCCGATGTCGCGGAGGAAGTCGATGACGTTGACGTCCTTCGTCCAGTCGAGGTTGTTCACTACGCGCGCGGCGTTGTCGCCCTCGAACGACACGTACTGCTCGACCTGGGCCCGGATCCGCTCGACCCAGTCCGCGACGGTCTCCCGGCTGTTCATCGTGCGCTCCCCCACGTCGCGGGGGTCACCGATGAGGCCCGTCGAGCCACCGACGAGGATCAGCGGCCGGTGACCGGCCAGCTGGAGCCGCCGCGCGGTGAGCAGCTGGAGGAGATTGCCCATGTGCAGGCTGGGGGCGGTCGGGTCGAAGCCGACGTAATACGTGACCGGCCCCGCGGACAGATCGGCGCGCAGGGCGTCTCGGTCCGTCGAGTGCGCGACGAGTCCGCGCGCCTCGAGGTCGTCCAGGACATGGGTGGTCACGTGATGTCTCCTCTGTCGGTGATCGCGGCCAGCGATGGAGGCCGATCTCCCTGCAAGTCTGCCGCACGGCGCACGCAGCAGGCCGCGACGGCGCCCCGGTCGGCCACGTGGTGGTCCGACCGGGGGCCGCTCGACGGCGCGGGTCCGTCCCGTCCCCCGACCGGGACGGACCCGGGTCAGGAGAGGCCGGTGGCCGCGCGGAAGACGCCGGCGGGGTCCTCGTGCGCGACGCACTCGCCGAGACGGTCGAGCGCGGTCGACGACGCCGAGCGGTCCAGCGGCTCCCCCGCCGTCAGCAACGACGGCGCCACAGCACCCTCTGTCCACGGACGCAAGGCGTCCGCGACGGTGGCGAAGCCCGCGAGGATCACGGGCACCGCCTCCGGCGCCGGCACGAGGGCGAGAGACGTCACGAGCAGCTCCGACGGCACGCCGGTCTGGAAGCCAGGGCGCCGGCCGGCCCGTACGCCGCCGAGGTGACGGACCTGGATCTGCATGACGCCAGGCGTGTCCGCGACCGCCAGCAGCGCATCCACGGTCTGCGGCGTCAGACCACCGAGCGGGCGGGCACTGTGCAGGGCGGGCATGGGGTCCACAGGCTCCTCACAGATGTCGCCGACCTCGGACGCCGTACGGACGCGCACGGTGTCGTGCACGACCGGGCCCGACGCCCGGACGGACGCGAGCGCGGCCTCGAGCCCGTCCAGGCCCTCGGTCGTCGCACCTTCGACCACGACGAACGACCCGCCGCGAACCTCTGCGGGGAGGAACGGCAGGTCGGGCAGGTGGACGACCGTCGCCCACAGAGACACCGTCGGCGGTGCGGTCGCCGTCGCGTCCGCGTACGCGTTGAGCACGTCGCGAGCCGCGACGAACGGGAACATCAGCCGCCCTCCCGCGATCTCGGGCGCCGGGTGGAGGTCGATCTCGACCGCGGTGACGTACGTGAGGTTGCCGCCCCCGCCGCGCAGCGCCCACATCAGCTCCGGGTCGGTGTGGTCGTCGACCCACCGCACCTCTCCCTGTGCGTCGACGATCTCGGCCGCACGCAGGGAGTCCGCACCCATGCCGTACGTACGGGTGAACCACGAGTACCCGCCCTGGAGGGTGAAGCCGACCACGGACACGTCGGGGTTGGAGCCGATCATCGCGGTCAGCCCGGTGCCCTCGAGCGCGGCCTGGAGTGCTCCCCAGCGAACCCCCGCTCCCACCCGGGCGGTCCGTGCGACCGGGTCGATCGCGAGGTCCGTCAGGCCGGTGCTGCGGACGACGATGCTGCCCACCAGGCGAGCGCTGGCTCCGTGCCCGCCAGCCTGCGGTGCGACCGCGAGGCCGTACGCCCGGGCGAAGCGGACCGTGACTGCGACGTCGTCCGGGCTGGCGGCGAGGACCACAGCGACGGGGGCCTGGTCGATCGCGAGGTTCCACGGCGGGCTGGTCTCGTCCCACGCCGTGTCACCAGGAGCGACGAGACGGTCGCCCAGCTGGATCCGTAGGGGCGCGAGATCGGCGACCTCGTCGGCCTTCGGCGGACGCTCCGTCGCGTTCCCGTCGCCGGTCGTGGGCGCGGTGGTTGTGCTCATCGATGCTTCCTTGCTCTGTGCCCGCCGGGCTTGCGACGGGGATGTCCAGATGACCGTCACACCGTCCCCGTCCCCGCTTGCGGAGTGCTTGTGATCGGCTTGGGGATCGGCTGGGCGATCAGGTCGGGGTGTACGAAAACGCCGTCCCCACGCCCGTCCACGCGCCTATGCTCTGAGCCATGTGGCTCGCTGTCCTCGGCCCGGTCGAGATGCACCGCGAGCAGGCCTCGCCGTCGGTCGCGCTCGGGACGCGCAAGCACCGCGTCCTGCTCGCCGCGCTCGCGCTCGGCGCCGGGAACGTCCAGAGCGTCGACGCGCTCATCGACTACCTGTGGGGAGACCGTCCACCGGCCGGTGCGCACGGCACGCTGCAGGCGTACGTGTCGGGGCTTCGACGGGCCCTGGCAATCGTGGTGCCCGAGGGCGCGGAGCCGCCGCTGCGGACGACGAGCGGCGGGTACGTCCTCGACACGTCCGACCTGGCGATCGACGCCGGCGTCGCGAGCGCCCTCATGCACGAGGTGCACCGGCGACTGGGGCCGCTCGTCCGGCACGCCATCCCAGGACCCGGCGTCGTGGCGGCCGACGTGCTGGACCAGGCCGCGCACGAGCTCGACACCGCTACCGGCCTGTGGCGCGGACGCCCGTACGACGAGCTCGGGGAGCACCCTCAGGCCGTCGCGGAACGTGCCCGTCTCGACGAGCTGCGGCTCGTGGCGTGCGAGGACCGCGCCGCCGTACGGCTCGCGCAGGGCGAGCACGCCACGGTGGTCGCCGAGCTCGAGTCGCTGACGACGCAGCACCCGCTCCGTGAGCGGCTCTGGACGCTCCGAGCGGTGGCCCTGGCCCGCAGCGGGCGTCAGGCGGACGCGCTCCAGGCCGTCCGGGTGCTCACCTCGACGCTGGACGACGAGCTCGGCATCCAGCCCGGGTCGGCGGTGCAGGAGGTCCAGGCAGCGATCCTGCGGCAGGACGCGGCGATCACCTGGACCGAGGCGCCGCGGACGGCAGCGGTGGCAGCAACGGCAACGGTGGCAGCGGCAACCACGCCCTCTTCCCCTCGGGACCCGCAGCCGAGGCTGCCGCAGCTGCCCGCATGGCCGATGGTCGGACGCGACCGCGAGCTGGCACTCCTGCTGGAACGGCTCGAGGCGGCCGAGGAAGGCCACCCGCAGTTCGCCTGCCTCGTCGGTGAGCCCGGGATAGGCAAGTCGCGCCTCGTCGCGGAGGTGCTCGCCCGCGCACGCGAGCGCGGGGCGCGCGTCCTCGTCGGGCGGTGCTCCCAGGACAGTGGCGCGCCCCCGCTGTGGCCGTGGGAGGCCGTCCTCGAAGGACTCGGTGGCGCTGTGCCGACCGCCGTGGGCGGTGACCCCGAGAGTGAGAGGTTCGCCGCGTGGGAGCGGATCTGCCGGCAGGTGCTCGACGCCGCGGACGAGCAGCCGCTGGTGGTCGCGCTCGACGACCTCCAGTGGGCCGACCCGTCCTCGCTCGGGGTCCTGCGTCACCTCTGCGCGGTCGCCGACGAGGGCCGGCTCCTCCTGATCGTGACGATGCGCACCCATGCCGAACGCGACGGGGCCGTCGCGGAGACGCTCGAGGCGCTCGCCCGCAGGCACGCCGCGTCCGTGGCCCTGACGGGTCTCTCCGCGGAGGAGACCGGGCAGGTATTAGCGGCGCTCTCGTCGCAGCCCGTGGCAGCGGCGACGGCGGAGGCGATGCGTGAGCGTACGGAGGGCAACCCGTTCTTCGTCGTGGAGTACGCCCGCCTGCTCGGCGAGGCGGGTGCCGACGTGGCGCTCGAGCCGCCGACGGCCGTCACCGACGTCGTCCGGCGCCGGCTGGCCGCGGTGCCCGACAGCACGCTCGACGTGCTCCGGCACGCCGCCGTCGTGGGGAGGCGCTTCGACCTCGCGACCGTCGTGAGCAGCACAGGGCTCAGCGACCTCACCGTCCTCGACCGGCTCGAGCCCGCGACCGCTGCGGGGATGCTGCGTGACGAGGGCGACGACCGGTTCCGGTTCTCGCACGCGCTGGTCCGGGACGCGGTGTACGCGACGCTGTCGCCCTCACGGCGTCAGCGCATGCACGCCCGGATCGCCGAAGCTCTGGGGACCGACCGGCGCGCCTCCCGCCGGATCGCCGAGATCGCCCGTCACTGGGCGGACGCGGGTGAGGACCATGCAGCACAGGCGTGGACCTCGGCGTACCGGGCCGCGCTCGACGCGCAGCGCCGCCACGGCCACGACGAGGCCGCAGAGCTGCTGCGCCTGGCGCTCACCCGGATCGACCTCGATCCCGACGCCACCCTGTCTGACCGGTACGAGCTCCTGCTGGCACGCGCCGATGCGACGCGCTGGGCGGCCCGCTGGGACGACCTCACGGACGCCGTCGAAGAGGCCATCACGGTGGCCGACGAGATCGGCGACCCGGAGCTGCTCGCTCGAGCCGCCGTCGCGACGACGCGAGGAGCGCTGTGGCAGAGCCGGACGTTCGGCGAGACGAAGGAGACCGTCGTCGGTGCGCAGCGGCGCGCGCTGGACGCGCTGCCGGCCGGAGACTCCGCGCTGCGCTGCACGCTGCTGATCAGCCTGGCCAACGAGCTGTACTACACCGCGACCGAGGCCGAGTGCCAGCTCCTCGTCTCCGAAGGGCTCGAGATGGCGCGTCGGATCGGTGACGAGGCGCTCCTGATGGAGATGTGCTCCGCGGCATTCCTTGCCGTGTGGCATCCCTGGACGGCCGTTCAACGGCTGGAGCTCGCCGACGAGGCCGTCGCGATCGCCCAGCGGCTCCGTGATGCCCGCGGTGAGGCGATGGCCCGTGCACAGCGGGCGGCGGTCCACGGCGAGCTCGGTCACGTCGAGGACCTCGAGCGAGACCTGGCCGAGGCCGGCCGCCTCGCGGAGGAGCTCCAGCTGACGTACGCGAGGTGGTTCCTGGACTGCATGCGTCTGCCGTGGCTGGCGATGCGCGGCGACCACAAGGAGGCCCGTGCGACCTTGGACGGCCTCATGACGCTTATCGACACCATCGCCGTCCCTCACAAGCACGACGCCGTGGGGGGCCTGATGCTCGTGCTCGCGATCTGGGGCGGGTTCGACGACCGCGAGGACGGCGTCCTCGACAACCTGGTCGCGGCGGCGCGGGTGCCCATCCACATGGCGGCGACGGGTTTCCTGGTGCGGCTCGGTCGCGTCGACGCGGCCCGGGAGCTCTTCGAGACGTCGCGGCCGACGCTTGACGACGAGAGCTGGATCGCCCCGTTGATCTGGGGTTTCGGGGCAGAGGTCGCGCTCGCGCTCGGCGAACGCGACCTCGCTGCCGCGGCGTACGGACGGCTCGCCCCGCTGCGTGGCGGCGTCCTGAGCGCCGGCTCGACGATCGCGATGGGACCGGTCGACGCGTTCCTGGCGCTGGCGGCCGCAGCCAACGACAACGCCGCGCTCGCGACCCTCCATGCCGACGACGCCGTACGGCTGATGCAGGCGTGGCAGATCCCGTTGGCGGAGCAGTGGTTCCTCCGTCAACGGGACCTGCACGGCTTCTGAGCCACGGCGGCCGTCAGGACGTACAGGTGCTGCTCGCGAGCAGGCGGTCGAGCTGCCGCCTGGTCTGGACGAGGCGGACGATCAGCGCCGCCCGGATGTCGCGGTCCCCGTCTCGCGCCATCCACGCGAGCCCGTCGCCGCACACTGCCATCGTCTCCGCCAGTGCCGCGGTCTCGAGTCCCAGGTCCGGCGCGGCTGGAGGCGCGGCGCGGAGCCGGTCCCAGCGGCGGTGCAGACGAGCCCAGGCCAGCCGATCGCCGAGCGACGTGGTGCCCGCCGCCTCGACGACCGCAGCGACCTCACGCTGGTAGGCGCGTTCTCGTGTCAGCGCGCTCATGCCCGGGCCCTCTCTCGCTCCTCGGGCGCCCCGTCTGAGGACACCGGTGGCGGGGCGAGCGCCGCTCCGGCGTCCCTCTCGGCCCGTACGTGCGGGAGCCGCCGGTCGATCCAGGGCGGCAGCCACCAGTTCCCGCGGCCGAGCAGCGTCATCGTGGCCGGGACGAGGACGAGCCGGACCAGTGTCGCGTCGAGCGCGACGGCCACCGCCATCCCGAGGCCCAGCATCTTGACGAGGACGGTGTCTTCGGTCGCGAAGCCGAGGAAGACCGCCACCATGATCGCCGCCGCGCTCGAGATCACCCGTGCGCTGCTGCTGAGACCGGCGACGACCGATCCCCGCGCGTCCCCCGTTCGGAGCCAGGCCTCACGGATCCGTGACAGCAGGAACACCTCGTAGTCCATCGAGAGCCCGAACAGGATCGCGAACATCAGGATCGGCACCCAGCTCGAGACCGGGACGGCGCGGTCCATCCCGAGCAGGGACGAGCCCCACCCGTGCTGGAAGACGAGCGTCACGACCCCGTACGCGGCGCCGATCGACAGCAGGTTCATCGTGGCCGCCTTGATCGGGACCACGACGGACCGGAACATCATCGCGAGGAGCAGCATCGAGACCGCGACGACGAAACCGACCACCACCCACATCCGCTCGGACAGCATGTCCGAGATGTCGGTGAGGATCACCGTCGCACCCGTGAGCTCGACGCCGGCAGGAAGCGCATCGGCCCGGAGCGACGCGATGAGGTCACTGGTGCGCTCGTCCTGCGGGCCGGTCGTCGGTTGCGCGTCGAACACCGTGATCGCGCCGTCGGGCGACGTGACCGCGGGGCCAACCGAGATGATGCGCGGGTCGTCGGCGAGATCGGCGCGCAGTCGCTCGGTGTCGGCGGGATCGACCGCACCCGTGTCTGCGACGAAGGTCAACGGCCCGTTCGCACCGTGGCCGAACTCGTCGGCGACGAGGTCGTAGGCCTGCCGGGTCGTGAACGACGCCGGGTCCGCGCTGGCGTCCTGCGGGAACGTGCGCATGCCGAGGGCCGGCGCAGCCAGCGCCACCAGCGCCACGAGCGCCGCGAGAGCCCACGGGAGCGGTCGTGCGCAGACCCGGCGCGCCCACCGTCCCGTGAGTGTCGCGTGTCCACCAGCCGTGCCGACCGGCTCGTACGGACGCCCACGGTGCTTGCGCGGGACCAGGCGGTGCCCCGCCAGGCCGCACAGCGCGGGCACCAGCGTCAGAGCGGTCGCCATGACGGACGCGACGGCGATCGCCGTCGCCGCCCCGAACGCCGAGTACGTCGGCAGGCCCGCGAGGCCCAGGCCCGTCAACGACACGAGGACCGTCAGGCCGGCGAACACCACGGAGCGACCCGCGGTCGCGGCGGCCGTCCCTGCGGCGTCGACCGTGGACCGCCCGCTGCGCAGCTCTTCCACGAAGCGGGTCACGAGGAGCAGCGCGTAGTCGATGCCGACGCCCAGCCCCACCATCGTCGCGACGGTCGGTGCGGTCGAGCTGACGTCGATCACTCCGGCGAGCAGCGTGACACCGGCGCCCCCGACCGCGAGACCCACGAGGGCGACCGCGACCGGGAGACCTGCCGCCACGACGGAGCCGAACGTGAGCACGAGGATGACCAGGGCGACGCCCACGCCGATCAGCTCGCCACGGCCGCTCATCTCCATCGCCGACCCAGGGACCTCTCCCCCGTACGCGACATCGAGGCCGTCGACCCCGGCGGCCGAGACCGCGTCCTCCAGCGGTGCGAGCGCGCCCATGACGTCGTGATCGGTGACCGGTACGTCGTAGCGCAGGGTGACCAGCGCAGTGTCGGAGTCCTCCGACAGCCGCGGGGGCGAGACCTGGACGACGTGCGGGACGTCCTCCAGCTCGCTCGCGAGCCGGGAGAGGTCGGCGCGGGCGAGCGCATCCCCGTCGGAGTCGTGGATGGCGACCAGCGCGCTCGCGCCTCCGGACTCCGGGAGATGGGTGCGGAGGGCGTCGAGCCCGACCTGGCCGTCGGCGCCGGGTACGTCCCAGTCGTCCTGGGTTGTGCCTCCGGCACTCGCGGCGAGCGCGAGCACCCCGACGACCACGACGAGCCATGCGCTGACCGTGCGCCACGGGTGTGCCGCGGTCGCTCGACCGAGGCGGTACAACATGCTGGACATCACCACGAGCTCCTTGTCATCCGGTCTGGACGACAACGAGCCTCACGCGGAGCGCTTGCGGATCCCTTGGGAAAGCCTTGGGGCGTCGCGGCGCGACGTGTGCCGCCTCCGACGTCGGTGGCCGCGTCCGATGTCGGTGACTGAGCGTCCACCGACACCCGCACCGTGGACGCCAACTCACCAACACCCCACCGCAGCCGGGCATCGGTGGGTCAGCGTCCACGCGCGACGCCGTACCGCGAGCTAGGCCGTACCGCTGCTACGCCGGGCCCGGCGCGACAACGAGTCGATCGTCACCGCGAGCAGCAGCACCGCACCCGTGACGATGTATCGCACCTCGGCCTCGACACCGATGAGGTTGAGGCCGCTGGTGATCGACTGGAGCACGAGCATGCCGAACAGCGCCGCGTACGCCGAGCCGCGGCCGCCGAACAGGCTGGTCCCGCCGATGACCGCGGCGGCGATCGCCATCAGGTTGGTGTCCGTGCCGCCGCTGGACTGCGCGACCGACTGGAGCCGCCCGGCGGCGAGGATGCCGCCGAGCACGGCGAACGTCGAGGCCGCCGCGAACACGGTGATGTAGACCCTGTTCACCGGCACACCGGCGCGCCGGGCCGCCTCCTCGTTGCCGCCGACGGCGTAGACCGAGCGCCCGAAGCGCGTCCTGCGCAGGATCAGGTCGACCGCCACGATCATCGCCACCCAGAACAGCGGCATGTAGCCGACGCCGCGGTCCTGGTTGAGGTACCACGCGCCGAACAGCAGCGCGGCCACCATCAGCACCGCCCTGATCACGGCGCCACGGAACGACGGCGCGGACAGGTTCGCAGCACGGCGCCGCTGGATCGTGCGCAGCCGGGTGCCGAGGTACGCCAGCCCGATGACGACCGCCAGCGCGTACGAGACGGGGTCGGACAGGAACTTGAAGTTGGCGAACTCGATGATCCACGAGTCGATCGGGAGGTTCACCGTGCCGCGGCTGCCGAGCACCCACAGCTGGACGCCGAGGAACGCCAGGAGCCCGGCCAGCGTGATCACGAAGCTCGGCACACCGAACTGGGTGAAGAGCAGGCCGTAGAACGTCCCGATGGCGACACCGACGGCGAGTGCCAGGAGGATCGCCGACAGCAGCGGCCAGCCTTGGTAGACCAGCAGCACGGCCATGATCGAACCGCCCACGCCGCTCACGGAGCCGACCGAGAGGTCGATCTCGCCGAGGAGGAGGACGAGCACGATCCCGAGTGAGATCATGCCGATCGTCGCGGAGTCGAGGCTCAGGTTGACGAGGTTGCGTGATGAGAGGAAGCGGTCGTTCTGGAGGAAGAAGATCACCCAGATGAGGGCCAGCCCGATGATGACCGGGGCCATGCCCAGGTCGCCTGACCGGATCCGGCGCCCGAAGCTGCTCAGAGCGGCGCGGGGCGACTCGCTCTCGAGGAGCCGCTCGTCTGTCTTGTCGTACGTCGTGGTCATGCGTCGCGCTCCTGGTCCGGGTCGGTGCTGACGTGCCCGGGCCCACCGGCACCGTCGGGCAGGACGGCGTACGGGTCGATGTCCTCCGGCGTGATCGCGGATCCCGTCCGGTCGCGCGCCGCCCGCTCGGCGACCACGTTGTCGGACGCGCCGGTGATGGCTGCGACGAGCTGCTCGGTCGTGACCTCGCCGATCGCGAACTCGGCGCTGTTGCGTCCGAGCCGCAGGACGTAGATCCGGTCCGCGACGGCCTGGACGTCGGCCATGTTGTGCGTGATGAGCACGACGCCGAGGCCGCGCTTGCGGAGCCGCTCGATCAGGTTGAGGACCTCGGCGGTCTGGGCGACGCCCAGCGCCGCGGTCGGCTCGTCGAGCATCACGACCTTGGGCTCGCCGACGAGGCTGCGGGCGATCGCGACGGTCTGGCGCTGCCCGCCGGAGAGCGAGGCGATCGGGATGCGCACCGACGGGATCTTGGCCGAGAGCTGGCGCAGGAGCTCCCACGAGTGGCGTTCCATCTCGACCTCGTCGAGGACGCCGCCAGTGGTGCGCTCGTGTCCGAGGAAGAGGTTGGCGACGACGTCGAGGTTGTCGCAGAGCGCGAGGTCCTGGAAGACCGTCGCGATGCCGAGGGCCTGCGAGGCCTTCGGGCCGTTGATCGAGACGGGACGTCCGTCGAAGACGATCTCGCCACCGTCGGGCTGGTAGACCCCCGACATGATCTTGACGAGAGTCGACTTGCCGGCGCCGTTGTCGCCGACCAGAGCGACCACTTCACCGGGGCGCACGTCGAGGGAGACGTCGCTGAGAGCCTGCACGGCGCCGAAGCGCTTGTCGATGCCGCGCAGCGAGAGGATCGGCTGGCTGCCGTCGTTCATGATGTCCTTCGCTGGTCGTGGGAACGGGAACGGTCCGGGTGGTCGCGACGCGCACGACCACCCGGACCCGGGGGCTTGGAGCAGATCAGCTCAGACCCGCAGCGGCACACGCATCGGCGTACTCGGGCGTGCAGATGTCCTCGACCGTGTAGAACCCGTCGGCGATGACGGTGTCCTTGATGTTGTCCTTCGTGACGACGGCCGGGTCGAAGATGAACGAGTCGACCCCCTGGAAGTCGGTCGTGTCGCCGACGTCCTCACCGTTGACGATCGCCACCGCGACCTCGGCAGCCTTCTCGGCCTCGGTCTTGATCGACTTGTAGATCGTCATGAACTGGTCGCCCGCGACGATGCGCTGGATCGCGGCCAGCTCCGCGTCCTGGCCGGTGACCGGCGGGAACGTGGTCATTCCGTCGGCGCGGAGCGCGGCGATGACGCCTCCGGCCTGGCCGTCGTTCGCGGCGTAGACCCCGGCGAGCGAAGCGCCGTCGACGTTGTTGAGCTGCGACGTGACGAACTTCTGAGCGTTGTCCGGGCTCCAGTCGGGGTTGTCGTACTCGGCCACGACCTTCAGGCCGCTGGCGTCGATCGCACTGTGGGCACCCTTCTTGAACTGGGCGGCGTTGGGGTCGGTCGGCGAACCGTTGAGCATCAGGATGTTGCCGGACCCACCGGTCGCCTCGACCAGCGCCTCGCCCTGGAGCTGGCCGACCTTCTCGTTGTCGAAGGACATGTAGTAGTCGGCACCCTCCATGAACCGGTCGTAGGCGATGACCGGGACGTCGGAGGACTGGGCCGACTTCACGGCGCCGGCCGCGGCCTCGCCGTCCACCGGGTCGAACACGAGCACGGCCGCGCCGTCGGTGATCGCCGACTCCGCCTGCTGCTGCTGCTTGGCCGAGTCCTGGTCGGCGTTGAGGTACTTGACCTCGCAGTCGTCGCAGAGCTCCTTGACCTTCGCCTCGAAGAGGGGCTTGTCGAACGCCTCGTAGCGGGTGGTCTTGGTCTCGGGCAGGAGCAGCGCGATCGTCTTGCTGTCGCTTCCGCCTCCGCCGTCGTCGTCTCCGCCGCAAGCGCCCAGTGCGGCCGTGAGGACCACGACCGACGCCGCCCCTACAGCGGTGCGCGCAAACTTGTTCACTGTTCCTCCCCAGGAATCGTGTGACGCAGCGCACATGGCTACGCCTTCGCCGCAAGTCTTGGGACACGCCGCTAAATCGTCAAGTTGTGAACGATAGAGCGTTGCCAAACCGCAACCTTGACTTGAAATGTTCACCTCTTGACGATTCGTGCGAGCGGGTTAGGTTATGCCACATGCCCCCTCCGCCCGGAACGACGTCCGCGCTGCGCTCGGCGAACCTCGAGCGTGTCGTGGACGTCCTTCGTGCCGTCGAGGAGCTCAGCCAGGCGGAGATCGCCCGTCAGACCTCGCTGGCCCCTGCGACGGTGTCCAACATCGTGCGTCACCTCGTCGCCGTCGGACTGGTCGAGACGACCGGGACGGTCGGGCGCCGCGGGTCGACGGTCCGGATCTCCCGTGGTGCCGGGCTCGTCGCGGCCTTCGACTTCGGCCACTCTCATCTCCAGGTCGCCCTGGGGGACCTGGCCGGGCGACTCATCACCTCCTCCCAGCGCCCGCTCGAGAACGACCACTCGTACGTCGACGGCCTCGCACTCGCCACCGCCATGCTCGGCCGGCTGCTCGACGACCTGGGTGAGGACATGAGCAGCGTGCGTGCCGCCGGTGTCGGGCTGCCCGCGCCGATCAGCCGCGACGGGCGCATCACGGCCGGGTCGATCCTCCCGGGCTGGGTCGGGGTGACCGCGTCGGACGTCGTGACCGAGGCCCTCGGAGTCCCTGCCGTGGTCGACAACGACGCCAACCTGGGCGCGCTCGCCGAGCTGCGGGGAAATCCCCACCTCTCGACCCTCGCCTACCTCAAGGTCTCCTCGGGGATCGGCTGCGGCCTGGTGCTCGACGGCAAGGTCTACCGGGGCGGGCTCGGCACCGCCGGCGAGCTCGGCCACATCACCCTGGACGAGTCGGGCCCGTTGTGCCGGTGCGGCAGTCGTGGCTGTCTCGAGGCGTACGCGGGCGGGACAGGGCTGGTCGCGCAGCTGGCCGGTCGGTTCCCGGACCTGGCCGTCCACGACCTGGTCGGCGTCGCCGCTGCCGGTGACGCCGGCGCCCGCCGTCTGCTGGAGGACGCCGGTCGCGCGCTCGGGCAGGGCTCGGCGATCGTCGCGAACCTGCTCAGCCCGGAGCTCATCGTGGTCGGCGGAGACCTGGCGTGCGAGGTCGTCGTCGACGGGATCCGCGACGGGCTGCGGCGTCATGCGGTCGACGGGCCGCGCGGCCAGGTCGAGGTCACGCTCTCGACGCTCGGCGAGCAGGTGTCGGTCGTCGGTGCGCTCCTGATGGCGCTCGACGCCGTCGTCCTTCCTGGCTGAGGCGCTGGGTCACCGCTCGCGGATCACCGCGAAGATCGGTGCGCCACGGGGCGTAGGGGACCCCGGAATCCCCACAGGTCACCCGCTGGCGAGCGGCAGGACGCGGGTCCGGCTCAGACGACGTCCGTGCCGACGCTCAAAGCGGCCAGCAGCTCGCCCGCACTGGGGACACCTTCCAGCTGACGCCCACCCACGATCACCGTGGGCGTCGCCGTGATCCGTCCGAGCGCCTGCTTCGACAGCGACGAGACGAGCGCCGCGTGGTCCTCTCCGACGACGCAGTCGCCGGCCGGCGCCTTGACGGAGTCGGCGAGACCGAGGAGCGCGTCATCGGTCAGCACGCCGTCGCTCGGCTGGTTCTCCAGCAGCGCATGGACGAACGCGGCGTAAGCCGCCGGTCCGCCCTCGGCCGCTACGCACAGGGCCGCGTTGACGGCGCGCGCCGAGGAGCGCTGGGTGCGTCCGTTGTCGAGGAACGACACGAGGCGGTACTCGAGCGTGATCCTGCCGCTCTGCAGGCGCTCCTGGAGGAACGCCCCGTGCTGGTCGTCGAACGCCTTGCAGTGCGGGCACAGCGGCTCGACGTAGACGACCACCGGGACCGCGTCTGAGTCGGGCGCGACCGCAGGCTCGAGATCGGCCGACGACACCACCACTCCCCCGTCCTCGGTCAGCCGCGGCGCTGTGGACCCGTGACCGGAGGCCAGGTCGGCAGCGCTCCCGCACGAGGTGACAAGGACCAGGCACAGCACGAGCAGCACGACTCGTACGAGGGGGGTACGCCGCATCCGGCCATCATCCCAGAGGCTTCTCGAGCGGCGCCCGCGGACTGCGGCGGTACGCCGAGACGGTCGGGTCGCCGGTCAGCCAGAACCGCCACGGCACGTCGGCTGCTCGGGAGACACCCACGCGCGGACCTGTGCTGACGTCGGAGGGAACCTCCACGGGCCGCCGAAGCACCACCTCCGGGCCGGCGAGGGCGACGCCGTTGTGCGCGAGCGTGACCCCGAGCGCCTGCGTCAGGTTGGCCGGGCCCCGTGCCAGCCGCACGTCCGGGACTCCCCCGCGACGTTCCCGGGCGACGTCCCTGCCGCGCACGACCTCGCCAGCCCGGAGCAGCACCGCCGAGGCGTCTCCTTCGGCGCCCACGACGACGTTGGCGCAGTAGTGCATCCCGTACGAGAGGTAGACGTAGAGCACGTCCGGCGGACCGAACATGATCGCGCTGCGCGGTGTCGGACCGCGGAAGGCGTGCGAGGCAGGATCGCGGACTCCCCCGTACGCCTCCACCTCCGTGATCCGCACCGTGACCTCGCCGTGCGTGAGCGTGGCTCCGAGGAGCCGCCGTGCCTCCGTCTCGATCTCTCTCGTCACACGGCCGAGTCTGCCCGGCCGTCGCGCTTGACCGCGAAGACGGGGACCGGAGAGTCCAGCAGGAGCCTCTGGACCACACCGCCGGTGATCGCCTTTCCGACGGCCGTGCGATGACGGATCCCGACGACGAGCTCGTCGGCGCCCACCTCCGCGACCACCGCGAGCAGGCGTGCGAGCGGCGTCGCCTTGTCGACGGTCGCGTCCGACCGGTTGGTGTAGACCGCGCCCACCACGCCCAGACCCATCGTGAGCATCAGGTCGTCGGCACCGCTCTCGTTGATCACGCGCTGCATCGCGACCGTGCCGCTCGCGCCGATCACGTTGGTGATCTCGAAGCGGCCGGTGAGGCCGTCGTCCTCGATCACCCCCGCCGCCGCGCGCCCCGTGAGGTCGTACCCGCCGCCGGGGCTGTTCGGGATCATCATCCGGAGCCTGCGGTTGTCGGCGTCGTCGGGGCCGCGGGTCACCCCGCAGCCCGAGGCCAGCGCGGTCAGCGTCGCTGCGAGGACCACGGCCGTCACGGCACGCGCACGGCGTCCGAGGCGGTCTCCCACGCTTGTCGGCATCGTGCCACGCTCCTCCGGGTGCGCACGCGACCGCGTACGCCTCACCTGCGAGCATGACCCGTCGACGTGGCCCACGTCACCTTTGAGGCGCCGAAGGGCGGGCGTGTCGTCGTGGTGCGAACGCCCCGGGCCGAGCGTCCTGCCTAGCCCAGGCGGGCCCGGAGCTCCGCCAGCTGCTCGGCCACCCGTACGCGCGCCGTGCCGCCGCGCGCGTCGCGCGAGCCGATCGAACCCTCGACGCTGAGCACCTCGCGCAGCGCGGGCGTGAGGTGCGGCGAGATCGACGCGAGCTCGTCGTCGGTGAGGTCCCACAGCTCCTTGTCCTGGCTCTCCGCGACCCGGACGCACGCACCCGAGATCTCGTGCGCGTCGCGGAACGGCACGCCCTCGCGGACCAGCCACTCGGCGATGTCGGTCGCCAGCGCGAACCCCTGCGGAGCCAGCGACTCCAGGCGCTCGGTGTGGAAGGTGAGCGTGGCGATCATCCCGGTGAACGCAGGCAGCAGGACCTCGAGCGTGTCCACCGAGTCGAAGACCGGCTCCTTGTCCTCCTGCAGGTCACGGTTGTACGCCAGCGGCAGCGCCTTGAGGGTTGCCAGGAGACCGGTCAGGTTGCCGATCAGGCGCCCCGACTTGCCGCGTGCCAGCTCGGCGATGTCCGGGTTCTTCTTCTGCGGCATGATGCTGGACCCGGTCGAGTAGCCGTCGTGGAGCGTGACGAACCCGAACTCCTTCGTGTTCCAGACGATGATCTCCTCGGCGATCCGCGACACGTCCACGCCGATCATGGCGGTGACGAACGCGAACTCGGCGACGTAGTCGCGCGACGCCGTGCCGTCGATCGAGTTCGGGGCCGAGCCGGTGAAGCCGAGGTCGGCCGCGACCTGCTCCGGGTCGAGCCCGAGCGACGAGCCGGCCAGCGCCCCCGAGCCGTACGGCGACTCGGCAGCGACCCGGGCGTCCCAGTCGGCGAGCCGGTCGAGGTCGCGCACCAGCGGCCACGCATGGGCCAGCAGGTGATGGCTGAGCAGCACCGGCTGTGCGTGCTGGAGGTGGGTGCGCCCCGGCATCGCGACGCCCAGGTGCTTGTCGGCCTGGTCGACCAGCGCCGCGATCAGACCGCGCAGCAGCCGGCTGATCTCGGCCGCGTGGTCACGAAGGTAGATCCGGCCCAGTGTCGCGATCTGGTCGTTGCGAGAACGGCCGGCTCGCAGCCGCCCTCCGAGCTCGGGACCGAGCTTCTCGACCAGCCCGCGCTCCAGCGCGGTGTGGACGTCCTCGTCGCCCGGGTCCGGGGTGAACGCGCCGGAGGCCACGTCGGCCTCCAGCGCGTCGATGCCGGCGAGCAGCGCCGTCAGGTCGTCCTCGGTCAGCAGGCCCGCACGGTGCAGGACGCGTGCGTGGGCACGCGACCCCGCGAGGTCGTACGGGGCCAGACGCCAGTCGAAGTGCGTCGAGCGCGACAGCGCCTCGAGCTCCGGGGACGGGCCGGAGGCGAACCGGCCGCCCCACAGCGCCGTCCGCTCGGCGCCCTCCGTACCGGACGTCTCGGTGCCCGCGGTCTCGTACTGCTCGCCGGCCACGCTCACTCCCCTGCCAGGGACTGGTCGCGCTTGTTCGCCAGCGTGCTCGACATGCCGAAGATCTCGATGAATCCCTTCGCCATGCTCTGGTCGAAGGTGTCGCCCTCGTCGTAGGTCGCGAGGTTGAAGTCGTACAGGCTGGTCGCCGAGCGACGGCCGGTCACGGTGGCCTTGCCGGCGTGCAGGGTCATCCGCACCTCACCTGTGACGGCCTCCTGCGACTTCATGACGAACGCGTCGAGCGAGTGCTTGAGCGGCGAGAACCACAGGCCGTCGTACGCCAGCTCGCCCCAGCGCTGGTCGACCCCGCGCTTGAAGCGGGCGAGCTCGCGCTCGACCGTGACGTTCTCGAGCTCCATGTGCGCGGCGATGAGCGCCATCGCGCCCGGCGCCTCGTAGATCTCGCGGCTCTTGATGCCGACGAGGCGGTCCTCGACCATGTCGATGCGGCCGACGCCCTGGGCTCCCGCCCGCACGTTGAGCTGCTGGATCGCCTGGAGCATCGTGACGGGCTTGCCGTCGATCGCCACCGGGGCGCCAGCCTCGAACGCGATGACGACCTCGTCGGCGTCGCGCTGCTGCGCCGGGTCGGACGTGTAGGAGTAGAGGTCCTCGATCGGACCGTTCCAGATGTCCTCGAGGAAGCCCGTCTCGACCGCGCGGCCCCACACGTTCTGGTCGATCGAGTACGGGGACTTCTTCGTGACGTCGATCGGCAGGTCGTGCTCCTCGGCGTACGCGATGGCCTTCTCGCGGGTCCACGCGTAGTCGCGGACGGGGGCGATGACCTTCAGCTCGGGAGCGAGCGCCTTCGCGCCCACCTCGAAGCGGACCTGGTCGTTGCCCTTGCCCGTGCAGCCGTGCGAGACGGTGGTCGCGCCGTGGTAGGTCGCGGCCTCGACGAGGTGCTTGACGATCAGCGGCCGCGAGAGCGCGGACACCAGCGGGTAGCGGTCCTGGTAGAGCGCGTTGGCCCGCACCGCCGGAAGGCAGTACTCGTCGGCGAACTCGTCCTTCGCGTCGACGACGATCGACTCGACGGCGCCGCAGGCGAGGGCCCGCTTGCGGACCTCGTCCATGTCCTCGCCGCCCTGGCCGACGTCGACGGCCACCGCGATGACCTCCGCGCCGGTCTCCTGACCGAGCCAGCCGATGGCCACCGAGGTGTCCAGGCCGCCCGAGTATGCAAGTACGACCCGTTCGGTCATGGTGTGTCTCCTAGTTCAGCGTGTCGGACGCAGGCTTCTTGGGGCCTGTGTCCG
>Ga0233363_1000432_pt1 | contig 18947 bp, 16 predicted proteins | sample ElkDunMinimDraft_18_FD_191534 | JGI IMG/M metagenome (GOLD analysis project Ga0233363, IMG submission 191534) | Fecal eukaryotic communites from dung pellets of Tule Elk in California, USA - Elk Dung C16 | ecosystem: Host-associated > Mammals > Digestive system > Large intestine > Fecal | place... | reverse complement strand
GGCATCGCGTCGATCGTGCTCATCGTGTCCAACGTCCTCGCGTACGCGGGGATGGAGGTCAACGCCGTGCACGCCAACGACATGAAGAACCCCGGCCGCGGGTTCCCCCGGTCGATCGCGATCGCGACCGGCCTCATCCTGCTGGTGTTCATCCTGCCGACCATCGCGATCTCCGTCGCCGTGCCCAAGAAGGAGCTGGGCGTCACCAACGGGATCAACCTGGCCTTCAAGGAGTTCTTCGACCACTGGAACATCGCCTGGGGCACGCCGCTCATCTCCCTGCTGATCGCGCTCGGGGCGTTCGCGTCGGTCGTCACGTGGATCGCCGGTCCGTCGCGCGGTCTGCTGGCCGCGGCGCGCACGGGCCTGCTGCCCCCGGCGCTCCAGCGTCGCAACAAGGCCGGCGTACAGGTCGGCATCCTCGGCGTCCAGGGCATCATCGTGACGCTGCTGGCACTGCTGTTCGTCCTGGTGCCGAACGGGAACACCGCGTTCATCGCGCTCGTCGACATGGCCGCCGCGCTGTACCTGATCATGTACATGCTCATGTTCGCCGCGGCGATCCGTCTGCGTCGTACACAGCCGGACGTCGTGCGCACGTACCGGACACCGGCGTTGAAGCTCGTCGCCGGCGTCGGCTTGGCCTTCAGCGCCATCGCGTTCGTGCTCGCGTTCATCCGGCCGTCGGGGTTCACCGGCCTCTCCGAGGTGGGGTACCCGCTCGTCGTGGGACTGGTGGTCGTCGTCCTCGGCGGGCCGCCGCTGCTCTTCTACGCGCTGCGCAAGCCGACGTGGGACAAGCGCACCGCGGAGGAGCGCGCGACCAGCGACGGCGTGCTCGTCAACCCGCCGCCCGCTGGGTCGACACCCTCGTCCGCGGCGTCGATACCGCCGCCCGCGGGGCCCGGAACGGGGCAGCCGGGCACCAGCCGGCCCGCGACGAGCTAGGGCGTGTCTCCTATTTCCGTGACCAGGTGATGCAGGCGGCCAGGAGGACGGCTGCGCGGTAGGTGATGGCGAGCTTGTCGTAGCGGGTGGCGATGGCGCGCCACTGCTTGGCCCAGGCGAATGCCCGTTCGACGACGTTGCGGCTTGCTGGCCTCAGTGGGTGGGTCGCTGAGCAGACCACCGAGCCGTGGTTCGTCGAGAACGTCGCGAAGCTCGCCGCATCCGGCCTGGCCGAGCAACACCTTGCAGCGTCGCTCCACGCATCGGCAGTCCCCGCGGACCTGCTCGTCAGCTTCATGCGGCCTCCAGCCACGTGCGAGGAGAGCGCGCCCGCGACGTCGAGCCCGCGTACCCTGGGTGCCCGGGTGCGCAGCGCTGACCAGGAGTTCTCTCGAGAGTTCTCGCGAGCCTTGTCTCAGTGAATCCCTGCATGTCCCGGCCCTCTAGCTCAATTGGCAGAGCAGCGGACTTTTAATCCGCGGGTTCTGGGTTCGATCCCCAGGGGGGCCACCACCGCGGCACCGCGTCGTCCCGGTCAGAGCGAGTGCTCCTCGTCGTCGAACATGAGCCACTCGGGCCAGCTGTCGGTGACCGCCAGGAGCAGCAGGACGAGCTGGACGACGTGCAGCGCCGCCAGGCCCCAGAGGGTCGCCATCTGCCATCGGGTGCGCCGCACCGGCGTCCTGAGCGCGACGAGCGGCCCGACGAACGGCAGACCCGGCACCGACGGGGCGACCACGATCATGAAGGCCACGATCCCGAGGAACCACCCCGTCGCGGCTCGCGCCTCGTGCTGGGACTGCGGTGCTGGGGCGTGGACGGTCATGTGGCTCCTGAGATCGGTGCGCAGAACCTACCGCCCGGGCGGGCGGCTACCCGCAAGACGACAACTCCTATAGTTTTCATCGAGAATCGTCGTCTCGAGCCTGCGGAGGTACACCCATGGAGCCCACCGACTGTCGCAGCGTCCGCACCGTCGTGATCGGCGGAGGCGCCGCCGGGGTCATCACGGCAGCGCACCTGCTCCGGCGAGCGGACCATCTCCACCCTGTCGACGTCACGATCGTCGACCCCGCCGCGACGATCGGCCCCGGGCTCCCCTACCGCACGACAGAGCCGCAGCACACGCTCAACAACGTGGCGGCGCGCATGAGCGCCCTGCACGACGACCCGGACCACCTCCTGCGCTGGTGTGCGGAACACGGCATCCCGGCCGACCCGCGCGCCTTCCTGCAGCGCTCGACCTACGGCGACTACCTTGCCGGACTGCTCGCCGCCCTCCCGGTGCCGCAGGGCAGCAGCGTGCGGCACCTGCGCGGCCAAGCCGTCGACGTCGTCGACGACGGACCCGACGTCGTCGTCCGGCTCGACGGCGGTGCGCTCGTTCCCGCCGACCACGTGGTCCTCGCCCTCGGGACGCCGCCCCCGCTCCGGCTGCCGTCCTACGAGGACCGCGGGAGCACGGTCGTGGACGCGTGGAGCTCCGACCTGGCCGCCCACGCGGCGCACGCCGAGTCGGTCCTGCTGGTCGGCACCGGGCTCACGGCCGCGGACGCCGCCGTCGTCGCCCACCGCGCGAACCCGCGCGCCAGGATCACCGCGGTCTCCCGGCACCGCATGCTTCCGGCCGTGCACGCCGCCGACCCGCTCATGCCCCCGTCGGTGGTCGATCTCGAGGACGTCGACGGCCTGGACGCCGCCGTCGCGGCCCTCGCCGACCACGTGTCCCGGGCACGCGCCGCAGGTACCGACTGGCGGTTCGTCGCCGACGCGTTCAGGCACGAGGCCAACGACGTCTGGTCACGCCTGTCCATGGCCGACCGCGCACGCTTCCTGCGCGACCACGCGCGGTCCTGGGAGACTGCCCGGCACCGGATGCCCCGCCCGATGCGGGCCACCCTGCGCAGCCTCGTCTCGTCGGGCACGCTCACGTTCGCGCGCGCCGCCGAGCTCGACCCGGCCGCGCGGTTCGACCTGGTCGTGCGCTGCACCGGCCCAGGACCGGTCGCCGCGCGCGGCTGGAACCCGCTCGTGGACGCGCTGCTCGACCGCCGGGCCGTCCGCGCACATCCGCTCGGCCTGGGTCTCGACCTCGCCGCGGACGGCACGGTGCTCGGCCTCGGGCCTGCCCAGGCCGGCCGGTTGCACGCCGTCGGCGCCGCCCGGCGCGGCCTGGAGTGGGAGGTGGCCGCCGTGCCCGACCTGCGCGTCCAGGCAGCACGCCTGTCCGAGGCGATCCTGGCCGCCCCTGGCCTGCCCGGCAGACGGGACGGCGCCCAGCGACGCCCGCTGGCGCACGCCTAGCAGCGGCGGGGTGTCAGGAGCAGATCGCGCGGAACTCCTTGAGCCCGTCGGTCGCCGACGCGATGTCGAGCTGCACGCTCTCGCCCGAGTCCGCGTCGAGGTGCTCCTGCATCTGCGTGAACGGCACGCGGACCTTCGCGAGCGCCGCAGCCAGGTCGTCCGGGACGCGCTCCTCGAGCCGCCCGAGCTCGACCGCCATCGCGTGCATCCGGTCGGCGGCCGAGACGTCGAAGTTCTCGTTCGCCCCGACCAGCGCCTCACCGATGCGCCGCTCGAGCGGCTGATCTCCGCTGACGTACATGGCCGCGCAGGCCTGGTCGTGATCGAGCGGCCCCTGCGCGGGGACCGTGCTGCCGGCCGAGACGCTGGGCGTGCTCGACGGCGTCGCGACGGCGGCAGGCTCGTCGACGCTCGAGTCGGAGCAACCGGCCACCATACCGACGACGAGGCCCGCCCCCAGGGCGAGCGGGAGGGCCGCGCGCGAGGCGCGGCTGAAGCGGGAACGGCGCGAGATCATGCGGTCATGGTGACATCTGGTCGCCGCGCGCTCCGAATCGCGGACTTCGCCTCGCGCCCTCGGAATCGTGCACTCGAAATCGTGCACGGACATGGGGAGCGGCCCGGGATGCCAAGATCGTGCCACGGCGCCCGTCCGCCGTCCCGCACCGACAGGGAGGTCCCGTGCACGCGCTGGTCACCAACGACGACGGCATCGACTCGCCCGGCCTGGCCGTGCTCGCCCGCGCGGCGCTCGACGCCGGGTACGAGGTCACGGTCGCCGCACCGGCGCAGGAGGCGTCCGGATCCTCGGCGTCGCTGGCGGGGGCGGGCTATGACGGGCGGCTCGAGCTCGAGCCGAAGCTCGCACCGGGCCTGCCGGACGGCGTCCGCTCGCTCGCCGTGAGCGCGACGCCCGCGCTCATCGTGTTCGCCGCGTCGTACGGCGCGCTCGGGCCGCGGCCCGACCTGATCCTGTCGGGCGTCAACCTCGGGCCGAACACGGGCAACTCGGTGCTGCACTCGGGGACGGTCGGGGCAGCCATGTCGGGCACGATGCTCGGCATCCCGTCGGCCGCCTTCTCGCTCGGCGCCTTCCGTCCGCAGCACTGGGAGACGGCCGAGCACGTCGCCCACCACGTGCTCGGCTGGATGGTCCGGACGCCGCTCGACGGGCGCACGGTCAACGTCAACGTGCCCGACGTCCCGGTCAGCGAGCTGCGCGGGCTCCGCCAGGCGCCGCTCGCGTCCTTCGGCGTGGTGCAGGGATCGGTCGTCGAGGCGGGCGAGCGGTTGGTCGTCATGCGCTACGAGGCAGTGGACGAGCCGAGCGAGCCGGAGTCCGACGCGGGCTGGCTCACCCGCTGCTGGGCGACCGCGACGCTGCTGCGCGCCCCGGTCGCCGACGACGGCCTGGCCGTGCCACCGCTCTGACCCGGCTCCCTCGGCCGCTGTCGGCTACGTCCCGTCGCCGTCGGGGCCCGCCGTCGGCCCGCCGTCCCCGGAGTCCGGTGCGACGCGGCGCTCCTCGACGGGCTCGATCTCCCCGGTACGGCCGAGGTTGCGCTCGGCGGTGTGCTCCCGCTCGTCGATCACGTCCCGGCCGGGGCCGTGGAACCGCTTCGACCGCGCTTCCGCCTCGGCGCTGCCGCTGAACAGCGCGGAGCGCTCCGGGCCGGACGCGCGGTCGGCCGGAGCGCCGTCGACCGCGGGTACCAGCACCGTCGCGTCGCCGTCCGCCGCCGCGCCCCGCAACGAGCCCAGCACGACCGTCGGCTCGTGGGGCGCCACGGGCCGCACGCTCGAGCGCGCGGGCGTGGGCAGCGCGCGCTCCCGCACCGGCGGTCGAGCGGGTACGACGGCGGGTGCGGTGGGCGGCTCGGCCTCCGCGCTCTCGGCCTCCGCCTCGTCCTCGTCGGCGGGTTCGGCAGGTTCGGCGGGTTCGGCGTCCCGGGCTGCGCCGGGCTCGATCGCGGGGACCGGCTCCTGGCCGGTGCCGGGCATGCCCTCGACACGCGTGCGCGGGAGCGCCGCGGGTGCCTCGCGCTGGAGCCACTGGACCAGGCCTTCGCGCACGTAGCACCGCAGGTCCCACATGGTCGGCGCGTCGGGGGCGCTGACGAGGGCGCGGAGGCGGACCAGCCCGCCCACCGCGTCGGTCACCTGCAGCACGCCCGTGCGCCGGTCCCACAGGGTCGACTCGTCGAGAAGCCGGTCGAGCTCGCGGCGCAGGTCGTCCAACGGCACCCGGAAGTCGACGTCGAGCTCGACCGTGCCGAGCAGGTCCGCGGCCCGCCGCGTCCAGTTCTCGAACGGCGTCGCCGTGAAGTAGGTGCAGGGCAGGATGATCCGGCGGTCGTCCCACACGTGCACGACGACGTACGTGAGCGTGATCTCCTCGATGCGCCCGAACTCGCCCTCGAGCACGACGACGTCGTCGACCCGGATGGCGTCCGTGAACGCGATCTGCATGCCGGCGAACGCGTTGGCCAGCGACGACTGGGCGGCCAGGCCCGCGACGATCGACACCAGGCCGGCCGAGGCGAGCAGGCTCGCGCCCGCGGCCCGTGCCCCGGGGAACGTCAGCAGCACCGCCGCGACGGTGCAGATGACGATGGCGGCCACGGTGAGCCGCCGGACGACGCTGATCTGCGTGCGCGCGCGCCGGGCACGCCGGTCGTCGGCGTCCTGGACGGTGAAGCGCGCGAGGGCGCGCTCCTCGACGACGAATGCAGCCGCTCCCACGGTCCATGCCACCGTGACGATCGTGGCGATCAGCAGCGCGTGCTGCACCGTCTCGAACCACGGCTCGCTCGCGTGAGCCGATCTGGCGAACGCGATCCACACGCCAATGACCATGAGCAGCGCCCGGGTCGGGCCCCGCATCCGCAGAGAGAGCTCGCGCGCCACGGCGCTGCGCCGTCCGATCCGCCGCACGAGGACCGAGATGACGGTGGCCAGGACGAAAGCGACGACGACGGCAGCGGCTGCCCAGGCCAGGGTGACGGCGAGGCTCGCCGTGGCCTCCACCGTCGTCGAGGGGTCGGTCCCGTCCACGTCACGCATGGGCTCAGCCTAGGAACGTGCGGCCCGCAATTCCCGATGAGTGGCGCAGCCTGGTGCTCGACGGGTCGCCGGTGGTTGACTATGGACGCGTTCGCGACGGATGCCCGATGAGGGCGCCGTCGCGCGTGCCACATCCCCGGACCGGAGGACTGCCCCGCGTGACAACACAGCAGCGCCCTGCCCTTCCGTCACGCCGCGACATCCACCGTCCCCACAAGCGCAAGCGCAGCCGTACCCCCCGCTCGTGGGCGGGGGCGACCGCCGCGATCTCCACGCTGGCGATCACGACCGCCGTCGCGACGACGCTGAGCCCCGCGGGCGCCGACGCATCGCCCACCCCGCATGCGGGTCCGCCCGTGGCAGGCACCAACACCTCCCCCGTCCCCGTGACGTACGCGGCGGCAGCCGCGGCCGGCAACGGCAGGCTCTCGGACGCCGTCACGCAGGCGAGCGTCACGATCGCCCGCGCGGACTACCTCTCGAGCGAGGCGTACGCCGTCCCGAACGCCAAGCGCGAGCAGATCGCCGCCGCCGCGCAGGCGCTGCGCGATCTCATGACGCAGCGGTCTGGCACCGACTCCCGGGCGTCGCGCGCGGGCGAACGCCAGCCGCTCACCACCCGGACGGCCGCGCTCACCTCGGCCGGCGACGACGAGGCGATCACGGCCGCGACGGCGCAGCTGGCCGCCCTGCTCGACGACGGCGAACGCACCGCGGGCGACGTCATCGACCCCGGGCCGCCGACCCCCGACGAGATCCTCGCCGACCAGGCCGAGGCGGCCGCGGCAGCCGCGCCCGAGCTCGCCGCGCTCGCAGAGTCCACCGCCGGTTACTCGAACGGCTACATCCCCTCGACGCTGCTGTGCCAGCTGTCGTTCGCGCCCGGTCATGTGCTGCGGTGCGACGCAGCCGCCCAGCTCGAGCGGCTCGACGTCGCCTACCGGGCCTACTTCGGCGTCCATCTGGAGCTGACCGACTCCTACCGGTCCTACTCGGCGCAGACGGCGGCGCGGGCGGCGAAGGGCACGCTCGCGGCGGTGCCCGGCACGTCCAACCACGGCTGGGGGCTCGCGATCGACGTCGGCGGCGGTGCGCAGGACTACGGCACGTCGCAGTACCTCTGGCTGCTCCAGAACGCGCCCAAGTTCGGGTGGGGAAACCCGGCCTGGGCGCGCGTCGGCGGATCGAAGCCCGAGCCGTGGCACTGGGAGTACACGGCCTGAGCCCCCGTCCTGTATGTCCGCGCCTTCACGACCCGTGCGCGGGCTTCGCACGGGATTGGTGTCCGATCGACAACTAGATCGACAAGGATGCCCCGTCAGGTAGTTGACGATGGAACGACCCCAGAAACGTTCCAAGGAAGACTGCGTGACACACGAGTACCCGTCGACGCCGCACCCTAGCCGTCGCGACCTTCACCGCACTGCCCGCCCCCGCCGCATCCCTCAGCTCCGTCCCCTGTCCCGCTGGGACCGCCGCGTCCTGTTCGGCCTGCCGACGACCCTGCTCCTCGTCGCGCTCTCGGCCGGGCTGTTCACGGGTGCGAGCGCCTCGGCCGAGGTGCCCCCGCAGCCGGCCGCGGCCACGGCGACCCCCTCGGCCGCGCTGCCCGCGACGCCGTCCGCGGCGCCCGCCGCCGTGGCTGACGCCCAGGTCGCCCTCCGGAGCGCGGAGCGGTTGACCAAGGAGCCGCGGACCGTCGCGGCCAAGCAACGCAAGCGGATCGAGAGCCTCTCGGCCGAGCTGCGTGCCCTCATGACCGACCGGTCTGACGCGGCCGCCTCCCGTGCGGGCGAGCGCCAGCCGGTCGAGGCAGCGCGCGCGGCCGACGACGAGGCGCAGGACGCGAAGGCCGGCCGCGACGCGGCCGAGGCCGCTCCGTCCGCCGCGCCGGCCGAGGACCAGGCCGCACCCGCAACCGCGGGGCAGGAAGATGGCACGACCGAGCCCGCGCCGATCCCCTCCGCTGCTCCGGCCGAGATCGCCCCGCCGTCGCTCCCCACCGACGTCACGCCGCTGGACGACACCGCCGACGCGACGATCGACGACACCTCCGACGCAGAACGCCCGGAGACGGCTGCGCCTGCCCCGACCCAGGGCGAGGCGGCCGATGCGGCCGCGACCTCCGAGCTGAAGCAGACGACCGAGGCTCTGACCGACCTGATCCGCAGCGCCGAGGCGAGCGCCGTGAAGATCAAGCCGGCGCCTGCCACCCCGAAGGAGGTGCTCGCCCGCCAGGTGCGCGCCGCACGCGAGGCAGCGCCGAAGCTCAAGAAGCACGCCAGGGCGCTCGCGGGACACGAGAACGGCGAGATCCCGAGCCGCGAGCTGTGCAAGGTCGGGTTCGCGCGCGGCGAGGCCCTCCGGTGCGACGCGACCCAGCAGCTCGAGCGCCTGAACCGCGCCTACCGCGCACGGTTCGGCACCAACCTCGACATCGTCGACTCGTACCGCTCGTACGCCGCACAGGTCGCGACCGCCGCGTCGCGCGGGTATCTGGCCGCCGTGCCCGGCTACTCCAACCACGGCTGGGCCGTCGCCCTCGACCTCGGTGGTGGCGTGCAGCAGTTCGGCAGCGCGCAGCACAACTGGCTGCGCAAGCACGGCCCGGCGTTCGGGTGGGACAACCCGGGCTGGGCCCGCGCCGACGGCCGCAAGCCCGAGGCGTGGCACTGGGAGTACAAGGCCCGCTGACGACCGCTGACGGGCAGCGGGCCGGCCTGGCGCGAGTCCTGGCCGGGTCAGGCCCAGCCGAGCTCGTGCAGCCGGTCGTCGTCGATCCCGAAGTGGTGCGCGATCTCGTGCACGACCGTGATCGCGACCTCCTCGACCACGTCCTCACGCGTCTCGCAGATCGCGAGGGTCGGGTTGCGGAACACCGTGATGCGGTCGGGCAGCGAACCGGCCGCCCACTCGTGCCCGCGCTCGGTCAGCGGCACGCCCTCGTACAGGCCGAGGAGCTCGGGGTCGTCCGGCGGGGCCTCGTCCTCCACGAGCACGACGACGTTGTCCATGAGCGCCGCCAGGTCGGCCGGCACCTGGTCCAACCCGTCGCGAACCGCGTCCTCGAACTCCGCCCTGCTCATCTCGACCACGCGGCCATCCTGCCGCACGTGAGGGCCGCGCAAGGCGCCCCTGGCACCCCGGTATGCTTGCGGAGGTTCGGCCCCCATCGTCTAGCGGCCTAGGACCCCGCCCTTTCACGGCGGTAGCACGGGTTCGAATCCCGTTGGGGGTACTGCTCGGCGTCCTGGACGCCGAGGTGAAGCATCCATGCTGGTCAGGTAGCGATTTCTGAACACGGCCAGCCATGGGGTACGCTTCTCACGGCTCGAAATGAGTCATCCAGGTCTGGACTTCGGTCTCGACCATGGCCCTGTAGCGCAGTTGGTTAGCGCGCCGCCCTGTCACGGCGGAGGTCGCGGGTTCAAGTCCCGTCAGGGTCGCGCATGACGCGCCCGGAACGTCGGCAACGGCGCCCGGGCGTTCGTGTCACGGCTCTGTAGCTCAGTTGGTAGAGCGTTCGACTGAAAATCGAAAGGTCACCGGATCGACGCCGGTCGGAGCCACCTCAGGAACCCCCGGGCATCAGCCCGGGGGTTCCGTCGTTCTGTCACCCGCCCCGAACGGCCCCAGGAATTGCCGGGACCAGCAGGTACGGGTTGAGTGGGCACATTCAGACCACCTCGCGATCGGAGCAAGCGATGACTGACTGGGACGACGGGCGGACACCACCGCCCGCTGCACAGCCGCCGACCATGGGCAGGCTCGTGGAGCAGCTGTCCGAGCAGGCGACGCGACTCGTCCGCGCGGAGATCGCGCTCGCGAAGGCCGAGGCGACCGAGAAGGCGAAGCGCTCCGGCATCGGAGCCGGGCTCGTGGCAGCCGCGCTCGTGATCATCCTCTACGCGGTGGGCGTGCTGATCTGGTCCGCGATCACCGGCCTGGCCGTGGCGTGGCCCTTGTGGCTCTCCGCCCTGGTCATCGGCGTCGTCCTGCTCCTCGTCGCAGGAGCACTCGCCTTCGCAGGGGTCAAGCTCCTGCAGCGGGCCGCGACGAAGCCGGAGACGATCGACCGCGTCAAGGAAGACATCGCGACGATCAAGGGAGGGATGCACCGGTGACCGAGTCGACCCCAGCACAGAACGGTTCGCCCAGCAACGGGCCGGCGTTGAGCCGGAACGAGCTCGCGGACGAGGTGAGCCGCAGCCGCGCCCAGCTCGGCGAGACGATCGATCAGCTCACGACGCGGCTGTCGCCGTCCTACCAGGCCTCGAACCTGGCGCGGAGCACCCGGCAGGCGGCCGACGACGCCCGGTCCTTCGTCACGGGAAGCGGGCTTCCCACGGCCGAGCCGGAGCGGGCACGCAACGCCAAGATTCTCGTAGGCGCGGTGGCACTCGGCGTCGCGTTGGTCGCGGCCGCGGTCGTCAAGGGGTTCAGCCGGCGCTGAGCGCGGTCACTTCTCGGTCGCGTCGGCGTCCTCGGACGCCGCGCCGAGCAGGGCGCGCACCTCGGACTCCTTGTAGCGCCGGTGTCCGCCGAGGGTCCGGATCGACGAGAGCTTGCCGGCCTTGGCCCACCGGGTCACCGTCTTCGGATCGACCCGGAAGAGGCTCGCAACCTCGGCAGGCGTGAGCAGGACCTCGGATTCTCCGTGGAGCGTCATCCCTGCACCTCCTGGCACGGGCCCTGGACCGGGCGGCGCCCGGGTCTCTGGCTTGGCCCCGTCATTCCATTGTGGGTGGAAAGCGGGATTCAAGCGACTTGGGGACGGGATGAAATCTCACGGTTCGCGTGCTCCTCGGGCGTAGGTGCAGGTCGTCCCGACCTGCCCGGATCGTGAGTGCCCGACCATGTGTTGAAAACCACACTCTCGGCACGCAGCGAGCGGGTCACCCGCGCGCGACCCACCTCACGTCCACCAAGGTGCAAAGCGAGTGGAGGGAATGGTGCGCGAGCATGTACCGTTGGAGTCTGAACAGACGAAACTTTCTCCGGGGCCGCGCGTCTGAGAACGTCGCCGCCCCGCTCCTACGTTGAGGGGGTCGGAGCCATGGGCCGCGGCCGTCAGAAGGCAAAGCAGACCAAGGTCGCTCGCGCGCTGAAGTACTACAGCCCCGAGACGAACTACCACGCGCTTGAGCAAGAGCTCAGGGGTGGTAGTCAGACCGACGTCGTGACGCAGGACCGTTACGGTGCCGGTGATGAGGTGGAGTACGACAACCCTTACTCGGGGTGGGACGAAGAGCGGCGCTGACGGTCTCGACCGACGACGATCGCACCCGGATACTGGCACGCTCCGGGCACCGAGTCCGTAAGGGCCGGACGGCTACCGCCGTCCGGCCCTTTCTTGTGCCTCAGCGGTAGTCGCCGACGAGGCGGACGGCCCCGCCCTGCACACCCTTGGTGCCCGCGACCAGGTCCTCCGCTCCGGCGACGGCGCGGTCGAGGACGTCGACCGTCCCCAGGACCCAGGCCGAGACACCGCGCGACGCCAGCCGGGCGAGCGCCGCGTCGGCAGCGCCGCCGTCGACCACCGCGACCATGCCGACGCCGAGGTTGAGGGTGTTCTCCAGGTCGCCCCGAGGCACGCCTCCGAGCTCGCGCACCACACGGAACACCGGCGGCACCTCCCACGACGCCCGGTCGACCGTCGCCACCATGCCGGCGGGCAGCACCCGGGCCAGGTTGGCCGCGAGACCGCCCCCGGTGACGTGCGTGAACGCGTGCACTCCCGCAGCGTCGTCGGCAGCCAGCGCGAGCACGTCGGCGGCGTACACCCGGGTGGGCTCGAGCAGCTCCTCGCCCAGCGTCCGGCCGAACTCCTCGACGTGCCGCTCGAGGCCCCAGCCGGCATGCCGCACGACGGCTCGCACCAGCGAGTAGCCGTTGGAGTGGAGGCCCGACGACGCCATCGCGATGAGGATGTCGCCCGGGCGCACGCGCTCCGGCCCGAGCACCGCGTCGGCCTCGACGATCCCGGTCGCGGCTCCCGCGACGTCGTACTCGTCGGGCTCCAGCAGTCCGGGGTGCTCCGCCGTCTCCCCGCCGACCAGCGCCGTCTCGGCGACCTCACAGGCCTGGGCGATGCCCCGCACGATGTCGGCGACGCGTTCGGGCACGACCTTGCCCGTCGCGATGTAGTCGGTCATGAAGAGCGGCTTGGCGCCCACCACGACGATGTCGTCGACCACCATGCCGACCAGGTCGAAGCCGATGGTGTCGTGCACGTCGAGGGCCTGCGCGATGGCGACCTTGGTGCCGACGCCGTCGGTCGAGGTCGCGAGCAGCGGCCGCCGGTAACCCTGGAACGCCGAGAGGTCGTACAGGCCGGCGAACCCGCCGACACCCCCCAGCACGGCCGGCCCGTGCGTCCGGCGCACGGCATCCTTCATGAGCTCGACGGCCTTGTCACCGGCCTCGGTGTCGACTCCCGCCGCGGCGTAGGTCAGTCCTTCGTTCATCGCTCGGTGCTCCACCGGTGGTCGAGCCTGTGAGACCACCGTGTCGGTCAGGGTGGCCTCGACAGGCTCGACCACCAGGGGTCGCTACGGGCGGTCCAGCGCCCCGCCGGCGCCGACACCGACCGTGAGCTGGGACAGGCCGTCCTCGGGCTGGCCGAGCGGTAGCTCGGCCTGCTCGAGCAGGTGCTTGCCCAACCGGTCGGCCGGCGGCAGCTCGATCGGGTACTTGCCGGTGAAGCAGGCGGTGCAAAGCTGCGACGACGGCTGCTCGGTCGCGGCGATCATGCCCTCGAGCGAGATGTAGCCGAGCGAGTCGGCGCCCAGCGACTGCCCGATCTCGTCGACCGCGAGCCCGTTGGCGATGAGCTCCGCGCGCGACGCGAAGTCGATGCCGTAGAAGCAGGGCCACGTGACCGGGGGCGAGCTGATCCGCACGTGCACCTCGGCGGCGCCGGCCTCGCGAAGCATCCGCACCAGGGCGCGCTGCGTGTTGCCGCGCACGATCGAGTCGTCGACGACGATGAGCCGCTTGCCGCGGATCACCTCGCGCAGCGGGTTCAGCTTGAGCCGGATGCCGAGCTGGCGCAGCGTGTCCGACGGCTGGATGAACGTGCGCCCGACGTACGCGTTCTTGGTCAGGCCCTGGCCGAACGGGATGCCCGACTCGGCCGCGAAGCCCACGGCGGCGGGCGTGCCGGACTCGGGCGTCGGGATCACCAGGTCCGCGTCGACCGGGTGCTCGCGCGCCAGGGTGCGGCCCATCTCCACGCGGGCGGCGTGGACCGACCGGCCGTTGATCGTGTTGTCGGGGCGGGCGAGGTAGACGTACTCGAACACGCAGCCGGCCCGCTCCGCCTCGGCGAACCGCGTGGACCGCAGCCCGTCGGCGTCGATCATGATGAGCTCGCCTGGCTCGACGTCGCGCACGTAGGCGGCGCCGACGATGTCGAGCGCGGGCGTCTCGGACGCGACGACCCAGCCGCGTGCGAGCCGTCCGAGCACGAGCGGGCGGACGCCCTGCGGGTCGCGTGCGGCGTAGAGCGTGGTCTCGTCCATGAACACGAGGGAGAAGGCGCCGCGCAGGCGCGGCAGCACCTCGAGCGCGGTCTGCTCGAGCGTGTGGTCGGCGTCGCCGGCCAGGAGGGCCGTGACGAGCGCCGTGTCGGTCGTGTTGCCCCGCGCGAGCTCGCCGCGGCGTTGTGCGCCGTAGCGCTCGGCGACGAGGTTCACGAGCTCTGCCGAGTTGGTCAGGTTCCCGTTGTGCCCGAGGGCCACCGTGCCGGCGGCCGTCGCGCCGAGCGTCGGCTGGGCGTTCTCCCACGTCACGCCGCCCGTCGTGGAGTACCGGCAGTGGCCGAGGGCGACGTACCCGGTCAGGGCGTCGAGGGCCGTCTCGTCGAAGACCTGGGACACGAGACCGAGGTCCTTGTAGACGAGGATCTGGTCGCCGTTGCTCGTCGCGATACCGGCGGACTCCTGCCCACGGTGCTGGAGAGCGTAGAGGCCGAAGTAGGCGAGCTTGGCGACGTCCTCACCGGGAGCCCACACTCCGAAGACACCGCAGGCATCCTGCGGGCCCTTCTCCGCGGGCATGAGGTCGTGGTTCAAGCGGCCGTCAGGGCGCAGGGGCATGTGTCAAGTATCCCACAGGGCCTCCGCCGGCCCACGCCGCCGTCGCGGTCAGGATGTCAGCGTCGTCGAGCCTGGCGGATGCTCCGCCGGTCGAGGACGACGGCGACCAGGCCCGCGAGCAGCATCGACAGGGCGGTCGTCGCGAGGACGATCACGGAGATGAACACGCCGGGCTTGAGGAGCACCGCCCCGGTGCCGCTCGGGTCCACGGACGTCACCAGGTACTGGCCGAGCCAGATGCCCGCGACGATGCCGACGACCGCGCCGATCGTGAGGAACACGGAGTAGCGCGGCGCGCGGCGCACGCGTGCCGGGTCGATCAGCAGGTGCTCGTCCGGCCGGCTCTCGTGCGGCCGCTCGGCGGTCGCGTCGGCTGTCCCGTCGACGCCGGAGTCGGCGGGGACGGGAGTCGCGGCGGACCGGTCGGGGCTGGTGGAGCTCACCCCACGAGCCTAAGCCACCCCGGCGGCCGGCCCGGAAACGGCCGAGCCTGCCGGGACCACGAGGGTCCCGGCAGGCTCGACCGTGCTTCGGGTCTCGGTCTCAGTACGTCCCGAGGTCCTGCCAGGGCCCCCACCACGAGGCACCGGGCTCCTGGTTGCGCGTGTACCAGCGGGCCTTCCACAGGTGGCCGTCGTGCGCCACGACCTCGCCGCCCTGGTAGATCCACGAGCTCGTCCAGGCCTGGTAGGTGCCCGACGGCGTCTGGACGTCGGCGCCGACCTCGGCCCAGGCGCCCCACGGGGACGAGCCGGGCGTCGCCCCGCGCGTCCACCAGAGCGCCTCGAACACGCGGCCGTCGTACGTCACGCGGTCGCCGTCCTGGTAGACGGTCTTGCGGTCCCACTCGGGGTACGCGGGCGCGGACGCCTCGACCGTCAACGGCAGCCTGGCCGTCGTGCCCGACGGCTCGGCGACCACCTGGAGCGTGTACTCGCCCGGCGCGGTCGACGCCGGGATGGTCACGGACACGGTCGCCACACCGTCGGCCACCTTGACCTCACCGAGCTCGACGCCCTCGTCCGCACCGACCGGCACGAGCGACGCGGTCGCCGCGGTGTTGCGCGGCGAGCCGAGCGAGGTCAGGTCGAGACCCGCGACCTCGAGGTCGACGTCGGATCCGGCGACGACCGGCTCCGCGGGAAGCTCGGGCACGACCGTGCGCGTCCTGGCGAACGACGGCGAGAGCGGCGAGTTCTCCTGGAGGTACGCGGTCCACGCGTCCCGGTCCACGAGCCCCGAGTCGCGCGCGCCGGTGCCGTCCTGGAAGACGCGGAAGTTGTCGCCCCCGGTCGCCAGGAAGGAGAAGGTGGCGATCCGGTACTCGGCCGTCGGGTCGACAGGGACGCCGTTCACCGTGATCGAGGTGACGTTGTCGCCCGGCGTCGCGAGCGGGTCGGCCGTGCGCACCGTGTAGGCCACGTTGTCGGACAGGCCGAGCGCCAGGTACGGGCGGGACGGCCGGTTGCCGTTGGTGTCCGTCTGCCACTGCTGCTCGAGCATCTCGTCGAGCTGTGCCCCGGTGAGCGTGATCGTCCAGAGGTTGTTGACGAACGGGAGCACCGCGTTCGCCTCGGCGTAGGTGATCACGCCGTCCTCGCCGTAGTAGAGCTCGGAGCGCAGCCCGCCCGGGTTCACCACGCCGATGTCCGCACCACCGCGGGTCTCGTCCGCGAGCGTGTCACGGAGCGAGTTGGCCACGAGGTTGCCCAGCGTGGACTCGGAGGCACGGTCGTCGCGCGAGCCACCGGTCCACACGCCGTCGACGTACGAACCGCCCGCGAACGCCGTCGTGATGTCGGCGGTGACCGCACCGACCGGCCGGGCGCCGATCCGGTCCGCCTCGGCGAGCGCGGCGTCGACGATCCGGTCGACCTCGGCCACGCGCGGGTAGGTGGCGATCAGCTCGGCCGCCGGCGTCGTCGTCCGGGCCACGTTCTCGACGGTGTACGCCGTGACCTCGTTCGACTCGGTGTCGACGGTGAGCGACACGTGGCCGAGGAACTCGCCGTAGTTGCCCGTCTGGATCAGCGGGCGGGTCTTGCCCTCGACGCCGGGCACCGGGGCGTCCCACGCGTACCGCTTGTGCGTGTGGCCCGTGAAGATCGCCGCGACGCGCGGGTCGGTCTCGTCGACGATGCGGGCGAAGACGCCGCCCGCGGCGACCTCCTCCTCGAGTGTCGCGCCGTCCGGCGTACCGGCCTGGGCGCCCTCGTGCAGCATCGCCACGACGATGTCGGCCTCGCCGTTGTCGGCGGAGCCGTCCAGCAGGTCGTCCGTCACGCGGTTGATGGCCTCGACCGGGTCCGTGAACTCGAGGCCTTCGATGCCGGCGGGCGAGACGAGCGTCGGCGTCTCCTCGGTCACGGCACCGACGAAACCGACGTCGACGCCGTCGATGGTCACGACGTCGTACCCGGGCAGCGCGGGCTCACCGGTCTCGGCGTCGAAGACGTTCGCGGCGGTGTAGGTCCAGTCGGCCGCGGGCTCGATCCGGTCCGTGAGGTCCGCGAAGCCCTGGTCGAGCTCGTGGTTGCCCACCGCGGACGTCGCGAGGTCGAGCACGTTCAGCACGTCGATCGTCGGCTGGTCCTGCTGCAGCGCGGAGGCGAACAGCGAGGCGCCCACGTTGTCGCCGGCCGAGACGAACGCCGTGCCCTCGGGGTTGGCCGAGCGGATCTGCTCGACCGTGCCCGCGAACGCGACCGTGTTGGCGTCGATGCGGCCGTGGAAGTCGTTGATCGCCACCAGGTCGAGCTCGGCGACGCCGTCGTCGGCGACCAGGTTCAGGCCCACCAGGATCGGGTCGTGGTCGGACGAGCGGAACGGGGTCGTGTCGTAGAGCAGGGTCGCGTTGTAGTTGTGGCGGCTGTACTCGTTGGCGACCGGCTCGTACGCGTTGATGTTCCAGATGTCCGCGCCCGAGACCTTCTCGACCGCGGCCGCCGACGCGAGCACGTGGTCGAGCGAACCGACCATGCCGTCGAAGGCGTAGGTGTACTCGCCCGTCGTGGGGCCGAGGTCGGTGTAGCCCGCCTCGGTCAGCACCTGGATCGGGTCCTCCTGCTCGTAGGCGTTGAAGTCGCCCACGAGCAGCACGGTGTCGGTGCCGGCGTCGGCCGCGACGTCGTCCGCGAAGGCGGCCAGCGCGCGGGCCTGACGGACACGCGACTCGTTGGACGCGCCCTGGCCGTCACCGGCGTCCGCGTCGCCCGGCCACGGACCGGCCGAACCCTTGGACTTGAAGTGGTTGGTCACGACGACGACGTCGTCGGCCGGGTCGCCGTCCACGCCGTCGGCCGGCTGGAACACCTGCGCGAGAGGCTCGCGGGCGTTGCCGAAGATCTCCTCGTCGAGCAGCATGCGCGACTCGCCCACCGGCTCGGCCGAGGCCGCGCGGTAGATGAAGGCGTTGCGGATGACGTCCTCGTCGGCCGGGGCCGGCACGACGCCGGGAGAGGCGACGAAGGCCCAGGTGCCCGCGCCGTCCTGCGCGTTCAGCGCGTCGACCAGGTCGGACAGCGCCTGGTCGCGCGACTTGCCGAGGAAGTGGACCGAGTTCTCGATCTCCTCGAGTGCGACGACGTCGGCGCCGAGGGCGCTGATGGCGGCGACGATCTTGTCCTGCTGGCGCTCGAGGTCCTCGTCCTCCGCGGCGCCGCGGGCGTCGCAGCCGTCGCGCACGGTGATCGGGTCGCCCGTGCGGTCGGTGTAGTACGTGCAGCCCGTGAGCTCGTCACCGGTGGTGGTGAAGTAGTTGAGCACGTTGAACGTGCCCACCTTGAGGGTGCCGCCGACGTCCTGCGGCTGCGCCTCACGCGTGTTCTCGAACGTCGCCGGCTGCACGGCGTCCGCGACCGCGGGAGTGAGCTCGGCGAGCGGCTGGAAGGTCCAGGCGTCGTAGCGGAAGTCGAGGACCACGGGCCCGTCGAACGTCACGGCCGCGCCGATGCGCAGCGGCTCGCCGCCCGTGAGCCACGGCAGCGGCTTGGACTTGTTGGCCGTCGAGTTGTAGTTCGTCGTCGCGCCGTCGTCGAGCAGCACGGCACGCGCCGCGTTGTCCGCAGCCTGCGCCTGGGCCTCGGCAGAACCCGGCCGGCCGGCCGTCGTCGGCTGGACGAGCGGGCTCGTACCGGCGGCGAGGCCGATCGTGCCGTAGTAGTTCGTGTCGTAGTTGTCGGTGACGGTGAAGTCGCCGCGCGGGGCGAGCAGCATGCCCTCGAGCGCCTCACGCTCGGCATCGGTGCCGGGCCAGGCCGCGGCGAGCGGCTGGACCTCACCGGGCTCGGACACGACGGACCACGACGTGGCGCTCACCTCGGTGAGCCCTTCGTGCTCGACGACCTCTCCGGTCACCTCGACGTGCTGGCCGACCCGCAGCTCGCGTGCGGCCGCGGAGGAGTACACGAAGACGGCGTCGGACGCGCCGGGCGTAGCGTCGTCGGCGCCGCCCGTGCCGGCAGTCTGGATGTAGAGACCGTTCAGGCCGCCCGTCGGGTACGCGGCCGTCACGACACCGCGCGTCGTGACCGT
>Ga0233363_1000431_pt1 | contig 18997 bp, 18 predicted proteins | sample ElkDunMinimDraft_18_FD_191534 | JGI IMG/M metagenome (GOLD analysis project Ga0233363, IMG submission 191534) | Fecal eukaryotic communites from dung pellets of Tule Elk in California, USA - Elk Dung C16 | ecosystem: Host-associated > Mammals > Digestive system > Large intestine > Fecal | place... | reverse complement strand
GCGCAACATCGCCCGCAAGGCCGAGGCCTACCTCGCCAGCACCGGCATCGGCGACACGGCGTTCTTCGCCCCGGAGGCGGAGTTCTACGTCTTCGACAAGGCGCGCTTCGAGACGTCCGCCAACCGTGGCTTCTACGAGATCGACTCCATCGCCGGCGCCTGGAACACGGGCTCCGAGGAGGAGGCACGCGGCTACAAGGTCCGTTACAAGGGTGGCTACTTCCCCGTCTCCCCCACCGACCACTTCGCGGACCTGCGCAACGACATGGTCCTCCACCTCGAGGACGCGGGCCTGCAGGTCGAGCGTGCGCACCACGAGGTCGGCACGGCCGGTCAGGCGGAGATCAACTACCGCTTCGACACGCTGCTCAAGGCGGCCGACGATGTCATGAAGTTCAAGTACATCATCCGCAACACCGCCTGGGCCGCCGGCAAGACGGCGACCTTCATGCCGAAGCCGATCTTCGGCGACAACGGCTCGGGCATGCACTGCCACCAGTCGATCTGGAAGGACGGCGAGCCGCTCTTCTACGACGAGGCCGGGTACGGCGGTCTCTCGGAGATGGCGCGCCACTACATCGGCGGCATCCTGAAGCACGCCCCGTCGCTGCTCGCGTTCACCAACCCCACGGTGAACTCGTACCACCGTCTGGTGCCGGGCTTCGAGGCGCCGATCGCCCTGGTCTACAGCTCGCGCAACCGTTCGGCTTGTGTGCGCATCCCGATCACCGGCTCGAACCCCAAGGCCAAGCGCATCGAGTTCCGCTGCCCCGACCCGTCGGCGAACCCGTACCTCGCGTTCTCCGCGCTGCTGCTCGCCGGCATCGACGGCATCAAGAACAAGATCGAGCCGCCGGAGCCGGTCGACAAGAACATCTACGAGCTGCCGCCGGACGAGTACAACCAGATCGAGTCGGTGCCGACGTCGCTCGACGCCGTGCTCAACTCGCTCGAGGCCGACCACGAGTTCCTCACCCAGGGCGACGTCTTCACGCCGGACCTGATCGAGACGTGGATCGAGTTCAAGCGCGAGCACGAGATCGCCCCGATCCAGCAGCGTCCGCACCCGCACGAGTTCGAGCTGTACTACGACATTTAAGTCGCGGGTCTCTGTGACCTGCGGTTAGATGCCTGAAACGGCGTCTGACCTGCGAAAACGTCTTTCAACGTCTTCCAGCGTCAGACGTCGTTTCTCATCCTTGTGCGTACCCAGTGCACCCCACGGCGGGGAGCATCAGGGCGAGCACCCGGGTTCCACACGGACGAGCGCGGCACACTCAACGTGGTGCGTCATCGGGAACACGCCGGCGACGTTACGCGGGATTGCGGATCTTTGCGGGCGGCTGCGGTCAGCGGACGAAAGTGGTCGCTGACCTGCAACGATGCCGACTTCAGGGGCTGCTGGCGTCAGGGGGCGGTTGCGGGCCTTTGCGAATCAAAGCGCGCCCAAACCGCGCCCTGCTGTCAGCAGGGTCTGCCCCGAATTTGGGTGACACCTGACCTGTGAGGATTCGTCCTCGCTGGAAGGATGTCGGCCATGCCGAAGCCCTACCCCCCAGGAGTTCCGCAACGATGTCGTGGCCGTGGCCCACGTAAGGGGCCAGGCTCCGTTGAAGCAGATCGCGAAGGACCTCGATCTCAGAATCGTGCCTGCACGGCTGGATGGAGCAGGCTGACGTCGAGGACGGTCACCGTCCCGACGTCACCGGGGACGAGCGGCGCGAGCTGAAGAAGCGCAACAAGCGTCGGGGCACAAGCCCGGACGATGCCGTCGCATCACCGCATTAGCTTTATACATCGGGAAGCGCTGGACCCGCGCCTCGATCCGCACGTTCGGCTCTTGACGCGGCTTGCGTCGAACCTTAGGCCTCACCGTCTTCGACTTCGTCTGCGTGGTTGCCGGCGTAGTAGTCGTCCAGGTCCCGCCTGCCAGCCGCGATGGCACTAGCCACCAGTTCCACAACCTTCGGTTCGACAAGACCGGCGTCCGGTCGGATGGTGACGAACAATCGATTAGAACTACTGAGGAAGCGCCACGCGTCGTCGGTGTACATGTCATCCCAACCCAGCACCTGCTCGTGCCCCAGATCATGAATCGCCCCGGGTCTGATGGAGGCTCTCAACCCATGGAGGATGAGAGTCATGGCAGCACCCAGGAAGTACCCAGACGAGCTGCGTGAGCGTGCCACGAGGATGGCCGTCGAGCTGCGGCAGGATCCGGCGACGAAGCAGGGCGCGATCGCACGGGTGGCCGAGCAGCTCGGCATGCACCCCGAGACCCTGCGGAACTGGGTCCGGCAGGCTGAGATCGATGGCGGTGTGCGCCCGGGCACGACAACGGCCGAGTCGGAGCGGATCGCGAGGCTCGAGCAGGAGAACCGCGAGTTGCGTCGGGCCAACCACATTCTGAAGACGTCGGCGGCTTTCTTCGCGGCGGAGCTCGACCGCCCCACCAGCAGGTAGTGGCCTACATCGACGCCCATCGCCACGACGTGGTCGATGGGCGCGAGGTCGGGGTCGAGCCGATCTGCGCTGTGCTGAAGAACGCCGGCGTGCAGATCGCCCCGAGCAGCTACTACGCCGCCAAGGTCAGGCCGCCGTCGGCACGCGCGATCCGTGATGCCGAACTGGTCACCGATATCAAGGTCGCCCACAAGGCAAACCTCGGTGTCTACGGCGCGAGGAAGGTCCACGCCGAGCTCAACCGCGAAGGCGTCCGAGTCGCCCGCTGCACCGTCGAGCGGCTGATGAGGCAAGAGGGTCTGCGTGGGATTCCGCGGGAGAAGACCCGCAAGACCACCATCGGTGACGGCGCTGAGACCGAACGACCCGAGGACCTCGTCGACCGGAAGTTCGTCGCGATCGCGCCAAATCAGCTCTGGGTCGCGGATCTGACATACGTGCGGACGCACGCTGGCTGGACCTACGTCGCGTTCGTCCTGGATGTCTTCAGCCGGATGATCGTGGGCTGGCAGGTGTCGACCAGCCTGCGCACAGACCTGGCGTTGGATGCCCTCGACATGGGTCTGTGGAACCGGCAGCGGGCTGGCCAGGACGTCACCGGCCTCGTGCATCACAGCGATCGCGGAGTGCAATATCGAGCGATTCGCTACACCGAACGTCTGGCCGAAGCCGAGGCCGTCGCGTCCGTCGGATCGCGGGGAGACAGCTACGACAACGCGATGGCCGAGGCGCTCAACTCGTTGTTCAAGGCCGAGTGCATCCGCAACCCGGTCATGCGGCCCAAGGGCGGCTGGAAGACCGTGGGCGACGTCGAGATCGCTGTCGCCGAATACGTCGACTGGTTCAACCACCGGCGTCTGCACGGCGAGATCAGACTGATCCCGCCGGCCGAGTTCGAGGCCAACCACTGGGCCCAGATCACGCCCGAGCACTACCCTGAGACACCCGTCCCGACCGGGGCTGGTTCCAAGTAACCGAGCCTCCACGAAACCCGGGGCGATTCACCGAATGAAGCGCGGGCTCGCGCCGCAGCGCTACAACCGGGACAAGGGCGGGCTGGAGTCAATGGAACTGAGCCACGAACCAATCCCGTATCGCGACGGCGGAACCAGTGTCATTCCACGCTGGCCCCAAGACCACGCGAACGTCGATCCATTCAGATTCCCGGGGTACTGACCGTGACCGACTTATCTGCCATCTTTGCCGAGCAACAGTCCAACGTCATCGAGTGGAACGGCATCCCGGTTCACGGACTGTACGAGTTCGCTCGTGTTCCGGGCCAGCTCAGCCTCGAGTTCCTCAGCTCTAAGCCGCTCCCAGTGCAGGGCGTCCAGCTTCGTATTCGCGGAGGCTTGCTTGAGATTGATGGAGTTGAGACCACCGACTTCGTCTTGTGGACTGACACGGCTCCTCGGGCTGTAACCGTGGCGGTTCGACGGACAGGACGTGGCAAGACGACGCTGAAGCTTTGGAACGTCTGGCGTGGCGGTCTTGATGTGACTCAGGCATGGCTCGGGAACGCCGCGATGCGGGTCGAGGCGTGTCCCGACCCGAGGCAAGTAGTGCTCAAGTGCAGTGACGGCGAAGGTGAGCCCGACTTCGATGATCTCGTCGTGGCGGTGACGGTCGAGTGACGCTGTTGCTGCGTTCTGTCGCATCGCTCGTCGTGGCGATCATGTGCGCGCTCGGGCTCGCGATTCCCCCGTCCGCGGCAGCGGCTCCTGCGCCGGCCGCCAATCCGGCGATCTACGTGTACGACTACGCGCCTCATGACGTTGACCGGAACTACACCGACCCAGAGCGTGGGCCGCCAGTATCACCTGACGCGTCGAGAGTTCTTGCGGGTCAGCCGTCGATCGCGCTTAGGGCCGACGATCCTTTGGCACGTTCGACTCTCGCCCGAAGCGCTGGTAGTACAACCTACGACCTGCCCGGGTCCCTGGTGCGACTGAACAACGGTTCGGCTACGACGCAGGAGGTCGCTCAGGCGACCAGCGGGGATCTCCTGCCGCTTCAGTGCTGGCGTGTTGCCGCAAAGAGCGGACTCAGGGCGCCCCAGGTTCTGCGCGTAGGCGATGTGAAGCTGTCGGCGGTTCCGAAGGGGGCGGTGGGTACGCCGACGCAGACCGGCAAGGGTATGGAGTACGTCATCCCACGAGGGACTCCGGAGATCTCGGAGAGTGTTGCGAGTGTGCGGATCATGGACCCGGTCACGAGCGGCAAGTACCAGTACCCGAACGGCTACGCGGTGTATATGAACAGCTCGGGGCAAACGATCAATCCGCTGACCGGACAGACGATCGCCAACTCCAATCCCTTCGCCCACATCCCGTTGCCATGATGAAGATCGACGACCTGCTCAACCTTGCCCCTGCTCTCCGGCACCACGCGTCCCTTCCTGAGATGGACCCGCTGACCGAGGAGGATGCCCTCCAGGAAGCGCAGGTGCTCGACGTCCGCTTCGACGCACTCGCTGGGGTCGTGGGGGTTCTGTTCGAGCTTCGCCAGGCGCTTCAGCTTCAGGAGGCGAACACTGGGGTGCTCGTCGCGCATGGTGTTCGCGAACTGACGTGGTCCGGGCCAGCCAGAGCGGGGACGCTCACGGCGTGGAGCGTCGGGAGCTCGCGGCCGAGAGCCGAGGATCGCCTCTTCGAGTTGAGCCTGGTCATGTGGCCTCATCCGGGTGCGCGGCTGTCATTGACGGCTGAGAGCGCGGCCTTCTTCGTTGGGGATGTCCCCGGACTGCCCGAGGCGCCGCCCGACTACACCGAGGGCGACCGGGCCGCGATCGATGGTGAGGTTGCTGGCTGGGGCTCGTCCTTCGAGCCTGTTAGCGCGGTGTTTCTCGACCCTGCGCCCTACGGCGACGAAGCGCGCGGCAGTGGCTGAGGAGATCCCGATCAGCCTGTCGCACGATCAGGCGTTGGTGCGGATGCTGCGGAGCAGGAGTTGCTGGGCCGGGTGGTCGGCCATTACGCCGAGGCCCTGGTCGGGCACGCCGAGGCCCAAGCGTTCTTGGGCCGCCGCAAGATCGATGACCCGGAGGTGGTCGAGCGGTTCCGGGTCGGGTTCGCGGATCGGACGCTGGGTTACCGGTTGCCGGGCAATCACGTGGCTGCGGGCAAGCAGGTCCGGTCCCGGCTGCGGGATTTGGGTGTCATCAAGGCCACCGGGCATGAGCACTTCCGTGGTTACCTCACGTTCCCGGTGCTCGATGCCGGGGGGAATGTCGGGGAGATCTACGGCAGGAAGCTTGCCCGTGAGGACAGCCGCACCGGAGCACCGAAGCACCTCTATCTGCCTGGCCCGCATCGCGGCGTGTTCAACATCAGTGCGTTCGCGGACACGGACGAGCTGGTCGTGACCGAGTCGCTGATCGACGCAATGACGTTGTGGTGCGCCGGTTTCCGGCACGTGACCGCTGCTTATGGCACCGATGGCTGGACACCTGAGCACCAGCAGGCGGTGGCCGAGCACGGGATCCGGCGGGTGTTGATCGCCTTCGATGCCGACCCTGCCGGGGACAAGGGCGCCAAGACCCTTGCCGCTGAACTCGCTGGCGTCGGGGTGGAGTCCTACCGGGTCGAGTTGCCGTCCGGCAGTGATGTGAACGAGGTCGCGGTCGCCGCGAAGCTCCCGGCCGAGACGCTGGGGAGGTTCTTACGCAAGGCGTCGTGGATGGACGCACTCGCACGTCCCGCACCCCGACCAGCAACACGACTGGCGACCAAGCCAGCACCACGAGCTGAGCCGGAGCCTGCGGTTCCAGCCGGTCCGGTCCCGACACCAGTGCCAACACCCGTGTCGTCACCGGGGCCTTTGCTGCCGGTCGTCGACGAGCCGCCCGCACCGCTGCCGCCGGCGGCTGTGATCGAACCGGGTCTGGATTCACCGGCCCACGTGGTTGCTCCGGTTGAGCCCGCGCCGGCCGCTCCTGACGGAGACGACGAGCCGGCCGGTGAGGGTGCGGTGGTTGGCCGTGAGTTGGTGATCCAGTTGGGTACCCGGCGGTGGCGGGTCCGTGGATTGGAGAAGGTCACCAGTTTCGATGTGCTGCGGGTCAACCTGCTGGTCACCCGCACGGACCGTCCGCGGTTGGCCGCCGATGCACAGGTTGATGGGACGGGGTTTCACGTCGACACCCTGGACTTGTATTCGGCCCGGGCGAGGTCCGTGTTCGTCGCGGCGGCGTCGCAGGAGTTGCGGTTCGAGTCGGAGGTGGTCAAGGCCGATCTGGGCCGGGTGTTGTTGGCGTGTGAGGCGAAGGCGGAGGAGGTGATCGCGGCCGCGCAGGCACCGGCGAAGCCGGAGGTGAAACTGACTTCAGCGCAGCGGGAGGCCGCATTGGAGCTGCTACGGGACCCGCGCCTAGTTCAGCGGATCGAGGGTGACTTCGCTCGGGTGGGGATGGTCGGGGAGCAGGTGAACTGTCTGGTCGGCTATCTCACTGCGGTCAGCCGGTTGTTGCCGAGCCCGTTGGCGGTGATCGTGCAGTCGACGTCCGCGGCTGGGAAGTCCGCGGTGATGGAGTCGGTGTTGGGGTTCGTCCCGGGCGAGGACCGGGTCAGCTTCAGTGCGATGACGGGGCAGTCGTTGTTCTACATGGGCGAGTCCGATCTGGCTCACAAGGTCTTGTCGATCGCGGAGGAAGAGGGCGCGTCCCGGGCGGCCTACGCGTTGAAGCTGCTGCAGTCCGAAGGTGAACTGTCGATCGCGTCGACCGGGAAGGACACCGCGAGTGGGCGGTTGGTGACGCATACGTATTCGGTGCGGGGGCCGACGGCGATCGTGTTGACGACCACGGCGATCGACATCGACGAGGAGTTGTTGAACCGGTGTCTGGTGCTGACCGTTGATGAGGACCGCGACCAGACCCGGGCGATCCACACCGCCCAGAGGCGAGCGCAGACCCTGGCCGGGTTGGCGGCGCGGACCGAGCGGGAGCAGATCGTCAACGTCCATCGGGATGCGCAGCGGTTGTTGGAGCCGTTGGCGGTGGTGAACCCGTTCGCGGACCGGCTCACCTTCGCCGATGGCCGCACCCGCACGCGGCGCGATCACGGGAAGTACCTCGGGCTGATCAGCGCGGTCACCTTGTTGCATCAGCACCAGAGGGACCGGAAGAGCGCGACGATCAACGGCCGGGTCGTGGCCTATGTCGAGACGACGCTGGCCGACATTGAGGTCGCACACCGACTGGCCCACGCCGTCCTGGGCCAATCCCTGGACGAGCTGGCACCGCAGACGCGGCGGTTGCTGACCGCGGTCGAGCGCTACGTCAGCACTGAGGCGAAGAGGTTGGCGATCCCTCGCGACCTGACCCGGTTCACTCGCCGCCAACTCCGAGAGCACCTTGCTGGGCAGGGGTCGGGTTGGGGTGACACCCAGCTCAAGGTCCACCTGGCCAGGCTGGTCGACCTGGAGTTGGTGCTGGTGCACCGGCTCGAGTCCGGTGCGTTCGGCTACGAACTCCTCTGGAAGCCACCAGCGACCATGAGTACGACCGCGGCGAGTGCGACCACCCACGACAGCGGCTACGACGCTGGAGGCAGGTTCCTGGTCGGGTTGACCGACCCGAAGACATTGTTGAACGGGCGGCCCCATGCCTACGACACCGAACCGGTCGGGGCAAACACCCCGGTGGTCGGCCCCTGGTCGGGGGCCGGTCGGGCCCCGGTCGGCGGGCGGTCGGACCCGGATTCGGAGCGCGACGACGAGGTTGAGAACGCTCCTGATCTGCTGCGATACGCAGTCGGCGGTGGATGCTGATGGGCAAGCGAGGGGTCCACGTCCCCCAACGCATACCGGGCGACCCGACCGACTCTCATGGGTTCCCGGCGTTGGTCGAGGAGTTCCTGATCGACCTGGGAGCCCGGGGGTATTCGCCGGCGACGATCCGGGCACGACGGCAGTGCTTGGCGGCGTTGTCGGCCTGGCTCGCGGACCGTGGGGTCACCCGGCCGGTCGAGGTCACCCGGCCGATGCTGGTCCGGTATCAGCGGCACCTGTTCCACTACCGCAAACCCAACGGCGAACCACTGTCCTTCCGGTCCCAGAACGCACAGTTGTTGCCGGTCCGCGCGTTCTTCAAATGGGCGGTCCGCAACGACCACGTGGCCGCGAACCCCGCGTCGGAATTGGAGTTGCCGAAGGTTGAGAAACGGCTCCCGAAAGCCGCCCTGACGATCGAGGAGGCCGAACTGGTGCTCGCGTTGCCGGACCTGTCCACCGCGACCGGTGTCAGGGACCGGGCGATGATCGAGACCTTCTACGGCACCGGCATCAGACGCGCTGAACTGGCCCGGTTGAACTGGCGCGACCTCGACATCGACCGCCGCACGTTGATGGTTCGCCAGGGCAAAGGGCGCAAGGACCGGATGGTCCCGATCGGACCCCGGGCGTTGGCCTGGATCGACCGGTATCTGGTGGAGGTCCGGCCGAGGTTCGCGGTCGAACCGGACGACGGCACGTTGTTCCTCACCGTCGACGGCACCGGGTTCAGCCTGGACCGGCTCACCCAACTCGTGAGGGACTACGTGAAGGCCAGCGGGGTCGACAAAGAAGGGGCTTGTCACCTGTTCCGGCACACCTTGGCGACCTTGATGTTGGAGGGCGGAGCCGATATCCGCTACATCCAGGCGATGCTCGGTCACGCCGAACTATCAACGACCCAGATCTACACCCAAGTGTCGATCAGAGCGTTGCAAGCGGTCCATGCTGCGACGTTCCCCGGAGCATCCAACACCCCGAAACGACGAGGCGGGGCGTCGTTGGTCCCGGTCGATTCGGAGCCGGTTCACAAGGTGTCGCCGCAACGATTGCTTGCTGCTATCGACTCTGAAATAGAAGAAGAGAACCGCGGCCACCCCGGATCGACGGGAGCCGTGTCATGACCCCGCAGGAGAGTGCCGGGACTGCGGCCGAGGCCATCCGCCAGTTGAACCACCAGACGCTGTCCGGCGAGGCCCTGGACGTCACCGACGTCTACGACATCCTCGCCGACCTCAGCCTGCTGGCCGGTCGGTTGCCCCAGCTGTTCCGGCAACTCGAGCAGCTCGTCGACGACCGGGTCGAGGCCGGCGAAGTCGTCATCGTGGACGGCCCGAACGCTGGCGACCCGGCCGCCGCGGGTGCGATCGCCGGGCACTGGCTGGTCGCCGCGAGCGGCGCGTCCGGAGAGCTCGCGCGTCGGGTCGACGCGGCCCAACAGGTCCTCACCTGGGCATCCCCCCTGCCTTCTTCCTAGCCGCTCCTCACAGCTCTTTGCCGCTCATCCTGGCCACCTCACCGTTCTCATCACGCCTCACTCCGCACCCGTCATCCGGCCTGTTCCCGACCAGGTTCCCCCACCTGCTTCTTGTCTTCACACGCTTTGCAGATCGAGGGACAGGTTTTCGTCGGGCACGAAAGAGGAACCCTGTCCGTCACCTTCCTGGACGTCGCCGTGAGGGCAGGGGGAACGCTGCCAGCCCGCTTCTTCCTAGCCGCTGGTTGAGGCACTGACACCGCCGTTCAGGAGCCCGTCGAGTGCTCGCGGCCGGTGGCTGCGTCACCGACGCAACGGTCAACGGTGAGTTGACTCGCGTCTGTTCGGCCGGGAATGCAAGAGGTGTGTGGGAGCTTCGAGGAGTCGGAACTCGGGGCAAAGCCAGGCCGGTCGTCGGTGACGCAATGTCGGTGGCCGAGTGCACCATGGGGCAGTACCAGTCGAACTCCTCGGGGAGACCAACCATGGACGTCATCCGGAGCCACGGATCGATCAGCACCTGCCAGCACTGCGGCGGCCCGATGCCCCCGGGCAAACCGACCGGCCGGACCCGGGTCTACTGCACCCCGGCGTGCCGCAAGGCCGCCTACGAACAACGCCGCGCACGGAAGCCCGACGCCACGATCGTGAAGGTCGTAGAGGTCACCGTCACCGAGCGCGAACGGCACGACATCGGTGAGTGCGTACAGGCCACCAAAGCGTCCCCGGCTGGCTGCCGCAACGTGCTGCTGCACCTGCTCGACCTACACAAGTCCGGCGAGCTCTACTCCGACCCGAAGTGGTCCAGGCTGATCGGCAACGCCTACTCACTCGGGGTCGCGATCGCGACCCACACCGAACAAGTCACCCGCGACCGCGGACAGACCCGCTGGGGTCGCTGATGAGGATCACCGACTCGCTCACCGAGTCGCTCACACACCCGCAAGCAAGTCACTGGAACACTCACCCCATGACCACCCGCACCCAGCAGACGACCTCACGTCGCTGGGTGATTGTTTTCCTAGCCGCCCTCGTCGCGGTCCTGGCCACGATCCTGAGCAGCGTTACCGCGTCGGCCGCCACGACTGTTGTCGCTGAAACTCGCGTCGGGGCTCACAACGTCGTCCTCGACGAGTTCGTCGGGCCACCGGAACACATTCGTGCAGGTCAGCGGCTAGGAAACGACGCCGCGGCGCCTGGAATCGTGGTGGCTACCGGTGTTGCCGCAAAGACAGCAGCCAAGGCCTGCTCCTTCGCTGGAGCCACGACCGTCCTGATGGCCGACGGGACCCGCAGGCCAATCGAGGACGTCAAGGTTGGCGATGAAGTCATCGCGACCGACCCAGAGACCGGCGAACAGGTCGCCAAGACCGTCGAGCACGTCTTCGTCCACGACGACATCGTCGTAGACCTGGTCGTCGACGGCGAGGTCATCACCACGACCGCGGACCACCCGTTCTGGTCGGTGACTGACCAGCGGTTCGAGAGGGCTGACGAGCTCAGCCGCGGCGAGAAGGTCCTCGGTGCTGACGGCACGGTGATCACCGTCTCCGGGCTCGAACTCGGGACCGCCCGAGAAGCGCTGGCCTACAACCTCAGCGTCAAGGGCATCCACACCTACCACGTCGGCACCGACGCCATCCTCGTCCACAACAGCTGCTTCACCTCACTCGATGCGCTCAACAACCCCAAGTCGCTTGAGGGTCTGACGCCGAGCCAAGTTGACGACCTCGCTCGTAACGCTGGCTTCGAAGTTCGAGCCGGCAGCGCTTCTGCCAAGAATCCCGCGACTCGCTACTATCTACCGGGCACAAACGGTTCTCAGGGGTTCAGGGTTCTTCCGCAGGGCGTTCCGGGCCAGCCGGGAGTGAAGAGTGGCACGTACCTCAAGTACTTCGGAGGCCCCCTCCACGGCACCCGCGTCCCACTGGGGATGCCGTGAACGCGCCAGCGACGCCTCTGGAGCAATGCATCCTCGACGAGGGCCTGGAGGACCTAATCCCACTGCCCGAGATCGTCCAGACGGTCGAGATGCGCGGGCTCTCGGAGTCGCCTTCGATCGTCAGTGAGGTGGCTGCCGTGATTGGAGCGCTCGTCCGCGATGGTCGGATTCAAATCTGGGCGGGGCCATGGCCAGCTGAGCCCGAATTCGTCGCGGGGCCCTTGGCTGAATCACTGGTCGAGGATCTCGGCCAATATCAGTTCAACAGCCCAAGTGACCTGCGGCGACGGGTCTACTACGTGAACGTTGACAATCTGCACGTCGACGAGCGCGCCTGATGAGCCGCGTCGTGGCTGTCTCCACTCGGGTGATCGCTGCCTTGCTGGCCGCAATCCTGTCGTGGCTTGGGCTCGGTTCCCAGGTAGAGGCCCAGGCCATGCCAGAGTCCACGGCTGGATGCGCAGCGTTCACCTACGACGGCAACACCCAGGCTGCCGCTACGCCTCGTGGCGCGACGGAACGCGGGCCGCCCGCCGCCTACGATTACATCTCTGTCAACAACCCGGTCGACCGTTGGTCTTGCGGCACTTCGTCGCGTCCGGACGCCATCGACCTACCTGCACGTACGACCCCCCACGACCTCACCTCGACGCTTGTGCAAGTTGCACGGGCTAGGACTACGACGGGTTCCCAAGTTGAGGATGTCGACGGGGATCTCTCGTCCGTTCACGGCCGGCGTGTTGCCGCAAACACGGGCCGAACAGCAGCCAGGACCTGCATGCGCTCCTTCGCCGGCACGCTGGTCCTCATGGCCGACGGGTCGAAGAAGCCGATCTCGGAGATTGAACTCGGCGATGAGGTCGTCGCGACCGACCTTGAGACGGGGGAACGCTTCACCCGACGAGTGACCCAACTGTGGGTCCATGACGACGAGCTCGCCGACCTCGTCCTGGTCGACGGCAGGATCCTGACCACGACCACCGATCACCTGTTCTGGTCCGTCACCGACCAGAAGTTCGAGCAGGCAGACAAGCTCGCTGCTGGCGAGGTCGTCCTCGGAGACGGCGGCCGCCAGTTCACCGTTACCGGGTTCCGGCACGGGACAGTGCGCAACGGGCTCGCCTACAACCTCGAAATCGAAGGCGTTCACACCTACCACGTCGGCCCCGACGCGATCCTCGTCCACAACGACTGCGATCCATTCGACACCGCCCGCGCGCTCCGGGGAGCCGACCCGGAGGACGTCCTCGACGCGATTCCAGACAACTGGATCGTGTCCAACCCCCCCAAGGCCATTGGCGGCGGCATGAAGTTCAGCAACCCAGCCAACAGGAGTCAGGTCATGATCTACGAGCGAGGAACAGGCCTTGCCTCCGACGGGGTTCACGGTGGCCCCTACCTGCGCCTGAGTTCAGGTAGGGGAGCAATCGAACGAATCCCGCTCATGGGCAACCCCATCTTGGCGGTGCCGTGATGGACAACACGACCAGGCTCCTGATCTTGGCGGCCGAGGACTACACCGGTCTTTGGGACGCGGCGTTTGAGATGGCTCACGAGCCGCTGGCTGAGGACGCTGCCCGAGATGCGCTGACGCAACTGTTCGAGGAAGGTCTTATCCGCTTCTACACCGGGATTGACCCTGCCATCGAGGCCCCGGTTGAACTTGAGCCGCGCCAGGCCCTCGCGGCACTCGCGCCCGGCCGGCACTGGGCGGTTCCCGTAGAGGGAACTCAGGGTGAGCTGATCTACTTCGCTGCGACCGACGACGGCGTGTCCCGCATCCGTGAGCTGCACTGGGGCGAGAGCACATGAAACGGCTACTCGGATTCACCTCAGTCTCATCGTTGCCCGCCGGCGATCGCCACGACTAAAGGCTCTCCCTCTGGCCGTCGATGCTGGGTCGTACATCGAGACGATTGGTCGCGACGACCTGTCGTTCAGCAACTCTTCTACGCTCGTGGTGGCGTCGTGTATCGATCTTCGCGGGAGCAAGTCGGGCGTTGATGCCTCCACTGTCAGATGTCCTGCTGATGACCTTGCCGACCTGAATGAACACTTCGACGGAGAGGTCGACGTTCTCGATGACTGAAGTGCGGGCCTGTCCGCGGACAACGTCTTCCGAGACCGACGGGTCCGGGCCCCAGGGAACGGCTGTACGCGGACAAACTCTCGCGTTCTTGAACGTGGATGTCACCCGAGCACTACGGGCGTACCCGCGACGCGGCGTGAGCTGGATCGAGACGAACACCGTCATCCCCCGGAGCACGCCTCTGGAACATGATGTCGTCGCGCAGCCCAGAGAGCGACTCGTGACCACATGCGTCCGGCTCAGCCATGATGGCCACCCCCAGCCGAACCCGGCGCGGTGGGGCCTTCGGTTCGCACCTCGACGCGTGTCGCGGCGGCACGGCACGAGATCGTGACCTCGACGATGGGGGTCGCCCCAGACCGCACGCTGAGCTCGACACGCCGAACCGCGGCCAGTGTGACCTCCACCGAGATCGCGTCGCCGAGGGTCTCGGCTGCGCAGCCGCCCGGCGGCCCGGTGGTTCGATCGACACACGCTCCGGCCGATCGAGCAGCGGCGCAAGCAGCACGGCCCTCCGGCACCGGCGAGGGTGTCGAAGGGCCGTACTCTGGCACGATCCGATGGGCGAACCGCCCAGGATCAGGGGCAGATGCCCCAAAAAGTGTGTCCGAGGGGGGACTTGAACCCCCATGCCCTAATACGGGCACTAGCACCTCAAGCTAGCGCGTCTACCTATTCCGCCACCCGGACAGGGTTGGTGACCGGCGTCTTGCGTCGTTCACCGTGCGTCAGAACTCTAGCAAACCCCGTACGTGGACCCCCAAACCGGGGTCCTCCCGTTCACCGACCCGTGGCCTGGCCAGGCAGGATGGGGGAATGACCGCCGACGCGCCCGCCCCGACCGTCCCTGTCGACCCCGCTGCGGAGGTCGTCGAGATCTGCCGCAACCTCATCCGGATCGACACGACCAACACGGGTGACGACACCGGACCGGGGGAGCGCAAGGCCGCTGAGTACGTCGCGGAGCTCCTTGCCGAGGTCGGGATCGAGTCGACCGTCGTTGAAGTCACCCCCGGGCGTACGAACGTGATCGCACGCTGGGAGGGGACCGACCCGTCGCTCCCGCCGCTGCTCGTCCACGGTCACCTCGACGTGGTGCCGGCACAGGCGGGTGACTGGTCGTACGCCCCGTTCGCCGGCGAGATCGTCGACGGCTACCTGTACGGGCGCGGCGCGGTCGACATGAAGGACTTCGACGCGATGGTGCTGTCGGTGGTCCGGGCCCGTCAGCGGGCAGGACTGCCACCGCGGCGGACGATCGTGCTGGCGTTCACCGCCGACGAGGAGGCCGGCTCGATCCACGGCGCCCACAAGATCGTGGACCACTACCGGGACCTGGTCGCCGACTGCACCGAGGCGATCGGGGAGGTCGGCGGCTTCTCCACCGACATCGGAGGCAAGCGTCTCTACCTCCTCGAGTCGGGGGAGAAGGGCCTGGCCTGGATGCGTCTGTCGGCCCAGGGGACCGCCGGGCACGGCTCGATGGTGCGCGACAACAACGCGGTCACGGCGATCGCCCGCGCCATCACCGCGATCGGCGAGCACGACTGGCCGTACGAGCCCGGCGCCTCGATGCAGATCCTTCTCGAGAAGGTGAAGGAGCTGACCGGCGCCACGGAGGCCTCGACCGAGGAGCTCCTCGCCGAGTTCGGCCCCGCCGCACGGATGATCCGGGCCGGGATGCGCAACATCAGCAACCCGACCATGCTCGACGCCGGCTACAAGGTGAACGTCATCCCGGGGGAGGCGCACGCGCACGTGGACGGGCGGTTCCTCCCGGGGCAGCAGGACGCGTTCCTCGCGCAGGTGAGGGCGCTCGCTGGTGACGCCGTGAGCGTCGATCCGCTGACTCTGCAGCCCGCCCTGGAGTACCCGTTCGCCGGAGACCTCGTCGATGCGATGACGGTGGCCCTGCACGCGGAGGACCCCGAGGCGCACGTTGCCCCGTACCTGATGTCCGGTGGGACCGACGCCAAGGCGTGGGACCGCCTCGGCATCCGCTCGTACGGGTTCACGCCCCTGCGGCTGCCTGCCGACCTCGACTTCACGGCGTTGTTCCACGGCGTCGACGAGCGGGTGCCGACCGACGCGCTCGAGTTCGGCGCGCGGGTCTTTCACCGCCTGCTGGACCTGGCGTAGGGATCTCGATACGCCCTCGCCTAGCGGCTCGGGCTACTCGATCAGCGGAGGGTGGCTACTCGATCAGCGGCTCGGGTGGCTATTTGGTCAGCGGAGCTGGGGGAGCGTCACAGGGTGCTGCGGACGCGGATGATCCGGCGTCGCAGTGTCACGCGACGGCGCCCGTCAGGGAACAGCCGCAGCCGGGCGAGCTCCCAGCCGTGGTGCTCGGCCGCGTCCGTGAGCAGCCGTCGCACGGACTGGCGGGACTCCGTGCGTGGCAGCCAGAACCGCTGGAACTCGTACTCCGTCAACACCGCCTCCGTTACATGGCCTCTGCGGACACGTCGTCGAGCGCTTCGGCGATCTCAGCGGGGAGCGTGACCTCCTCGACAGAGAGCGCTGCCTTCAATTGTGCCGCTGTCCGGGGGCCGATGAGGGCGCTCGCCACACCTGGCCGGTCCCGGGCCCAGGCCAGGGCGACCTCGACCGGGCTGAGCTGGAGTCCTTCGGCGGCCCTGCAGACCGCCTCCACGACCAGCCTGGCGTCGGGGTCGAGGTACGGGTCGACGAAGCCGGAGAGGTGGTCGGAGGCGGCGCGCGAGTCAGAGGGGATGCCGTAGCGGTACTTGCCGGTCAGCACGCCGCGCCCCAGGGCCGACCAGGCCAGCACCCCGAAGCCGAGGGCCTCGGCCGCCGGCATGACCTCCCGCTCGGGCTGGCGCGCGAGCAGCGAGTACTCCACCTCCGTCGCCACGATCGGCGCGCCGCTGTCGCGCAGCGCCTGGCGGGTGTGCGCGTACGCCGTCTGCCAGCCGGTGTAGTTGGAGACCCCGACGTAACGGGTCCGGCCGGTGGAGACGGCGTACTCGAGGGCACCGAGGGACTCGTCGACGGGCACACGGGGATCCCAACCCTGCACCAGCCAGAGGTCCAGGTGGTCGGTGCCGAGGCGCGCGAGCGACTGGTCCAGCGAGGCGAGCATGGCACCGCGTGACGTGCCCGGTCGTCCGTGCGGGACTCCCGAGCCGGCCTTGGACACCACGACCACGTCGTCGCGCCTGTGCTCGGCGAGCAGCTGGCCGACGACGGCCTCGCTCGCACCGGCCCCGTACGAGGCGGCCGTGTCGATCAGCGTGCCGCCGGCGTCGAGGTACGTCCGGAGGATGTCGGCGGCCTCGTGCTCGTCGGTGTCGCGTCCCCAGGACGCCGTGCCGAGACCGACACGGGAGACGGACAGGCCGCTGCGTCCGACGAACCGTTCCTGCATGTCACTCCTCGGGTGAGGCCCCACTCCGGCCTTGTCGGAAGGCTAGTCGAGGCGGCCCCTGCGCCCACGCTAGGCTCGCCCTGCGCATCGCGAACCCCCTGGATCAGGAGCACGTCATGAAGCTCGGAGTCAACGTCGGTTACGTCGCCGGCCCGGACGTCGCCGAACGCGTCGAGACGGCCGTCTACGCCGAGTCGCTCGGCTACACGTCCGCGTGGGCGGCGGAGGCCTACGGCTCCGACGTGCCCACCCTTCTGTCCTGGATCGGGGCGCGGACGACGACCCTCGAGCTCGGCACGGCGATCCTCCAGATCCCCGGGCGTACGCCCGCGATGACCGCGATGACCGCCGCCACGCTCGACCGGCTCTCCGAGGGCCGCGTGCGGCTGGGACTCGGTGTCTCGGGCCCGCAGGTGTCCGAGGGCTGGCACGGCGTGAAGTTCGACAAGCCGCTGGCGCGCACCCGCGAGTACGTCGAGATCGTCAGGACGATCCTGGCCCGCGAGGAGCCGCTCAACTACGCGGGGGAGCACTTCACGCTTCCGCTTCCCGACGGGCCGGGCAAGCCGCTGAAGATCATGCTGCATCCCTACCGCACCGACATCCCGATCTACCTGGCCGCGGTCGGGCCGAAGAACCTCGAGCTGGCGGGCGAGATCGCTGACGGCTGGCTGGCCATCTTCTTCAACCCCGAGCAGGCAGCCGTGTCGACGGACCACCTCCGCGCGGGCAGGGAGAAGGCCGGCAAGACGATGGAGGGCTTCGACATCGTCCCGACCGTCCCCGTCGTGATCGGCGACGACCTGGAGGAGTGCGCCCAGATGGTGCGCGCCTACACCGCCCTGTACGTCGGCGGCATGGGCAGCCGCAAGCAGAACTTCTACAACGCGCTCGCCCGCAGGATGGGGTTCGAGGACGCCGCTCAGAAGATCCAGGACCTCTTCCTCGACAAGAAGCAGGGCGAGGCCGCCGCGGCGGTCCCGTTCGAGCTCGTCGACCAGACGGCGCTCATCGGCCCGAAGGAGCGCATCGCCGAGCGCCTCCACGCGTACGCCGAGGCTGGTGTCACGACGTTGGCGGTGTCCACGTTCGGGTCGACCCACGACGAGCGCGCCCACGTGCTCCGTACGGTCGCCGACGCCTTCGAGACCACGGGTCTGGGCGAGTGACCGACCTGCTCCAGGCGCTCGTCCTCGGCCTCATCCAGGGCCTCACCGAGTTCCTCCCCATCTCGTCGTCCGGCCACCTTGCGATCTACCCGAAGTTCTTCGGATGGGAGGACCCGGGCGCTGCGTTCACCGCGGTCGTCCAGATCGGCACCGAGCTCGCGGTCGTCCTCTACTTCTGGCGCGACATCACGAACATCGCAGGAGGCTGGCTGCGCGGACTCGTCAATCGCGACGCCCGCGACACCCTCGAGTGGCGGATGGGCTGGTTCGTGATCGTCGGCTCGCTGCCGATCGTCATCCTCGGCATCGCCCTGAAGGACGTCATCGAGAACGAGTTCCGCAACCTGTGGGTCATCGCGACGATGCTCGTCGTGATGGGCGTCGTCCTGGGTGTCTGCGACAGGCTCGGGCGTCAGGACCGCACGATCGAGAACCTCAACGGCAAGCACGCCGTGCTCTTCGGTCTCGCGCAGGCCATGGCTCTCATCCCCGGTGTCTCCCGGTCCGGTGCCACGATCAGCATGGGACGCGCCCTCGGGTACGACCGCGCTGCCGCGACCCGCTACGCCTTCCTGCTGGCGATCCCGGCGGTCGTCGGTGCCGGCCTGTTCCAGCTGCCGGAGATCCCCGGCGGCGACAACGCGTACGGCGTCGGCCCGACGATCCTCGCGACGGTCGTCTCCTTCGTCGTCGGCATCTC
>Ga0233363_1000430_pt1 | contig 19083 bp, 18 predicted proteins | sample ElkDunMinimDraft_18_FD_191534 | JGI IMG/M metagenome (GOLD analysis project Ga0233363, IMG submission 191534) | Fecal eukaryotic communites from dung pellets of Tule Elk in California, USA - Elk Dung C16 | ecosystem: Host-associated > Mammals > Digestive system > Large intestine > Fecal | place... | reverse complement strand
TGCTCGGCGGGCTCTTCGGAGCGGTCGGTGCGCTGCGGCGCGTGCTGGGCCGGTACCGCCCCGTCGGCGATCCGGCGCTGCGTCGCGGCGTCGCCGCGGCGGTGCTGACGGTGCTGGCCCTGTCCGCGTCCACCGTCCTGGCGGCGGCGGCCGGCACACTGATCGCCGCCACCGCCACCACCACGGTGGCGCCTTCCCCGGGCTTCGACTGGACGATCCTCGGCTTCGGTGTGGCGATGCTCGGCGGCGCCAGCGCCTTCGGCCGCCGCGGTGGCATCGCCGGCACCTTTCTGGCCGCCGTGCTGGTGACGCTCGTCCTCGGCCTCGCGCTGCTGCCGGATGCCTCCGCCGGCCGGTACGCCGTCGGCGCGGCCGCGCTCGGCCTCGGCCTGATCGTCACCCGTCTGGTGGAATGGCGGGGCCGGCCGCGCTCGGCGGTCGCCGCTGTCCGGCCCACGACCGTCGACGAGACCGACTGGGGTTCGCTCCGGGGGACCACAAACCCGTCCTGGCATCCGCTGTTGCCGGAGCGGGCCGTGGAGTCGGAGCCGGCGCCCCGGGAGGCGACCCGCTGGGAGCAGGAACAGAACTGGTGGGAGCAGGCCCCGCGCTGGGGTGGTCCCAGCCGCTGAGCGCCCTGCCGGGCGGCGCCACCGGAGTCGGCCGTGGTGTACCCGCGCGCCCCGGCGTCCGCCGCGGGCGCGGGGCGGTTCGCGGCGCTAGGCTCGGACCATGACCGAATCACCGTCTTCGCGTGTCGGCCCCCAGTCCTTCGCCGAACTGGACGCCCTCTCCACGGAGGAACTGCGGGAACGGGCCTTCGAGCTGGCCCGGGACCGGCGCGACGCCGGCTTCTTCTGGGACGTCATCCAGCATCTGCCGAACGCGGACGAGGCCGCTTCCCTGGACGGCGCCCCGAACGCCATCGGCAACGAGGTCGACGAGGCGGTGGCGCTCTGGCGCCAGTTCACCGGCCACGGGTACGAGGAATCGGAGCCGCTGCTGCGGGCCGCCTTCATCGACTATCTGATGCGGCACTCCGGGCGCTGACCGGTCGGCCACCGAGGCCGTGACGGCCGGAGGTTTGCCGCCATGTTTGCATTGGGAAATTCGCATTCATGGCTCTCACCAACCGTTACAAGAGTGCACCGGGCGCGGGGACCCTCGCGGCCCTCGTGCTCGTCCTGGTCTTCGGCAGCCCCTGGTATGTCGACTGGGCCCAGGAGAACACCGACAGCGACACGGCGGGCGGCTGGTTCCTGCGGCTCCTCGCCTGGCCCGCGTGGCGGTTCGATTCGAACGACTCCATTCAGGACGTCTTCGCCACGGACCTGCGGGCCATTCTGGTGGTCGCGCTGACCGCCCTCTTCCTCTTCCTGCTCCCCGGTTCACAGCTCGCGCGTGCCCGGGGCACCCTCAGTCAGTTCTTCGCCGGCTGGGCGTCGTACGTCTTCGCCGGTGCCTTCGCCGCGCTGCTCACCGCGTTGATCCACTCCAACCCGTCGCTGCTGGGCGCTTTCCAGGCGGCCGGCTCCGGCGCGACGTACGGCTTCTTCGTGGGCTGGATCATCGGCATCGCCACCCTCGGCGGCTGGCGCGGCCGGCGCTGACGCCAACGCTCCCGCGGCGACGGCGACGGCAACAACCCGATCCGACGACGCCGAGGGCCGGCGGCACTGCGTGCGCACGGGGGCCGGCCGGGCCCTCCCCGACGGGAGGGCCCGGCCGGCCGCGTGGCGCTACTTGTCGATGTCGCCGACGACGAAGAACATCGAGCCGAGAATCGAGATCAGGTCCGGGACCAGCGTTCCCGGCAGCAGGCCGGCCAGCGCCTGGACATTGGCGTACGAGGCGGTGCGCAGCTTCAGCCGCCAGGGGGTCTTCTCGCCCCGGGAGACCAGGTAGTAGCCGTTGATCCCGAGTGGATTCTCGGTCCAGGCGTAGGTGTGCCCCTCGGGCGCCTTGACCACCTTCGGCAGCCGGGTGTTGACCGGTCCGGTGAGGCGGTCGACCCGGTCCAGGCACTGCTCGGCGAGGTCGAGGGAGACGTACACCTGGTCCAGCAGCACCTCGAAGCGGGCGTGGCAGTCCCCGGTGGTGCGGGTGACCACCGGCACGTCGAGCTGGTCGTAGGCGAGGTACGGGTCATCGCGGCGCAGGTCGAAGTCGAGGCCGCTGGCGCGGGCGACCGGCCCGGAGGCGCCGAAGGCCGCCGCGTCGGCGGCGGAGAGCACCCCGACGCCGACGGTGCGGGCCAGGAAGATGTCGTTGCGCCGGATCAGGTTGTCGAGGTCCGGCAGCCGGCGGCGGACCTCGCCGATGGCCGCCCGGGCCCGGCTGGTCCAGCCCGACGGCACCTCCTCCTTGAGGCCGCCGACCCGGTTGTACATGTAGTGGATCCGCCCGCCGCTGGCCTCCTCCATCACCGCCTGCAGCGTCTCGCGCTCACGGAAGGCGTAGAACATCGGCGTGATCGCGCCGATCTCCATCGGATACGAGCCGAGGAACATCAGGTGGTTGAGGACCCGGTTCAGCTCGGCCAGCGCCATCCGCAGCCAGACCGCGCGTTCGGGGACCTCCATGCCCATCAGCCGCTCGACGGCCAGCACCACGCCGAGTTCGTTGGCGAAGGCCGAGAGCCAGTCGTGCCGGTTGGCGAGCACGATCACCTGGCGGTAGTCGCGGACCTCGAAGAGCTTCTCGGCCCCGCGGTGCATGTAGCCGACGACCGGCTCGCAGGAGATCACCCGCTCGCCGTCGAGGACCAGCTTCAGCCGGAGCACGCCGTGGGTGGAGGGGTGCTGCGGTCCGATGTTCAGGACCATGTCGGCGCCGAGTTGCGGGTCGTCGCCGCGGTCGGGGACCAGGCCGGCTCCGGTGCCGACGGTCAGCTCACGCAGGTCACCGGTTCCAGTGCTCATGCCCGTCATCGTGCCACGAGCGGCGGCAGGTCGACGCCGACCGGTTGCAGCAGCCACCAGTGGCCGCCGAGTCCGGCCGGGTCGGTGAGCTCGGCGGCGGCCGAGGCGGCGGCGAGTGCCCGCACGTAGCCGGCCGGGTCGGCCGAGGCCAGCGCCAGGGGCGGCCGGGTCCCGCGGACGCCGAGTGCCCGCAGCGCTTCGGCCTGGGTGAGCAGCGTCGGCGGCCGGTCCGCGACGGCCGCCCCGGCCTCGGCGACGGCGTCGACGGCGACGTGCGCGGTCACGTCGCAGGAGCCGTCCGGCACCGGCGGCACCTGCCGGCCGTGGCGGTAGCCGGTCAGCGTGCCGCCGGCCGGGCGTTCCCCGCGCAGGTGCCCGTAGTCGACGCTGACGGCGAGCCCGCGGCGCACGGTCGCCACCGCCTCGGCCCAGGCGACATCCCGGGTACGCCCGATCTCGGCGCGTCCCGCGCCGGGCCACCAGCGTGCCAGCCATGCCGCGTCGGCCCCGGTGACCGGCGGCCCCGCCGTCTCCTGCCCGGTCGCCGGGTCGACGAGCACCTGGTGCGGGCCGGCGGGGCCGTGATCGGCGATGTCCAGCGGCACGTTGTCCAGCCATTCGGTGGCGAGCAGCAGTCCGGTGATGCCGGCGGGCGGTTGGTCCTGCCAGCGCACCGCCGCGGGTAGCCCCGGCGGGCGGGGGGCGAGTTCGACGGCGGTCGGGCGCAGCCGGGCGGCGAGCGCCGGCCCGGCGGCGGTCAGCATCGCGGTGAGCAGCTCGCCGCGGCCCGCGCCGACGTCGACCAGGTCGAGGTGGTCCGGCCGCCCGAGTGCGGTGTCGACCCGGTCGAGCAGCTCCAGCAGGGCGCCGGCGAGGGCGGTGGAGGCGTGCACACTGGTCCGGAAATGGGCGGCCGGGCCGGCGCCGGAGGTGAAGAACCCGGCCGGGCCGTAGAGCGCCCCGGTCATCGCGGTGCCCCAGGTCACCGGCATCGCCCTGCCCCTTTCGCCGTCGGCGCCCATCGCCTCGCGGCGGGCGGCGTCACATCGTCGGAGCGCGATGGCGTCAGTGAAGGTTTTCACACACGCTTGTCGCACCGCTGTAACACCGGCGCATACTACGACCGACCGGTACCCCAATTATCGAGGACTGGATCGCCTGCCATGAGCGCTCTGCCGCGCCCGGCCGTCCCCGGCGGAGCAGCCGTGGCCCCGGGCACCCCCACTTCGGCCGTACCCCTGGTCTTTCCGCGTGCCCTGACCATCGGCGTGATCGGCTCCGGCCGGGTCGGCGCCGTGCTGGCCGCCGCGTTCACCGCCGCCGGACACCGGGTCGTCGCCGCCTCCGGCCGCTCGCAGGTCTCCCGGGACCGGATCGCCCTGCTGCTGCCCGGCGCCGCCCTGCTGACCCCCGACGAGGTGGCCACCGCCGCGACCGACCTGCTGCTGATCGCCGTACCGGACGACGCGATCGCGGGGGTCGTCACCGGCCTGGCCGAGCGGGGCCGGCTGCACCCGGGCCAGGTGGTGGCGCACACCTCCGGCGCACACGGGCTCGCGCCGCTGGCCGTGGCGGGCGCCGCCGGCGCCCACCCGCTGGCCCTGCACCCGGCGATGACCTTCACCGGCACCCCCGAGGACCTGGGCCGGCTGCCCGCGATCTCGTACGGCGTGACCGCGCCGCCGCAGCTGCGCACCCTCGCCACCCGGCTCGTCGCCGACCTCGGCGGCGTACCGGAATGGATCGATGAGTCTGCGCGTTGCCTCTACCATGCGGCACTGGCACACGGCGCGAACCACCTGGTGACGCTCGTGAACGAGGCGGTGGACCGGCTGCGCGACGCCGGGGTGACCCGGCCGGAGAAGGTGCTGGCGCCGCTGCTGCGGGCCGCCCTGGACAATGCCCTGCGGCTCGGTGACACCGCGCTGACCGGTCCGGTCTCCCGCGGGGACGCCGCGACGGTCGCCGGGCACCTGGACGAGCTGGACCGGGTGGCGCCGGAGTCGGTGCCGGCCTATCTGGCGCTCGCCCGCCGCACCGCCGACCGGGCGATCGCCGACGGCCGGCTGCGGCCGACAGATGCGGAACTGCTGCTCGGCGTCCTGGCCGACCGGCGCAAGGAGGAGGTCGGATGACCGAGCTGGTGCAGACCCGCGGCGCGCTGGCGGCGGCACGGGCCGCCCGCGAAGGCAGCGTCGGCGTCGTGATGACGATGGGCGCGCTGCACGCCGGGCACGCCGAGCTGATCAGGACGGCCCGCGAGCAGGCCGACCACGTGCTGGTCACCATCTTCGTCAACCCGCTGCAGTTCGGGCCCAGCGAGGACTTCGACCAGTACCCGCGCACCCTCGAGGGCGACCTGGAGATCTGCCGTGGCGCCGGTGTGGACATCGTCTTCGCCCCCTCGGCGGCCGAGGTCTACCCCGGCGGGGAGCCGGCCGTACGCGTCAATCCCGGCCCGCTCGGCGAGGAGCTGGAGGGCGCCAGCCGCCCCGGCTTCTTCCACGGCGTGCTGACCGTGGTGCTGAAGCTGATCAACCTGACCCGGCCGGACCTGGTCTTCTTCGGCGAGAAGGACTACCAGCAGCTCACCCTGGTCCGCCGGATGGTGGCGGACTTCAACCTGCCGGTACGCGTGGTCGGCGTGCCGACCGTGCGCGAGGCCGACGGGCTGGCCCTCTCCAGCCGCAACCGCTACCTCTCCGCCGCCGAGCGCGCGACCGCCCTGGGGCTGTCGGCGGCGTTGCAGGCCGGTGCGACGGCGGCGAAGGACGGCGCGGACGCCGAAGCCGTACTGGTCGCCGCGCGGTCGGTCCTCGCCGCTGCCGCGCCCGACGCGGAACTCGACTACCTCGTACTTACCGACCCGGACCTGCAACCGCGGCCGGTGTCGGGTCCGGCCCGGATGCTCGTGGCAGCCCGGGTCGGCCGGACACGCCTGATCGACAACATGCCCCTCCACCTCGCGGTGGCGGGCTGAGGACCGGGAGAGAACCTGATGTTCCGCACGATGATGAAGTCGAAGATCCACCGGGCCACGGTGACGCAGGCCGACCTGCACTACGTCGGTTCGGTCACGGTGGACCAGGACCTGCTCGACGCCGCGGACCTGCTCCCCGGTGAGCAGGTGGCGATCGTGGACATCACCAACGGCGCCCGGCTGGAGACGTACGTGATCCCCGGTGAGCGGGGCAGCGGCGTGATCGGCATCAACGGCGCGGCGGCGCATCTTGTGCACCCGGGCGACCTGGTCATCCTGATCTCGTACGGGCAGATGGACGACGCGACGGCGCGGGTGTTCCAGCCCCGGGTGGTGCACGTCGACGCCGACAACAGGATCATCCAGCTCGACAGCGACGCCGCGGGCGTGGCACCGGGCATGGTGGGCGACCCGGTACGCGGCGACCGCGTCGTCGTCTGAGCCTGCGCCCCGACGTTCCGCTGCGGCCTGTTTCCGACGTTCTCTTCCGGACTGTCACCGATGGTCCCGATCCGGTTACCCTGTGGGCCAGTTCTGCCCGGAGGACGCCGGAGGAGGAGCGCCATGCGCCGAGCGACCGCATCCGCCGTGGCGCTGGCGGTGCTGCTGGCGCTCGCCGGCTGCGCCGAGGCGGGCGTTGACGGCGACCTGACCGACGACTGGCCGGCGCTCGGCGAGCCCCGGCCGTTCCTGCCGGTCGCCGGAGTCTGCCACCCGGCCGAGAGCCCCCGGGAGGTGTCGGCGGCGCAGACCAGCGTCGACTGTGCGGTGCCGCACCTGGGTGAGACCGTCCATGTCGGAGCCTTCCCGGCCGGCGTGGCGAAGCTCCCGCCGGAGCAGGCCGCCGAGTCCCGGGCCGCCTTCGCCGAGTGCGACCGCCGGGCCGCCGGGTACGTCGGCGCGCAGTGGCGCAGCGCGCGCCTGCGCCTCGACGTCGCCGTCCCCACCGGGACGGCCTGGGCACGGGGGGCCCGCTGGTTCCGCTGCGACCTGACCGAGGTCACCGGAGTCGAGCAGGAGTCACCGGCGCCGGTGCTGCGGACCGGCAGCCTGCGTAACGCGCTCACCACTGGCGGGCCGCTGCTGCTCGGCTGCTACACGGCGGCGCTGAGCCGCGTCGGGCTGGTGGAGAAGCTGACCCCGGTCGACTGCGCCCGGGGTCACAATGCCGAGTTCGCCGGGGTCTGGCCGGTGCCCGAGCGCCTCGACCGGCCACGCCGGGACCGCGACTGGCTGCCCTTCTACGAGGCATGTTCGCGCATCATCGCCGCCTACGTCGGCGTTCCGGACGACGGGTTGCTGCCGGCGCGGGCCGGGATCAAGCCGGTGCCCACGTCGGCGGCGCGCTGGCGGGCCGGGGACCGGGCCGCCCGCTGCTATTTCTGGCTGCCTCAGCGGCAGGTGCAGAGTTCGCTGCGGGGTGGCGGCCCGGACGCGCTGCCGGTGCCCGGCCGCTGACGGCGTCCAGGGCGTCCGCGGGCCGGCGGACCCGGGGCTGTCGGCGATCTCACGGCCCGCCCCCCGACGCCGGGGTGCCGCGGCAGGCGCGGTTGACTGTGCACATGCGTCTGCCGACCGTTGAGCTGCCGTCGTTGCCCGGCCTGCTGGCCGCGCCCGCGCCCGGCTGGGTGGAGAACACCGACGTGATCGTGGTCGGTTCCGGCGTCGCGGGCCTGACCGCCGCGCTGCAGCTGCGCGAGGCGGGGCTGCACGTCACGGTGGTGACCAAGGTCAATATCGACGACGGCTCGACGCGCTGGGCGCAGGGCGGGATCGCCGCGGTGCTGGACCCGCTCGACACCCCACAGGCGCACGCCCGCGACACCGAGATCGCCGGCGTCGGCCTCTGCGACCCGCAGGCGGTACGGGTGCTGGTGGAGGAGGGGCCGGCCCGGGTGCGGGAGCTGACCCGCCTCGGGGCGGAGTTCGACCGCCACCCCGACGGCTCCTGGATGCTGACCCGGGAGGGTGGCCACCGCGCCGACCGGATCGTGCACGCCGGCGGGGACGCCACCGGCGCGGAGGTGCAGCGCGCACTGCACGCCGCCGTACGGCGGGACCCGTGGATCCGGCTCGTGGAGCACGCGCTGGTGCTGGACCTGCTGCGGGCCCCCGGTGACGGCCCCGGCGGCCTCGGGCCGGCCTGCGGCATCACCCTGCACGTGCTCGGTGAGGGCAGCGAGGACGGTGTCGGGGCGATTCTGGCGCGGGCGGTGGTGCTGGCCACCGGCGGCATGGGCCAGGTCTTCGCGGCCACCACCAACCCCGCCGTCTCCACCGGCGACGGCATCGCGCTGGCGATGCGGGCCGGCGCGGCCGTCACCGACCTGGAATTCGTGCAGTTCCACCCGACCGCGCTGATCGCCCCGCCCGACCCGGCCGCCGGTGGGGTGCGTCGCGCGCAGCAGCCACTGGTCTCCGAGGCGCTGCGCGGCGAAGGGGCGCACCTGGTCGACGCGGACGGCAAGCGCTTCATGCTCGGCCGGCACGAGCTGGCCGAGCTGGCCCCCCGGGATGTGGTCGCCAAGGGCATCCACCGGGTGCTGCTGGAGTCCGGCTCCGATCACGTGCACCTGGACGCCCGGCACCTCGGTGGAGAGTTTCTGGCGCGCCGGTTCCCGACCATCGTCGCCTCCTGCCGGGCGATCGGCGTCGACCCGGCCGTCGACCTGATTCCGGTCGCCCCGGCCGCGCACTACGCCTCCGGCGGGGTCCGTACGGATCTGCTGGGCCGTACCTCCATCCCCGGTTTGTACGCCTGCGGTGAGGTCGCCTGCACCGGGGTGCACGGCGCGAACCGGCTGGCGAGCAACTCGCTGCTGGAGGGGCTGGTCTTCGCCCGGCGCATCGCCGACGAGGTCGCCCGGGGCCTGCCCGAGCAGGCGCAGCCGGCGGCGACGGGTGCCTGGGCCGGTGGTGCCGGGCGGGTGGTGTCGCCGGAGATCCGGGAGCCGTTGCAGCGGGCGATGACCCGCGGCGCCGGGGTGCTGCGTTCGGCCGGATCGCTGGCGGGGACCGCCGGGGCGCTGATGGAGCTGGGCCGGCGACCGGGCAGTGCGGCCACGGCCTCCTGGGAGGCGACGAACCTGCTCACCGTCGCGTCGGCCCTGGTCGCCGCCGCGTACGCCCGGCAGGAGACCCGGGGGTGTCACTGGCGGGAGGACTTCCCGGCGGCCGAGGACCGGTGGCGGGGGCATCTCGTCACGTCGATCGCGCCGGGGGACCGGCTCTGCCAGGGTTGGGAGGAGCCGGGGGACCGGCTCGGCCAGGGGCGGGAGGAGCCGGGGGACCGGCTCGGCCAGGGGCGGGAGGAGCCGGGGGACCGGCTCTGCCAGAGGTGGGAGGAGTTGCGGTGACACCGACGACCGAGCAGGGGCTGCGCGCCGCCGGGCTGGACCCGGAGCAGGTACGGCGTGTCGTCGGCACGGCGCTCGCGGAGGATCTCGGGCCGCTGGGGCAGGACGTCACCAGTGCGGCGACGATCCCGGCCGACCAGGTAGACACCGTCGACGTGGTAGCCCGCGCCGACGGGGTCGTCGCCGGGCTGCACGTCGCGGCGGCCGTCTTCGAGCAGGCCGCGGCCGACGCCGGCCGTACGGTCGAGGTGCGGCTGGTGGCCACCGACGGCGACCGGGTGGCGCGCGGTGACGTGCTGGCGACGGTGACCGGCCCGACCCGCTGCCTGCTGACCGCCGAGCGGACGGCGCTGAACCTGATCAGCCGGATGTCCGGGGTGGCGACCCACACGCGGGCCTGGGCCGACGCGCTGGGCGGCACCAAGGCGATGGTGCTGGACACCCGCAAGACCACGCCGGGGCTGCGGCTGCTGGAGAAGTACGCGGTCCGCGCCGGCGGCGGCACCAACAAGCGGCTGGGCCTCTACGACGTCGCGATGATCAAGGACAACCACAAGCTGGCGGCCGGCGGCATCACCGCCGCCTACCGGCGGGTGCGGGAGCTCTTCCCGCATGTCCCGGTCCAGGTGGAGGTGACCACGGTCGACGAGGCGGTGGAGGCCGTCGAGGCGGGCGCGGACTTCCTGCTCTGCGACAACATGACACCGGCGACGCTGCGCGAGGTGGTCGAGGTCGTCGGCGACCGCGCGGAGCTGGAGGCGACCGGCGGGCTGACGCTTGCGCGGGCCGCCGAGTACGCCGGGACCGGTGTGGACTACCTCTCGGTGGGGGCGCTCACGCACTCCTCGCCTATCTTGGACATCGCACTTGACTTGAGGCATCGGGGCTGACGCATGCTGCTCTGCATCGACATCGGTAACACCAACACCGTGCTCGCCACCTTCGAAGGTGACAAGCTGGTGCATTCCTGGCGGATTAAGACCGATGCCCGCTCCACCGCCGACGAACTCGGCCTGATGTTCCGCGGGCTGCTCGCCGGGGACAACGTCGAGATCACCGGCATCGCCGCCTGCTCGACCGTGCCGGCCGCGCTGCGCTCCCTGCGGTCGATGCTGTCCCGCTACTACCCCGACATGCCGAGCGTGATCGTCGAACCGGGGGTCCGCACCGGCGTGCAGCTGGCGATCGACAACCCCAAGGAGGTCGGCTCCGACCGGGTGGTGAACACCCTGGCGGCGTACACCCTCTACGGCGGGCCGTCGATCGTGGTGGACTTCGGCACCACCACCAACTTCGACGTGATCAGCGACCGGGGCGAGTTCCTCGGCGGCGCGTTCGCCCCCGGCATCGAGATCTCCTTCGACGCGCTCGCCGCCCGGGCGGCCCAGCTGCGCAAGGTCGAGGCGACCCGGCCGCGTTCGGTGATCGGCAAGAACACCGTCGAGTGCCTGCAGTCGGGTCTCTACTTCGGCTTCGCCGGACAGGTGGACCGGATCGTGGAGCGGATGGTGGAGGAGATCGGCGAGGTGCGGGCCGTGATCGCCACCGGCGGCCTGTCGGGTCTGGTGGTGCGCGAGTGCCGCACGGTCACCCACCACGAGCCGATGATCACGCTGATCGGTCTGCGGATGGTCTACGAACGCAACCGCTGATCCCGGGCGGTCACGCCGGCGCCGGCGGCAGGTGCCGGCTCCCGGGCCCGCCGGTCACCGCCGGCGGGCGCGGTGCACGACCGTCCGGTACGGCAGCTCGAAGCTCTCCCGGCCGGCCAGGTCGGGGTGCTCCTCGGTCAGGGCACGGACCTGCTGCTCCAGCCGGCGCTGCTCCCGTACGTCGGCGGTGAGGTAGTAGGAGCGGGTACGCAGCAGCCCGATCAGGCTCGGCGCGTCGTGGGTGACCCGGTGGGCGAACTCGGCGCGTTGCGCCGGGCCGAAGAGCTCGCCGAAGTCCGGCTCCGGCTCCGGCCGGCCCGCCCGGTCCCCGCGGGAGCCGGCGATGCCCTCGATGATCTGCGAGAGCGCGTCGACCCAGGGCGCCGACTCGTCACGCAGGTTCCAGATCGGGGCGAAGCTGCCACCGGGGCGCAGCAACCGGGCGATCTCCGGGTGGGCCCGGTCCGGATCGAACCAGTGGTACGCCTGGCCGGCGACCACGGCGTCGGCCGCCCCGTCCGGTAGCGGGACCGCCTCGGCGCTGCCCGCCAGCGCGGTGACTCCGGGTGTGCCGGCGACCAGGCGGGCCCGCATCTCCGGATCGGGCTCGACGGCGACGACCTCGTGCCCCAGTGCGGCGACCCCCCGGGAGAGGATGCCGGTGCCGGCCCCGAGATCCACCACCCGGGCCGGTGCGGTGAAGCCGATGGCGAACGCGACAGCCTCGAGCGGGTACGGCGGCCGGAACCGGTCGTAGTCCCCGGCGGCGGGGCCGAAGGAGAGGGCCTGCGTGTGCTCCACCATGCCCGGAGGTTATCCAATGGGGCGGGCCCGAGGTGGTGAGTACGCTCAGGCCTGACCGGAGTTGATTCTTTGTTGAGGAAGCGTGCCGTGAGCCAGCAGAACGCCGTACCGACCGATCCCGCCGACGATCTTCCCGAGCAGATGCGGGTCCGCCGGGAGAAGCGGACGGCGCTGCTGGCGGAGGGGACCGAGCCCTACCCGGTGGGCTATCCGCGTACCGCCACGCTCGCGGAGATCCGCGCGCGCTACGGCGAGCTGCCGACGGACACCGCGACCGGCGACACCGCCGCGGTGACCGGCCGGGTGATCTTCATCCGGAACACCGGCAAGCTCTGCTTCGCCACCCTGCGCGACGGCGACGGCACCGAGTTGCAGGCGATGCTCTCGCTCGACCGGGTCGGTGCCGACCGGCTCGAGGCGTGGAAGCGCCAGGTGGACCTCGGCGACCTCGTCGGCGTGACCGGCGAGGTGATCACCAGCCGCCGCGGCGAGCTGTCGATCCTCGCCGCCGACTGGGCCATGACTGCCAAGTCGCTGCGCCCGCTGCCGGTGGCGCACAAGCCCCTCAGCGAGGAGGCGCGGGTCCGCCAGCGCTACGTCGACCTGATCGTGCGTCCGCAGGCGCGCGCCATGGTCCGTACCCGGGCCGGCGCGGTGCGCAGTCTGCGCGACTCGCTGCACCGTCGCGACTTCATCGAAGTCGAGACGCCGATGTTGCAACTGTTGCACGGCGGGGCCGCCGCGCGCCCGTTCGTGACGCACAGCAATGCACTTGACACTGATCTGTATCTCCGAATCGCGCCCGAGCTTTTCTTGAAGCGGGCTCTCGTCGGCGGCGTCGACCGCGTTTTCGAGATCAACCGCAACTTCCGCAATGAGGGCGTCGACAGCAGCCACTCGCCCGAGTTCGCGATGCTCGAGGTCTACGAGGCCTACGGCGACTACAACACGATGGCCACACTCACCCGGAATCTGGTGCAGGAGGCCGCCGTCGCCGTCTCCGGTTCGACCGTGGTGACCCACGCCGACGGCCAGGAGTTCGATCTGGGTGGCGAGTGGCGTTCGGTCACGCTCTTCGGTGTGCTTTCCGAGGCGCTCGGTGAAGAGGTGACCGTCGACACCGAGTATGCGGAACTCGTCCGGCACGCCGACAAGGTCGGCCTCTCCGTCGACCCGAAGTGGGGGCCGGGCAAGCTCGCCGAGGAGCTCTTCGAGGAGCTGGTCGTACCGGGCCTGCAGGCGCCGACCTTTGTGCGCGACTACCCGGAGGAGACCAGCCCGCTGACCCGGGGCCACCGGGACCGGCCGGGACTGACCGAGAAGTGGGACCTCTACGTGCTGGGCTTCGAGCTCGGCACGGCGTACTCGGAGCTGGCCGACCCGGTGGTGCAGCGGGAGCGGTTGCTGGCCCAGGCCCGGCTGGCCGCCCGCGGCGACGACGAGGCGATGCAGTTGGACGAGGATTTCCTGCGGGCCATGGAGTACGGAATGCCACCGGCCGGTGGGATGGGAATGGGAATCGATCGACTGCTGATGGCGCTGACCGGCCTCGGAATTCGGGAAACCATCCTCTTCCCGCTCGCGCGGCCGGAGTAGCACACGTTCTGCTTGCGCGTTTTCGTGGTCCTATTGACGGGGCAAGCGACTAAAGCGCTATTGTGCTCTAGATTGCAGGACGGCCCTGCTGGAAAGGAACGTGGCACGTGGCCAAGCAGATCATTCACAAGTTGGTCGATGACCTCGACGGCGGCGACGCGGACGAGACTGTCAAGTTCGCGCTCGACGGTGTTCAGTACGAGATCGACCTGTCGGAGAAGAACGCCGGCAAATTGCGGGAGCTATTCGACCCGTACATCCAGGCGGGCAGCAAGGTCGGCCGCGGCGGTGTCGTGGTGGGTGGCCGGGCGGCGCGGGGCCGGGGCAGTGCCGCCGCCGACCGCGAGCAGAACAAGGCGATCCGCGCCTGGGCGAAGAAGGAAGGGCGCGACATTTCCGACCGCGGCCGCATCCCCCAGGAGATCGTGGACGAGTACCACGCCAAGGCCGGCCGCTGACCGCGGGCCGTCCTGGATTCGTCGGCGCCGGCCCGGAGCACCGCTGCGGGCCGGCGTTCGTCTACGCGTGCCGCTGCGGGATGTCGGCGGAACGCCTCGCCGGGGCGGGAATCGCGGCCCCGCCGGCGGCGTTGTCCACAGCTGGTGGATAAGTTTTCCACAGGCTGTGGAAGACCTGCCGGGCTCTTCGGAGGCGCCGGCGGCCGGGGAAGATTTCGCTATCCGCGTACAGCCAGGGGTACGGGAACACCTCCTGAGCGTGGGAGGTTGGAAAAAACAGCCCGTTCCAGGCTCATGCCGACAGCGCACGACCTCAGCTGAGTCGGTCCGCGGCGATAGAGTAAGGAAGCACGGACGTCCGCCCCTGGACGTTCGGGCACCGGCCCCGCCAAGATTCTTGACCATCAAGATCGAGTGCGCACGGCACGTGAGGAGCACGAGGGCATGTTCGAGCGGTTCACCGACCGAGCGCGACGGGTTGTCGTCCTGGCTCAAGAAGAAGCCCGGATGCTCAACCACAACTACATCGGTACGGAACACATCCTGCTGGGCCTGATCCATGAGGGTGAGGGCGTCGCGGCTAAGGCCCTGGAGAGCCTCGGCATCTCCCTCGAGGGCGTCCGCCAGCAGGTCGAGGAGATCATCGGCCAGGGCCAGCAGGCGCCGAGCGGGCACATCCCGTTCACCCCGCGGGCCAAGAAGGTGCTGGAGCTGTCACTGCGCGAGGCGCTGCAGCTCGGCCACAACTACATCGGCACGGAGCACATCCTGCTCGGCCTGATCCGCGAGGGCGAAGGCGTCGCCGCGCAGGTCCTGGTCAAGCTCGGTGCCGATCTCAACCGGGTCCGTCAGCAGGTGATCCAGCTGCTCTCCGGTTACCAGGGCGGCAAGGAGCCGACCGCTGCCGGTGCCGCCGCCGGTGAGGCCGCTCCGTCGACGAGCCTCGTGCTGGACCAGTTCGGGCGCAACCTGACCCAGGCCGCCCGGGAGGGCAAGCTCGACCCGGTCATCGGCCGGGAGAAGGAAATCGAGCGGGTCATGCAGGTGCTCTCCCGCCGCACCAAGAACAACCCGGTCCTGATCGGCGAGCCCGGCGTGGGTAAGACCGCCGTCGTCGAAGGGCTGGCGCAGAAGATCATCAAGGGTGAGGTTCCCGAGACGCTGAAGGACAAGCAGCTCTACACGCTTGACCTCGGCGCCCTGGTCGCCGGCTCGCGCTACCGCGGTGACTTCGAGGAGCGCCTCAAGAAGGTGCTCAAGGAGATCCGCACCCGCGGCGACATCATCCTCTTCATCGACGAGATCCACACCCTGGTCGGCGCGGGCGCCGCCGAGGGCGCGATCGACGCGGCGAGCATCCTCAAGCCGATGCTGGCCCGCGGCGAGCTGCAGACCATCGGCGCCACCACCCTCGACGAGTACCGCAAGTACGTCGAGAAGGACGCCGCCCTGGAGCGTCGCTTCCAGCCCATCCAGGTGGGTGAGCCGTCGCTGGCGCACACCATCGAGATCCTCAAGGGGCTGCGCGACCGGTACGAGGCGCACCACCGCGTCTCGATCACCGATGCGGCGCTGGTCGCCGCCGCCACCCTGGCCGACCGGTACATCTCCGACCGCTTCCTGCCGGACAAGGCGATCGACCTGATCGACGAGGCCGGCGCCCGGATGCGCATCCGCCGGATGACCGCGCCGCCGGACCTGCGTGACTTCGACGAGCGCATCGCCCAGGTGCGCCGCGACAAGGAGTCCGCGATCGACGCGCAGGACTTCGAGCGGGCCGCGCAGCTGCGCGACACCGAGAAGCAGCTCCTCGGGCAGAAGGCCCAGCGGGAGAAGGAGTGGAAGGCCGGCGACCTGGACGTCGTCAGCGAGGTCGACGACGAGCAGATCGCCGAGGTGCTGGGGAACTGGACCGGCATCCCGGTCTACAAGCTCACCGAGGAGGAGACCTCCCGGCTGCTGCGCATGGAGGACGAGCTCCACAAGCGGGTCATCGGCCAGGAGGACGCCGTCAAGGCGGTCTCGAAGGCGATCCGGCGTACCCGCGCCGGCCTGAAGGACCCCAAGCGCCCCTCCGGCTCGTTCATCTTCGCCGGCCCCTCGGGTGTCGGTAAGACCGAGCTCTCCAAGGCGCTCGCCGAGTTCCTCTTCGGCAGCGAGGACGCGCTGATCCAGCTCGACATGTCCGAGTTCCACGACCGGTACACGGTCTCCCGGCTCGTCGGCGCCCCGCCCGGATACGTCGGTTACGACGAGGGCGGCCAGCTGACCGAGAAGGTTCGCCGCCGGCCGTTCTCGGTGGTCCTCTTCGACGAGATCGAAAAGGCCCACCCGGACGTGTTCAACACGCTGCTGCAGATCCTGGAGGACGGCCGTCTCACCGACGGTCAGGGCCGGATCGTCGACTTCAAGAACACTGTGATCATCCTGACCACCAACCTGGGCACGCGTGACGTGGCCAAGTCGGTCTCGCTCGGCTTCCAGGCCTCCGAGGACTCGGAGTCCACCTACGAGCGGATGAAGCAGAAGGTCAACGACGAGCTCAAGCAGCACTTCCGGCCGGAGTTCCTGAACCGGATCGACGACACGATCGTCTTCCACCAGCTCCGGCAGACGGAGATCCTCTCGATCGTGGACATCATGCTCCAGCGCATCGAGGGCCAGCTCCGGAACAAGGACATGGGCCTGGAGCTCACCGACAACGCCAAGAAGTACCTGGCGGCGAAGGGCTTCGACCCGGTGCTCGGCGCCCGTCCGCTGCGTCGCACGATCCAGCGCGACATCGAGGACAACCTCTCCGAGCGGATCCTGTTCAACGAGCTGACCCCGGGTCAGATCATCGTGGTCGACTGCGAAGGCGACCCCGATGACGTCGACAAGGCGAAGCTGGTCTTCCGGGGAGCGGAGAAGCCCGTCCCGGTGCCGGACGCCGTGCCGGCCGACCTCGGCGGCACCGCCGCCGCGGGAGCGGACGACTAGTACTCCCAGCTCTACCCGACCGGGCCCGGTGGCGACAGCCACCGGGCCCGGTCGGCGTCTGCGCCGTTGAACCCCACTGTGCGTCGGCCAGCGGCCGCCCGGGCGGGCGAGGGCCTTCCTCAGTCGCGGTGGTCGCCGGCGAGGGCGCAGAGGTCCTCGCGGATCTCCACCAGCCCGTCGTCGACCAGCCCGGCCAGCGCCCGCCGCCGCTGCGTCGCGTCGGCCCAGACCAGGTCCAGCCGCTGCCGGGGCAGGGGACCCTCGGCGCCGCGCAGCGCGGCCAGCAGCAGCCCGCGTACCTGCCGGTCGGTGCCCGCGTACCGCTGCGGTCGCCGGGTCGGCCCCGGTGGCGCGGTACGGCCCGAGCCGTGCCAGGCGCAGCAGGCGACCAGCGGACAGTCGGCGCAGCGTGGCGCGCGGGCCGTGCAGACCAGCGCCCCGATCTCCATCAGCGCGGCGCTGGCGACCACCGCCTCCTCCGGATCCGAAGGCAGCAGCCGCTCGGTGGCGACCAGGTCGGCCGGCCGGGTGGCGGGGCCGGCGTCGGGCTCCCCGGCCACCGCCCGGGCCACCACCCGGCGCACATTGGTGTCCACGACCGGATGCCGCTGCCGGTACGCGAAGGCCGCGACCGCCCGGGCGGTGTACGTGCCGACGCCGGGCAGGGCGAGCAGTTCGAACAGGTCGTCGGGGACCACGCCGCCGTGCCGGTCGACGATCGCCACAGCGCACTCCCGCAGGCGCAGCGCCCGGCGCGGGTAGCCGAGCCGGTTCCACATCCGGATCGCCTCCGCCGGGCTGTCGGCGGCCAGGGCAGCCGGCGTGGGCCAGCGGGCCAGCCAGGCCTCCCAGGCGGGCAGCACACGCACCACCGGTGTCTGCTGGAGCATCACTTCGCTGACCAGGATCGGCCAGGCGCCGATGCCGGGGCGGCGCCACGGCAGGTCACGGGCGTTGGCGCGGAACCAGTCGGCGGCGAGGGCGGCGTACGGGTGTTCTGCCATGGCGTTGACGATGATGCCACGGCCCCCTCGCCCCACCGCCCGCCCCACCACGACCGGGGGCGCCGTCGGCCGCGGAGCACGCGGTTGGTCCGGGGCGTGGGACCGGCCCCGGTCGGCCGATGTCGATCGGGGACAATGGCCGGATGACTGAGCTCGCGATCACCGTGATCGGACCGGACCGCCCGGGCATCGTCGCCGATGTCGCCGAGGTGCTGGCCGGGCTGGGGGCGAACCTCACCGACTCGACCATGACCCGGCTGCGCGGCCACTTCGCCATGACCCTGGTCTGCGCCGGGACGGAGGCCGCCGCCGCGGAGGCGGCGCTGGCACCACTGAGCGCCGACGGCAAGCTCGTGGTGACCGTCCGGGAGGTCACCGCCGACGCCGGCACCACCAACGGCGGTGAGCCGTACCTGATGTCGGTGCACGGTGGCGACCGGCTCGGCATCGTCGCGGCCACCACCCGCGTCCTCGCCGAGTCCGGTGGCAACGTCACCGACCTGACCACCCGGCTCGCGGGGCCGCTCTACGTCGCCGTCGCCGAGGTGGAAATTCCCGCCGGTACGGCCGCCCAGGTCGCGCAGCGGCTCGCCGTGGTCGCCGCCGAGCTGGGTGTCGAGGTAAGCCTCCGGCCGGCGGATTCGGATCTGCTGTGACGGTAATGCAGGACGGGCTGGGCGACTGGACGCCCGACTCGCTGGGCCGCGCGGGCGTCGTACGGCCGGTTGTCACCGCCCCGAATCCGGTGCTGAGCCGCCCCAGCGAGGAGGTCGACCCGACCTCGGACGAGACCGTGCAGCTCGCCGCGGACCTGATCGAGACGATGCGGGTCTCGCCGGGCTGCGTCGGGTTGGCGGCGCCGCAGGTCGGGGTGGGGGCGCAGGTCTTCGCCGTGGACGTCACCGGCCATCCGAAATCCGTCACGGTGCACGGCACCTTCGTGCTCTGCAACGCCCGGGTGGTCGAGGCGACCCGGCTGCGGCCGGGGCGGGAGGGCTGCATGTCGGTGCCGGACCTCACCGGGGACGTCAAGCGGGCCAGCCGGCTGACGGTCGAGGGTTTCCTGCCGGGTTCGGGCCGCGCGGTGCGGTTGGTCACCGACGGCTTCGAGGCCCGCGCGCTCCAGCACGAGATCGACCACTGTGCGGGATTGCTCTTCCTGGACCGGGTCGCCGGAGCGCACGCCGTCTACCAGCGCAAGGTCTATCTCTGATGAGAGCGCCCCGTACGGTGACTTCCTTGCCCGGCGCGTCGGAGCGGATCTTTTCCGGCGGCACCGCTACGGTATTGGCATCATGCGTCTGACGGTCGGCCCCCTGCCACCCGCTGTCTA
>Ga0233363_1000426_pt1 | contig 19155 bp, 20 predicted proteins | sample ElkDunMinimDraft_18_FD_191534 | JGI IMG/M metagenome (GOLD analysis project Ga0233363, IMG submission 191534) | Fecal eukaryotic communites from dung pellets of Tule Elk in California, USA - Elk Dung C16 | ecosystem: Host-associated > Mammals > Digestive system > Large intestine > Fecal | place... | reverse complement strand
TGCAGTCGGCCCGGCTGGGCCGGCGGTTCCCGCTGATCGACCTGGCGGCGCTGGCGCGGCCGGTCTTCACGGTGGCCGGCGGCACACCCCTGGCGGAGGCGCAGCGGCGGGCCGCCGAGGCCGGCCGTGGCGACGACGTGATCGGGGTGGCCGACTCGGCCGGCCGGCTGATCGCCCTGGTCGACCGGACCGCGGCCGAGGCGGTGCCGGAGCAGCGCCGGCCCTGGCTGGCGGTGGACTCGGTCGCCCGCGACGTGGGGAAGCTGCCGGTGATTCCGCTCGGCGCCGACGGGGAGCACGTGATCGAAACCGTGCGCGCCCACCCGGGGGCGCAGTACGCGGTGACCTCGGGGGAAAATATCGTCGGCGTCCTGCACATCACGGACCTCGTGCAGTTCCTCGAACCCAGACGGAAGATGACCAAGTGACCCCTCACCCCTCCGCCGGCCCGGCCGAGTCCCGCACACCGGAGTCCGGCGCGACAGCGCCGGTGCCCGCCCACCGGGGCCCGTTCCGCCCCGGCGACCGGGTACAGCTCACCGACCCCAAGGGCCGGATGCACACCATCACTCTGGAGCCCGGCAAGGCGTTCCACACCCATCGCGGCATCCTGGAGCACGACGGGCTGATCGGGCTCCCCGACGGCAGCGTGGTCACCACCTCCGGTGGCGGCACCGCCTACCTGGCGCTGCGGCCGCTGCTGTCGGACTACGTGCTCTCCATGCCGCGGGGCGCGCAGGTGATCTACCCGAAGGACGCCGCGCAGATCGTCGCGATGGGCGACGTCTTCCCGGGCGCCAAGGTGCTGGAGGCCGGCGCCGGTTCCGGCGCGCTGACCTGTTCACTGCTGCGCGCGGTCGGCACCGGGGGAGAGGTGCACTCCTACGAGCTGCGCGACGACTTCGCCCAGATCGCCCGCCGCAACGTCGAGGCGTTCTTCGGCGCCCCGCACCCGGCCTGGAACCTGCACGTCGGCGACGTCGCCGGTTGCGCCGAGACCGGCTTCGACCGGATCATCCTGGACATGCTCACCCCGTGGGAGATGATCGACCTGGTCGAGCGGGCGCTCGTGCCGGGCGGGGTCTTCATCGGGTACGTCGCCACCACTCCGCAGATGTCGGAGCTGGTGGAGGCGCTGCGCGAGCGGGGTGGGTTCACCGAGCCGAGGGCGTGGGAGTCGCTGGTGCGCGACTGGCACGTCGACGGTCTCGCGGTGCGACCGGACCACCGGATGATCGCCCACACCGCCTTCCTGGTGAGCACCCGCAAGCTGGCCCCGGGCGTCACCGCGCCGCCGCGGCGCCGCAAGCCGAGCAAGGGCGCCGAGGCGTACGTGGCACGGCGCCAGGCTCTGCGTGACGCCGAGGCCCGGCAGACGGCTGTCGCGGAGCCGGCCACCGCGGAGCCGGGTTCGGCGCAGTCGGCCGTGGAGGAGGTCCCCGGTGAGCGGTGAGTGGCGGTCGGCCGTCGCATGACTCGACCCGAATTCGGCGGCGGTGACCTGCCCGCGGTCTTCCCGGACTGGTCGCCGTACCAGGATCTGGAATCTGCGGCTCGTGCGTATCTGCGCGATCCGGACATTGCGCTCGAAGCGCTCGAGGGTGTGCTGCGCGGCGGCTCCGTGCTCGGCTTCACCCTCGAACGCTTCGTCAACGAGGTCAACGGGGTCTGGCAGGAGGTCGCGATCTGCGACGGCAGCCGGTTGATCCTCTGGCACGGCGAGGACGTGCCGGAGGAGGACGGCCCCAACCTCTCGATGACCTCGTCGCTGCGGGTGGTGCCGGTCTCCACCGTCACCGAGGTGGGCTGCCGGCGGCGGCTGCACCGCACGGAGTCCGGCCGGGTCCGTGTCGACAGCATCGACGTCTACCTGCTGCTGGCCTCACTGGACGAGTCCGCCTCGGGCGGCGAGGAGGGCGTACCGGGCGCACGGCACGACGCGCTGCGGTTCGGCAAGACCGTCGACGACGGCGGCGCCGGGCAGATCGCGCGCCTGGAGGAGTTCGCCCGGCTGGTCGCCTCGGTGGTGGGTCGCCCGCTGCTCTGAACCGCCCGCCGGGCTGCGGCCGTCCCGGTGTTTCCGCAGTCCAGGTGGGCTGAGGTTGCAGGCCGGGCCGGATGTCGGCCGGGCCGCCGACACCGCCGCTGCTGAGACAGAACCGCCGCCGGCGCCCGATGGGCGCCGGCGGCGGGTGGCTACCGGCCGGGGCGCGCGAACGCGCCCCGCTGTCAGTCCTGCTCGGCGTCCGGTCCGGCGACCTCGACGTCGTCGGCGACGCGCACCACGTGAATGCACTCGCCCGGGCACTCCTTCGCCGAGTCGATCACCTCGAGCCGCAGGTGCGCCGGGACCGATGCCCGGCTGCCCGGATCGGTCTGCAGCTCACCGGAGTCGTCCTTGACGTAGGCCAGGCCGTCGACGTCGAACTCGAAGACCTCGGGCGCGTACTGCACGCAGAGCCCGTCGCCGGTGCAGAGATCCTGGTCCACCCAGACCCGCAGCTGGTCGCTGCCCGTCTCCACCTGCGCCGTCACAGTGCACCCCCCATGTTCCCAAGTCCCACGCCCCCGACGTTACCCGAATGGCGGTAATGGCCCGCAGGGCGTACCGGACCGATCAAGCTTGGGTGACGGGCGCGTTGCATGGGTCCCAATCGACGCCATACCGGCTAGTGTTAGCTCACAACGTTCAAGCCCCCCGGGGAGGTGGGACGTGGCACGCAGTGACGACGCGGATTCAAGCGCCGCACGGTGGGAGAAGGAGGCCCACGATCTCTCCACGCAGGTCGCGTTTCTCCAGGAGGAACTCGCTCTCGTGCGGCGGAAGTTGACCGAAGGCCCCCGACACGTCCGGCAGCTCGAAGAGCGGCTGGCGGCCACCCAGGCGCAACTGGCCCGGCTGACCGAGAACAACGACCGCCTGGTGAACACCCTCAAAGAGGCGCGCACCCAGATTGTCACCCTCAAGGAAGAGATCGACCGGCTGGCGCAGCCGCCCAGCGGGTACGGCGTCTTCCTCTCGCTGCACGACGACGGCACGGTGGACGTCTTCACCGGCGGTCGCAAGCTGCGGGTGACGGTGTCTCCCTCACTGGATGTGGCGCAGCTGCGCCGCGGCCAGGAGGTGCTGCTCAACGACGCACTCAACATCGTGGACGCGTTCGGTTTCGAGCGCGCCGGCGAGGTCGTGATGCTCAAGGAGGTGCTGCACGATCCCTCGACCGGTTCCGGTGACCGGGCGCTGGTGATCTCGCACGCCGACGAGGAGCGGATCGTCCACCTCGCCGATACCCTGATCGAGGAGCCGCTGCGGGCCGGCGACTCCCTGATGATCGAACCGCGTTCGGCGTACGCGTACGAGCGCATCCCGAAGAGCGAGGTCGAGGAGCTCATCCTCGAGGAGGTCCCGGACGTCGACTACTCCGACATCGGGGGACTCCAGTCGCAGATCGAGCAGATCCGCGACGCGGTGGAGCTGCCGTTCCTGCACGCCGACCTCTTCCGCGAGCACCAGCTGCGCCCACCCAAGGGCATCCTGCTCTACGGTCCGCCCGGCTGCGGCAAGACGCTCATCGCCAAGGCGGTCGCCAACTCGCTGGCGAAGAAGATCGCCGAGCGGCGCGGCGAGGAGAAGCACACCAGTTTCTTCCTCAACATCAAGGGCCCGGAGCTGCTCAACAAGTACGTCGGCGAGACCGAGCGGCACATTCGGCTGATCTTCCAGCGGGCCCGGGAGAAGGCCGGCGAGGGCACGCCGGTGATCGTGTTCTTCGACGAGATGGACTCGGTCTTCCGTACCCGTGGCTCGGGTGTCTCCTCCGATGTGGAGAACACCATCGTCCCGCAGCTGCTCAGCGAGATCGACGGTGTCGAAGGGCTCGAGAACGTCATCGTCATCGGCGCCTCCAACCGCGAGGACATGATCGACCCGGCGATCCTGCGGCCGGGCCGCCTCGACGTGAAGATCAAGATCGAGCGGCCGGATGCCGAGGCCGCCCGGGACATCTTCACCAAGTACATCCTCGCCGGGTTGCCGCTGCACCCCGACGACCTGGCCGAGCATGGCGGCGACGCCCAGGCGACCGTGGCCGCCATGATCGACGCCGTGGTGCTGCGGATGTACTCCGAGACCGAGGACAACCGCTTCCTCGAGGTCACCTACGCCAACGGTGACAAGGAGGTCCTGTACTTCAAGGACTTCAACTCCGGCGCGATGATCCAGAACATCGTCGACCGCGGCAAGAAGATGGCCATCAAGGAGTTTCTCTCCTCCGGCCGCAAGGGCCTGCGCCTGCAGCACCTGCTGGACGCCTGCCTGGACGAGTTCCGCGAGAACGAGGACCTGCCCAACACCACCAACCCCGACGACTGGGCCCGGATCTCCGGCAAGAAGGGGGAGCGGATCGTCTACATCCGCACCCTCGTCTCCGGCGGCAAGGGCACCGAGGCGGGACGGTCGATCGAGACCGCCAGCAACACCGGTCAGTACCTCTGATAACCGGCGTGACGCCGGCCCGCGGCACCGCCCGCGCGGCCGGCGTCACTGTCATCGGCCCCCACTGTGGAACGGGCGGCTCGCGTGCCCGGCCCCGGTCGGGCGTACGGCGGGCTAGGCTCGACGGGCAGGAAACGATCGGGCGCGGCGAGCGAAGCGGGTTGACGGCATGAGCGTACGACGGATCATGGGCACCGAGGTCGAGTACGGCGTCTCCGTGCCGGGGCAGCCCGGCGCCAACCCGATGATCAGTTCCTCGCAGATCGTCAACGCCTACGGCGCCCGGCCGGAGCTCTCCCGCGGTGGCCGGGCCCGGTGGGACTACGAGGAGGAGTCGCCGCTGCGCGACGCGCGTGGCTTCACCTACTCCGGCGCCGCCTACGACCCGGCGGAGTCGCTCGCCGACGAGGAACTCGGCCTGGCCAACGTCATACTGACCAACGGCGCCCGCCTCTACGTCGACCACGCCCACCCGGAGTACTCCACTCCCGAGGTCACCAATCCACTGGACGTGGTGCGCTGGGACAAGGCCGGCGAGCGGGTGATGGCCGAGGCGGCACGCCGGGCGGCCACCATCCCCGGCAGCGCCCCGATCAACCTCTACAAGAACAACACCGACAACAAGGGCGCCAGCTACGGCTCGCACGAGAACTACCTGATGCGCCGGCAGACGCCCTTCGCCGACATCGTGGCGTACCTGACGCCGTTCTTCGTCACCCGGCAGATCGTCTGCGGCGCCGGGCGGGTCGGCATCGGCCAGGACGGCTCCCGGCCGGGCTTCCAGATCTCGCAGCGCGCCGACTTCTTTGAGGTCGAGGTGGGGCTGGAGACGACGCTCAAGCGCCCCATCATCAACACCCGTGACGAGCCGCACGCCGACGCCGACCGTTACCGCCGGCTGCACGTCATCATCGGCGACGCCAACCTGTCGGAGACCTCCACGTACCTCAAGGTCGGCACCACCGCGCTCATCCTCGCGATGATCGAGGAGAAGGCGCTCACCGGCGATCTGGGGATCGCCGACCCGGTCAGCGAGCTGCGGGCGGTCAGCCACGACCCGGGCCTCACGCACCTGGTCCGGCTGCGCGACGGGCGCCGGCTGACCGCACTGGACCTGCAGTGGGCCTTCTACGAGCGGGCCAGCGCCTTTGTGGCCGACCGGTACGGCGACGATGCCGACGCCGACACCGTCGACGTCCTGCGGCGCTGGGAGAGTGTGCTGGACCGGCTCGGCCGCGACGCCTTCCTCTGCGCCGACGAGCTGGACTGGGTGGCGAAACTGCGGCTGCTGGAGGGGTACCGGGACCGCGAGAGCCTCGGCTGGGCGTCGCACAAGCTGCAACTGGTCGACCTGCAGTACTCCGACGTGCGGCCGGAGAAGGGCCTCTACCAGCGTCTGGTCGCCCGGGGCGCGATGAAGACCCTCCTCGACGAGGAGCAGATCCGGCGGGCGATGACCGAACCGCCGGAGGACACCCGCGCGTACTTCCGGGGCCGCTGCCTGGCGCAGTACGCCTCGGAGGTGGTCGCCGCGAGCTGGGACTCGGTCATCTTCGATGTCGGCCGCGAGTCGCTGGTCCGGGTGCCGATGATGGAGCCCGAGCGGGGAACCCGGGCGCACGTGGGCGCGCTCTTCGACCGTTGTGCCAGCGCCAAGGACCTGCTGGAGACCCTGACCGGCGGCTGAGGTGGACGATGCCGGTCGTGCCCGACGCGGCAGCAGCCCCTTTCGTCGTCCGGTCAGGGTAAGTTTCCGGTAGGCGATCGTGAGGAGGCACCGAGATGGCTACCCGTGACACCGGCGGTCAGTCCCAGTCGGGCAAGGCCAAGCGCGACGAGGAGATCGAGGACGTCACCACCGAGGCGAACCCCGAGGTGGCGGAGCGGCACGCGGAGATCACCGAGGAGGTCGACGACCTGCTCGACGAGATCGACTCGGTGCTGGAGGAGAACGCCGAGGAGTTCGTCCGCGGCTACGTCCAGAAGGGCGGTCAGTGACCGCGGCGGCAGCACCCTGCCACTGACGTCACCCCGACGGCCAGGAAGATCGCGCGCCGGCAGCGTGCGAGATAATCTTCTCCCAACCGCAACGGTGGTCTCGGCCGGTTTCCGCGCCAGCGGCAGCCGGCCGGTCCAGGCGATCATCTACCTGAGAGGAACCACGTGGCAGCCGGTTTCGATGCGTCCGGGCGTCTTGGTGATGTCTTCACCAACGCCGGGACGTCCTCCTTCACCCAGTTCCTGAGCATGGCCGCGCCCGAGCTGCTGCCCGGCCGCCGGCCGCTGCCGCCCGGGATGGCCGCCGACCTGGCCCCGCACGCGACGACCATCGTCGCAGTGGCCGCCGACCGCGGTGTGGTGATGGCCGGCGACCGGCGGGCCACAATGGGCAACCTCATCGCCCAGCGCGACATCGAGAAGGTTCACCCCGCCGACGCGTACTCGCTGGTGGGCATCGCGGGCACCGCCGGCATCGGCATCGAATTGATGCGGCTGTTCCAGGTCGAGCTGGAGCACTACGAGAAGATCGAGGGCGCGATGCTCTCCCTCGACGGCAAGGCGAACCGGCTCGCGGCGATGATCCGGGGCAACCTCGGCGCGGCGATGCAGGGCCTGGCCGTGGTGCCGCTCTTCGCCGGCTTCGACCTCGCCGCCGCCGATCCGGCCCGCGCCGGCCGCATCTTCAGCTTCGACGTCACCGGCGGCCCGTACGAGGAGACCGGCTTCGACGCGATCGGTTCCGGTTCGCTCTTCGCCAAGGCGGCGCTGAAGAAGCGCTACCGCGCCGGCGTCTCAGTGGACGACGCGGTGCGGCTGGCGGTCGAGGCGCTCTACGACGCAGCCGACGACGACACCGCCACCGGCGGCCCGGATGTCACCCGGCGCATCTATCCGGTGGTGATGACCGCGACGGCGGAGGGGACCCACCGGCTGACCCAGGCCGAGACGGCCGCGGTCGCCGAAGCGGTGGTCGCCGCCCGCATGGAGAACCCCGGCGGCTGACCGCCGCGCGTCGCCGTCCGCCCTCGCCGAACCAGTCCGAAGGAGAACCCTCGCCGTGGCCATGCAGTTCTACGCTTCACCCGAGCAGATCATGCGAGACCGCTCCGAGTTGGCGCGTAAGGGCATCGCCCGGGGGCGCAGCGCGGTCGTCCTGAGTTATGCCGGTGGCGTGCTCTTCGTCGCCGAGAACCTCTCCAGCGCGTTGCACAAGGTCAGTGAGATCTACGACCGGATCGGCTTCGCCGCGGTCGGGCGGTACAACGAGTTCGAGAATCTGCGCCGGGCCGGTGTGCGGATGGCGGATCTCAACGGGCTCAGCTACGACCGGCGGGACGTCACCGGCCGGGCTCTGGCCAACGCGTACGCCCAGACGCTGGGTGCCATCTTCACCGAGCAGTCGAAGCCGTTCGAGGTGGAGATCTGCGTCGCCCAGGTGGGCGCGACCCCCGCCGACGACGAGCTGTACCGGCTGACCTACGACGGCTCGGTCAACGACGAGCCAGGCCGGATGGCGATGGGCGGCCAGGCCGAGGCCATCTCCGGGGTGCTGCGCGCCGAGCACGATCCGCAGATGTCGCTGACCGACGCGATCGCGGTGGCGGTGCGCGCGCTGGCCGGCGTCGGCGGCGAGGCGGGCGCGCCCCGCGAGATCGCGGCCGACCAGCTCGAGGTCGCCGTGCTGGACCGCAACCGGGTCGGGCGCACCTTCCGGCGGATCACCGGAGACGCGCTCACCGCGCTGCTCGGCGGCGGCGCCGCCGCGGCCAGCGCCGAGGCCGCCGAGGCCGCCGAGACCCGCCCGGAGCCGGTGACGCCGGCTTCCGGCGGGCAGAAGCCGACCGGTTCGGCGGGCTCGGCCGACCTGGAGGGCCCGCCCGCCACCGGGCCGCAGACGCAGCCCGACACGCCGGCGACCGAAACCGACCAGTAGTTCCGAGCCAGTAGCCAGAAGGACGTCAACGGGCACTCTCCGTCGACGTCCTTCTGGCTACTGGCTGGGAGGCGCAGCGCGCTGAACAGCCCGCCGCGGCTACCAGTCGCCGTGCCGCAGCGCCTCGGTGAGGCCTGCGCGCCAGTGCGGCTGCGCGTCGATCCCCGCCGCAGCCCAGCGTCCGTGCCCCAGTACCGAGTACGTGGGCCGGCGGGCGGGCCGCTGGAAGCGTTCGCTGGTGATGGGTCGTACCCGGTCCGGGTCGAGCCCGCGTTCGGCCAGGGCCGCCCGTGCCAGGCCGTACCAGGTTGTCTCGCCGGCGGCGGTGCCGTGGTAGATCCCGGGCGCGGCCCGGCCCGCCACGGCGGCGTCGGCGAGCGCCACCAGCTGCTGCGCCAGGGCGAACGACCAGGTCGGCTGTCCACGCTGGTCATCGACCACGTCGAGCTGCTCGCGTTCGCCGGCCAGCCGCAGCATCGTTTTGACGAAGTTCGGCCCATGGGCCCCGTAGAGCCAGGCGGTGCGCACCACGTACCCGCCGTCGGGGGTCAGCCGGCGCACGGCGGTCTCCCCGGCGAGCTTGCTGCGGCCGTACGCGTTGATCGGATCCGTCGGCGCGTCCTCGGCGTAGGGGACGGTGGCGTCCCCGGCGAAGACGTAGTCGGTGGAGACGTGGATGAGCCGCGCCCCGGTCTCGGCGCAGCCGGCAGCCAGGTTGGCGACCCCGGCGCCGTTGACGGCGGCGGCCTCCTGCTCCCGCGTCTCGGCGGCGTCCACGTCGGTCCACGCCGCGGCGTTGATCACCACGTCGTGGCCGGCGACGGACGCGGCGACGGACGCCGGGTCGGTGATGTCGAGTTCGGCGCGGGTGCGGGCGGTGACCTTGTGCGCGCCGCTGCCGTGCAGGACCGCGAGCAGGTCCTGCCCCAGCATCCCGGCGGCGCCGGTGACCAGGACGGCGCTCATGCGGCGCCGGAACCCGCGCCAGCCGCCTTCAGCGGCTCCCACCAGTCGCGGTTGTCGCGGTACCAGGCGATCGTGGCGGCGAGGCCCTGCTCGAGGCCGATGCGCGGCGCGTACCCCAGCTCGTCGCTGATCTTGGTGATGTCGAGTGAGTAGCGCCGGTCATGGCCCTTGCGGTCGGGCACCTTCACGACCCGTTCCCAGCCGACGCCGCAGGCGGCCAGTAGCCGTTCGGTGAGCTCGGCGTTGGTCAGCTCCGTGCCGCCGCCGATGTTGTAGACCTCACCGGAGCGGCCCTTCTGCTGCACCAGGGAGATCCCGGCGCAGTGGTCGCGCACGTGCAACCAGTCGCGGATGTTGCCGCCGTCGCCGTAGAGGGGAACCGTCCCGCCGTCGAGCAGGTTGGTGACGAAGAGCGGGATGACCTTCTCCGGGAACTGGTACGGCCCGTAGTTGTTGGAGCAGCGTGTCACCACCACGTCCAGGGCGTGGGTGCGGTGGTAGGCCAGCGCGAGCAGATCCGAGCCGGCCTTGGAAGCCGAGTAGGGGGAGTTCGGCACCAGCGGCCATGCCTCGGTCCAGGAGCCCTCCTCGATGGAGCCGTACACCTCGTCGGTGGAGACGTGCACGAACCGGCCCACTCCGTGGCGCAGCGCGGCGTCGAGCAGCGTCTGCGTGCCGAGCACGTTGGTCGTGACGAACGGCGCGGCGCCCTCGATCGACCGGTCGACGTGGGACTCGGCGGCGAAGTGCACGATCACGTCCTGGCCGGCGACCACCTCGTCGACGACCGTCGGATCGCAGATGTCGCCGCGGACGAACTGCAGCCGCGCGTCGTCGCGTACCGGCGCGAGGTTTTCGAGATTGCCCGAGTAGGTCAGCTTGTCGAGCACGGTGACCACGCTCGGATCGCACGGGGGCGCCGAGTTCGTGGCGGGGTCGTCGGCCCTGCCGAGAAGCATGCGTACGTACTCGGACCCGATGAATCCGGCTCCGCCGGTGACAAGAATCCTCACAGGTACGGGAGTCTACGCCGGGGCAAGGGCTCCACCGCATCTGCAATGTTCATTGTCCGACAGTTCGCACTCGGTGTGCGATAGTTGCCCGCCCCGGCCGGTAGCGTCCCGGCAATGCGTGGAATCCTTCTGGCGGGCGGGACCGGAAGTCGGCTCTGGCCGGTGACCCGGGGCGTGTCAAAGCAATTAATGCCGATTTATGACAAGCCGATGATCTATTACCCGCTCTCCACCCTGGTCCTGGCGGGCGTCCGGGATATCCTCGTCGTCACCACGGCGGAGGACCAGCTCCAGTTCCAGCGGTTGCTCGGTAACGGCAGCCAGTGGGGACTGCGCCTGGAGTACGCGGCCCAGGCCCGGCCGGAGGGGATCGCGCAGGCGTTCCTGCTCGGTGCGGACTTCATCGGCGCCGAGTCGGTCGCCCTGATCCTGGGCGACAACATATTCCACGGCGTGGGACTCGGCCGTCAATTGGCCGCGCAGGGTGAAATGAAAGGCGGTCACATATTCGCCTACCCGGTGGCCAATCCGCAGGAGTACGGCGTGGTGGACTTCGACGCCGACGGCCGGGTGCTCTCGATCGAGGAGAAGCCTGCGGCACCGAAGTCCCGCTACGCCGTGCCGGGTCTCTACTTCTATGACAACCGCGTCGTCGAAATCGCCCACGGGCTCAAGCCGAGCGATCGGGGCGAACTGGAGATCACGGCGGTCAACGAGGCGTACCGGGAGAGCGACTCGCTGCACGTCACCGTGCTGGACCGCGGGACCGCCTGGCTCGACACCGGCACCTTCGCCTCGATGATGCAGGCGGGGGAGTTCGTCCGGGTCGTCGAGGAGCGGCAGGGAATGAAGATCGGCTGCGTCGAGGAGGTCGCCTGGCGGGCGGGCCTCATCGACGACGCCCAGCTCGAGGCGCTCGCCGAGCCGCTGCTCAAGAGCGGTTACGGCAGCTACCTGCGGGGACTGCTCGCCGAACGGACGGAGGGTGCGCGCCGATGAAGGTCACGCCGTTGAGCATCGAGGGCGCCTGGGAGATCACCCCGCAGCAGCACGGTGATCCCCGGGGCCTGTTCATGGAGTGGTATCGCGGCGATCGGCTGGCCGAGGCGGTCGGGCATCCGCTGCGGCTGGCGCAGGCCAACCTCTCCGTCTCGGCCCGTGGCGTGGTCCGCGGCATCCACTTCGCCGACGTGCCCCCCGGCCAGGCCAAGTACGTCACCTGCGTCCGGGGTGCCGTCCTTGACGTGGTCGTCGACCTGCGCGAGGGCTCGCCCACCTTCGGGCAGTGGGAGGGGGTGCGCCTCGACGAGGAGCAGCGCCGCGCGGTCTACATCGGTGAAGGGCTGGGCCACGGTTTCTGCGCGCTGACCGACGACGCAACGTTGAGCTATCTCTGCTCGTCGGCGTACAAGCCGGCCGCGGAGCACTCGGTGCACCCGTTGGATCCGACACTGGCCATCGACTGGCCGGCCGAGGTGCCGCTGTTCTCGGCCCGCGACCAGGCGGCGCCGAACCTGGCCGAGGTGGGCCAGGCCGGCCTGCTGCCCTCCTACGACACCTGTCGGTCATATGTGGAAAGTCTGAATGCGGGTGGTTTGCAGACCACTCTCTGACATGAAGGTCTCGCGCCAGAGTGACCAACCAGGCCTCCGGGCGGCTAGTGTCTTCTCATGGAACGGCGAATCTTCGGTATCGAAACCGAGTACGGCGTCACCTGCACCTACCGGGGGCAGCGGCGGCTCTCTCCGGACGAGGTGGCGCGATACCTCTTCCGCCGGGTGGTCTCCTGGGGGCGGTCGAGCAACGTCTTCCTGCGCAACGGCGCCCGGCTCTATCTCGACGTCGGCTCCCACCCCGAGTACGCCACCCCCGAGTGCGACTCGGTCCTCGACCTGGTCGCGCACGACCGGGCCGGCGAGCGGATCCTCGAGGGACTGCTCATCGACGCCGAGAAGCGGCTGCACGACGAGGGCATCGCAGGTGAGATCTACCTGTTCAAGAACAACACCGACTCCGCGGGCAACTCCTACGGCTGCCACGAGAACTATCTCGTCTCCCGGCACGGCGAGTTCGGCCGGCTGGCCGATGTCCTGATCCCGTTCCTGGTGACCCGGCAGTTGATCTGTGGCGCCGGCAAGGTGCTGCAGACGCCGCGCGGCGCTGTCTACTGCCTCTCCCAGCGGGCCGAGCACATCTGGGAAGGCGTCTCCTCGGCGACCACCCGCAGCCGGCCCATCATCAACACGCGCGACGAGCCGCACGCCGACGCCGAGCGCTACCGGCGGCTGCACGTGATCGTCGGCGACTCCAACATGAACGAGGTCACCACCCTGCTCAAGGTCGGCTCCGCCGACATCGTGCTGCGCATGATCGAGGCGGGCGTGGCGATGCGCGACCTCACTCTGGAGAACCCGATCCGGGCCATCCGCGAGGTCTCGCACGACGTCACCGGCCGGCGCAAGATCCGCCTCGCGTCGGGCAAGGAGATCAGCGCGCTGGAGATCCAGCAGGAGTACCTCGCCAAGGCGGCCGAGTTCGTCGAGCGCCGCGGTGGCGACCAGACCGCCAAGCGCGTCGTGGAACTCTGGGGACGGGTTCTGCACGCCGTGGAGTCCGGCGACCTCGAACCGGTGGCGCGGGAGATCGACTGGGTGAGCAAGCTGCGCCTGATCGAGCGCTACCAGAGCCGCCACGACCTGTCGCTGTCCCATCCCCGGGTGGCCCAGCTCGATCTGGCGTACCACGACGTGCGCCGGGGCCGTGGGCTCTACGGGCTACTGGAGCGCCGCGGCGAGGTCGACCGGGTCGCCACCGACCTGGAGATCTTCGCGGCGAAGGAGACGCCGCCGCAGACCACCCGGGCACGCCTGCGCGGCGAGTTCATCCGGCACGCCCAGGAGAAGCGGCGGGACTTCACCGTCGACTGGGTGCACCTCAAGCTCAACGACCAGGCCCAGCGGACCGTGCTCTGCAAGGACCCGTTCCGGGCGTACGACGAGCGGGTGGAGCGCTTGATCGCCAGCATGTAGCCGGGGATAGGCTGGTCGGGTTATGACGCACCCGAACCCCTCCGGTCCCCCCGGTGGCCCCGGCCCGGACCAGCACTCCGAGAAGCTCAACTACCTGCAGCGTCGCCGCGAGAAGATCCGTGAGGAGATCGAACGCAACCGGCGCGGCGAGTACACCGTGCCGACCTGGGTGCTGGCGCTGGCGCTCGCGGCGATCGTCGGCGGCTGGCTCGCCCTGGTGATCTTCAGCTGAAGGCGCGGGCAGCCGGGGCCTTCAGCCGGCCGGCGGGCCCTGCGCCCCCAGCCGGGCGGCGTGCCGCCCGGCGGCCGCTGCCGCCAGGAAGTAGGCGTGGTCGGCGTCCAGGCCCCGTCCCATCGTGGACAGCGGCACCACCGAAGCGCGCAGGGCGGCGTCCAGCCCGTCCGTTTCGACGGTGACGATCCGGTGCCGTCCGGCCAGCTCCGCCAGTGCCGGAGCGAGTTCGGCGGCCAGTTCCGCGTCCAGCCCCGCCGGCACCACCAGGTCGGCCGGCACGAGCGCCACCCTGCCGTACGCGGTGCGGCTGTGGTGCGACAGACCGCGATGCCGCGGTCGCGGGTCCGCCGCCGAGATGCGCAGCGAACCGACCGCGCGGCCGCCGAGGGTGTGCACGGCGTTGATCGCCTCACCGACCGCCACGCCGGAGTAGCCCCAGGTGGTGCCGGTGCCGAGGTTGCCGGGGCCCTGCGCCACGACGGCGACGTCGGCGTGCAGGACGTGACGGGCGGCGAGCAGACCGCTGTGCAGGTTGGTCGCCTCCAGGTCGCCACCGAAGGCCTGGCCGACGGTGACCGTCCCGGCCAGCTGCCCGGCCAGCCCGGCGAGGGTCCGGGAGAACCAGGCGGGCAGCGCGCCGCCGTCGGTCATCAGGTACGCCACCCGGGTGCCCGGCTGTTCGGCGAGCACCCCGGCGAGCACGGCCGGCAGCGCCGAGTGCAGGTCCGCGGTGACCACCGGCATCCCGTCGAGCGACTCGGCGTGCTCCAGCACCGCCCGGTACGGCGAGGCATCCTCGTCGACGCCGAGCAGGATCGGCTGCAGCGGTGTGTAGCGGGCCTTGACCAGGTGTCCGGCGTCGCGGGTGTCGACCGCCTCGACCGGGTCCGGGGGCAGCCGGTCCGGTAGCGCCACCACCAGGGCGTAGCCGCCGGTGCCGAGCCCCATCAGCAGTGCCCCGGCGTTGAGCAGTACCCGGTCGCCCGGCCCGGGGTCGCCGACCAGCCGCGGGTAGGCCAGCGCCCGCATCGGCGAGCCGTCGGCCAGCACGGTCTCCAACTCCACCGCACCGGGCCAGCGTCGCCGTACCGCCGTCACCACCGCTGCCCGCCATCGCACCATGCGGGCACGGTATCGTCTGCGGGCCGTACGCCACTGCCAGGGGCCGTCGCCGTACAGCGGGGCGCCCGTCGCCGGTGCGGCGTGGGTGCCCGCATCGGCGGGTACGACTGCTAGCGTCTTGCGCGTGTCCCGCAGCCGTACCGAACGCCTGGTCAACCTGGTGATCTGCCTGCTCTCCACGCGGCGCTTCCTGACCGCCGCCCAGATCGCGGCGACCGTGCCCGGATATGAGCACGACGCCGACGATCCCCGTGACCACGAAGCCTTCCAGCGGAAGTTCGAACGGGACAAGGCGGAGCTGCGTGAGCTGGGTGTTCCGTTGGAGACGGGCACCGCGAGCGCCTTCGACACCGAGCCCGGCTACCGCATCGCCCACCGCGAGTACGCGCTGCCCGACATCCGCCTGGAGCCGGACGAGACCGCCGCGGTCGGGATCGCCGCCCGGCTCTGGCAGCACGCCGGCCTGGCCGCGGCCGCCTCCTCGGGGCTGGCCAAGCTGCGGGCCGGCGGCATCGACGTCGATTCCCGCGCGACCCTGGCCCTGGAGCCGGTGGTCACCGTCGACCCGGCCTTCGCGCCGCTGACCACCGCCGCCCGCGAGCGGCGCGAGGTGCGCTTCGACTACCGGGTGCCCGCCGAGGACGTCGCGACCAGCCGCCGCCTGCAGCCCTGGGGCGTGGCGTGCTGGCGGGGCCGCTGGTACGTGGTCGGGCACGACCTGGACCGGGACGCCACCCGGTGTTTCCGCCTCTCCAGGGTCACCGGCGCCGTGCGCTGCGTCGGGCCGGCCGGCGCCTACGCACCCCCCGCTGACCTCGATCTGATCTCCCATGTGGCGCGCTGGTCCGGCGAGCGTGAGCCGGCAGCCCGGGCCGTGGTGCTCGCCGTGCCGGGTCGCGCGGCCGGCCTGCGCCGCTGGGCGCTGCACAGCGAGCCGGGCCGGCACGGCGACCGGCTGGTGCTGCCCTACTCCGACGCCGAGGCGCTCGCCGGTCAGCTCGTCGGCTACGGCGCCGACGTGCAGGTGCTGGAGCCGCCGGAGGTCCGGGACGCCGTGATCCAGCGGCTCAAGGAGATCGCGGTCCGGCACGACGAGCTCGCGGCGACCGGGGGCCGGCTGTGAGCCGCCCGAACGGCTCGCGCGCCTCCGCGGACCGGCTGGCCCGTCTGCTGAACCTGGTGCCCTACCTGCTGGCCCGGCCCGGGATCGAGATCGCCGAGGCCGCCGGGGACCTGGGCGTCACCGAGCGGCAGCTGCGCGAGGACCTGGAGCTGCTCTGGGTCTGCGGCCTGCCCGGCTACGGTCCCGGCGATCTGATCGACATGGCCTTCGACGGCGACCGGGTCACCATCACCTACGACGCCGGCATCGACCGGCCGTTGCGGCTGACCCAGGACGAGGCGCTGGCGCTGGTGGTGGCGCTGCGGTTGCTGGCAGAGACCCCGGGCGTGGACAACCGGGACGCGGTCGAAGGCGCCCTCGCCAAGATCGAGGACGCGGCCGGTGACCTGGCCGGCGCGCCGGTGGCGGTCCGGCTGCCGGGCGACGGCGACCGGGTGCACCGGCTGCGAGCCGCCGTCCAGAGCGGCCGCGCGCTGCGGATCACCTACTACACCGCAGCCCGGGACGAGACCACCGAGCGCACCGTCGACCCGCTGCGGGTGCTGATGGTCGGCGGGCGCGCGTACCTGGAGGCGTGGTGCCGTCGTGCCGAGGGGATGCGGATGTTCCGGGCCGACCGCATCGACGAGTGCCTGGAACTCGACGAGCCCGCGACGGTGCCGCCGCACGTACGCCCGCAGGACGTCAGCGCCGGGGTCTTCCGCCCCGCCCCGGACCTGCCGTTGATCACCCTGCGGGTCGGGCGTGGCGCTCGCTGGATCACCGAGTACTACCCGTGCGAGCAGGTCCGGCCCGACGGTGACCAGTGGCTGGTGTCGCTGCGCGTCACCGACCTGGCCTGGGCGCGCCGCCTCGTACTCGGTCTCGGGCCCGGCGTGACCGTGGTGTCGCCGGCGGAACTCGCCGAAGAGGTCCGCGCGCAGGTGGCGCTCGCCCTCGATGCGTACTCCCGGCCGGGCGCGGCTGCCGCTGCGGCCCCGGCGGCCGGCCAGTAGGCTGGCCGTCGTGGTCAAGTGGATCGTGCTCGCGCTGGTCGTGTCCGCCCTCGTGCTCCTCGTCGCGGTGGTGCGGCCGGTTCTCGCCCGGCTCCCGCAGCTACAGCGTGCCGTGATGACGCTGCGTCGCCAGCAGGCGGCCGTGGAGTCGCTGCAGGCCCACGCCATGACGCTCGACCCACAGCTCGCCCGCCTGCAGGAGCAGGCGCAGACGGCGGCGCAGCGGGTCGCGGTGATCCAGGCCAAGCGGCACGGCTGACTCCAGGCCCACCGCCGCCAGGCGCGGTTGGCTCACCGTTCGTGCTCCGGTCACCGATTCCACCGCCCCTGGTAGGTGTGGTCGCGGGCCAGCGCACGTACGATGGGGGCCATAACACCTGGCCGCGACGAGCAGCAAGTGGAGCTTTTCAATGACTGGCGTTTTCAAGCCGTGGCACATCATCGTCCTGGTGGTCGTGCTGGTCCTGCTCTTCGGTGCCAAGCGTCTCCCCGATGCCGCGCGCTCCCTGGGGCGGTCGCTGCGCATCCTCAAGGCCGAGACCAAGAGCCTCGCCGACGACGATCGCGACCTCGCCGAGAAGGCCGACGCGCAGGCCGGCTACCAGACCCTGCCGCCGCAGGCCCCGGGTCAGCCGCAGCCGACCTACCAGCCGCCGCAGGCCCCCGGTCAGCCGCAACCGACCTACCAGCCGCCGGTGGCCGAACCGGTGCAGCGTCCCCGAGACAACTGAGCCGAAGGGCCGGATAGACGGTGGGCTTCGCCCTCAAGAAGCGCGGCAAGAAGAGCGACTTCGACCGCGCCGCCGACGGCTCGATGACCCTCATCGAGCACGTCCGGGAGCTGCGCAACCGGCTCTTCCTGGCGTCGCTGGCCGTGCTGGCCGGTCTCGTCGTCGGTTACCTCGTCTCGCTGCCGGTCTTCGAGCTGCTGCAGCGCCCCTACTGCAACCTGCCCGGTGTGCGGGACGCCGACGGCGTCTGCCAGATGATCCAGCTCGGGCCGGCCGACTCGTTCCTGCTGCGACTCAAGATCGCCCTCTGGGTCGGTCTGATCCTCTCCGCGCCGGTCTGGCTCTACCAGCTCTGGGCCTTCATCGCTCCCGGCCTGCACCGCCACGAGCGCCGCTACTCCTACGCCTTCGCGGCGATCGCGGCGCCGCTGTTCGCCGCCGGCGCGCTCCTTGCCTACTTCATCGTCGACAAGGGTCTGTCGTTCCTGCTGGAGGCGGGCCTCACCGGCCTGTCGAACCAGCTCGAGGTCACCCGCTACATCTCCTTCGTCACCAACATGATCCTGATCTTCGGGGTGGCGTTCGAGTTCCCGCTGCTGGTGCTGATGCTCAACTTCGTGGGGCTGGTCAGCGCCCGCAAGCTGCTCAGCTGGTGGCGGGTGGCGGTCTTCATCTTCTTCGCCTTCTCCGCGGTGGTCACGCCCACGCCGGACCCGTTCGGCATGACCGCGCTGGCGATCTGCCTCTGCGCCCTCTACTTCGCCGCCGTCGGGGTCGCCTTCCTCAACGACAAGCGCCGGGGCCGGGGCAAGGAGGTCTACGCCGGGCTCGACGACGACCAGGCCTCGCCGCTGCAGACGAGCACCGAACCGGTCGGCGCCGTGCCCACCACCGAGGTGCCCGCGCCGATCCCGGCCAGTGAGCCGGTCGAGCGGCCCACGCCGATCGACGGCCGCTACGACGACATGACCTGATCGTGAATCCGGCGTTGACCCGGCGATGCCGCGGGGTCAGCGCCGGGCCCGCGGCGGTCGGCACCCGCCCGGTGAGCGGTACCGTGCTCGCCGTGACCGACACCGACACGCCGCTCGACGGCCCCACCGCCGCACCACTGGGCGAGGGGGCCGTTGTCGTCCTCGTCAACCCGACTGCGGCGCACGGCCGGCACCGGGGCCTGCCGGAGCAGGTGGCGCAGCGCCTGGCGGCGACCGGGCGGGCGGTGCGCACGATCGAGACCGGCACCGCGGCCCAGGCGCGGACGGTCTGCGAACAGGCCGTCGCCGAGGGCGCCGCGGCCATCGTCACCGTCGGCGGTGACGGCACCGTGCACGGCGTCCTGCAGGCGGTGGCGGGCAGCGCGACGGCGCTGGGGCCGGTGCCCGGCGGCACCGGCAACGACTTCGCCCTCGGGGTGGGGCTGCCGGCCGACACCGCACAGGCATTGGAGACCATCGCCGGGGCGCTGACCCGGGGCCGGGTACGCAGGCTGGACCTCGCGCGGATGACCCGCCC
>Ga0233363_1000425_pt1 | contig 19213 bp, 16 predicted proteins | sample ElkDunMinimDraft_18_FD_191534 | JGI IMG/M metagenome (GOLD analysis project Ga0233363, IMG submission 191534) | Fecal eukaryotic communites from dung pellets of Tule Elk in California, USA - Elk Dung C16 | ecosystem: Host-associated > Mammals > Digestive system > Large intestine > Fecal | place... | reverse complement strand
GTCGACGCCGTAGCGGCGGACGGGCTGCATCGTGATCTCCACGACCATCTCGGGCCGGGTGCACGACTCGAGCATCGGGACGCCCTCGCGCAGCTTGCGGTACTCGGGCAACGAACGCCCGGCCTGTCGCATGAACCACACAGGGACGTGGTCTACCTTCTCGCCGCGGCACGCCGCGAGGAACGCGCTGGTCGTGGCGCTCCCGCCCTTCGGCGCATCCTTCGGGCGGTCCTTCGAGGTGCCCTTCGTGTCGTCCTTCGTGCCATCCTTGGGGGTGCCCGACGTCGTGGGGGCCTCGTCCTTCTTCTCCGCAGCGCTCACGTCTCGATCCTCGCAGGTCGAACGGCGCGTCGCCGCCCCAGGTCGGGGCGATCATGCTTAGGCTGAGGGCATGGCAGCCCGTACCGAGCTCGACGGTCAGCCGTCGGAGTTCGTCGATGCTGTCGCCCAGCTCCGCGACGCGGCACTTCGTCCTGAGGTGCTGTGCGAGCCGCTTCCCGCTCCACGCAGGATCGCGCCGTACGCGTACGCGCAGAGCGGCGACGTCCAGACGTCCGGCGACGAGATCGGCACCGGCCGACTCGTCCTGCTCCACGACCCGGCCGGCAACGACGCGTGGCAGGGGACGTTCCGACTCGTGACCTTCGCCCGTGCCGACGTGGACGCGGAGATGGCGAGCGACCCCGTCCTTCCCCAGGTCGGCTGGAGCTGGCTCGTCGAGGCCCTGTCGTCGAAGGGCGCCTCGTACGTCGCGCCGAGCGGCAGCGTGACGACCGTCCGCACGGAAGGCTTCGGCGGCATGGAGGAAGACGGCTCGACGGCGCAGCTGGAGATCCGCGCGTCGTGGACGCCGCTGTTCGGCCCCGGAGTCGGCCTCGCCGCTCACGCGCAGGCATGGAGCGAGCTGCTGTGCACCGTCGCCGGGCTCCCCCCGCTCGCACCCGGAGTCCTGACGCTTCCCCGCCGCGGTCACGACGGGCGGCCGCGCCGGTGACCGATGCCGAGTCCGCACCCGCGGAGGAGGTGGTCCTGCCGCCTCTCGAGCTGCACGACCCGCTGCCCGACGTGGTCGAGGACGCCGACAGTCTGCAGCGCACCCTCGAGGCGTTGCGCCACGGCACGGGTCCGGTCGCCATCGACGCGGAGCGCGCCTCCGGCTACCGCTACTCCCAGCGGGCCTACCTCATCCAGCTGCGTCGCGAGGGGTCCGGCACCGCGCTCGTCGACCCGACCGCCTTCGACGACCTGAGCCCGCTCGACGACGTCATCGCGCCGGCGGAATGGATCCTGCACGCGGCGACGCAGGACCTCCCGTCGCTGGCCGAGGTCGGGCTGCGCCCACGGTCCTTGTTCGACACCGAGCTCGCGGGCCGTCTGCTCAACCTCCCCCGGGTCGGCCTCGCGTCGCTGGTGCAGGAGGTGTTCGGGCTGAGCCTCGCCAAGGAGCACTCGGCGGCGGACTGGTCGCGGCGGCCGCTTCCGGAACCGTGGCTGCTCTACGCCGCCCTGGACGTCGAGCCGCTCGTCGGGCTCCGCGACGCCCTGGAGACCCGGCTCGAGGAGGCGGGGAAGCTCGAGTGGGCGCACGAGGAGTTCGAGGCGCTGCTCGCGTTCGCCGGGCCCGCCGTACGTTCCGAGCCGTGGCGTCGTACGTCGGGCATCCACAAGGTCCGCGGCGGACGCCGGCTCGCCGTCGTCCGTGCCCTGTGGGAGGCGCGCGACGCCATCGCCAGAGAGCGCGACGTGACGCCGGGCAGGATCCTCAACGACGCCGCGATCGTCACGATCGCCCGCTCGGTGCCACGGACCCGTCAGGAGCTTCGCGACCTGGAGGTCATGCGCAGCCGGGGGGCGCGCCGCTACCTCGACACGTGGGACACGGCCGTCTCGCAGGCGCGCGACCTCGACGAACGCGAGCTGCCGACCGCGTCGGGCAACGACAGCGACGGTCCGCCGCCCCCCAGGTCCTGGCCCGAGCGCAAGCCCGAGGCCGCCGCGCGCCTCGCGGCGTACCGGACGGTGCTCGCCGAGATCGCCGAGCGCCACGACCTGCCGTCGGAGAATCTGCTGACCCCTGACGCCGTCCGCCGCCTGGCGTGGGACGACGTGGGCGGAGACGATCCGGACGCGATCGCCGCCTTCCTCCGCGAGAAGGGCGCCCGACCCTGGCAGATCGGGCTCACCGCCGCCGCGCTCGCCGAGGCACGCCGCGCACTCGACGTCTGAGCGGAGCCTGCCGCGGGCCCGCCGCGGTCGAGGTTCTGCGTCGTTTCGTCGACGATCCGTCAGGAGCCGCCACTACTCTGGTCCGATGGCCGAGTTCAAGAAGCCGTTGCTCTCAGGACCCGAGCTCTTCGAAGCCCACCAGGGCATCGAGGACCCTGTCGCCCGCGCCGAGGCAGGTGCCCGCATGGCGCACCTCCTCGTCCGAGGGGCGCGCTCCGCAGGCGACCGCGAGACCACCGAGCGGGTGCTCGCCCTGGCCGATGAGCACGGCCTCGACCTGCTGGCCGAGATGTGGTCGGGCGCTCCCGCCGACTCGCTCGCCGGAGCGCTGTGGCGGCTGTACGTCCTGCGGACCTGGGTGCGGCGCGACCCGGTGTGCGCGGCGCGCGAGTTCGAGGCCGGCAAGGCGCACTCCCCCGTCGACGAGGTCGTCGCGGGCGTCGAGGACCCTCCTGGGCCGCAGGAGGTCGTCGCTCTCGTCGACGCCGTCGTGCGCGGCGTCGTGACCAACGACCTGGCCGACACGCTGGACCGTGCCGCCGCCTTCGCCCGGCTCGTCGGGATCGGCCGGGCCTCCCTGGAGGCCGCAGACCAGGACGACGCCATCAGTGCATCGCGGCTGGTCGACACTGCACGGGCACTCCAGCTCGCCGCTGCACATGAACGACGTGGAGACCTGAGTTAGGCTGGTGCGTGCGCCGGGCTGCGGTTGCCCCGGGTCCCAAAATTAGCCGCCACGAGCGGCCACGCGCCGTGAGGTGCTCCCAGCCCGGCGCACGACTTTCGAGAGATCCGCCCACCCTGCAGTCGCTGTGCAGGATCGCGCCTGGTGGGCGAGGCTCGCGTCATGGACGCAGACACGACTGCAGACGATCTGGTCGCCGACGTCGTCATCCTCGGCACCGGGCCCGGTGGTGAGGCCGCGGCCGGTGCGCTCGCCCGCGCAGGGTTGCAGGTGGTCGCCGTCGAGGCCTCGCTGGTCGGCGGCGAGTGCCCGTACTTCGGCTGCATCCCGTCCAAGACGTTGCTCCGCTCCGCCGAGCTGCTTGCCGACGCCCGTCGCGCGGACGAGGCCGCCGGCAAGGTGAGCGTCGTGCCTGACTTCTCCACCGCGTACGCGCGGGTCCGTGAGATCACCGCTGACTGGGACGACTCGGCGGCGGTCAAGCGGCTCCAGGACCAAGGTGTCCGACTCGTCCGGGGCACCGGGTCGATCATCGGCCCTGAGCGCGTACGCGTCGACGAACGGACGTTCAGCGCGGGCCGCGGGATCCTTCTGGACGTCGGCACCCGGCCTGCTGTGCCGGGAATCGACGGGCTCTCGGACACCCCGTACTGGACCAACCGTGATCTGCTCCGCAGTCCCGACCTCCCCACGTCGCTGCTGGTCCTCGGAGGAGGCGCGGTCGGGCTGGAGCTCGCCCAGGCGTACGCCCGGTACGGAACGACCGTCACCGTGATCGAGGGCGCCGACCGCATCCTCGCTCAGGAGGAGCCGGAGGCGAGCGCACTGCTCGCCGCCGCGCTCAGCGAGGACGGGATCACGGTGCGTACCGGCAGTGGTGCCGTGTCGGTCGCGCACGACGCGGGTCGCTTCACGGTGACCCTGGAGGACGGCACGGCGCTCGACGCGCAGCGCCTCCTCGTCTCCGCGGGACGCACACCCAACACCGACCGGCTGGGGCTCGACGTCGTGGGCGTCCCTACGCAGCACGGCTACCTGACTACCGACGAGCACCAGCGCGTCCTCGCCGACGGAGCACCGGTCGGCGGCCTCTGGGCGATCGGGGACGTGACCGGACGCGGCGGCTTCACCCACGTGTCGATGTACCAGTCCGCGATCGCGGTGGCGGACATCAGAGGCCAGTCCGGCCCGGGGGCGTCGTACCGCGCGCTCCCCCGTGTCACGTTCACCGACCCCGAGATCGGCGCGGTGGGCCTCACGGAGGCGCAGGCGCGGCGACGGGGACTGGACGTACGGACGGGCAGCGCGGATCTCGCCGCATCGTCGCGCGGGGCGACGTACGGGCCGGGGAACCGGGGCCTGATCAAGCTCGTGGCGGACGCCGAGCGGCGCGTGCTGGTCGGCGCCACCTCGGCCGGACCCGCCGGAGGGGAGGTCCTCGGCGCCCTGACCGTCGCCGTCCACGCCCAGGTGCCCTTGACGGAGCTCGTGCGGACGATCTGGGCGTACCCGACCTTCCACCGTGCGATCGGGACAGCGCTCGCCGACCTGTCCTGAGACCGGCGGCCGGGCAGCCCTCGAACGAGGCCGCCGCCGAACACGACCGGATGCCACGCCCGTCAGGCTAGACTGCACGAATGCCCAGGTACGTCCCTCGTCTGCCTGCCGTCGTGGTGGCGGCAGCACTCTCGGGACTCCTCCTGATGCTGGGCGGCACGGCATCCGCCGCCGGCCCCCGCAGCCACTCCACGTCGCCCACCGACGCTCGTACGAGCAGCGAGCGCGGGCTGACGGGCTGGAAGGCCGCGCTCCACAAGATCGACGTCGGGACCCGGACGCACCACGAGACGTCCGGTGTCGGGCCCGAGCCCGCTGACCTTCCGGCCGCGGTCGACGCGCCCGGCAGCGACACGCGTGAGGAGCCGTGCGGCTCGCCCGCGGCGGGCGTGCCGTCCGCGGCGCAGCATCACGTCCTCGGACGCGCACCTCCTCGGTGACGGCACGGCCTCGACCCGTCCTCACGCACCCTCGGTGCGATCGTCTTCTTCAGATCCCGGAGCACACCCGTGTCACGACCTGATTCCCGCGCGCCGCTGTGGCGTGCGGTCGCGGCGCTCGCCGTCCTCGCCATCTCGGCGGTCATCGCCCTCAACTTCTCCCCACGCCTCGGTCTCGACCTCCGCGGCGGCACCCAGATCGTCCTCGAGACGCAGGACAGCGAGCGGACCAAGGCCGACTCGGAGTCCACGGACCGCGCGCTCGAGGTCCTCCGCGGGCGCGTCGACGCCCTCGGTGTCTCGGAGCCGACCCTCGCGCGCTCCGGTGAGCGACGCATCATCGTCGAGCTCCCGGGCGTCCAGGACCCGCGCAAGGCGGCCGAGGTCATCGGCCAGACCGCGCAGCTGACCTTCCACAACGTCATCGGCCCTGCTCCCGAGGGCGCACAACCGGCCGAGGGCCAGACCGTCGTCAAGGACGAGGACGGCAACCCGATCATCGTCGGCCCGCAGGAGCTCGACGGCAACGGCGTGACGAGCGCCAAGTCGGAGCAGGAGCAGCAGTCGCTGCAGTGGGTCGTGAACGTCAAGTTCAACAAGGAGGGCACGCCCGGCTGGCAGAAGCTCGTCCAGGACGCGTGCGCCAACACCGCCGGCGGTCAGCGCATTGCGATCATGCTCGACAACGAGGTCATCTCGTCGCCGCAGGTCCAGCCGTCGCTGTGCGCGGGCGCGGGCTCCACCACCAGCATCACCGGTGACTTCACCTCGCAGACCTCCAAGGACCTCGCCATCCTCATCGAGGGCGGCGCGCTCCCGGTGCCCGTCGAGGTCATCGAGCAGCGCACGGTCGGCGCCACCCTCGGCGACGCGGCCATCGAGGCGTCGTTCGAGGCCGCGATCATCGGCGTCATCCTCACCGCGATCTTCATCGTCTTCGTCTACCGCCTGATGGGCTTCATGGCGAGCCTCGCGCTCGGCTCCTACGCCCTGATGTCGTACGCGATGCTGCTCTGGCTCGGCGCGACGCTCACCCTGCCCGGCCTCGCCGGCTTCGTGCTCGCGATCGGCCTGGCGATCGACGCGAACGTCCTGGTGTTCGAACGTGCTCGAGAAGAGTACGCCCGACGGCGCGGTGAAGGGCTCAGCCGAGCGCTCGACACCGGCTACAACAAGGCCTGGTCGGCGATCCTCGACTCGAACGTCACGACGCTCATCGCGGCGGGCCTGCTGTTCTTCCTGGCCAGCGGCCCCGTCAAGGGCTTCGGCGTCACGCTGTCCATCGGAACGATCGCGTCGATGGTGTCCGCCCTCGTCATCGCCCGTGTCCTGACCGACTGGGCAGTGCGGCGCTCGTTCGCGAAGAACCGGCCCGCGATCACCGGCCTCGCCGGCACGGGGCGCCTGCGCGAGTGGCTCGTCACCAAGGGCCCGTTCCTCATGCGGAAGGCAGGCACCTGGATCGCGGTCACCGTCGTCACGCTCGTCCTGGCCGTCACCGGCATCGTCACCCAGGGGCTCAACCTCGGCGTCGAGTTCACCGGCGGGCGCATCCTCGACTTCCAGGTCACCAAGGCGATCTCGGCCGACGAGGCCCGCGAGGTCGTCTCCGACGCCGGCTTCCCGAGCGCCGTCGTGCAGGAGTCGAGCGGCGAGTCCGGCGATCAGGACAACATCACCGTCCGTACGGACCAGATCACCGATGACGAGGCCGTCAAGATCCAAGACGCTCTCGACGAGGTGGCGGGTCCCGTCACGAAGGACCGTGACGAGCTGATCGGTCCGAGCCTGGGCAAGGAGCTGCGCAACCAGGCCATCATCGCGTTCATCATCGCCCTGAGCGCGCAGATGCTGTATCTCGCCGTGCGCTTCCGGTGGACGTTCGCGACCGCCGCCGTGCTGTCGCTCGCCGTCGTCGTCACCACGGTTGTCGGCATCTTCGCGTGGGTCGGTGAGCCGGTCGACGGCGTGTTCCTCGCCGCGATCCTGTCGATCATCGGTCTGGCGGTCAACGACACGATCGTCGTGTTCGACCGGATCCGAGAGAATCTGCGCGAGCATCGAGAAGGCTCGAGTCTGCGCAAGACGTTCAACGACGCGATCATGCAGACGATCCCTCGTACGGTCAACACCGGTCTCGGCGCGATGTTCATCCTGGCGGCGCTGGCGATCCTCGGCGGGGCATCGCTGCAGCCGTTCGCGATCGCGCTGCTGCTCGGCCTGACGCTCGGCACGCTGGCGACGATCTTCGTGGCGTCGCCGATCGCCCTCCTCCTGGAGGAGCAGTTCCGGCCGAAGTCGAAGGAGGACCGCGTCGCCGCGGCCGACCCGTACGCGACCGTCCCCGCAGGCGGGCGCGAGGCGGGCGCCCTCTAGCGCGCAGGACACGGCAACAGAGAACCCGGTGGTCGGCGCCCTCAGGCGCCGGCCACCGGGTTCTTTCGTCGCCGGGTTCTTGCGTCGCTCAGAAGGTGCCGCTGCGCTCGCGGGAGACGGTGAAGCCGTGGTTCGAGTCGAGGTGCACGCACGTCACCCCGGTGGTGGCGCTGGTGCACCCCACGTCGCCGACGACGGTCGAGCGGCCGTACTTGAGCTCGGGCGACCTGCCGGCCAGGTCGGCGACGCGGCAGGTGAACTCGGCACCCTCGCCGGTGACGAGGAGCGTGCCGCCCCATCCCTTGCCGCATCCCTCGGGGCGCGCCGGCGGGTCGTACGAGAAGTCCGCGATGTCGCAGCGCGCGCTGCGCTCGTCGAGACGGCAGACGATGTTGCCGGTCGGGCTCCGGAACGCACGCATCGGGCCGCCGACCTTGGGCAGCTTGGTAGAGACCCCCTCGATGGGGAGCTCGGCACTTCGGGACTCCCGGGGGGGCTCAGGCGTCGTGGTCGCCGCCGTCTCGGTGAGCGGGGCCGCCGACGCGCACCCGGTCAGGGCGAGCGCGGCGAGGGTGAGGGCGACCTGTGTCGCTCGGTGCACGGGGGATTCTCCTCGGGGTAGAAGTCAGTGGGCGCGCGTGCTCGTCGGCCACTCTAAGTGACCGCGAGACGGTCAGGAAACGAGGTGTCGCGTGAGCCCGGCAGCGCCGTCGCGCATCATCACCGCATGGTTCAGCCGGAAGACGGGCGCCAGCACCACGCCGGCGGCGTTCATCCAGGGTCGTGTGGTGACGACCTCCTGGGCGTAGTGCAGGAGCGTCGCGGCACCCTGTGGCCGGACCCTCCAGCTGGCCCAGCCTTCGAGGTCCCCGGCGATCTCCGCGAGGAGGTGCCCGGACCCGGCGTCCACGCGGGTGCGGTGCAGGGTGAGCTGCAGCGTGTACGGGAGGAAGGACCGCACGGCGACCCGGGCGGTGTCGTCGTCGATCCCGACCACGCGCCGGACCTGCGGCCACCACGCGGCGTAGTGCTCCAGGTCGGCGACCACGCCGAAGGTCGCCTCCCAGGGAGCGGGAACCTGCCAGGTGCTGGCGAACGAGTACTGACGAGGGCTCATGCCGGCGTCAGGCTCACCGTCGTGGCGCCACCGACGGTCTCGAACCGGCGAGGCTGGCAGGTGAGGATCACGACCTGAGCCGTTCTCCCGACGTCGTTCAGCACGACGGCGAGGCGTTCGAGGCGGACGGGGTCGGAGAAGCCGAGCGTGTCGTCCAGGACCACCGGCGCGCCCTCGTCGGTGTCCACGAGCTGCGCGCACGCGAGCCGACCGAGGAGTGCGAGCTGCTCCTTGGCGCCGCCGGAGAGCGACCCGAAGGGCACCGTCCGTCCCCGCAGCGTGCGGCTCTCGATCGCGAGATCGGTGCTGATCTCGACCTCGAAGTCGCTCCCGAAGACCACCTTGCCGAGCCGGTCGATCCGGTGCTTGAACGGGGCGACGTAGTGGCGCTGAGCCTCGTCGCGCCGTCCCCGCAGCGTGCTCCGGAGCAACGCAGCCGCCTGGGCAGCGCGGTGCAACCGCTGGTAGGTGGAGCGCTGCTCCTCGAGAGCAGCCTCGACCTCGACCAGGCGGTCGTGGATCCCCTCGGCAGCGCGGTCGTCCAGCAGTGTCTGGAGCTCGACACGGCGCTTGTCGGTGCGGGTGAGTGAGCGGTCGACGCTCTCTACGAGCTCACGGGCGTTGACGAGCTCCATGTCGAGAGTCTCCGGTGACGCGGCGAGGAAGGCGGCCCGTGCGTCGTCGGTGGTCGCACGGGCAGCATCGCGCGCGACGGCCGTCGACGCGACCGCGCCGTCGAGCGCCTCATCGGTGTACTCAGCGCGGGCGCCGTCGAGGCGGACGGTCGTGCGGTCGTGCTCGTGGCGTGCGCTCTCCAGCTCCTGACCGACGCGTACGGCCTCCTCGGCCGCGGCGGTCAACGCGTCACGGGCCTCGTCGTGCAGGTCGCGTGCGGTCGCTGCGTCCCGGTCGGCGTCGTCCGCGGCCCGTCGCGCCGAGACCGATGCCGCTTCGAGCGCGTCGAGATCATGGAGGTCGGGCTGGGAGCCGCCTCCCGCGGTGTGATCCGGCCCGCCGGGCCCAGCGGACCCGCCGGGCACACTCGACTCGTGGCTTCGGCCGGTCAGCGTGGCGAGCCGCGCCTCGAGGTCGTCGAGCGTCGAGCCGTCCAGTGCCTCGCGGAGGGCGTTCTCGGCCGCATCGAGGCGGGCTCCGGCGTCTCGCCGCTGCTCGTGCGCCGACCGCGCCTGTGCCAGGGAGTCGACGCCTCCCTCGCGGAGCGCGTCGGCGAAGGCGTCGCGCGCCTCGGACTCGCGCCGCTCGAGATCAGCGGGAGGCGTGCCGGGCCGCACCTGGACCTCGAGGACCCCGGGTACGGCGACCAGCACCTGGTCCAGCACCGCACCCTCGTAGGGCTGACCGTCGACCTCGGCGCCGTCGACCAGGACGGGCTGGTCGCCGAGGGAACGGACGACCAACGTCGCCGCGGCCGCCTGGCGGGCACCCTCGGCGATCTTGAGATCGGTCGCCAGATCGGACAGCCGCGTCAGCAGATCGTCGTCGATGCGCAGCCGATCGTGCTCGGCCCGTGCCCGCGCGCGCTCCTGCGTGGCCTCGTGAGCGCGTCGGACCCGCTGGTCGAGCGTCTGTCGTTCGGCGTCGTCACGGCGGCGGGTCAGCTGGGCCGTGGCGGTGTCCGCGGCACGCCGGGCCTCGCGGGCCCGCTCCGCGGCCGTCGCCGCGAGGAGTCGGGCCTCGCTCTCACGCCCCCGCGCGTCCTCGTGAGCCGACGAGACGTCACGAGACCTCGTCCGCAGCACCTCGACCGCTGAGGTACGAGCCGCCGCCTCGGCGACCAGGGCGCTCCGGCCGTCACGCTCGCGCACGGCATGCAGGTGGGCGCGCTCGGCGAGCTCGACGGCCTCCTCGGCGCGACGCAGCCGGTCACGCAGCGTGTCGAGCGCGGCCACGGCGTCCTCGGCCCGACGAAGCTGCGCATCGGCGTCGATCGAGAGTGTCGACAGCCTGGCGTGCTCCCGCTCGTTGGCGGCGTGATCCTCGACATAGCGGTCCATCTCGGCGCTGCGGGAGCGCAGAGCCTCCGCCTGCGCCTCCAGGTCGGCGATCCGGGCGATCGCCTGCGCGTAGTCCCCGCGGGGCTTGCCGCTCGCGGTGAGGTGCTTCTCGTACTCGGCGTCGACCGCAGCCATCAACGCGTCATGGTCACCGGCAGCCCCGGTCGAGTCGTCGAGCGCCCGGTGGAGCGAGGAGATGCGGGCGAGCGAGGGCTGGTCGAGCGACTCCCCCTGCACGACCTCCAGCGCCTCCCACAGATCGACGTCGACGGTCTCCTCGAGCAGCCTCGTGAAGCGCTGGTGCGCCTCGTCGCCGCTGTGCTGCTCGCGCACCGGGGCCCGGACGTCGAGCTCGGTCATCGGCGACTTGAGCCACCGCTTGCGGAAGACGAGCTCGTACGGGCCTGTCCGCAGCTCGATCTCGGCCTCCGGGCCGACATCGCGGCCCACGGGCTTCACGTCGCGGACAGCCTGGCTGCGTGAGCTCGACTTCGTCGTCCTGAGCAACCGGACCGCCTCGGCGATCGAGGACTTGCCGACCTCGTTGGGGCCGACCACGACGGTGACCCCGTCGCCGAACCGGAGCGTCGACTCCTCGACGCCCCTGAAGTTGCGGAGCGTGACGCTGACCAGTCTCACCGGCCCGCTCCCGCGAGCCGGTAGAGCAGTCCCAGGGAATCCTGGGCGACGTCCGCGTCAGGTCCGTCGCTGGTGGCGACCTCGACGAGATCGTCGAGCGCCTCCTGCGCGAACCCGCTCAGACCGAGATCGGCGAAGTCGTGGCCGTCCGGAAGGACGACGAGGTCCGTATGGCGTGCCCAGGAGTCGAGGCGGGCGAAGAGGTGCCGCGCCTCCTCGAGCACCCCCTCCAGGGTCGTCATCTGGGCTGTCGAGAGAGTGCCGCTGAGCGTCAGCCAGACCGCCGTGCACTCCTTGTCAGGAAGCTCCTGCAGTCGCTGCGCCAAGGCGTCGACATCGGAGTCGGACGCGAGCTCGGCGCTCACGACGGTGAACGACCAGCGGCCGACCCGCTCCCGCTCGACGCTCACCGCACCGGTCGTGGGGTCGACGTCGACGACCAGGACGTTGCCCGGATCGTCCTCGCGGCGGGAGGTGACCTCGGGAGCGCCTGCGTACCAGATGCGCTCCTCGATCTCGGTCGTCGAGTGCCGATCGCCCAGCACGGCGACGTGTGCGTGCCCGTTGTCGAGCGCCTTGGTCAGGGCCGGCACGTCGATCGCTGCCAGGGCGTCGCGGTCGGGGTTGAGCGTGCTGACGGCGCCGTGACCGGCCACCACCCGGACGAGCCCGGAGGCCGCCCGGGCGAGGCCGGCGCAGGCGTCGGCGACGAGATCTCGGGTGGGGTGCTTGCTGAACCACGGGGCGCCCACGATCTCCACGCCCTCGACCACGGCGTACGGCGCGCTGTCGCGGAGGACGTGGACGTGGTCCGGGACCCGGTCCCTGAAGGCAGGGGAGTCGTAGATCGAGGCGGCGTCGAGCGGGTCGTGGTTGCCCGGGAGAAGCACGACAGGCACGGTGAACGACCGCAGGACCTCGAACGTACGGGCGACGATGCTGCGGTCGAGCTGGTTGGACTCGAAGACGTCACCGCACACGACCACGAACTCCGCACCGCGCTCTCGAGCCACCTCGCCGATGCGCCGGACGGCGTCGAGTCGGGCCTGCTGGAAGCGCGGACGTGCCTCGTCGTCGAGGTAGTGCGCCGTCATGCCGAGCTGCCAGTCTGCCGTCGCGACGAATCTCATGGCGCACCTCCCGAGGTCGAGGATCCGGGTCTCACCCTAGGAGCGGAGACCGACATGTTCGGGGACGCGCGCCGGGCCTGGGGACGAGGGATTCCTGGGGAGATGGATCACACCGGCTGCGCGCCGGACCACGTCGTGGCCTCGGCCCCCGCGGCCACCGCGGCGTCGAGCGCCTCGACCGGCGAGACACCGGTCGCCAGTGCCGCCGCCAGCGCTCCGGCGAACGCGTCGCCCGCTCCGGTGGTGTCGACCGGCGTGACCTGCGGCGCCGCCGCGGTGGTCCCTCCCCAGGTCGCGCCCCGGCCACCGAGGGTGATGCAGACCCACTGCTCTCCCCCGGTCAGCCCGTACGCCGCTGCCTCGTGCTCGTTGACCACCACCGGGTCGGCCGTCCGCAGCAGCGCGGGCGGAAGGTCTCGTACGGGCGAGGCGTTGAGGACCAGCCGTGTCCCGGCCCGCTCGGCGATGTCGGCGGCGGCACGTACGGCCTCGTCCCCGATCTCGAGCTGCACCAGGACCACGTCGGCGGCCTCGATCAGGCCGCCCGCAGCGTCGACGTCGGTGGCGTCGAGGCGTGCGTTGGCCCCCGGTGCGACCACGATCGCGTTCTCGCCCTCGCGGTCCACGACGATCAGCGCCGTGCCGGTCGGGACGCCGGGTGTCGTGACGAGACAGGTGACGTCGACACCGGCGTCGGCCATCGCCGCCCGGTACGTGTCGCCGTCCGCGTCGTCACCGATCCTGCCGACGATCGCGACCGCGGCACCGGCCCTCCGGGCGGCGAGGGCCTGGTTGGCGCCCTTGCCGCCGCGCAGGCGGACCAGGTCACCGCCCAGCACGGTCTCACCGGGGGCCGGGTGGCGCGGCACCGTCGTCACGAGGTCGACGTTGAGCGAGCCGACCACGACGACACGACCGCCGCCGGCCGTCGGCGAAGTCACCGCTGGACCGCCCGTGCCGAGTCGTCGACGTGGGCCGAGCGCGGTCCGGCGTTGATCGTGGTCAGGAAGAGGTCCCGTGCCCGGTCCGCGTCGATCTCCACCGCCACGTCGACGAGATGGCCGAGCGGCTCGACGCCGTGGACGGCGTCCTCCCCGAGGATGTACCGGCGGTCCACGACCGTCTGCCCTCGGCACCTGCCGGGAGCGAGCTCGACGTGCACCGGCCAGCGTCGTACGGTCACCAGGTCCGGCTGCGCGACCACGCATGTCGCGCCTGCGTCACCGACCAGCCCGCCGTGACCGACCCGCGGGTCGCTGCGGATGATGTCGTGGGAGTGCGCGAGGAGCCGTCCCGCGAGAGCGACCGCCGGATCGGGGTCGTCGCGCAGGACCTCGTACGTCTCCGCCTCGATCACGACGCGTGAGAAGACGTCGAGCCCGTACATCGTCACCGGGACGCCGGCGCCGAGGACGATCGCGGCCGCCTCCGGGTCGTGCCACACGTTGAACTCCGCCACCGCGGTCGCGTTGCCGCCCTCGGCCGCCCCGCCCATCGCGACGATCCCGGCCAGGTTCTCCCGGACCTCCGGGTAGGCCCTCAGCAGCAGCGCGATGTTCGTCATCGGCGCGAGCGGCACGAGGGTGACCGGCTCGGGCGAGTCGAGGATCGCCCGCCGCATCACGTCGAGGGCACCACCGTCGGCGGGCAACCGGTCCGACGTCGGGAGCTTCTGGTCCCCCATCCCGTCAGCACCGTGGATGTGCCGGGCGTCGCGCGACGACTCGACCAGCGGGCGTTCGGCACCGCGACCCACGGGGATGTCGGGCGCCTCGAGGGCGTCGAGGACGGCGAACGTGTTGGAGACCACCTGGTCGACGTCGGCGTTGCCGGCCACGCAGCTGATGGCCCGGACGTCGAGGTGAGGGCTGCGGACCGCGAACATCAGCGCCAGCGCGTCGTCGACACCGGTGTCCACGTCGAGCACGACCGGTGTCGGCGCGGTCGTGCTGGGTTCGAGCGAGGGGGTCATGGCCTCACCGTAACCTCGCCCGGCTGTGCCCGACCTCACTTGGGCGAGCGTGACCTTCCCGTTACCGTCGGACGTTGGTGTCGGGCATCCACCTGCCCTGAGCCCTTCACGAACACCCCTCGGCCCCGGAAGGTTGCATGACGGCGAAGACGAACGACGAGCACGACGAGCAGACGAAGGTCCTCTCGGGCGTCTCGTCGAGCCAGGTCGTCGGCGGCGCGCTCGCCGCCATGACCGCCGCCGTCGCCGGCTCCTGGCTCGGTGTCGCGGGGACGCTCATCGGTGCGGCCGTCGGTTCGGTGGTGGCGACGATCGCGGGCACGATCTACACCAACTCGCTCCGCAAGAGCCGGCGTCTCGCCCAGGCCGCACGGTTGACCACCCGCGCGGCGCTCGCCAATCGTGCTGCCGACGGCGGACGGGGGACAGCCGTCCTCCCGACGTCACCGGACGCCGCCCAGGCGCTCGCGGAAGCGCAGGCGGCCGACGGCTCCTCCGGCGGTGTCCTCACGGCCGAGGACGAGCCGTCCACCGATCCCGACCCGTCGCGGCGCACGATCCCCTGGCGGGCCGCGGCGGTCGCCGCCGTCGTCAGCCTCCTCCTCGCGCTCGGCGGGATCTGGGCGTACGAGAAGGTCGCCGGTCACCCGATCGGCTCCAGCGACAAGCCCGGCACCACGTTCAGCAACGTCCGGTCGGGCGACTCCGGCGACACCGGGGGCTCCGGCGACCAGGACCGCGACGACGGCCCGAGCCAGCAGCAGTCCCCCGACGAGTCGACGCCCTCCCCGACGCCGTCCACCGACGACGGGTCGACACCGTCCCCGGAGGCCGAGCCGGATCAGCCGTCCACGACCCCGGCGCCGACCGCGCCCACGACGCCCAGCCCGTCCCCCGCGGAGCCGACGCCCGGTTCGGGTGACGGCGCCGACGAGGCCGAGGAGCTCTCCCAGCCGACACCGCCGGGGCTCGTGGTCGAGACGCCCGCTCCCGCGCCTGTCGGATGACGCCGCCGCTCCGGCCGGCCGAGGGCCCGGGCGCTCCTGGTTGGATGGACGCGTGACCTTCTCCTTCTCCGTGTCCGCACGCCTGGCCGACTCCGTCGACGGTGCGCAGGGCCGTACCGGTGTGATCTCGACCCCGCACGGGGAGATCAGCACCCCCGCCTTCATCCCTGTCGGGACCAAGGCGACCGTGAAGGCGGTGCTGCCCGAGACCATGGCCGACCTCGGGTCGCAGGCGCTGCTCGCGAACGCGTACCACCTCTACCTCCAGCCCGGGTCGGACATCGTGGACGAGGCGGGCGGGCTCGGCGCGTTCATGAACTGGCCGGGTCCGACGTTCACCGACTCCGGCGGCTTCCAGGTGCTGTCGCTGGGCGCTGGCTTCCGCAAGGTGCTCGCGATGGACACCACCGGCCGCAAGGCCGACGACGTCATCGCCGAGGGCAAGGAGCGGCTCGCGCACATCGACGACGAGGGCGTCACGTTCAAGAGCCACCTCGACGGGTCCAAGCACCGCTTCACCCCCGAGGTGTCGATGCAGATCCAGCACCAGCTCGGCGCGGACATCATCTTCGCCTTCGACGAGTGCACGACGCTGATGAACACGCGTGACTACCAGGAGCGCTCCGTCGCACGGACCCAGGCGTGGGCGGTGCGGTGCGTGGCCGAGCACGAGTTGCTGACCGCCGAGCGGGCCGGCAAGCCGTACCAGGCGCTGTTCGGCGTCGTCCAGGGCGCGCAGTACGAGGACCTGCGGCGACGCTCGGCACAGGGCCTCGTCGACCTCGGGTTCGACGGGTTCGGCATCGGCGGGGCGCTCGAGAAGGAGCAGCTCGGCACGATCGTCGGGTGGGTCAGCGAGGAGCTCCCCGAGGACAAGCCGCGGCACCTCTTGGGCATCGGCGAGCCGGACGACCTCTTCACCGGGGTCGAGAACGGTGCGGACACGTTCGACTGCGTGAGCCCGTCACGGGTGGCGCGCTCGAGCCGGGTGTACACGCACGACGGCCAGCGCAACCTCGCCGTGGCGTCGTCACGACGGTCGTTCGCGCCGATCGACGCGGAGTGCGACTGCTACACCTGCGCGCACTACACCGAGGCCTACCTGCACCACCTGTTCAAGGCCAAGGAGTACAACGCGGCGACGCTGGTGACGATCCACAACGAGCGCTTCATCGTCCGGCTCGTGGACCGCATCCGGGCATCGATCGAGGACGGGACGTACGCGGACCTCAAGGCGGAGTTCCTCGGGCGCTACTACGCGCGTCGGGGCTGACCCCGCCGCGCGCGTCCGCCCTCGTCCGCGCTGTGAAGGCTTGCGGTCAGTTTGGCGGAACCAGAACCGACCCGAACCCTTCGAAACGGGGACGGTGGCGGCCGATCGCGGCGGTGGGGTCAGCGCCAGTACGAGGGCTCGCGGGACTTGAGCCAGCCGATCACCAGCATCGTCACCGGCATCACGAGCAGCTCGACGCCGACCTTGTAGACGAAGCCGACGACCGCATAGTTCCAGAACTGGCCCCACGTCGTGATCCCGATGACCGACGCCGCGATCGCACAGAAGATGAGCGTGTCCGCCAGCTCCCCGACGCCGGTGGAGGTGGCGAGGCGCGCGAAGAGGCCGCGCTCCGCCGTACGGGCCTTCATCCGCACCAGCACGACGCTGTTGAGGAGCTGGCCCACGACGTATCCCGCGAGGCTCGCGAGGACGATCTGGGGGACGAACCCGAGCACCGCCTCGTACGCGCCCTGGTTCTCGTAGAACGACGCGCCCGGTGCGAGCTGCACCACCCAGAACGTCACCGCCGCCAGGATCGCCATCGCGAACCCGGTGACGATCGCGCGCCGCGCGGCCCGGAACCCGTACACCTCCGAGACGACGTCGCCGAGCACGTAGGCCAGCGGGAACAGGAACGCCCCGCCGTCGGTGATCACCGGCCACAGCTGGAGGCTGCCGAGGCTCCAGGAGCCCGACCCGATCTCGATGCCCTTGGTGGCGACGATGTTGGACACCACGAGGACGACGCAGAACGCCGCCAGGATGACGTCGAAGTGGGTCGAGCCGCGCGAGGCGTAGCGGACCGCGCCGTCACGGGCGGGCGCCGCTCCGGTGTCCTCGCTCACGCGAACGGGGTCCGTCGGTCGAGGCGCAGCGACAGGCGACCCGCCCAGCGCCACAGCCGCGCGACGGCGTCACGGTCCTCGTCGGTCACCAGGTTGCCCATCAGACGCAGCGCGATCGTCATCAGCGCGTACGACCTCATGCCGACCGGACCTGCCGTCGTCACGAAGCCCGGCACGGTGAGCAGCCCGGCGAGCCGTCGTGCGATCGAGAACGCCTCGCCGTAGTGCTCGCGGAGCACCTCCGGCCACGCCGCCGCGAGGTCCGCGCCGGAGACGAGCTGCTCGGCGACGAGCCGCCCGGTCTCGAGCCCGTAGTCGATGCCCTCACCGTTGAGAGGGTTGACACAGCCGGCCGCATCGCCGATCAACGCCCAGTTGGCACCGGCGACACCCGAGACCGCGCCGCCCATCGGCAGCAGCGCCGAGGTCGGGGCCCGCAGGTCGTCGGCGAGCTCCCACTCCGTACGGCGCAGGCGGGCGTAGTGCTCCATCAGCGGGCGGAGCTGCACGTTGGCCGGCCGCTTGGAGGTCGCGAGCGTGCCGACGCCGAGGTTCACCTCACCGTCGGCGAGCGGGAAGATCCAGCCGTAGCCGCTCAGGAGATCCCCCTGCTCGTCGCGCAGCTCGAGGTGGCTGGAGATCCAGGGGTCGTCGCTGCGGGCGGACTTCACGTACGAGCGGGCCGCGACCCCGTACGCGGTCTCCCGGTGCCACTCGCGTCCGAGCACCCGGCCGAGCGGCGAGCGGACACCGTCGGCGACGACGACGCGGTCGGCGGCAACGTGGTGCGGCCCGTTCGCCGTCTTGAACACGACCTCGCGCACGCGGGCGCCGTCGCGCACCACATCGACCGCGCGGGCGCCGTCGAGCGGGGTGGCGCCGGCCTCGAGCGCGGCGGTGCGGATGTGGGCGTCGAGCTCGGTGCGAGGGACGGCCGAGCCGTGGTCGGGCAGCGAACCGCCCGGCCACGGGAGCATCAGCGTCTGGCCGAACCCGGACGCGCGCAGGCCGCGGTTGATCCCGTGGCGGCGGACCCAGGGCCCGAGGTCGAGCCGGTCCAGCTCGGCGATCGCGCGGGGGGTGAGTCCGTCGCCGCAGGTCTTGTCACGAGGGAAGTACGCGGCGTCGGCCAGGACCACGTCGAGCCCGTGCCGCGCTGCCCAGGCCGCTGCCGCAGAGCCCGCAGGCCCGGCGCCGACGACGAGGACGTCGGTACGGGTGGGGAGCGGGGAGGCGGGATCTGAACTCACGCGGTCGATTGTGTCATCCGGCCGCAGGACAATGGCCGCATGCTCCTCTCCGACGTGGTCGACACCTCGCGCGCCGTCGCCGCCACGCGGTCGCGTCTGGCCAAGCGTGCCGAGATCGCCGCACTGCTGCGCCGTACGGACCCGGGCGTGCTCGAGATCGTCGTGACGTACCTCTCCGGCGAGCTCCGCCAACGTCGTACGGGCCTGGGGTGGGCGTCGTTGCGCGACCTTCCGCCACCGGCCAACGAGGCGACCCTGACGGTCGAGGAGACGGACGCCGCCTTCGAGGCGATGGCGGCCTTGTCCGGTCCGGGCTCGCAGACGGCCCGCGCCGAGACCGCACACGCACTGTTCTCCCGGGCGACGGCGGACGAGCAGCGGTTCCTGGCGGGCCTGGTGTCCGGTGACGTCCGCCAGGGGGCGCTGGACTCCGTCGTGCTCGACGCCGTTGCCGAGGCCGCGGACGTGCCTGCCGCGGCCGTGCGGCGGGCGGCGATGCTGCAGGGGGCGAGCGCGCCTGTCGCCGTCGCCGCGCTGACGGGTGGCGACGAGGAGCTGGCGGCAGTCGGTCTCGAGCCGGGCCGCGCAGTCCGCCCGATGCTCGCCTCGTCGGCGCCCGACGTCGCCGCGGCGCTCGACAAGATCGGCCCCGCACTCCCGGCTTCCGTCGACACGAAG
>Ga0233363_1000423_pt1 | contig 19251 bp, 26 predicted proteins | sample ElkDunMinimDraft_18_FD_191534 | JGI IMG/M metagenome (GOLD analysis project Ga0233363, IMG submission 191534) | Fecal eukaryotic communites from dung pellets of Tule Elk in California, USA - Elk Dung C16 | ecosystem: Host-associated > Mammals > Digestive system > Large intestine > Fecal | place... | reverse complement strand
CTCGTCGGCCAGCGCACTCTCGTTGTGCGACATCGCCGTGAATAGGCAGACGAGCCCGGCGTTGAGGACGAACAGCCCGGCGAACGCGGCGGTCTGCCCCGCGCCACGGGGCGGCAACCCGCCCGCCTGCGCGCCGGCCATCGTCACGGCCGTCACCAGCAGCACCGCCCAGACGCCTCGTCGCCGGAGATAGACCGCGGCGTCGTAGTAGCCGAGCGAGGCGTAGATGCAGAAGAAGGGGTTCAGCCAGGAGAGCCCGAAGGCGTAGGCGGTCCGGACCACGGCGTACGTCCGTCCGAGCCGGTCGTCGAGCGGCGCACCCCAGCGCCGCGAGACGCACCACCAGTGGGCGGCGGCGGCGACGAGGGCCAGCGCTGCGAGGAGCGGGAGCCGGTCGGTGGTGCCGAGCGCCTGGGCGAGGGGGACGGCGAGGGCGAACGACAGCGCGAGGAGCGGATAGGGCGCGTACCGGACGAGGGTCGCCCAGCGGCGCTCGATCCGTTCCGAGAGGTCGTCCATCCCTGCCTTCCGCCCGCCCCGCCGACCGGGGTCACTCCCACCGGAAGTATCGCGCAGCCAGGGCTCCCAGCCCGAACGTCCACGCCAGCAGGACGAGGACGTGCAGCAGGTCGGGTGCGCGTCCGGCGGCGGCCTCGTCGAGCGCGAGCGCCGCAGCACCGTTCGGTGTCAGCGCGACCAGGTCACCGAGAAGACCGGGCAGGACGGTGACGGGGACCCACACGCCTGCGGTGAACATCGCCGGGAAGAAGACGACGGTCCCGATCGCGGCGGAGGCCTTGGAGGACGGCGCGAGACCCGAGATCAGCCCGCCCATCGACAGGTTGGCGAGCACCGCGAGCACGAAGAGCCCGAGGTACGTCAGCGGCGCACCCGGGAGCGCGACGTCGAAGATGATCCGCCCGACCGCCACCGCGAGCACCGACCCGGCGAGGATCCCCGCACCGTGGATGATCCACTGGGCCATGAGGATGTGGGTCGGCCTGGCCGGTGTGGTGGCGTAGCGCCGCAGGACCTGGTTCTCGCGGTAGCCCGAGATGACGGCCGGCATCGACATCAGCGACGCCATGATCGCCGACAGCAGGATCGCGATGGGTACGTACAGGTCGATGACCCGGATGCCGCCGAGCGTCTCGTCGGGCTCCCGGAACGACGGGATGGCGCCCAGGATCGACAGCAGGATCGTCGGGAAGAGCACGATCCAGAACATCGTTCCGGGTTCGCGGAGCATGAGTCGCGCCTCGGTCCGCAGCATCGCGACGGCGGGCGACGTGCGGGCGGTGCTGGCGGTGGCGGTACTCATCGGACGGTCTCCCTCTCGCCGGCATCGGCGGAATCGTCGGCGGTGATGAGGTCGAGGTACGCCTCGTCGAGCGAGGACTCGGCGATGCGAAGGCGCCCCGGCTGGACACCCAGGTCGCGCAGGCGGTCGAGCACGAGGAGGACGGCGGAGTCGTCGCACGCGACCTGCAGCCGCCCGCCGCGCTCCATCACGTCGGAGACGCCGCCGAGGCCGGTGAGCTCCGCGGCATCGAGCGTCCGGTCCGGAACGAACGACATCACCAGAGGAGCCGCCGTACGACCGATCAACCCGTCCGGGGTGTCGACGACGAGGATCCGGCCACGCTGGACCAGGGCGATCCGGTCACAGAGGTGCTGAGCCTCCTCCATGAGGTGCGTGACGAGGAGGATGGTCGTCCCCTCCGCGCGGATCTCCTCGACGAGCTCCCACACCTCCCGTCGCGACCGCGGGTCCAGGCCCGTGCTGAGCTCGTCCAGCAGCGCCACCTTCGGGCGCCCGACCAGCGCCAGCGCGATCGCCAGCCGCTGCTGCTGCCCGCCGGACAGCTTGCGCCACGGGTGGTCCATCCGCTCGGCGAGACCGAGGCGCGTCGCGAGCGCGACCGGGTCTCGCGGGTCGTCGTAGAACGACGCGAACAGGTCGAGAGCCTCGCGGACCCGGAGCTTGGGCTGGAGACCGGCACTCTGGAGCTGGACCCCTACGGAGCGCTTGACGGCGTCGTGCTCGGTCGAGGGGTCGAGGCCGAGGATGCGGACCGTCCCGGCGTCAGGACTGCGGAGCCCTGCGATGCACTCGACGGTCGTGCTCTTGCCCGAGCCGTTCGGCCCGAGGACGCCGAAGATCTCCCCTTCGGAGACGGTGAGGTCCACGTGGTCGACGGCCACCACCGGGCCGTACGTCTTGCGCAGGCCACGGACCTCGATGGCGGGCGCGGATGTCGTCGTCATACGCCCATCCCATCGCGTGGCGTGACCTCGCCGCATCGACCGATCGGCTGGACCTCGGTCCGCCGTTCGGCGGCGAGGGACTCACACCCGGTCATAGGTGAGCACGGCGTTGCCGCCCGGGAAGGTCTTGAGCTCGGTGAGGTCGAAGGGCGTCGGGGCGAAGGGTGCACCGCCGAACGCGGTGATGCCGGCTCCTGCGACGACCGGATAGCGCTTGATGATCATCCGATCGATCTCGGGCAGCAGCGTCGCCGCGAGGCGGGCACCCCCGCAGAGGTAGATGTCGAGCGGTGAGTCCTCCGCCTTGAGCGCCCGGACGAGCGCGGTCGGGTCCTCACGTACGTAGGTCACCTCGGCGTCGAGGTCCTCCTGCGTCGTGGAGACGACGTACTGGCGAAGGTGCGGGTACGGGCTGGTCATGCCGGCCTGAAGGCCAGGTTCGTACGTCCGCCGGCCCATCACGACCGTGTCGAAGTGGCGGTTTGCCGCGTCGTCCAGTCCGAGCTGGTGTCGGCCCAGGATGGGGAGGACATCGGGGTACTCCTCGAGCATCCACGCGTTGTACGCGTCGGAGGACGGGTAGAAGTCCACCTCGTCCTGCGGTCCGGCCATCATTCCGTCGATCGAGAGGGCGACGAAGTAGGTGAGTCGTCTCATGGCTCAAGCCTCGGGCGGGGCGCTGGCCGGACCAACCACGCGTCCGGGCAGAATCGATAACCCACAGGTGATGTGAGCGGAGGTCGTACGGCGGTGGAGCTGAGGGACATCGAGATCTTCCTGACCCTTGCCGACGAGCTCCACTTCGGTCGGACGGCCGAGCGCCTCCACGTGTCCCAGGCCCGCGTCAGCCAGGCGATCGCCAAGCAGGAGCGCCGGATGGGAACGGCACTGTTCGACCGGACCAGCCGCCAGGTGAGCCTCACGCCCGTCGGGGCGCGGTTGCGCGACGACCTGCGTCAGGGCTACGAGCTGATCCAGTCCGGGCTCGCGCTCGCGAGCCGGTCCCAGCAGCCTGCCCACGGTGCGCTCACGTTGGCGACGATGGGCGCGGTCGGGCACGAGATGCGCCCGGTCGTCGACGCGTTCGTCGCCCGTCATCCTGCCTGTTCCGTCGAACCCCGCGAGTTCCACTTCAGCGACCCGCTCGGCCGGCTCCGGCGCGGAGAGGTGGACGTGCAGGTCACCTGGCTCCCGGTGGAGGAGCCGGACGTACGGGTCGGTCCCCGCGTGCTCACCGAGGGCCGGGTCCTCGCCGTGGCGAGCGATCATCCGCTCGCCACGAAGGAGGAGGTGTCGATCGAGGTGCTCGGAGACGAGCGGGTGTTCGACATCGGTGCCGAGGTGCCGAGCTCGTGGGAGCAGGCGATGCTTCCGCGTCGGACGCCCGCGGGACGTCCGATCGTCCGCGGGCGCGACGTGCGCACGTTCCACGAGGTGCTGACGCGGGTGGCCGCTGGGGACGGCGTGACACCGCTGAACGCTCACGTGCGTCGGTACTACACGACGCCCGGCGTGACGTACGTGCCGATCACCGACGTGCCCGACACGGAGTGGGTGCTCGTCTGGCTCGCCGACCGCGAGACCGCTGAGGTACGGGCGTTCGCCGAGACGGCACGCGACCTCGGGACCCGGGCGCTCTGAGGATCAGCGCGCGGTGACGGCCGAGCGCTCCCGCGACCACCAGTCCTGGAGTGCGGCAACCGCTGGACCAGGAGCCTTAGCCCATGCGAGGTGGTCGATCCGTGCGCCCTCCGGGGCGTCGGCGCGCCGGTAGTCCCACCACGTCACGTCCTCGTCGCGCACGGCGCCGGCCAGGGCGCGCGCCGAGCGCGGGACGGAGAGCACGTCGCCCTCGACCTGCAGGACGAACGTCGGGACGGCGAGCGCACGCCGCGGCACGGGACCCGACGGGTACGGGAACCGCCGCCGCCGGACGAAACGCGCCCACTCCCGCATGAGGGTGCGAGGTTGCGGTCCGCCGAACCCCCACCGGGGCCAGTGCCCGTAGAGCGCGGTGATCAGCGGGACGGACGCCGCGAGTCCCCAGATGCCCCACGAGCGCGCGCGGTAGTGCCAGAACCACGGCTCCGACGCCCCGGCGAGGACCAGACCGTCGGCCGTGCCGCCGTCGAGGAGGTGGCCGAGCGAGACCTGGCCACCGAGGCTGTGCCCGAGGAGGACGACCGGGGTGTCGGGGTGCTGCGCTCGGACCTTGTCGACGTGGGCGGCGACCCTCTCGACCAGCTGGGCGTAACCCCAGTCGTTGCCGCGCGACGGCGGCTCGGTGTCGCGGTCGATCCCGCGGGCCGCCATCGTGCACGAGGTCCAGCCGATCTCGTCGAGAGCGGCGGCGAGCGTCCGGTAGTAGGGAGAGGGCACTCCCATCGCCGGGACGATCACGACGTGGGGAGAGCGGGTGTCCTGGTGCACGAGGGGGAAGTCTAGGCCTGAGCCCGTGGCACGACCGGGCTCAGGTCGTCGAGACGCGCCCGCTGTGCGGGGCTCAGGGCGACCTGCGCTGCGGCGACGTTGTCCTCGAGGTGCGAGACCCGCGACGTCCCGGGGATGGGGACGAGGACGGGGGAGTGCGCGAGCAGCCAGGCCAGCGCGATCTGCGCAGGCGTCGCGCCGACCTCGCCGGCGATCTCGGCCACGGCCTCGGCGGCAGGAGTGTCCGCCGTCGCGCCGGCGACCGGGCGCCAGGGGAGGAGGGCGATCCCCGCCTGCTCACAGGCAGCGAGCACCGGCTCGTGAGCCCGGTCGAAGACGCTGTACCGGTTCTGGACGCTCGCGATCTCCGCGATCTCGCGGGCCTGCATCAGCTCGTCGACGCTCACCTCGGACAGTCCGATCCGGGCGATCTTGCCCTCGCGCTGCAGATCCCCGAGAGCCCCGATCTGGTCGGGCAGCGGAGTCGCCGGGTCGAGGCGGTGCAGCTGGAGGAGACCGATCTGCTCGACCCGCAGGCGACGCAGCCCTTCGTCGACCTGGTGGCGGAGCGAGGCAGGCCTCGCGTCGGGGCGCCAGTCACCAGTCGCCGGGTCACGGACGATCCCGACCTTCGTGGCCACGAGGACATCGTCGGGGTACGGATGGAGGGCCTCGGCCACCAGCTCCTCGTTCGCTCCCCAGCCGTAGAGGTGCGCCGTGTCGATCAGCGTCACCCCGCACTCGACGGCGCGGTGGAGGACCTCCACGGACGTCGTCCGGACGTCGTCCGGCGCGGTCGGCAGCCGCATCGCGCCGAAACCGATCCGTGCCACAGGGAAGTCGCCGCCGAGGAAGAACGCGTCGTGAGGACCCACGAGTTGAACCCTAGGCCCCGCCCGGGTCGCTGTCCGCGTACACGACGACGCGTCCGTCGCGGGCGAAGCCGGCCAGCGTCATCCCGGTCTGGTCGCACAACCGCGCGGCGAGCGTCGTCGGGGCACCGACGCCGACCACCGCCGCGACCCCCGCGACCGCCGCCTTCTGCACGATCTCGAAGCCGACCCGGCCGCTCGTGCACAGCGCCAAGCCGTCCGATGAGGCGTCCAGGAGGCTGCCCTCGAGCAGCGTGTGGCCGACCGCCTTGTCGACGGCGTTGTGGCGACCGACGTCCTCGCGGACCACGACCGCCGTGCCGTCAGGACGGAACAACCCTGCGGCGTGCGCCCCTCCGGTCCGGTCGAAGTACCGCTGGTGGTCCCGCAGCAGGTCGGGGAGCGCCGCGAGCGCGGACGGCTCCCACCGGTGCGGTCGGTGCTGCTCGGGAAGACGCGTGGTGAGGTCGGCTACCTCGTCGAGCGAGTCCGTGCCGCAGACGCCGCACGCCGACGTCGCACGCAGCGAGCGCTCCTGCCAGAGCCGGCTGGGAGCACCGGCCAGGGCAACCGTCACGACATTGAACCGCTGCTCCTCGGTGAGCCGCGCGTCGGTGCAGTAGGCAATCCCGGCGATGTCGTCGCGTCCGCGGACGACCCCCTCGGCAAGGACCAGACCTGCAGCGAGCGCGAAGTCGTCGCCGGGGGTCCGCATCGTCACTCCGAGGCGCCGGTCAGGCACCCCGGGCGAGGCGACGCGGATCTCGAGCGGCTCCTCGGCGATGAGCCGGTCCTCGCGGGCGCGCGCCGCTCCATCGACCCATTCGACGACGCGCCGGCGTGCGGTGGGAGCGGTCATGAGGTCCAGCCTATGTCCGTCTGCGTGGGACCCGGGACTAGCATCGAGGGCATGACCAGCCGTCGTCCGCCCGCGCTCGACCCGTACGACCCCCTCGGGATCGACGACCTCCTCCAGCCGGAGGAGATCGCGATCCGCGACACGGTGCGCAGCATGCTGGCCGACGAGGTCGACCCGCACGTCGCCGAGTGGTTCGAGAGCGGCGAGCTCCCCGCGCGCGAGCTGATGCGGTCCTTCGGCAAGGTCGGACTTCTCGGGATGCATCTCGACGGCTACGGCTGCGCCGGCACCAGCGCGACCGCGTACGGCATCGCCTGCCTCGAGCTGGAGGCTGCCGACTCGGGCATCCGCTCCATGGTCTCGGTGCAGGGCTCGCTCGCCATGTACGCGATCTGGGCGTTCGGCAGCGAGGACCAGAAGCAGACGTGGCTCCCGAGGATGGCCTCGGGCGAGGCCATCGGCTGCTTCGGCCTCACCGAGCCCGACGCCGGGTCAGACCCGGCCGGCATGCGTACGGTCGCCCGGCAGGACGCCGGCGGCGACTGGATCCTCAACGGCACCAAGATGTGGATCACGAACGGCTCGATCGCCGAGGTCGCCGTCGTCTGGGCTCAGACCGAGGAGATCGGCTCCGGCCGCGGAGTCCGAGGCTTCGTCGTCCCCACGGACACACCCGGGTTCACCGGGACCACGATCAAGCACAAGATGTCCTTGAGGGCCTCGGTCACGGCCGAGCTCGTCCTCGACGACGTCCGGCTCCCCGCCGACGCGGTCCTGCCCGAGGTCACCGGCATGCGCGGCCCGCTGTCGTGCCTGAGCGAGGCTCGGTACGGGATCGTGTGGGGCGCGATGGGTGCCGCGCGCTCCTCGTACGAGGCCGCGCGGGCCTACGCCGGCACCCGCACCCAGTTCGGCGCGCCGATCGCCGGCTTCCAGCTCACCCAGGCCAAGCTCGCCGACATGTCGCTCGAGCTCAACAAGGGCGTCCTTCTCGCCCTGCACCTCGGCCGCCGCAAGGACACGGTCGGCCTGCGTCCCGAACAGGTCAGCTACGGCAAGCTCAACAACGTCCGCGAGGCGCTCGAGATCTGCCGCACGGCGCGTACGATCCTGGGCGCCAACGGCATCTCGCTGGAGTACCCGGTCATCCGCCACATGAACAACCTCGAGTCCGTCCTCACGTACGAGGGCACCTCCGAGATGCACACGCTGATCGTCGGTCAGGCCCTCACCGGCCAGGCCGCCTTCCGGCCGTCCCAGGGCTGACGCGCTCGTGGCTCTCTGGTTCGCCTGGTTCGTCGCGCTCGCTGCCGTCGCCGTCGCCGGGTACGCGGCGTACCTGCTCGCCCGCAACCGCCCGGTCGACAATCCGCTGTTCTACGCAGCCTCGGCGCTCGAGCTGCTCCTCGTCGTCCAGACCGTGGCTGGATGCGTCGCGCTGGCCAGCACGGACCGTGACATCGAGGGCGTCACGTTCGTCGGGTACCTCCTCACCTGCGTGCTCATCCCGCCGGCCGCGGTGCTCTGGGGCGTCTCCGAGAAGTCGCGGTGGGGGACCGGCGTGGTAGTCGTCGGGATGCTCACGGTCGCCGTCCTCGTCGCCCGGCTCGTCCAGCTCTGGAGCGGTCATGCCTGAGTCTCCCGACGGCCCCGAGACGCCAAAGACGCCGGAGACGGGCCGGGTGCACACCGGATCCGGCTTCGGACGCATGCTCGTCGCGGTCTACGCCGTGTTCGCCATCTCAGCGACCGCGCGCAGCGGGGTCCAGCTCGTGCTGTACTTCGACGACGCACCGGTCGCGTACCTGTTGTCCGCCTTCGCTGCGGTGGTCTACATCGTCGCCACGATCGCCCTCGCGCGGCGAGGCCCGGTCGCCGAGAAGGTGGCCTCGGTCGCCATCGGCGTGGAGCTGGTCGGGGTGCTCGTGGTGGGCACCGTCACGGTGCTCGATCCGGAGCTCTTCCCGGACGCGACGGTCTGGAGCGGCTTCGGTGAGGGCTACGGCTACATCCCTCTGCTGCTGCCGATCGTCGGCATGTGGTGGGTCGTGCGGACGCACCGCCTCAACCGCCGTACGGTCTGAGCGGCGGTCCGGTGCGTCCCGCCCGCGCCTGTGCTGTGGCCGGCCGGTAGCCTCGACGCCGTGACTGAACGCACGGTGATCACCTTTGGCACGTTCGACGTCTTCCACGTCGGCCACGTCCGAATCCTCCAGCGCGCCGCCGAGCTGGGTGACCGTCTGGTGGTGGGAGTGTCCGCGGACGCGCTCAACATCCGCAAGAAGGGCCGTGCGCCCGTCTTCACCCAGGACGAGCGGCTCGAGATCGTCTCGTCGCTCGGCGTCGTCGACGAGGTCTTCGTCGAGGAGAGCCTGGAGCTGAAGGGCGACTACATCCGCAAGTTCGGCGCGGACGTCCTCGCGATGGGCGACGACTGGAAGGGACGCTTCGACGAGTTCGCCGAGCTGTGCGAGGTCGTCTACTTCCCGCGTACGCCGTCGGTCTCGACGACGGCGCTCATCGAGCACATCGCCTCCAACAGCTGAGGCCTGCGGGTCACGGCTCCTCGGGGAGCCCCGCCCGGCGCCTCCGGCGCAGCTGGACGAACCGGACGACGACGAACGCGGCGACGGCCAGCAGCGCGATCACGAGCACGCCCTTGGAGTAGGTCCCGACGACCTCGCTGACCGTCTCCCAGCGGGAGCCGAGCCCGTACCCGAGCATGATGAACAGCGTGTTCCAGATCAGGCTGCCGAGAGCGGTCAGCGTGAGGAACAGGCGGAGCGGCATGCGCTCGAGTCCTGCCGGGATCGAGATCAGGCTGCGGAAGATCGGGATGAAGCGCCCGAAGAACACCGCCTTCGTACCGTGCTTCGCGAACCACGCCTCGGTCTTCTCGACGTCGGTCACCTTCACGAGCGGCATCCGTGCGACCACGGCGTACAGGCGGTCCCGGCCGAACCACTGGCCGATCCCGTACAGCGCGAGCGCGCCCACGACCGAGCCGATGGTGGTGCAGATGATGGCGGCGACGAGGTTCATGTCACCGACGCTGGCGGTGAACCCGGCGAGCGGGAGGATCACCTCGCTCGGGATCGGGGGGAACAGGTTCTCCAGGGCCACGGCCAGCCCTGCGCCGGGGGCGCCGAGCCACTCCATCAAGTCGGCCGCGAAGCCTGCGATTCCTCCGATGTCACTCACGCCTGAAGCCTAGCGAGGGTGCCTGTGCGTTCCCTCAGAGCCTCCTGTGAGGGGTTCACGCGGCCCGTCGGCCGGCTGGATTTCCGAATCCGCGTCGACGCTTCGCCTCAGCAGCTCCATGCGGAGGGGGAGCGGTCGCCAGCCGGGCGTCCCCGCGAACTGGTCGTTGAGCCGTTCCACCTCGCGACGGTAGCTGCGCGCGAGACCTCGCGGTTGCAGCGGCATGCCCGCCGGAACAGGACGTCCGGGAGGCACGTGGTTGGCACGGACCGAGACCCATAGCGCGTCCACGACACCTCCCTGGAGCGCGCCGACGATCGCGCCGCGCACCCGCAGCCACGACCTCAACGACTCGACGGTCGCCCCGCTCAGCGCGTGCAGCGACTCAGGACGTGGCGAGGTCGAGCGTTGTGGCCGACGCTGCACACGGAGGGTCCCCGCCTCCAGGTCGACGTCGCCGGTCGTCATCTGGCACAGCTCGCCGGCGCGCGTGCCGGTGTCCACGACCACACCGACGACCGCCCTCAGACGATGGAGGGCCAACGCTGACGGGTGGGTCCCCGCGGCCTCGTCGGCCAGCCAGGCAAGCTGCTCCTGCAGCTGGGAGACCGTCCGACGCGGGACGACGGGCTGGCGTACGAACTCGGCAGAGGTCCGCAGGTGAGCTGGGTCCACACCGGAAGCCTCGGCGATCATCAGCAGGCACCGCAGGCGAACCTGGCTGCTGGACGCGCTCGAGGCCGTGCGGTCCCGTCGTTCACGCGAGCGGAGTGCGCCGGCCCCGGCGAGGTCGAGGTAGGCACCGACGACGGGGGAGCTCAGGAGCTCGGCGATGTCCCCCCGAGCAGGGGAGGGGAGTCCGCCGGACGCTGTGGCGAGACCGAGCTCGCGTTCGACCCACCGCAGCTGCCGCAGGCGCGACGCGCTGACCGAGGCGGCGAGAGTGCCGACGGCAGTGTGGACAGAGTGGAGGGCAGGATCCCAGGTGGGGTCAGTCACAGGATGCACATTATCAAATAACAGGCCCGAGGCGCAGGAATTCACCCCAGGTCCCGCCTGCGATCACGGCTTTGCACCGAGAGGGCCGGGGCACACGCGGGCGAGCTGTGCCTCGGTCACGGGGCGGCTGGCTGGTCCTCATCCTTCGCGGGTGATGCCTGGGCGGGGGAGCCGACGGAGCATGTGAAGAACCACGGGGAAGGGGAGCCGGGTGAATCTGGTCGTCGGCGCGTTCGTCGTCGTGCTCGTCACGGCCTGCACGGTCGGCCTGATGCTGCTGGTCCGGAGGCGCGCTCCCGAGGGCAGCTACTTCGCCGACGGTGACCGTGCCTCCGGTGTGTTCGGTGTCCTGGCGACCGGGTTCGCGGTGATCCTCGGGTTCATCATCTTCCTCGCGTTCGAGTCGTACGACGCCTCGCGCACCGGCGCCGAGACGGAGGCGCTGACGGTCGTTCAGCAGGTCGAGACGGCGCAGTTCCTGCCGCCGGAGCGCCGCGACGAGCTCACCGGCATGCTGCTCTGCTACGCCCGGTCCGTGATCGCCACGGAGTGGCCGGCGATGGACCGGGGGACGCTCGGCGATGCGTTCAACCCCTGGGGTTCGGCGATGTTCCGGACGATGCGCGCGTACCAGCCGGCGACGGCGGCGGAGGAGTCGGCGTACGACCGGTGGATGGACCAGACCGGCGTGCGGGAGCAGGCACGGATCGACCGCGTGCACGGCGTCGAGGGTGTGGTCCCGCTCCCGATCTGGATCGGGCTGTTCGTCATCGCTGTCGTGATCTTCGGCTACATGCTCTTCTTCGCCGACCGGGCCGAGCGTGCGAGGACCCAAGCGATGCTGATGGGCAGCGTCACCGTCGTCATCACCCTCCTCCTGCTCCTGCTGGTGTTCTTCGACAACCCCCACGGGGACGGCGTCGGAAGGCTCGAGCCCGTGGCGATGGAGCGGTCGCTGCGGCTGATCGCGGCCGCGGTCGAGGTCGCGGGAATTGACCCACCCGAGCTGTGCGACAGCCATGGCCGGGCACTCTGAGCAGCCGGGCGCACCGACGCCCGACCGTGACGGCATGCTGCGGGAGCTCGCCGTCACGGTGCTGCTCGTCGTCGCGGCGGTCGCGACCTCGTGGAGCAGCTACCAGGCGACGCGCTGGCACGGTGAGCAGGCGGAGTCAGCAAGCCGTACGAGCGCCATCCGGGTCGACGCGGCGCGTCAGCAAGGGCTGGCCGAGGCGCAGACCGAGATCGACGTCGCCAGCTTCATCGCGTGGGTGGACGCCGACAGGAGCGGAGAGCCGCAGCTCGCGGGATTCTTCGAGGCGAGGTTCCGGCCGGAGTTCCGGCCCGCGTTCGAGGCCTGGAAGGCCACCGATCCGTTCACCGACGACACCGCGCCGCCGACGCCGTTCGCGATGCCGGAGTACACCCTCGCCGCCGAGACCGAGGCCAGCCGCCTCGACCAGGAGGCGGAGGCCGAGGCCGCGCAGGTGCGCGAGGACATCCAACGGGCGGGCGACTACGTGCTGACCGTCGTCCTGTATGCCGTCGCGCTCTTCTTCGCCGGGATGAGCACGAAGATCGGGAACCGGCGGCTGCAGACGGTGATGATCGGTGCCGGCTACGTCGTCCTGATCGGCGCGATCGCGTGGATTGCCACCTTCCCGGTCAGCATCTCGCTCTGACTCAGCCGAGCACGGGTACGTACGAGACGACCACGTGACCGTTCTCGAAGACCTCCAGACCGTTGCGGCGGAGGGGGATCGGCTCCGCGAGGCCCGACAGCACCGGGATCCCGTCGCCGAGAGCGATCGGGTCGAGGATGATGCGGAGCTCGTCGACTGCTCCTGTAGGGAGGAGTGCGGCAACGAGGCTCGAGCTGCCGAAGATGGCGATGTCCTTGCCCGGCGCCTCCTTGAGCGCTCGCACGTACCCGGCCACGTCGTCGGCGACGAACGTGGTCGGCCCCCACGGGTGCTCCGTCATCGTCCGCGACGCCACGATCTTCGGGAGGTCGTTCATGAATCCGGCGACGACAGGATCCTGGTCGTACGCCTCGGGGGTCGGCCAGTACGCCGCCATCATCTCGAAGGTCACCCGCCCCATCACGATCGTGTCGATGCGGTCGCCCTGCGAGCGCGAGTACTTCTCGAACTCCTCGTCGATGGTGAACCAGTCCGTGCCTCCCCTGGCGTCGGCGTGGTAGCCGTCGACGGACGTCAGCAGGAACGCGTACACGGTGCGCATGTGTCTCCTTCGCGGGATGGGGTGGTGTCGTGAGGACACCGCAGGGCCGGCGAACTCATCGGCGGCGACGGAGTATTCGCTCGTCCCCGTCCCGGCCCCGTGGAAAGATCGCGACGTGAGCGAGCTGAGAGAACTCTTTGCCACGTCCTGGCGCGGCGCGCTGGTGACCCTCAAGCGCGACGGGCGGCCACAGCTGTCGAACGTCGGGCACGTGTACGACGCGAACGCCGATGCCGTGGTGATCTCGACGACGGCCGACCGTGCCAAGGTCCGCAACCTGCAGCGGGACCCGCGGGCGAGCTACTACGTGACGACCGACGAGCTGGCCGCGTACGCGGTGGGGGAGGGCGAGGCAGAGCTCGGACCCGTCGCGACCGCTCCGGAAGATGCCGCGGTGGAAAGCCTGGTCGCGCACTACCGAGCCGTACGCGGCGAGCATCCCGACTGGGACGAGTTCCGGAGGGCGATGGTGAGTGAACAGCGACTGCTCGTGACCGTACGGTTCTCCCACGTGTATGGATGGGCCGGTCCGGTGGCGGCGTCCCGCACTCCGGGCGAGTAGCCGATCGGGCGCCTACGCTGAGCCGATGGGGACTGTCGACGAGTACATCTCGGGACTCGAGGAGCCACGTCGGGCCGTGGTGGCCGGCTTGTACGAGGCGGTCGCAGCAGCCGTGCCCGACTCCGAGCAGGGCAAGGGGTACGGCATGCCGGCGCTCGTCTACCGCGGCAAGCCACTGGTGAGCGTGATGTCCGCGAAGAAGCACCTGTCGCTGTTCCCGTTCAGCAGCGACGTGGTGGCACTGCTCGCGCCCGACCTCGAGGGCTTCGACACGGCGAAAGGGACGATCAGGTTCCCGCCCGAGGCGCCGTTGCCGCCTGCGCTCGCCGTCAGGGTCGCGCAGGCGAGGCGCGCCCAGATCGACGGTCAAGGACCTGCACGCGAAGAGCCGCACTGAGCGAGAGGGCCCGTTCGGACCCGCATCGACTCGTCCCGTCGTGAGTCGTGGTGATCGACGAGGAGCGCTCGTGGCTCAGCCGCTCACCCGATGCCGATCGGCGTCTCGGGTGGTTCGGGCGGCACCGGCCGACCAGGCGGCCGTACGCGGTGGTTCACCTTGAGTGCGGCCGCGGCCGCGAGAACACCGCCGGTGACGGCGATGCCGACGAGCCACGGGTTGAAGCGCCACCGCGGGCCAGGCGTGTCCGAGGTGGCCGCACACGCGTGCAGCGGGAACCGGTTGCCGGGGTGGAACACGTGGGTCAGGTCGGCCGACACGTAGGCTGCGGAGCCCGCCGGGAGGCCGAAGTTCCAGAGTGTCCGGTACCAGCGGCCGTTCGAGCGGTCGATCCAGCAGGTGACGTTCGCGTGAGATCCGGGCCCGTCGGGCGGCGCAAGAAGGTCGATGACATGCCGGGCGCCGTCCCACACCGCCACGGGCACCGTCCCTGTCGTGACCACGGCGGGGTAGTCGGCGTCGAGTCCCATGCCTCCGACGCTAGACCCGGTCGGTGTCCGCGCGTTCCGCATTGTCCGGCTCTGACGAGTCGCTGCGCCGGGGGAGCCAGCCCGTGCCCGAACAATATGCAACCGATGGTTGCACGTCACCGGTTGACAGGCTAGCGTGATACGCAACCAATGGTTGCGAGTGATGGAGGGCCCATGGAGTACGCCAGCATCGAGCGTGAGATCCGCATCGAGGCGCCGCCGGAGGTGGTGTTCGAGGTCGTGAGCCGACCCGAGCACGTACGCGAGTGGTGGACCGCCGAGTCGGATGTCGCTCCGACGCCCGGGGCGACAGGGGAGCTGGTGTGGTCCGAGGGCGACGACCCTCGCGCCCAGGTGAGCCAGATGACCGTGGTCGTCGCCGAGCCGCCACGGCTCTTCACCTTCCGCTGGACACACCCGGCGGGGGAGGCGGCCGTCGACGGCAACTCCATGCTGGTGACCTTCGAGCTCGTGCCCGACGGCTCGGGCACGCTGCTCAAGATGACCGAGACCGGGTTCCGCGAGCGCGGCTGGGAGGCCGCGGTGCTGGAGCAGCACTACGCCGACCACGTGGAGGGCTGGGACCTCTACGTGCCTCGGATCGCCTCGTACGCCGAGCGTCTGGTGTCGGCGCCGTGACCGCAGCGATCGACGACGAGCTGTGGTCGGCGATCGGGGATCCGACCCGCCGGCAGATGCTCGACCTCCTTCTGAGCAACGGCACGGGGACGGCAACGTCCCTCAGCGATCAGCTGCCGGTCACACGGCAGGCGGTCTCGAAGCATCTCGGCGTCCTCGACCGCGCGGGACTGGTCGAGGGCACGCCGGAGGGACGCGAGCGGCGCTACCGCGTGGACGAGGAACAGCTCGCGCGGGCGGTCGCCCAGCTCAACGCCGTCGGCACCACGTGGGATGCGCGGCTTCGACGGATCAAGCGGATCGCCGAGGCGATCGAGACGAACAGACGGACATGACGCGGCCGCAACCGGCGGCCGTGACAGAAAGGGGAAGACAATGGTCGACATCCTGCACCGCGTGGGAATCACCGCACCGCAGACGGCGGTGTACGAGGCGCTGACGACGCCAGACGGTCTCGCCGGCTGGTGGACCGAGGACACGAGCGGCGACGGCGCGACGGGAGGGGTCCTGGAGTTCCGGTTCCCGCCGTTCGGCGGCTTCGACATGAAGGTCCTCGACACGCAGCCGGGCGAGCACGTGCTCTGGGAGGTGATCGACGGTCCCGAGGAGTGGGTCGGCACGCAGATCACCTGGGACCTCCGTACGGAGGAGGAGTACACGATCGTGATGTTCACTCACCGGGGCTGGCGCGAGCCGGTGGAGTTCATGCACCACTGCAGCACGAAGTGGGCGACGTTCCTGCTGAGCCTGAAGGCCCTCGTGGAGGCGGGGGAGGGCAGCCCTGCGCCGAACGACGTCCGGATCAGCGACTGGCACTGAGCGGCGGCGGTTCGGGCGCTGTGAGGACCGTCTCGAGGTAAGGGCGGACGATGTCCAGCATCGTGCGGTGCGTGATGTCGTCCGCCGAGACGAGGAGGCCGCGCCCGGTGTGGAGGGTGTCTCCGGCGAGGTCGGTGACGACGCAGCCGGCCGCTTCGCAGACCCCCAGGCCGGCCGCGAAGTGGAGGTTGTCCCGGAACTGCCCGTCCGAGACGTACGCCGCTCGGCGGCCGGCGGCGACCCACGCGACGGCCAAGGTGGATGAGACGACCCGCGGTCCGTACGTCGCGCGGAGCCGCGGGTCGGCCACCAGCTGCCCACCGACGAACGGCCGATCGAGAGGGCCGTCGCAGTTCACGTCGACGAGCATCGAATGCGCGGCAGGTTCGAGAGGGGCGTCCTCGTCCTCGTACCGGCGGAACGCTCGATCGCCGTCCGTCCAGAAGACCTCGTCGGCGATCGGGTCCGCCGCTGCCGCAGCGGTGACGCGGCCACGGCCGGTCAGCGCGACGTTCACGGCGACGATCGGGGTGCCTGCGGCGAAGTTCAGCGTCCCGCAGAGGGGATCGACGAGCCAGCGACGCGTCGCTGCCTCGCTTCCCGACAGTCCCTGCTCCTCACCGAGGACCCCGTCATGGGGACGGTGTTCGTCGAGGATGGCGCGGATGGCCTTCTCGGCATCGACATCGGTCTTGGTGGCGAAGTCGGTGGCGCTCTTCATGTGCCGTACGTGTGCCGCGCCGTAGTCGCGACGCACGACCTCCGCGCCGGCCTGTGCGGCTGCGATCGCGACCTCTGCGTCGGTAATTGTCACGGCAGGACGCAGAACGCGTTGCCGTCGGGATCAGCCATCACGACCCAGTCGACGTCACCCTGTCCGATGTTGAGCCGCGTCGCCCCGAGGGAGATGAGCCGGTCGACCTCCGTCTGCTGATCGCTGTCGGCCGGGGGAGCAAGGTCGAAGTGCAGCCGGTTCTTGCCCCTCTTCGGCATCAAGGGAGGACCGCCCCAGGTGACCTTCGGTCCGCCGTGCGGCGAACGGATCGCGGTCTCCTGGTCCTGGTCCCACACCAACGGCCACCCCAACGCTTCGCTCCAGAAGTAGCCGACCTCCTGCGAGCCGTCGCACGAGAGCGCCCCGATGAATCCGCAGTCGGCGAGGAAGCGGTTACCCGGCTCGATCACGCAGAACTCGTTGCCCTCCGGGTCGGCGAGCACTACATGCTCCTCCTCGGGAAGCTGACCGATGTCGAGGTGTCGGCCCCCGAGCCCGAGGGCTCTCGCCACCGTCTGCCGCTGCTCCTCGAGGGAGGCGCTCGTCAGATCAAAGTGCACCGTGTTCTGGCCGACCTTCACCTGCTCGCTCGGCGCGAACTGGAGCCGGAACCCGGGGTCTTCGCTCGGGAGGAGCGTGATGCCGTAGTTGGGGGAGCCAGTCACCTCCCCACCCAGAAGACCCTCCCAGAACTGCGCGAGACGGAGCGGGTCGTGCGCGTCGAAGGTGAGCGCGAACAGCTGGGTGGTCACTGCTCGACGTTAGGCGCGTGGGGGAGTGCCGTGCAACGAGATAAGGCGTAGGTTGCCGCCGTACCGATGTCGAGAACCGTGCGGCAGCTCCGTCCTAGGGACAGACGCGGCCACCATGGCCGTACCGAACCCAGGAGATCACCATGGCGAAATACCTGCTTCTCAAGCACTACCGCGGCGCGCCCGAGGCCGTGAACAGCGTCCCGATGGACCAGTGGACGCCGGAAGAGATCACGAACCACGTGCAGTACATGACCGACTTCGCGTCACGGCTCGAGGGGACGGGGGAGTACGTCGACGGTCAGGCGCTCGCTCCGGAAGGGACCTTCGTGCGGTACGACGGCGAGGGTCGCCCACCGGTCACCGACGGCCCGTTCGCGGAGACGAAGGACCTGATCGCGGGGTGGATGGTGATCGACGTCGACTCGTACGACCGTGCGGTCGAGCTTGCCGGGGAGCTGTCGGCGGCTCCCGGGGCAGGCGGGAAGCCGATCCACGAGTGGCTCGAGCTGCGGCCCTTCCTCAGCGCTCCGCCGACCGTTACCGAGTGACTGGACCGGCCAGGGTGGCGGACCAGATCATGGACGAGCTGCTGCTTCGAGAGCTCACTCCCGCCGTGATCGGCATCCTCGTGCGTCGCGGACTCGACTTCGCGACGGCCGAGGACGCCGTGCAAGAGGCGCTCCTCCAGGCCACGCTGTCCTGGCCGGACCGGTCGCCGGCAGACCCGAAGGGGTGGTTGGTCACCGTCGCGTGGCGCAAGTTCCTCGACGCGCGCCGTGCCGAGGTCGCCCGCCGGGAGCGGGAGCTGAAGGCCGAGATCGAACCGCCACCCGGCCCCCCTGCGAGCGCCGACGACACGCTCCAGGTGTTCTTCCTCTGTGCGCACCCGTCCTTGACGCCGGCGTCGGCCGTGGCCCTCACGTTGCGGGCGGTCGGCGGGCTCACCACGCGGCAGATCGCGCAGGCATACCTGGTGCCGGAGGCGACGATGGCGCAGCGGATCAGTCGTGCCAAGCGGACGGTCAGCGGGGTGCGGTTCGAGTCGCCGGGGGACTTGGCGACCGTGCTGCGGGTGCTCTACCTGGTCTTCAACGAGGGCTACTCGGGCGACGTCGACCTCGCCGCGGAGGCGATCCGGCTCGCCCGCCAGGTGGTTTCGATCACCGACGACGAGGAGACCGCGGGGTTGCTGGCGCTGATGCTGCTGCATCACGCGCGGCGCCGGGCGCGGATCCGCCCGGACGGGAGCCTCGTACCTCTGGCCGAGCAGAACCGCTCGCTCTGGGACACGCACATGATCGCGGAGGGCGTCGACCTCCTGCAGCGGGTGCTGCAGCGCGACCGGCTGGGGGAGTATCAAGCGCAGGCGGCGATCGCGGCGCTGCACGCGGATGCGCCACGGGTGGAGGAGACCGACTGGGTGCAGATCGTCGGGTGGTACGACGAGCTGCTCCGGATCACCGACAGTCCGGTGGTGGCACTCAACCGGGCGGTCGCCGTCGGTGAGGCCGACGGCGCCCCGGCCGGTCTTGCGGCGTTGGCCGAGGTGGATCCGAAGCTACCGCGTCACACCGCCGCGTCGGCGTACCTCCACGAGAAGGCGGGGGACCTGGAGAGAGCGGCGCGGCTGTACGCCGACGCGGCTCAGGCGGCCCCCAACCTCGCCGAGCGGGACCACCTGACGCGCCAGGCCGCACGACTCAATCAGCGGTTGCGCTGACTCTTCGACTCCTCGGCCGCCCGCGCTGCTGCGAGTCGCTCCTCGAGCATGGCGACCTGCTGGGCGAGGTCGCGGGTTCGACGCGTCTCCTCGGCAAGCTCGGCGCGAACGGTCTCAGCCTGGGCTCGGGCCGTCTCCGCGGCCGTACGTACAGACTCAGTCTGTGCCTGGGCCTTCTCGG
>Ga0233363_1000422_pt1 | contig 19259 bp, 18 predicted proteins | sample ElkDunMinimDraft_18_FD_191534 | JGI IMG/M metagenome (GOLD analysis project Ga0233363, IMG submission 191534) | Fecal eukaryotic communites from dung pellets of Tule Elk in California, USA - Elk Dung C16 | ecosystem: Host-associated > Mammals > Digestive system > Large intestine > Fecal | place... | reverse complement strand
GAACCGGATGTCGTCGAAGATGTAGAACTCGGCCTCGGGCGCGAAGAACGCGGTGTCCGCGATGCCGGTCGACTTCAGGTACGCCTCGGCCTTGGCGGCCACCTGGCGCGGGTCGCGGCTGTACGGCTCGTCGGTGTACGGGTCGACGATGTGGAAGTTGATGTTGAGCGTCTTCTCCGTCCGGAACGGGTCGACGTACGCCGTCGTCAGGTCCGGGATCAGCTTCATGTCCGACTCGTGGATCGCCTGGAAGCCCCGGATCGAGGACCCGTCGAACATCTGGCCGTCGGTGAAGAAGTCCGCGTCGAGCGAGGCGGCAGGCACGTTGAAGTGCTGCATCACGCCCGGCAGATCGCAGAACCGCACGTCGACGAACTTGACGTCCTCGCTCTTGATGAACGCCAGGACTTCCTCTGGCTTCGTGAACATCCGCTGCTCCTCGGTCGATGGTGCCCGGTCGTCCCGGGCAGAGCGAGGCTAGGAGCGGCGGGTTTCCCTGCCGTGGCCCCGTTGTTTCCGGGAGGTTACGGACCTGCGTGCGAGGTAACGATCGCACGACATGGCCGGTGCGTCGGGCCGATCGGGAGCGCACGTAGGCTGGACGCATGGTGACGCGCGACTCCGTGGGCTCCTGGCTCGAGGGTGGACCCGGTGGCCGCGACGACGGCGACGGACCCGCGCGCGGCGCGCGGCTGGGCCTGCCCGCGACGGGCCCGGGATCGCTCGCGCGCCTGGGTCGACGCGTCGTCGCGCTCGCGATCGACTGGGCTGCGTGCCTCGCCGTGTCCGCGGTGCTGCTGCCCTCGCGCACCGACGGGCTCTACCTGCTGCGAGGGGACTCCCTGGCGACGTTGGCCGTCTTCGCGCTCGAGAACGTCGTGCTCGTCGCGACGCTCGGGCACACCCTGGGGCACCGCCTGCTCGGCCTGCAGGTGCGGCGCACGATCCAGGCGACGCCCGACGGGCCGCCGCAGCTCGCGCACCGTCCGCCCGGCGTGGTGGCCGCGCTCGTGCGGACCGCTCTGCTCTGCCTGGTGCTGCCGGCGGTGGTCTGGGACGGCGACGGTCGCGGCCTGCACGACCGTGCGGCGGGAACGGTGCTCGTCCGGCGCTGACCGCCCCGACGCACCGCCGCGGGGCTCAGCGCCCGCGCATGCCCTTGCGGTCGGGGCGCGCACGCGTGGGGTCGATCCCCTTCGGCACGGGCAGCTTCGCGGCGCCCAGCGACGTGACCCGGCGCAGCACGACGGCGACCTCGTCCTTGGTGAGCTGCGGCTTGAGCTTGGTGACGGCGCGCGGCAGCTTGCGCAGCGGCACCTGGCCCTCGCCGTCACCGACCTGGATGAGGTGGATCGGCGCGCCGGACACGACGCGCGCCGTGCGCTTGCGCTCGGCCTCGAGCAGCTTGCCGACGCGGTGGGACGGGCCCTCACCGACGAGGACGACTCCCGGGCGCCCGACGCCCCGGAAGACCAGGTCCTGCGTGCGGGGGTCGACCGCGACGGGCTCCTGCGTGAAGGTCCACCCGCGACGCAGCGTGCCGAGCGCTGCGAGGGAGGCGCCGGGCTGGCCCTCGATGCGCGTGTACGCGGCCGTCTCGGCCCGTCGTGCCAGCACGAACATCGCGCCGAGGACCGCGAACGGGATGCTGAGGATCAGCACGTAGACGAGCTGGTTGATCAGCAGGCCGATCACGACGCCGAGCGCCACGATGCCGAGGAACACCGCGAGGATGATCCACGTGACGGCGGGGTCCGACTGCCGGGTGATCTGGAACGCCTGCCAGACCTGGTGGTACCAGCGGGTCTTCTTGACCTTCCCGGTGCCCGCCCCCGTGCTCGAGGAGGAGCCCTGCGGGGACGTGGAGCGCTCGCGTGCCATGAGCCGGGAGTCTACCGGCGCGGACGCGTGCGACCGAGCCGTCGTCCGCGTCAGCCCGCAGTCGTCCTGGAGAGCAGGGCGGACGCCTCCTGGCGGGCCGTCATCGGCTCGCCGAGGTGCGCCAGCGCGTCCGGGATCTCCAGGCCGCGGCGTCGCATCGCCTGGCCCCACAGCCGTCCCGCCCGGTACGACGAGCGCACGAGCGGCCCGGACATCACCCCGAGGAATCCGATGCGCTCGGCCTCCTCGGAGAGCTCGACGAACTCCTCCGGGCGGACCCAGCGGGCGACGGGGTGGTGACGCACGGACGGACGCAGGTACTGCGTGATGGTGATGAGGTCGCAGCCCGCGTCGTGCAGGTCCTGCAGCGCCTCGACGACCTCCTCGGTCGTCTCACCCATGCCGAGGATGAGGTTCGACTTCGTCACCAGACCGGCCTCGCGTGCGCGGGTCAGGACCGACAGCGAGCGCTCGTAGCGGAAGGCCGGGCGGATCTGCTTGAAGATCCGCGGCACGGTCTCGAGGTTGTGCGCCAGCACCTCGGGACGCGACTCGTTGACGAGGTCCAGCAGCTCGGGGACCGCGTTGAAGTCGGGGATGAGGAGCTCGACACCGGTGCCGGGGTTCATCGCGTGGATCTGGCGCACGGTCTCGGCGTAGAGCCAGACGCCGCCGTCGGGCAGGTCGTCGCGCGCGACGCCGGTGATGGTCGAGTACTTCAGACCCATGGCCTGGACCGACTCGGCGACGCGCCGCGGCTCGTCGGTGTCGAGCGCCGCGGGCTTGCCGGTGTCGATCTGGCAGAAGTCGCAGCGGCGCGTGCACTGGTCCCCACCGATGAGGAACGTGGCCTCGCGGTCCTCCCAGCACTCGAAGATGTTGGGACAGCCCGCTTCCTCGCAGACCGTGTGCAGGCCCTCGCGGCGCACCAGGCCCTTGAGCTCGCTGTACTCGGGGCCGGTCGTGGCCCGCGTGCGGATCCACTCCGGCTTCTTCTCGATCGGGGTGGCGGCGTTGCGCGCCTCCACCCGGAGCATGCGGCGGCCCTCGGGAGCGATCGTCACGCCGTCAGCCTAGCCCGCTTACCCGGACCGCCCCTGTCCACGGGGTGTGACGGGGACCTCTGTCCCGCGCGCATCCGGCGCCCTGGGGGCAGGCTGGGGCGAAACGGTCGACCGCCGGGGCCGCGGGGGCGACCGGCCAGCCTGGAGGAGGTGGCGCGATGCGCGTCCTGGTGACGGTGGCGTCGCGGCATGGAGCGACGCGCGAGATGGGTGCGGAGGTCGCCTCGCAGCTGCGCGCGGCGGGCCACGACGTCGACGAGCTCGAGCCGGACGACGTCGAGCACGTCGAGCCCTACGACGCCGTGGTGATGGGCTCGGCCGTGTACGTCGGGCGGCTGGCGCTCGGGCTGCGCGACCTCGTCGAGCGGCAGGCCGGCCAGCTGCGGCAGCGCCCGACGTGGCTGTTCTGGTCCGGCCCCGTGGGGGACCCGCCCATGCCCGAGACGGTGCCCGACGACGTGACCGACATCGCCCGCACGACGGGGGCGCGCGACGTGGCGGTGTTCGCCGGGCGGCTGGACCGCGACGGGCTCAACATCTCCGAGCGTGCGCTCGTCGCGCTCACGCGCGCCGACGCGGGCGACTTCCGCGACCTCGACGCGGTCCGCGACTGGGCACAGAAGATCGCGGCCGCGCTGCGCTCGATCGAGCGGGACGCGTAGCGGCTCAGCGGCCGGTCGTCACCGCCTGGTGCACGGCCAGCAGCGGGGTGAGCACGTCCTGCAGGTGCCCGACGACCACGGGCGTGACCTCCGCGATCGTGACGCTGCGCGCCGCCTCGGCGGACAGCGTCGTGACGTCGGCGTCCTCGATGCCGCACGGCACGATGCGCGAGTACCAGTCGAGCGACGCGGTGCAGTTCAGGGCGAAGCCGTGCATCGTCGTGCCCCGGGCGACGCGCACGCCGATCGCGGCGACCTTGCGCTCACGGCGTGGCAGCGGTGACGCGGTGGCGTCGTCGGCGGGCAGCCACACGCCGCTGCGCCCCTCGACACGTCCGGCGGCGACCCCGAGGTCGGCGCACGTGCGGATCAAGGCCTCCTCGAGGGCGCGGACGTAGCGCACGACGTCGACCGGTTCCGCGAGGCGCACGATCGGGTACCCGACGAGCTGGCCGGGGCCGTGCCACGTGATGCGCCCGCCGCGGTCGACGTCGACCACGGGGGTGCCGTCGACGGGGCGGTCGGAGCGCGCCGTGCGCTTGCCCGCGGTGTAGACGGGCTCGTGCTCGACGAGCAGGAGCGTGTCCTCGCGCTCACCGGCGGCGACGGCCGCGTGGATCTCGCGCTGCAGGTCCCACGTGGGCACGTACGGCTGCAGCCGGGTGCCGAGCTCGAGCGGTTCGACGCGCATGCTCGCCAGGCTAGACCGTCGGTGCCGACGGCCGAGCGGTCTCGCGAGGGGGCACCGGTCCGGGCAGCAGCTCCCACGGCGCGACGAGCTCACGCAGCAGCTCGTCGAGCAGCGCTCGACGCTCCGGCGGCAGATGGCCGAGCACCTGCTCCTGGGCGGGTCGGGGATCGGCGCACGCCGCGAGGGCGGCGGCGCCCGCGGGCGTGATGTCGATCACGTGGCGTCGGCGGTCGTCGGCGTGCGGGCGGCGCGTCACGTAGCCCGTGCGCTCGAGCCGGGCGACCACACGGCTCATCGTCTGCTCGGTGACGCCGCACGCGTCGGCGAGCTCGCGCTGCGACATCGGCGTCACCGTCACGTGGACGAGGACCGGAAGGCTCGCGTGGTTCAGGTCCCACGACGCCAGGTGGGCGTCCCACGCGCGCTCGATCCGCCGCGCGACGGCGGACAGCATCCGTCCGACCGGCCAGTGGTCCACCGGCGGCACCTGCGGGGTGCTCACTCGACCTCCCGTTTGCCGACCTCTCGCTCGGGGTCCATGATACTCAGCATGCTGAGGAATCCCGTGGCCCGTGCGGTGGCCGTCGCTGTGGTGCTCGTCGTATGGATGGGGTTCGCCTCCGTGGGAGGGATGGCCCAGGGCAAGCTGTCCCAGGTCCAGACGAACGACGCGGCTGCCTTTCTGCCCTCGTCGGCGCAGTCCACGCGGGCGGCGGAGGCCTCCCGCGAGTTCGTCGACACGCAGACCCTACCTGCGCTCGTCGTGCTGGCCCCTGCCGACGGCGGCGACGTCACCGACGAGCAGCTGCGTGCCGTGGCGCAGTTCGCAGGCGACTTCACCCAGAAGGAGGTCGGCGACGGGACCTGGGCGGAGCGGCTGACCGGCGACATCGTCCCGATCCCCTCCGAGGACGGTGAGGCGATCCTGCTCGCCGTCCCGCTCGACGCCGACGCGGCGGAGGAGCTCGTGGGGGAGGAGTCCCTCACCAACGTCCTGGTCGCCGACCTGCGGGCCGCGCTCGACGAGGAACTGGGTGCGACCGCGTCCGGCGCGGGCGACCTCGGCCTCGAGGCGTGGGTGACCGGACCGGCGGGGTTCGTCACGGACCTCGGCACCGCCTTCGCCGGCATCGACGGTCTGCTGCTGCTCGTCGCGCTCGGCGCCGTGCTGCTCATCCTCGTCGTCGTCTACCGCTCGCCGTTCCTGCCGCTCGTCGTGATCTTCACCGCCGTCTTCGCGCTCGCCCTCGCCGGGCTGGTCGTCTACGAGCTCGCGGACGCCGGGGTGCTCGTGCTCAACGGTCAGGCGCAGGGCATCCTGTCGATCCTGGTCGTCGGCGCCGCCGTCGACTACTCGCTGCTGCTGGTCGCGCGGTACCGCGAGGAGCTGAAGCACACGGAGCACCCGGCCGACGCCATGCGCATCGCCTGGCGCCAGTCGCTCGAGCCGATCGCCGCCAGCGCCGGGACCGTCGTCGCCGGTCTGCTCTGCCTGCTCCTGTCGGACCTCGCGTCCAACCGCAGCCTCGGTCCCGTCGCCGCGATCGGCATCGCCGCGGCACTGCTCGCCGCGCTCACGCTGCTCCCGGCGATCCTCCTCGTCGCCGGTCGGCGCTCGCGCGCCCTGTTCTGGCCCCGAGCCCCCCGGCCGGTGACGGCCGCGACCACGCCGTCGACGCACGGCGAGCACGCCGCGGCCGTCCCGCCCGAGGTGGCCGACCCGGCCGAGGGCGCCGGCCTGTGGGCCCGCTGGGCGCGGTTCGTCGCGCGACGCGCGCGTCCCGTGTGGATCGTCAGCGCCGCCGTCCTGCTGCTCGCGGCCGCCTTCGTGCCGACGTTCCGCGCCGGCGGCACGAGCCAGACGGACGTGTTCCTCACGGCCGTGGACTCGGTCGCGGGCGAGGAGGTGCTGGCCGAGCACTACCCGGCCGGTGCCGTGCAGCCCGCCATCGTCGTGGTCCCGCAGGAGGAGCTCGACGCGGTGGTGGAGGCCGCCGAAGGGGTCGAGGGCGTGAGCTCGGCCGCCCCCTACACGGGTGCGCCCTCGGGGGCCCCGGGAGCGGGCGCCGACGCGGCGCCGGTCGTCGTCGACGGCCGCGTGCGCGTCGACGTCGTCACCGAGGCGCCGTCCGACAGCCAGGAGGCCGTGGACACCGTCGGGGACCTGCGCGAGGCCGTCACCGCGGTGGCGCCCGACGCGATCGTCGGTGGCCCCGCTGCCGAGACGCTGGACACGCAGATCGCGAGCGAGCGGGACCTGCGCGTGATCGTCCCCGTCGTGCTGGTCGTGATCCTGCTGATCCTCATGCTGCTGCTGCGCTCGGTCGTGGCCGGTCTGCTGCTGATGGCGGCCAACGTGCTGTCGTTCGCCGCGACGATCGGGATCTCCGCGCTGGTGTTCAACCACGTGCTCGACCTGCCCGACGCCGACCCGGTCGTCCCGCTGTACGGCTTCGTCTTCCTCGTGGCGCTGGGGGTCGACTACTCGATCTTCCTCATGACGCGCGTGCGGGAGGAGTCGTTGCGCGTCGGCACGCGCGAGGGGGTCACCCGCGGTCTCGCCGTCACCGGGGGCGTCATCACCTCCGCGGGTCTCGTGCTCGCGGCCACCTTCGCCGCGCTCGCCGTGATCCCGCTGCTCTTCCTGGCGCAGCTCGCCTTCATCGTCGCGCTCGGCGTCCTCGTCGACACGTTCGTCGTGCGCAGCCTGCTCGTCCCCGGGCTGGTGCACGACGTCGGTCCGCGCTCCTGGTGGCCCAGCGCGTTGGCCCGCCGTCCGGAGCACGGCGCGCACAACGCCGAAGGTGAGCGCGGTCCCGACGCCGCGGACGGCGAGCACGGTGCGCACGCCGCGGCCGGTGGGGCGGCGGCGGCGACGCACTGACTCCCTCCTACAGTGGCGGCATGGAACCGCTGCGCATCGGGCTGATCGGGTACGGCGCGGCCGGGCGTGGGATCCACGCCCGGCTCGCGCGCGAGACGGGTCAGGAGGTCGTCGCCGTGGTGACGCGCCACCGCGGCGACCAGGTCCACGCGGACTGGCCGGGTGCGCGCGTCGTGCCGGACGTCGACGCGCTGCTGGCCGACCCGCAGGACCTGGACCTCGTCGTCGTCGCGAGCCCGACGGGCGAGCACGCGGCGCACGTGCGCGCGGCGCTCGAGGCCGACCTGGCGGTCCTCGTGGACAAGCCGCTCGCCACGACGCGGGTGCAGGCCGCTGCGCTGGTGCGGCTCGCGCGCGAGCGCGAGGGTCGGCTCACGGTCTTCCAGAACCGGCGCTGGGACCCCGAGCAGCTGACGCTGCAGGGGCTGCTCGCGGAAGGGACGCTCGGGCGGGTCCACCGCTTCGAGCGGCGCTGGGAGAGGTTCCGACCGCAGCCGCAGCACCGGTGGAAGGAGCAGGACCCGGTCTCCGGTGGGCTGCTGCTCGACCTGGGTGCGCATCTCGTCGACTCCGCCGTTCAGCTCTTCGGCCCGGTGCGGCGCGTGCACGCCGAGCTGCGCGCCCTCACGACGCCCGCGTTCGACGACGTCTTCCTGGCGCTCGAGCACGCCCCCGACGCGACCGGCCACCACGTCGTGTCGCACCTGTGGGGCGGCGGGCTCGTGGGGGCGCCGGGGCCGCGGACACGGGTGCTGGGCGACGCCGGCGCGTACCTCGTCACGAGCTTCGAGGGCGAGCCGACACCGTTCGCGGTGCTCGACGACGCGCAGGAGGCGGGCCGGCGCCCCGGCGAGCCGGAGCACGAGGGGTGGCTCGTGCGTGGCGCGGAGCGGACGCCCGTGCCGCGTGCGCCCGGCGGCCACGGGGACCTCTACCGGGCGGTGCAGGCGTGGCTGCGGACCGGGGGGCCCGTCCCCGTCGACCCCGCGGACGCGGTCGCCACGGCGCGGGTGCTGGACGCGGCCCGGGTGGCCGCCGAGACGGGCGTGGCCCAGCTCCTCGACTGAGCGGAACGGCGCCTGTGGACGACGCGCTCGCCGGGCGTGCTCGTCGGTGTTGGATGTCGGGGTGCACACCGCCGCCCCACCACCGGACGACGTGACCCGGCTCCTGCAGGTGCACGGCACGCGCGTCGCCTCGTCCGTCGGGACGGACGGGTCGTGGTGGGTGGCGCGGCCGGTCGAGGACGACGGCCCGTGGCTCGAGGTGCTGGTCGCGGACGTCCCCGTGGACGCCACGCTCGCGGCACGGGCCGGGCTGCTCACGGGCCTCGACCACCCCCACCTCGCCCGGGTCCTCGCGGTGGAGCCCCTGGGCCCCGGGCGCGTCGCGCTGGTGTGCGAGCACGTGCCCGGCCCGACGCTCGCCGCGGTGCGCGCGGCGCGGCCCCCGCTGGCCGACGGTGAGGTCGTGACGGTGGCGGTCCCCGTCGCGCAGGCGCTCGCCGAGCTGCACACGGCGGGGCTCGCGCACGGCGCGGTCGGCGCCGACCGCGTCGTGCTGACCCCGGGCGGCGTGCCCGTCCTGGTCGACCTGCGCGGTGCGCTGCGCGGCGTGGGCACCGCGACCGGCGACGTGCACCGGCTCGTCGCGACGCTGCTCGGCCTCATGCCGTCGCTCGACGCGCACCTGGCCGCAGGCCTCGAGGAGGCCGTGCGGCTGCGTGACGCGCTGGAGGCGCTGCTGCGCGGTCGCGCGGCACCGCAGGAGGTCGTCGAGGCGGTGTTCGCGGCGGCCTCGCCCGAGCCGGTCCAGGTTCCGGAGCCGGACGAGCTCGCAGGTGCCCAGGTCGCGCTCGCGGCCGGGCGCAGCGGGGTCCCGCGATCGACGGCGCCCGACCCTCCGCCGGCGCGTCGCGTGCGCCGGGAACCGCGTCGTCGCCGGTGGTGGCCGGTGGTCGCCGCCGGGGTCGTCCTGGTGCTCGGTGGCGGCGCCCTCGTGGTGCGGGCGCTGCCCGACCTGCCCGCCGGGGCGACGTCGCCGACCACCTCGGCCGGCGCCCCCGCGGCGACCACTCCAGCCGACGGTCGCCGCGATGCCGGCGACGCGCAGCGGCTGACGGACGACCAGGACCCGGCGGGTGCGGCCGCCGCGCTGACCCGGCTGCGGGCAGCGGCGCTCGCGGACGCCGACACGGACGCCGTCGCGGCCCTCGAGGTCGCCGGGTCGCCGGCGCTCGCGGCGGACGAGGCCCTGCTCGCGGGGCTCGCCGGGGCCCGCAGCGAGGGGCTCGTGGTCGACGTCGTGTCCGCAGCCCCCACCGGGACGACGCCGGACGGCGACGTGACCGTCGAGGTCACCTCCGCCATGAGCGCCCACGTGCGGGTCGCGGCGACGGGCGAGCGCACCGACGTGCCGGCGACGCCGAGCCGCGCGGTCGAGCTCGTCCTGCGCTGGACGCCCGACGGGTGGCGGGTGTGGGACGTCAGGGAGCCGCGCGGCGCGACGCCCTGAGCCAGTGCGCGACCTCGGCGACGGTGCCGTGCCGTGGCACGAAGCCCGACGCCCGCAGCACCGCGGCGTCGGCGTTGATCGACCCGAGGACCTCCGACGAGAAGTCACCCAGGGCGACGCGCAGGAGCGGTGCGGGCACCGGCACCGTCACCCGTGCACCCCACGCGCGTGCCAGCGCCGCGACCAGGTCGTCGTGCCGGTCCGCCCGCGCGACGAGGTTGGCCGGACCCCGCACGGGCCGGGTCAGCAGGTGGGTGATCGCGCGGACCTCGTCGAGCAGGCTGATCCAGCTCCAGTACTGCCGGCCCGACCCCAGCCGGGTCGCGACCCCGGCGCGCAACGGGAGCAGCAGGGGAGCAGCGGCACCGCCGTGCGCGCTCAGCACGATGCCCGTCCGCAGGTGCACGACGCGGACGCCGGCGTCCTGCGCCGGTGCCGTCGCGGCCTCCCAGCGGCGGACCACGCCTGCGAAGAAGGTGTCGCCGAGGGGCTCGTCCTCACGCAGCAGCGTGTCGCCGCGGTCCCCGTAGGCGCCGATGCCGGAGGCCTGCAGCAGCACGCGCGGGGCGGCGTCGTCCCTGCCGTCCGCGAGCTGCGCGAGCGTCCGGGACAGCAGCCCGGCCGTCTGCACGCGTGACGTGACGATCTCGCGCTTGCGTGCGGCGGTCAGCGGGCGGGACGCCACGTTGACGCCGGCGAGGTCGACGACGGCGTCGCACGACGCGACGACCGCTGCGTCGATGCTCCCGGCGACCGGGTCCCACGTTGACTCGCCCGGGGACCGTGGGGCCCGGCGCACCAGGCGGACGACGTCGTGGCCGGACTCGCGCAGGTGCTGCACGAGCGCCGTCCCGACAAGGCCGGACGACCCGGCGACGAGCACACGCATGTCGGCCACCCTAGCCACGGGGCGTCGGGACGGCGCGGGGGACCGGCGCGGCGGCCGCGGCGACCGGTGGGACGCCGCAGGGCCGCCCACCTGTCGGTGGACGGCCCTGCGGGGGAGCGTGCGTCAGAGGCCGAGCTCGGCCTCGAACGCGCCCTCCTCGAGACGGTTCTTCACCGCGGTGAGGTACCGCGACGCGTCCGCGCCGTCGACCAGGCGGTGGTCGTACGACAGGCACAGGTAGCACATCGACCGGATGGCGATGACCTCCGCGCCGTCGGCGTCCTTGACGACGACGGGGCGCTTGACGATCGCGCCCGTGCCCAGGATCGCCGAGGTCCCGCCCGGGACGATCGGCGTGTCGATGATCGCGCCGCCCGAGCCGGTGTTGGTGACGGTGAAGGTCGCGCCGGACAGCTCGTCCGGCGTCACCTTGTTGGCCCGCGTGCGTGCGGCGAGGTCGGCGATCTTGCGGGAGATGCCGGCGATGTTGAGGTCGCCCGCGTCCCGGATGACCGGCACCAGCAGCCCGCGCTCGGTGTCGACCGCGATGCCGACGTTCTCCTGGCCGTGGTACGTGATCGTCTTGTCCTCGAGGACCCCGTTGACCTTGGGGTACGTCTTGAGCGCCTCGACGGCGGCCTGGACGAAGAACGGCAGGAACGTGAGGTTGACGCCCTCGCGTGCCTTGAAGTCCTCCTTCGCGCGCGCCCGCAGGCGGGCGATCCGGGTCACGTCGACCTCGACGACCGTCGTGAGCTGGGCCTGCGTGTGCAGCGCCTCGACCATGCGCTCGGCGATGATCTGACGCAGCCGGCTGGCCTTCTCGGTGGTGCCACGCAGCGGCGAGACGGCCGCAGGGGCTGCCGCCTTGGCCGGTGCAGGTGCCGCAGCGGCCGGTGCCGGTGCCGCCTGTGCGGCCTCGGCGGCCTTGCGGGCCTCCTCCGCCTTGGCGGCGGCCTCGAGCACGTCCTCCTTGCGGATGCGCCCGCCGACGCCCGACCCGGTGAGCGTCGAGACGTCCACGCCCTTCTCGGCCGCGAGCTTCCGGACCAGCGGCGTGAGGTACGAGCCGCCGGCCGACGGCTGCGGGGTCTGCTGCGGCGCGGCCTCCTGCGCGGCCTGCGCGGGCTGCTCGGTGGCGGGTGCCTGCTCGGCCTTCGGCGCGGGGGCCTCGCCACCGTCGGCCTGCGGCGCGTCCTGGGCGGGCGCGGGCGCCTGCTCGGGCTGCGGGCTCGACTGCGCGGGTGCCGTGGGCTGCTCCGCCGCGGGGGCTGCTGCGGCGTCGCCCGACCCGACGATCGCCAGGACGGCACCGACCTCGACGGTCTCGTCCTCCTGGACGCGGATCTCCTGCAGCGTGCCGGCGACCGGCGACGGGATCTCGGTGTCGACCTTGTCGGTGGAGATCTCGAGCAGGGGCTCGTCGACCGCGACCTCGTCACCGACGGCCTTGAGCCACCGGGTGACGGTGCCCTCGGTGACGGACTCGCCGAGCGCCGGGAGGGTGACCTCCTGGCCGCCACCGCCACCGCCGGACGGCGCGGCGGGGGCCGGCGCCTCCTCGTGCTCCTCGACGGACTGCTGCGCGGACTGCTCCGCCGCGGGCTCCTCGACGGGCGCCTGCTCCGCGGGAGCCTCGGCGGCCTCCTCGGCGGGCGCCTGCTGCTCGCCGGAGCCGGCGTCGCCGCCGCCCTCGCCCGAGCCGATCACGGCCAGCGTGGCGCCGACCTCGACGGTCTCGTCCTCCTGGACGAGGATCTGCTCGAGCACGCCGGCGAACGGCGACGGGATCTCGGTGTCGACCTTGTCGGTCGAGATCTCGAGCAATGGCTCGTCGACGGCGACCGTGTCGCCGACGTTCTTGAGCCAACGGGTGACGGTGCCCTCGGTGACGGACTCACCGAGCGCGGGAAGCTGCACGTTGTCGGACATGACCGCTCGTGTCTCCTTCGATCCTGAGGTCAGTTGTGGGCGTGCAGCGGCTTGCCGGCGAGCGCGAGGAACGCCTCACCGAGAGCCTCGTTCTGCGTGGGGTGCGCGTGCACGAGCTGGGCGACGTCCTCCGGGTAGGCCTCCCAGTTGACGATGAGCTGGCCCTCGCCGATCAGCTCCCCGACGCGCGCACCGATCATGTGCACGCCGACGACCGGACCGTCCTTCTTGCGGACGAGCTTGATGAAGCCCTGGGTGGCGAGGATCTGGCTCTTGCCGTTGCCACCGAGGTTGTACTCGAGGACCTCGACGCCGTCGTCGCCGTAGAGCTCCTTGGCACGCTTCTCCGTCACGCCGACCGACCCCACCTCGGGGTCCGAGTACGTGACGCGCGGGATGCCCGACTCCTCGATGAGCGGCGGGTTGAGGCCCGCGATCTGCTCGGCGACGAAGATGCCCTGCTGGAACCCGCGGTGCGCGAGCTGCAGGCCGGGGACGATGTCGCCGACCGCGTAGATGTTGGCCACGCCGGTGTGCAGGCGCTCGTCGGTGATGACGAAGCCCCGGTCCAGCGTGATGCCCTGCTCCTCGTACCCGAGCCCGCCGGTGTTCGGCCCGCGGCCCACGGCGACCAGCAGCACGTCCGCGTCGAACGTCTTGCCGTCCTCGAGCGAGACGTGCACGCCGTTGTCGTCCTGCGTGACCCCGGAGAACCGGACCCCCAGGTTGAAGGCGATGCCGCGCTTGCGGAACGCGCGCTCGAAGGCCTTGGAGATCGCCTCGTCCTCGTTGGGCACGAGGTGGGGGAGCGCCTCGATGATCGTGACGTCGGCACCGAAGGAGCGCCACACGCTGGCGAACTCCGAGCCGATGACGCCGCCACCGAGGATGATCGCCGAGCGCGGCACCCAGTCGAGGGTGAGTGCCTGGTCGGACGTCAGCACGCGGCCGCCGATCTCCAGACCGGGCAGGGACCGCGCGTACGAGCCGGTGCCGAGCACGATGTGCTCGCCCGTCAGGGTGCGGTCGCCCACCTGGACGGTGTTCGGGCCGGTGAGCTTGCCGTAGCCCGGCACGACCTCGATCTTGCGGGACTTGATGAGCCCCTGCAGGCCCTTGTAGAGGCGCCCGACCACGTTGTCCTTGTACTGGTTCACGCCGCCCATGTCGATGCGCTCGAGGTGCGTGTGCACCCCGAAGCTCGCACCCTCGCGGGCGTTGTCCGCCAGCTCGGCGGCGTGCAGGAGGGCCTTGGTCGGGATGCAACCTCGGTGGAGGCAGGTGCCACCCACCTTGTCGGCCTCGACCAGGGCGACGGTCTTGCCCAGTTCGGCGGCGCGCAGTGCGGCGGCGTAGCCGCCGCTGCCTCCGCCCAGGACCACGATGTCGAAAGCGGTGCCGTTGTCGGCCACGTGCGCACTCCTCGGAGGGTGTGGGGTTTGCTGCCCGCCCATCTTGTCATCCCGGTCGCGTCGCGACGAACCGTCTAGCACGTCGGAGTGTGTGAGTCCCGCGACAGTCGTCCCATGACTACGGTGCCGGGTGTGCTGGCGAGGGCGCCGGCGCGTCGTCTTCCAGGCGGGACCCAGGCGCCGTCGGTAGGGTGCCGCGCATGGGTCTGTTCTCGCGTCGGCGTCCGGGTCGGTCAGGTGCGCCCGCCGGCGCGCCCACCGGACGCGATGCGCGCGCCGAGACGTTGGCGTACCTGCGCGACTTCGTGGCGACCCGGGTGGGGGTGGAGGCGTACGTGGAGCCGCAGACCAACGTCACCCCGACGACGCTGATGCTCGTGGCCACCGACGGGGAGTGGACGCGGCGCAAGGTCCCGGACGAGCGCGCAGCCGCAGCGCTGGCGCGCGACCTGCAGATCCCCGTCTACGACGTGCAGCGCACGGGATACCCGCAGCGCGTGCGGGACTGGAACTCGCGACAGCGCATCGAGCGCAAGCGGCGCGCGGCGGGCCGGGCCTGAGAGCCCGACCGGCCGGCGCGCCGCGCAGGGCTCAGGACGCCCGCTGCTCCAGCAGGCGCAGGAGCGTGCGGACGCCCACGCCCGTCCCGCCGACCGGCGTGTAGCCGAAGGCGGTCCGCTCGTTGTACGCCGGGCCCGCGACGTCGAGGTGCGCCCACGGCGTCGTGCCGACGAACTCCTGCAGGAAGATGCCGGCGGTGAGCATCCCGCCGAACCGGTCGCCGATGTTGGCGAGGTCGGCCACCTTGGACTTCAGGCCGGCACGCAGGTCGGCCGGGAGCGGCATGGGCCAGAACTGCTCGCCGGCGTCGTGCGCCGCGTCGACGAGCTCCGCGCGGGCCTCGTCCGTCCCCATGACGGCCGAGACGCGGTGGCCCAGCGCGACGACCTGGGCACCGGTGAGCGTCGCGATGTCGACGACGAGGTCCGGCTTCTCCTCGACCGCGGCGACCAGGCCGTCGGCCATCACCAGCCGGCCCTCGGCGTCCGTGTTGAGCACCTCGACGGTCGTGCCGCCGCGGATCGTGATGACGTCGGACGGCCGCTGCGCGGTGCCGGACGGCATGTTCTCCGCCAGGCAGAGCCAGCCGGTCACGGCGACGGGCAGGCCGAGACGCGCTGCCGCGACCACGGTGTGGAGGACGGCGGCCGCTCCGGCCATGTCGGACTTCATCGCCTCCATGCCTGCCGCGGGCTTGATGGAGATGCCGCCGGAGTCGAACGTGATGCCCTTGCCGACGAGCGCGACGTGCCCGGACGCCTTGCTCGGCGCGTAGGCGACCTTGACGAGGCGCGGCGGGCGCGCCGAGCCCTGGCCGACGCCGACGATGCCGCCGTAGCCGCCGGCGGCCAGCGCCTTCTCGTCGAGCACCGTCACCTTGAGCGACTTGGCGCCCGACGCCTTGACGGCGGCCTTCGCCGCGTCCGCGAACGCCTCGGGGAACAGGTCGTTCGGCGCGGCGTTGACCAGGTCGCGCGTCGCGTGGACCGCGGCCGCGAGCACCTCGGCACGTGCCACGGCGGCCTGGGTGGCCTTGTCGCGCGCGAGTGTCGTCACGACCTCGATGCGACCGACCGGCGCGTCCTGGGTGTGGTAGCGGTCGTACACGTAGGCACCGAGCAGCGCGCCCTCGGCGACGGCGGCGACCGCCTCGGCGTCGTCGGCCGGCAGGGCGAGCGCGACGGAGCCCAGGCCGGACAGCTCGCGCGTGGCGGCGCCGCTCGCGCGTCGCAGGAGCTCGGCGCCCGCAGGCGTGGCGGTGTCGGCGGGACCCTCACCGAGCCCCGTCACGACCAGGGTGGCCGCACGCAGGCCCGCGCCCGGGAGGCGGCGGACCTCGTCGACCGCGCCGGTGATGCCGAGCCGCGCACCGTCCTGCGCGATCTGGCGCGTCAGCTCCGCCGGGAGCCAGTCGGCTCCCACCGGGACCACGGACGTGCCCTGGACGCGCACGCCCACGACGACCGCGTCGACGTCGAGCTGGCTGGGGTCGGAAGAGGTCAGCGAGATCACAGGGCGATGGTACCGGCGACACGCTCGACGGCGGGGGAGCCTGTGCGTGCTGCGCACCGGCGAGGGTAGGTTCTGGACCCGTGTTCCTCCCTCTCGCGCTGCTCGTGGCGGCGCTCTGCCTCGCGCTGGCCGCCTGGGCCACGTGGTTCGTGGTCGCCGATCGCGCCGTCGTCCTGCGCCAGCTGTGGGGTGCCGCCGTCGTCGAGGGGGTGCTGCTCCTGCAGGCGGTCGTCCTGGCCGTCGTGCAGGCCCGTGGTGACCAGGACGTCGACGGCTGGCTGCTGTGGGGGTACGTCGTCACGCAGCTGATCGTGCTGCCCGTGGCGGCGGCCTGGGCGTTCGCCGAACGGACGCGCTGGAGCTCGGTGGTGCTGCTCGTCGCGGCGCTGACGGTCGCCTTCCTCGAGCTGCGGCTCCTGCAGATCTGGGGGGCGTGACGTGACGGCGGCACCGGCGTCGACGTCCGCGCACCGCCCCACGGGGGCCGGTGCCGGTCGGCTGCTCGTCGCCGTGTACGGCGTGCTCGCGCTGGCGGCGACCGCGCGCGGCCTCTACCAGGTCGCGACCAAGCTCGACGAGGCCCCCGTCGCCTACGTGCTCTCGCTGGTGGCCGGCATCGTCTACGTCGTCGCGACCTTCGCGCTCGCGCGCGACCACCGGGCGCTGGCGTGGGCCACCGTCGGCTTCGAGCTCCTCGGCGTCCTGACCGTCGGGACGCTGTCGATGGTCGACGTCGGCGACTTCCCGGACGAGACGGTGTGGTCGCAGCTGGGCGCCGGGTACGGGTACGTGCCGCTCGTGCTGCCCTTCGTCGGGCTGTGGTGGCTGCGGCGCACCGGACGTACCGCGGCCGTGGACACCCCGCCGTCCGGCGCGCCGCCCGCCGTAGGGTGAGCGCCGTGTACCGGCTGCTCTTCGACCTGGTCTTCCGCCGCATGGACCCCGAGCGCGCGCACGAGGTCGCGTTCGCGCTCATCGGCGCCGTGGGACGGGTGCCGGTGCTGCGCCGGGCCGTGTCGCTCGTCCTGCGTGTGCCCCGCGGGGGCGCCGGGCAGGTCGAGGTGTGGGGCCGCACCGTGCCGGGGCGGTTCGGCCTGGCGGCGGGTTTCGACAAGAACGCCCGCGCGGTCGAGGGCCTGGCGATGCTCGGGTTCGCGTTCGTCGAGATCGGCACCGTCACCGCGCACCCCCAGCCGGGCAACGAGCGGCCCCGTCTCTGGCGCGTGGTCGAGGACCGCGCCCTGCGCAACCGGATGGGCTTCAACAACGAGGGCTCGGCGGCGGTCGCGGCGCGGCTGCGTCGCCTGCGGAGCACCCCGCACGGCCGTGCCCTCGTGGTCGGCGCCAACATCGGCAAGACGAAGGTGACGCCCGCGGCCGACGCGCCGTCCGACTACGCGACGAGCGCCGGGCGTCTCGCGCCGTACGCCGACTACCTCGTCGTGAACGTGTCCTCACCGAACACCCCCGGGCTGCGCGACCTGCAGGCGGTCGACGCGCTGCGGCCCGTGCTCACCGCGACCCGGGACGCCGCCGGCGAGGCCACCGCGCGCGCAGGGCTGCGGCCCGTGCCGGTGCTCGTGAAGATCGCCCCCGACCTGTCCGACGAGGACGTCGACGCGGTCGCGGACCTCGTGACCGAGCTCGGCCTCGACGGGGTCGTGGCCGTCAACACGACGGTCGCCCACGACCTGGGGCCCGGGGGCCTGTCCGGTCCGCCCGTGCTCCCGCGGGGTCTGGACGTGGTGGCCCGGCTGCGGACCCGGCTGGGTCCGGACCCGGTGATCATCGGCGTCGGCGGGATCAGCGGCCCGGCGGACGCCCGCGAGTACCTCGCGGTCGGTGCGACGCTCGTGCAGGCCTACACGGCCTTCATCTACGAGGGACCGACGCTGCCCGCCCGCATCGGCCGGGCGCTCGCCGAGGACTCCGCGCAGACGGTCGGTGCCCGGTGACGGCCGCACGGCCGCGGTGGCAGTGGCGGCTGGTGGCGGCCGACGGCTCGGACGTCGAGCGACCCGGCAGCCCGGTGTTCCTCGCGCGGTTCGAGGCCGAGCAGTGGCTGGGTGAGCACTGGCGTGCGCTCGCCGGTCAGGGGGTGCGCCGCGCCGTCCTGCAGAACGACGGCACGGAGCTGTCGCCCGCCGTCGAGCTGCCCGCCGGCTGAGAGGCTCACACGAGGGCGGGCTGCGCTCCCGGTACCCGGGCGGGCGTCGACCCCCCGAGCGACGCCCACGCGGCGGCCAGTCCGTCGACGGCCCGACGCAGCGCGTCGACGGGCTGCGAGAAGGGCACCCGCAGGTGGTCGTCGAAGGTGCCGTCCACACCGAACGCGGTGCCCGGTGCGATGCGCACACCGTGCCCGTGCGCCAGCGCCGCCAGCGCCGTCGAGACGGGACGCCCGAGGTCGACCCACGTCGACAGCCCGCCTGCGGGCGCTGGCACGCCCCAGTCCGGCAGTGCCTGCGCGAGCATCGCGGTCAGCGCGTCGCGCTGTGCCCGCACGACCGACCGGCGCTGCCCCAGGACCTCGTCTGCTCGCGCGAGCAGCTCGACGGTGACCAGCTGGTCCAGCACCGACGTGCCCAGGTCCACGTGCGCGCGCCGCTGCGCGAGCGCGGCGACGAGGTCGGGATGACCCCGCACCCACCCGACGCGCAGCCCGCCCCAGAACGACTTCGACGCCGAGCCCACGCACACGACGTACCGGTCGGAGGCCGTGCCGCCGGCGAACGGGGCGGGCTCGGGACCGTCGAGCGTGAGGTCCGTGAGCGTCTCGTCCCCGACGACGACCGTGCGGGTGCGGCGCGCGAGGTCCCGCACGCGCTCCCGGTCCGACGCGGACAGCGACGTGCCGGTCGGGTTGTGGTGGTCGGGCACGAGGTAGACGAGGCGTGGTGACGCCTGGCGCACCGTCGACGACAGCAGCTCGAGGTCGGTCCCGTGCCGCGTGACGGGGACGGGCACGGGCCGGGCACCGGCCGCGCGGACCGCGTCGATCGCGTGCGGGTAGGTCGGGTGCTCGACGACGGTGCGGTCACCGGGGCCGGCGAACGTGCTGGCGAGGAGGTGGATCGCCTGCTGCCCCCCGGTGGTGACGAGCACCTGGTCGGGCGTCGTGGGCACGCCCCGGCGCGTGTAGCGCTCCGCGATCGCCGCCCGCAGCTCGGGCAGGCCGAGCGGGAGGTAGCCGGCGCCGGTCGAGTGGCGGGGGAGCGCGTCGAGGGCGGCCACGCACGCCTCGGCCAGCTGACGCG
>Ga0233363_1000420_pt1 | contig 19306 bp, 17 predicted proteins | sample ElkDunMinimDraft_18_FD_191534 | JGI IMG/M metagenome (GOLD analysis project Ga0233363, IMG submission 191534) | Fecal eukaryotic communites from dung pellets of Tule Elk in California, USA - Elk Dung C16 | ecosystem: Host-associated > Mammals > Digestive system > Large intestine > Fecal | place... | reverse complement strand
GTGTCCGAGGTGCACGCCGAGCCGGATCCGACCGCGAACCCGGCGCGGTCGAGCTCGGCCAACAGCGCCTCGCCGTCCACGTAGAGGAACGAGAACGTGACGACGTGCGGCAGGCGGTCGTGGGGGTCGCCCACGACCTCGACGTCCGGCACCGAGGTCACCGCGGCGCGGATGCGGTCGACGAGCTCGCGACGGCGGGCGTCCTGCGCGGCCCGGTCGGCGAGCACCGCCTGGAGGCCGACGGCGGCGGCGAACGCGGCGGGGACGCTGACGCCGCCGGGCGCCCACGGCTCGCCGTCCTGGGGCCCGGGCGGGACCGCCCGCACGCGTCCGCGCACGGCGAGGACGCCGACGCCGGCCGGTGCGCCCCAGTCGGCCGGGTCGGCCGCGAGCACGTCCCAGGCCTCGCCGACCTCGGTGTGGCCGAGGCTCGCTCCGGCGTCCACGACGAGCGGCACGCCCGCCTCGCGGGCGGCCGCGTGCACCCTGCCGACCGGCTGGAGCGTCCCGACCTCACCGTTGGCGTGCTGGAGGGCGGCGACCGCGACACCGGGCGCGGCGATCGCATCGGTCATCGCATCGGCGTCGACGCGGCCGAGGCGGTCGGCGGGGATTACGGATCTCCGGCCACCGAGGGCGGTCGCGGCGGCGTGCGCCGCGTGCAGGACCGCGGCACGCTCGATGGCGCCCACGACGACGTCCGCGCCCGCCCGGTGGCGGCCGGCCGCGACCGCCTGCAGCCCGGTGTGCAGGGCGGCGGTGTGGGTCGGCGTGAAGTGCACCTCGGACGTCCGCGCGCCGACCGCGTGCGCGATCGCCTCGCGCGCGCCGTCGAGCAGCGTGGCCGCGCGTCGGCCCTCGGAGTGCAGGCGGCGCGGGTCCGCCCAGCCCTCGTCGAGCGCCTGGAGGAATGCCTGGCGTGCGAGCGGGTGCCAGGGCGCGCGGCCGGCGTTGTCGAGATGGACCCGCGGCGCTGCCGACGGGCCGGTCCCGCCGGCCAGGGGATGGGTGGCGTATGTCACACGGAGCCTCCGGTCGAGCTGCCAGGCGGCCCCGTGGGCCGCGGGACCGATGGTGTCATGCGACGACAGGGCCGGAGGCTCGCATCGATATGACATCTTGTGCGCGAGTGTCCTGAACTGGGTCGATGGAGCCCGGCGGTGCCGATCTCGTCACGTCTCGACGGGCCGAATCCGGCCTCGCACGCCCGGTGATCGCGCTAGGCTGCACTCCATCGAGGACGAAGGTCCTGTCGGCGCGCCCTGGCCCCTTCGGGTCGGGCGACAGCCGGTCCGGACGTGACGTGAAAGGCCCCCCTTGCACTCGAAGCCCCCCACCCGCAACCGCCGGGTCATGCTGCGCGCGACGGCAATCGCCGGCGCGGTCGCACTGCTGGCCTCCGGCTGCGCGAGCGACACCGTCCAGCGCGGGTACCTGCCCGGTTACAGCGACGGGCAGGTGACCAACCAGACCGAGCGCATCACGACGCTGTGGGTCGGCTCGTGGATCGCCGCGCTCGCCGTCGGCATCATCACCTGGGGCTTGATCCTCTGGTGCGTGGCGGCCTACCGCAAGCGTCGTGACGACCACCAGCTGCCCGTCCAGACGCGGTACCACCTGCCGCTCGAGGTCATGTACACGGCAGTGCCGATCTTCATGGTGCTCGTGCTCTTCTACTACACCGACCGCGACATGTCGGCGGTCAACGACACCAGCGCCGAGCCGGACGTGAACATCCAGGTCATCGGCAAGCAGTGGAGCTGGGACATCAACTACCTCGACGAGGACGTCTACGACACCGGTCAGCACGCGATCGCCGTCGGAGACCTCACGGAGGAGGACGAGGTCGACGACGCGCCGGGCACGGCCAAGTCGCTGCCGACGCTGTACCTCCCGGTGGGCGAGCGGGTCGAGTTCACGCTCAACTCCCGCGACGTCATCCACTCGTTCTGGGTCCCTGCGTTCCTCTACAAGCTCGACATGATCCCGGGACGCACCAACACGTTCCAGGTCGTCCCCGAGCGCGAGGGCACCTACGCGGGCAAGTGTGCGGAGCTCTGCGGCGAGTACCACTCCGGGATGCTCTTCAACGTCAAGGTCGTCGACCGCGCCGAGTACGACGCGCACATCCAGTCGCTGGAGGACGCGGGCCAGACCGGCGAGCTCGGCCTCGACCTGAACCGGTACCAGCATCCGCCGTCGGGTGAGGTCACCGACGAGACCAGCAACGAGGGGGCGCAGGGCTGATGGCCACGACCACGAACACCGCTTATAGCGCCGAGGTCATCCCCGGGCTCGAGCCGAAGCGCCAGAACCTCGGCCGGACGGTCGTCAAGTGGATCACCTCCACCGACCACAAGACGATCGGGTACATGTACCTGATCACGTCGTTCGTCTGGTTCGCCGTGGGAGGTCTGCTCGCACTGCTCATCCGTGCCGAGCTCTTCATGCCCGGCATCCAGGTGGTGCAGAGCAAGGAGCAGTACAACCAGCTCTTCACCATGCACGGCACGATCATGCTGCTGCTGTTCGCGACGCCGTTGTTCGCCGGCTTCGCCAACGTGATCATGCCGCTGCAGATCGGCGCGCCCGACGTCGCGTTCCCGCGGCTCAACATGTTCGCCTACTGGCTGTTCTTCTTCGGCGGCCTGATCGCGGCCGGTGGATTCCTCACCCCGCAGGGTGCGGCGTCGTTCGGGTGGTTCGCCTATCAGCCGCTGGCCAACACGACATTCAGTCCAGGGCTCGGTGGTGATCTCTGGGTCTTCGGGCTCGCGCTCGGTGGCTTCGGCACGATCCTCGGCGCGGTCAACTTCATCACGACCATCATCACGATGCGCGCGCCCGGCATGACCATGTTCCGGATGCCGATCTTCACGTGGAACACGCTGATCACGAGCCTGCTCGTGCTCATGGCGTTCCCCCCGCTGGCCTCGGCGCTCCTGGCGCTCGGCGCGGACCGTCGCTTCGGCGCCCAGGTCTTCAACCCGGACAACGGCGGCGCCATCCTGTGGCAGCACCTGTTCTGGTTCTTCGGGCACCCCGAGGTCTACATCATCGCGCTGCCGTTCTTCGGCATCGTCTCGGAGATCTTCCCGGTGTTCAGCCGCAAGCCGATCTTCGGGTACAAGACGCTCGTCTACGCGACGATCGCCATCGCGGCGCTCTCCGTGACCGTGTGGGCGCACCACATGTACGTCACCGGTGCGGTGCTGCTGCCGTTCTTCGCCTTCATGACGATGCTCATCGCCGTCCCGACCGGTGTGAAGTTCTTCAACTGGATCGGCACGATGTGGCGCGGCAAGATCACGTTCGAGACGCCCATGCTGTGGTCGATCGGCTTCCTGGTGACGTTCCTGTTCGGTGGCCTGACGGGCATCATCCTGTCGAGCCCGGCACTGGACTTCCACCTGTCGGACTCGTACTTCGTCGTCGCGCACTTCCACTACGTCGTGTTCGGCACGGTCGTGTTCGCGATGTTCGCGGGCTTCTACTTCTGGTGGCCCAAGTGGACCGGCCGCATGCTCAACGAGCGACTCGGCAAGGTGCACTTCTGGACGCTGTTCATCGGCTTCCACACGACGTTCCTCATCCAGCACTGGCTCGGTGTGGAGGGCATGGCCCGTCGCTACGCCGACTACATGCCCGACGAGGGCTTCACCTGGGAGAACCAGGTGTCGACGGTCGGCGCGTTCATCCTCGCGGCCTCGACGCTGCCGTTCCTGTGGAACGTGTACACGACGTGGCGCAACGCGCCCAAGGTGACGGTCGACGACCCGTGGGGCTACGGCCGCTCGCTCGAGTGGGCCACGTCGTGCCCGCCGCCGCGGCACAACTTCACGTCGCTGCCCCGGATCCGCAGCGAGTCGCCCGCGTTCGACCTGCACCACCCGGAGGTCGTGGCGATGGAGCACCCGCAGCTCTACCCGGGCGTGCTCGACGCCGTCTACGGCGGTCCTGACCGGACCGGCCAGGCTGACCTCGCCGAGGAGCGGATGGGCGAGGACTACCCCGAGAAGCGCCAGACGAGCACCGCCGTTCTGGACGAGCCGCGACCGGACGACGAGGAGACCGGCAAGTGAAGATCGAGATCAAGCTCTTCCTCTTCCTCACCCCGTTCTTCGTGGGCGCCGGTGTCGTCTACGGCTTCATGACCGGCTGGGACGAGCCCGTGGGCTACCTCGGTATGCCGCTGGTGGGTCTCCTCATGGCGATGATCGGTGCCTACCTCGCGCTGACGGCTCGACGGATCGACCCGCGTCCCGAGGACGACGAAGAGGCCAACATCGAGGACGGCGCGGGGGACCAGGGCGTCTACTCGCCGTGGAGCTGGTGGCCCTTGGTCATCGGTGCGGCTGCCGCGATCGCCTTCCTCGGCCTGGCCGTGGGGTGGTGGGTGCTGTACATCGGCTTCATCCTCGGCGTGATCGGCCTCGTGGGCTGGGTGTTCGAGTACTCCCGCGGCCAGCACGCACACTGACCGACGGACGAAGGGCCTCCTGCCGCGTGATGCGGCGGGAGGCCCTTCTGCGTTGGCGGCCCGTGCGCCCACCGGGAAGAAGCGACGCTGGGCCCACCCGGTGGGGAGCCTCGTCGCCGGCCCGGAACGCCGGAACGGAACCGCAGGTCAGGGTCGGTCACAGTGGGGTTGCGGTGTCTCAGAGCACCTAGAGGCCCTGCATGTGGTGTGCTTGGATGAGAACAAACCCCCTTTCCCACCTTGGAGGAACGCAGCGATGCGTGTCACGAAGAAGTTCACCGCTGCCTTGGCTGCGGGTACCCTCGCAGCGGCGCTGACGGCGTGCAGCAGTGACGAGCCCTCGGGGACGCCGGAGGCGACTGACGCGGCTCCTGCGGAGGCCGAGATCCAGCCGGCAGGCAGCTTCGACGAGCTCACGGCGCTCATGGAGGCCGCGCAGGACAAGGCGACCTCCGGTCACATGGAGATGTCCTACAGCGGGGAAGCGGCGGAGGCTGTCGGCTTGGCCGACAGCACCGCGAAGGCCGATTTCGCGGTCGGCGACTCGGACGACCTCTCCGACATGACCATGCAGATGTCGATGGGTGTCATGGGCATGGAGTTCGACATGCGCATGGTCGACGGGACCATGTACATGAACATGGGTGAGATGTCGGAGGGCAAGTTCCTCGCCATGCCGCTCGACGAGATGGCAGACGACCCGAACTTCTCCAGCACCCTCGAGTCGATGAAGACCATGGACCTGGCCGCGCAGGCGGAGGAAGTAAAGTCTGCCGTCACGTCGTTCGAGCACACCGGCACGGAGACGATCGACGGCGTCGAGGTCGACATCTACACGATGACGCTCGACCCGTCCAAGCTCGAGGGCGCTGCCGCCGGGGTCGACCCCACGGCCGCCGAGCAGGTCGGTGAGATGACGATGGTCTACAAGGTCACCTCAGAGGGTCTGCCGCTCGAGGCCGACACGACGATGGAGATCGAGGGCCAGGAGCTGAAGATCGACACGGACTTCAGCAAGTGGGGCGAGCCGGTGACGGTCGAGGCCCCGCCCGAGGACGAGGTGACCCCGTACTCCGAGGTTGCCGGCGGCTGATTCCGCTCCCGGCGCCAGGACCGCCGGATGCCGAACGCACAGGGCCCCGCACGCGATGCGTGCGGGGCCCTGTGGTGTGTCGGACGGGACGGACCGTCAGGCGGGAACGATCAGCCCTGCCGTCTGCGTCTTGGCACGTGCGAGCCGAGCGTCCGCGTCGGCCCAGTTGACGACGTTCCACCAGGCGTTGACGTAGTCCGCGCGCACGTTCTGGTAGTCGAGGTAGTACGCGTGCTCCCAGCAGTCGAGCAGCACGATCGGCACGAGCCCGAGCGCGATGTTGCCCTGCTGGTCGTACAGCTGCACGATGATCAGCTTCTGACCGATCGAGTCCCACGCGAGGATCGCCCAGCCTGAACCCTGGACGCCGGCCGCGACGGCCGCGAAGTGGGCCTTGAACTTGTCGAACGAACCGAAGTCCTCGGCGATCGCGGCTGCGATGTCGCCCGTGGGCTCGCCGCCGCCCTCGGGGGAGAGGTTGGTCCAGAACGCCGAGTGGTTGACGTGGCCGCCGAGGTTGAACGCCAGGTTCTTCTCGTGCAAGTTCACGGCCGCAAGATCCCCGGCGTCACGCGCCTCGGCGAGCTTCTCCAGCGCCGTGTTGGCACCGGTGACGTACGCCTGGTGGTGCTTCGAGTGGTGCAGCTCCATGATCCGGCCTGAGATGTGGGGCTCGAGGGCGGCGTAGTCGTAGGTCAGGTCCGGCAGCGTGTAGACAGCCATGCTGAGTTACCTCCTGCTCGTAGGTCGATCAGGGCTCGGTTCCGCTCGAGCGAGAGCCTTGCGTTGTAGCGGCCTCGCTTCTGCAGTTCCTCGCCACGATCTTCCGGTGGTGCCGCACGTCGTGGCTGGCGCGCGGCTGGGCGACGTCAGACCGATGAGGTCACCGGTCCACACCGGCCGGCGCCCGCGGGATCGACGCCCGCGTGGCCGGACTCGGTTCAAGACGACAGTGGCCCACGCACCAGCCCCGCTCGCGCGAGACAGAAGGTGCGTGGGCCACCGTCCTAGCCTGCAGGAGTCTCAGTGCTCCCGCTCGACGCTTCGGGTACCCGTGACCAGCTCGGGCGCTCCGTGCTGCGGCTCGAGGGCGTCGTGCTCGCCGTGCGAGTGTGCCGCGGCGAGCTCGGCAGGCGTCACCGGCTCGACTCGGTCCTCGTAGAAGAAGCGAGACAGACGCTGCCAGCGACGGTCCTTCTTGTAGCCCTTGCGGCGGACACCCCGCGCGTCCGTGGCCGGCTCGATCTCGAGCGGCTTGTGGGCCTCGTAGTTGACCCGCAGCCACCGCTCCTGCTCGTCGAGCGGCTTGTGCACCTCGATGTACTCACCGTTGGCGAACCGCACGATCCGGCCGGTCTCGTGGCCGTGCAGGACGAGCTCGCGGTCCTTGCGCTGCAGCCCGAGGCAGATGCGCTTGGTGACCCAGAACGCGAACCACGGCCCGACGAACAGCAGGATGCGGAATGCCCAGGTGATGTCGTTGATCGACATCGCGAAGTGGGTGGCGATGAGGTCGTTCGAGCCCGCCAGCGCCAGGATGATGAACGCGGTGAGGAAGGCGACGCCCAGGCCGGTCCGCGTGGGCACGTTGCGGGGACGGTCGAGCACGTGGTGCTCGCGGCGGTCACCCGTCACGCGCGCCTCGATGAAGGGGTAGACGAACAGGAACGTGAACAGCAGCCCTGGGATCACCACCGCGGGGATGAGGACGTTCAGCGACAGCGTGTAGCCGCCGATCACGTACTCCGTCTGGCCCGGCATGAGGCGCAGCGAGCCCTCGAGGAAGAGCATGTACCAGTCGGGCTGCGCGCCGGCCGACACGGGAGACGGGTCGTAGGGGCCGTAGTTCCACACGTTGTTGATCGCCATCGTGCCGCCCATGAGGGCGAGGATGCCGAACACGATGAAGAAGTTGCCGCCCATCTTCGTGGCGAAGGCAGGCACGGCCGGGTATCCGACGACGTTCTTGTCCGTGCGCCCGCCACCCGGGTACTGGGTGTGCTTGTTGAGCACCATCAGGAACAGGTGCAACCCGATCAGGGCGAGCAACAGGGCCGGGATGACCAGGATGTGCAGCGTGAACAGGCGCGGGATGATGTGCTCACCCGGGAACTCGCCGCCGAAGATGAAGTACGACATGTACGAGCCGATGACCGGGATCGCCTTCACGACGCCGTCGGTGATGCGCAGACCGTTGCCGGAGAGCACGTCGTCCGGCAGCGAGTAGCCGGTGAAGCCCGCACCGAGGCCGAGGATCAGCATCGTCATGCCGACGAGCCAGTTGAGCTCGCGCGGCTTGCGGAACGCGCCGGTGAAGAAGACGCGCATCATGTGCACGACGATGCCGGCGAGGAAGATCAGGGCCGACCAGTGGTGGATCTGCCGCATGAGCAGCCCGCCGCGCACCTCGAACGACATGTCCAGCGTCGAGGCGAAGGCCGCCGACATGAGCTGGCCGTCCATCGTCGCCGGCGCACCGTGGTAGACGGTCAGCGCCATTGAGGGCTCGAAGAACATCGTCAGGAAGAAGCCCGACAGGATCAGGACGATGAACGACCAGAGCGCGATCTCGCCGAGCATGAAGGACCAGTGGTCCGGGAAGACCTTGCGTACCAGCTGCTTGGCCAGGACGCCGACCTTGGTGCGCTGGTCGAGGTAGTCGGCAGCCTTGCCGACGGGCGTGGTCGGTTCCGCCGTGGCGGGGGGAGTGGTCGTGCTCACTTCAGGCGCTCCCAGTAGCTCGGGCCGATGGGCTCGTTGAAGTCGTCCACAGCCACAAGATACCCCTCGTCGTCGACGGTGATCGGCAGCTGCGGCAGCGGGCGCTTGGCCGGTCCGAAGACGACCTTGGCACCGTCCGCGATGTCGAACGTCGACTGGTGGCAGGGGCACAGCAGGTGGTGGGTCTGCTGCTCGTAGAGGGCGACAGGGCACCCGACGTGGGTGCAGATCTTCGAGTAGGCGACGATGCCGTCGTAGGAGGCACCCTCGCGGTGGTCACGCTTGAGCTCGCGCGGGTCGAGGCGCACCAGGAGCACGACGGCCTTGGCCTTCTCGGTGATCCACTCGTGCGACTCGCGCTCCTCGGCCGGGACGTCCGGGATCACGTGGGCGACGGAGCCGACCGTGAGGTCGGCGGCCTTGATCAGGCGGCCGGACGGGTCGTAGGCGAGCCGACGGCCCTTCTCCCAGAGCGTGTGCCGGAACTTGCTGACGTTCCAGTCGCCACCCACGCTCGAGACGAGCGGGACGGCGAGCGCGAGCGGGAACAGCGCCAGCGCCAGACCGACGGAGCCCAGGAGGAGAGGGCGGCGGGCGATGCCCGCGTCCTCGTAGCCTTCCTTGAAGCTCTCGACGACGCTCTCGCGCACCTCTTCGGAGCTACCGCTCGGGTGCCGCTCCTCGGTGTACTCCTTGTTCGACATGAGGGTCTTGGCCCAGTGCACGGCCGCGATGCCGATGCCGAGCAGGGAGACCGCCATGCCGACGCCCAGGAGCAGCGTCGACATCTTGACGCCGTCGGTCGTGCCGTCGGGACGCACGGCGAAGTAGGCCACGAGCGAGCCGATCGTGCCGATGCACGAGAGCACGAAGAGCAGCACGATGATCCGCTCGTTGCGCTTGGCAGCGCGCGGGTCCGTGTCGGCAAGGCGAGGCTTGTGGTGGGGGACGCCGGGATCCGTGAATCGCTCGGCGTGCGTGACGGCGCCGTCGGGCGCGGTCACGTCACGCGACGTGCCCGGGGTGTTCTGGTTCTCGCTCACGAGGACTTGGCTCCGATCCACACTGCCGCACCGATGATCAGGCCGAGGCCGATGACCCAGGCCCACAAGCCTTCGCTCACAGGGCCGAGCGCACCGAGCGCGTTGCCGCCGGCCGAACCCTCACGCTGGTCGACGACGAAGGCGATGATGTCGCGCTTCTCCTCGGGGTCGATGGTCGCGTCGTTGAAGACGGGCATCGACTGCGGGCCGGTCAGCATGGCCTGGTAGATGTTCCGGTCCGAGGTCTCCCAGAGCGCAGGCGCCCACTTGCCCTCGGACAGGGCGCCACCGGCACCCACCGCGTTGTGGCACATGGCGCAGTTGGTGCGGAAGAGCGCGGCACCGTTGGCGACGTCGCCCTGCGCGGCGTCCACCTGCTCGTCCGTGGGGATCGCAGGTCCGGCCCCGAGCGACGCGACGAACGCGGCGAGCGCGGCCGTCTGCTCCTCGTCGAGCTGCCGAGGCTTCTCGGCGGCCTGCGGGCCGTGCATCTGCATCGGCATGCGTCCGGTGGACACCTGGAAGTCGACCGCCGCGGCCCCGACGCCCACGAGCGAGGGCGCCTCCGTGGTGCCCTGCGCGAACGGCCCGTGGCACGTGGCGCAGTTGGCCTGGAAGAGCTTCTTCCCGGTCTCGATGTCCGCGGTGCTGGCGGTGTCAGCCGTCGCTGGGCTCGGGGCAAGCGCGGTGTACACGCCCCCCGTGACCAGCAGCGCCAGCAGCAGCAGCACGATCGGTGCGAACCGATGGTGCCTGCGGGCGGCGAGTGCCTTCACGAAATGTTCCTCGTCTCGCATGGAAGGTGCAGGGTCTATGGGTTGCCGGCCGCTCAGCCGGCGGTGGTCATCTCAGGATGTAGATGACCGCGAACAGCGCGATCCACACCACGTCGACGAAGTGCCAGTAGTACGACGTGACGATGGCGGTGGTCGCTTCGTGGTGGCCGAAGTTCCGGGCGGCGAACGAACGACCGAGCAGGAACAGGAAGGCGAGGAGGCCGCCGACGACGTGGAGGCCGTGGAAGCCGGTGGTCAGGAAGAAGACCGAGCCGTACGGGCTGGACGAGATCGTCACACCGTGCTCGGCGAGCTCGCTGTACTCGAAGATCTGACCGCCGATGAAGAACGCCCCCATCAGGTAGGTCAGCGTCATCCACTCGTTCATGCCCCAGCGGTTGATCTGGAAGATCGAACCGGTGCGCACCGGCTGGAAGCGCTCGGCGGCGAACACGCCCGCCTGGCACGTGAACGACGACGCGACCAGGACGGCGCTGTTGATCGCGGCGAAGGTGAAGTTGAGCTTGTCGGCCTCGGCCGCCCACTCGGCGTCGGGCATCACGGAACGGATCGTGAAGTACATCGCGAACAGGCCCGCGAAGAACATCAGCTCGCTCGCGAGCCACACGATCGTCCCGACCGACACAGGGTTCGGTCGGTTGACGCTCACTTGCTGGTGGGCATGGGGGGCTGCAGCCGTTGCGGTCGACACGTGAGCCATTATGGCCGAACGCAGTCGGGTTCGAGGCACCGACAGGGGTGGTTCCGGCACCGGGGACCACCAATTTTCGCGGAATCTCGCGCTTCCCTGGCCACTTGCTGACACTCCTGGAGAGAGTGCCACGAAAAGACCACGAGATCGTGCTGCCCGAGGTGACGCCGGTGTGCCACGATGCCAGCAAACGTGAGGTGTGAGCGGGGACCGCGGTGCCCGTATCGTGACCCTGGACTCACACCCCCAAGAGCGCCGGAGGCGATGCACGATGTCGGAAAGCACGACGGGCCGGACGACGGCGACCGGTCCCCGTGTCCTGCTCTACAGCGACGACGGCACGGTGCGCGAGCAGGTGCGCCTCGCCGTCGGGCCCCGCCTCGGAGCGCACGCCCCGGTCATCGAGTGGACGGAGGTGGCCACGGCGGCGGCCGTGATCGACGCGGCAGACCGTCGTCGGTGGGATCTCCTCGTGCTCGACGGCGAGGCCGACAAGAACGGCGGCATGGGCCTGTGCCGCCAGCTCAAGAACGAGATCTACGACTGCCCGCCGGTCCTCGTGCTGACCGGGCGCCCGCAGGACGGCTGGCTTGCGTCGTGGTCGCTCGCCGACGCCGCGGTCTCGCGCCCGCTCGACCCGTTCGAGCTGCAGCGGGCGGTCGCCTCGCTCCTGTCCCGTCGCGACGCGGCCTGATCTCACCCGCGCCCGACTCCGCAACCGAAGGATCCACGTGCCCACCAGTGTTCCGGCGTCTGTCTCGGTGTCGTCCGCTCCGACGTGGCCCGGCCTGCTGTCCGCGCTCGTGGCCGGCACGGACCTGACGCGTGACGACGCGGCCTGGGCCATGGACCAGGTGATGGCCGGGGACGTGTCCCCGGTCCGGCTCGGAGCCTTCCTGACGGCATTGCGGTCCAAGGGCGAGACGGTGGAGGAGCTGACGGGCCTCGCTGACACGATGCTGGCGCACGCCCGCCGCTTCGAGGTCCCCGGCCCGACCGTGGACATCGTGGGCAGCGGCGGCGACCGCGCGCACACCGTCAACGTCTCGACCATGGCCGCGGTCGTCGTCGCCGGCGCAGGCGTTCGGGTGGTCAAGCACGGCAACCGGGCGGCATCGTCGTCCTCCGGCTCGGCGGACGTCCTCGAGGAGCTCGGCATCAGGCTCGACCACGGTCCCGAGCGCGTGGCCGAGCTCGCGCAGGAGGTCGGTATCACCTTCTGCTTCGCGATGGTGTTCCACCCGTCGTTCCGGCATGCGGGCGTGGCCCGCAAGGAGCTCGGTATCGCCACGGCCTTCAACTTCCTCGGCCCGCTCACCAACCCGGCGCAGCCCCGCGCCACGGCGGTCGGCGTCGCCGACGCGCGGATGGCGCCGCTCGTGGCGGGCGTCTTCGCGACTCGCGGCACCTCTGCGCTCGTCTTCCGCGGGGACGACGGCCTGGACGAGCTCGCAGCCACCGGCGGAGCGACGATCTGGGAGGTCGGTCAGGGCGAGGTCACGGAGCACCGGCTCGACGCGGTGCAGGACCTCGGCCTGCAGCGGATCACGGTCGAGGACCTGCGGGGCGCGGACGCGTCGTTCAACGCAGAGATCGCGCGCGAGATGTTCGCCGGACGCCACGGGGCCGTGCGAGAGACCGTGCTGCTCAACGCGGCGGCCGCGCTGGTCGCCGACGGCAGCCTGCCGGGCACCGGCTCAGGACCGCTCGTGGCCCGCCTCGGTGCGGGGATCGAGCACGCGGCACGCAGCGTCGACTCCGGCGCCGCCACGGACGTCCTGCGACGCTGGGCGGACGCCGCAGCGCACTGACGCGCGCCGTCGCTGGGGGAGGTCGAGCTCAGTCGTCGAGACCGAGGTCGAACGCCTGCTCCAGGTCGACGCTCGAGTACGTGCGGAACGCGATCAACGTCTCGGTGCGCAGAACCCCGACGACCTTGCTGATCCCGTCCGCGATGACGGTGGCGAGGTCGTCGTGCTCGCGGACCCGCACCATCGCGACCAGGTCGGCCTTGCCGGTCACCGAGTACACCTCGCTCACACCCTTGAGCTCGGCCACTTCGGTGCCGACCTCCGGGATCCGGTCCGGTTCGGTGTCGATGAGCACGATCGCCGTCAGCATGCGGCCATCGTAGCCACGTGCGCCCTGACCTCGCCGGACGCCCAGGACAGGTCGGCGTGGGACGAGGCCGAGCGCACGGGGCAGGCCCAGGGGTCGGTCACGTGCACGAGGCGCACCCCGGGCTGCTCCAGCCAGTCGAGCACGAGGGACGCCTCCTCCGGATGACATGCGGGCGCAGGCGCGACGGGTGCCTCGACCACCTCGCCCGTGGCCCGTAGCGCATCGACCACCGGCAGCGGGTCCTCGTGCGGGCCCGTGACCGCCGTCGCCGCGAGACGGGCGTACCGCACGACGACGATCTCCCAGCCGCCGGCCGCCGTCGGGCACGCTGCGACGAGCTCTCGGCAGCGCGCGAGCGGATCGAGGCGTTGGGCGCGTCCCGCTCCCTGCACGAAGGCACGCAGCCGCGCCGTGACCTGACCGGCCTCCTCGTAGCGCTCCTGGCCCGCGAGGCGCGCGATCCGGGCGGACAGGGCCTGCACGACGGCCGACGGGTCTCCGGTGAGCGCCTCGGTGGCCGCCGCGGCGACGTCGGCGTAGGACAGGTCCGGTCCCTGGGTCGAGGTGCACGGCGCCGAGCAGCGACCCATGCCGGCCAGTGCGCACGGGCTGCGAGCCACCTTGGGCACGAGCGGCAGCCGAGCCGAGCACTGCCGCAGCGGCAAGGCGTCGTGGAGGGCGTCGACGGCGTCGAGCGCCGTCCTGCGAGACGCGAACGGCCCGATGTGGGCGACACCGGCCCGGACCTCGGTCACGACCGACAGCCGCGGGTAGGCCTCGTCCGTGAGCCGGACCCACGAGTGCCGTTCCGGGTGCTTGGAGCGGCGGTTGTAGCGGGGCGCGTGCTCGGTGATGAGCCGCAGCTCGCGCACCTGGGCCTCGAGCGGCGTCGCGCACACCACCGGGGTGACCGCGTGCGCGATGCGGACCATCTCCGCGATGCGCCCGCGCTTCTCCGCGGCGGTGAAGTAGGAGCGGACCCGCTTGCGGATGTTGGTCGACGTGCCGACGTAGAGCACCTCGTCGCCCGGGCCGCGGAAAAGGTAGACGCCCGGCGCCTGCGGCAGCCCGTCGGCCAGGTGGCGCTTGCGGCGCACCTCCGGCGGGACGGGGTCGGCCGCGGTGGCAAGGTCCTCGAGGTGCGTGATGCCGAGCGGTGCCAGGCGCTCGAACAGGCCGTGCAGGACGTCGACCGTGGCCCGGGCGTCGCTGAGCGCACGATGCTCGGGTGCGACCCGAGCGCGGAAGAGAGCCGCGAGCGTGGCCAGCCGGTGGTTGCGGGCCTCGTCGCGCGTGACGACCCGGCGCGCCAGGGGCACGGTGTCCACCACGGGGAACCCGGGCCACGGGTAGCCGAGCCGCTCGCACGCGGCCTTGAGGAAGCCGACGTCGTAGGGCGCGTTGTGGGCGACGAGCACGCAGTCGCGCGCGAACTCCAGGAAGCTCGGCAGGACCAGCTCGATCGGGGGAGCGGTCGCGACCATGGCCGAGGTGATGCCCGTGAGGCGCGCGACGAACGCCGGCACCGGATGGCCCGGGTTGACCAGCGACTGCAGCTCGCCGAGCACCTCGCCGCCGCGCACCTTGACCGCGCCGATCTCGGTGATGCCGGAGTCCTGCGTGCGGCCGCCGGTCGTCTCGAGGTCGACGACGACGAACGTGACGTCCCGCAGCGGGGTGCCGAGCTCCTCGAACGTGGGCTGGAACTGGGTGCTCGGCGTCCGAGGCGCGCTGGACGTGGTCGACATGGCCCGGACGCTAGCGGGGCCCACCGACACGGCCGCGACGACGGTCGCGGTCCGGTCGGCGGGCCCCAGGACGCCGGCCTCGTGGTCAGGAGGTCGCGGACTTCTCCCGCGTGTCGAGGTACAGCTGTTCGATCTCGGTGGCGAAGTCCTTGACGAACACGTGGCGCCGCACGCTCTGCTTGGGCGTCAGGTAGCCGTTGTCGACCGTGAGATCGCCCGGAAGAACCACGAACTTACGGATGGACTCGGCCTTGGACACGGCCTTGTTGGCACGCGTGACGGCCTGGTCGAGCGCCGCGAGCACGTCCGGGTCGGTGCGCGCCTCCGCGGGCGTCATCGCCGGCTTGTCGTGCATCTTGAGCCAGCCGGGCAGGCCCTCGGCGTCGAGCGTGATGAGCGCGCCGATGAAGGGGCGGTTGTCACCCACGACGACGCACTGGCTGACGAGCGCGTGCGCACGGATGCGGTCCTCGAGCATCGCGGGGGCGACGTTCTTGCCGCCCGCGGTGACGATGATCTCCTTCTTGCGGCCCGTGATCGTCAGGAACCCGTCGTCGTCGAGCGTGCCCAGGTCGCCCGTGCGGAGCCACTCGCCGTCGAACGCCTCGGCCGTGGCCTCGGGGTTGTTGTGGTACCCGCGGAAGATGTGGTGGCCGCGGAGCAGGATCTCGCCGTCCGGCGCGATCTTGACGCCGCACCCGGGAAGCTGGGTGCCGACCGAGCCGATCCGGTTGGCCTCCGGGCGGTTGACGCACGATGGGGCCGTCGACTCGGTGAGCCCGTAGCCCTCCAGGACCGTGAGCCCCACGCCGCGGAAGAAGTGGCCGAGCCGCTCGCCGAGCGGCCCGCCGCCTGAGACCGCGTGTCTCGCCCGTCCGCCGAGCTTTGCGGTGAGCTTGCCGTACACGAGGACGCTCGCGACCTTGTGCTGGAGCTTCAGGCCGAGCGACGGCCCGCCCGGGGTGTCGAGCGCCCGCGACCAGGCGATCGCGGTGGCGGCGGCCCAGTGGAAGATCTTCAGCTTGCCGCCGGCAGCGGCCGTCTGCTCGGCCGAGTTGTAGACCTTCTCGAACACCCGCGGGACGGCAAGGATGTAGGTGGGCTTGAAGCCGCCCAGCCCTTCGGTGACCGTCTTGAGATCGGGCCAGTGCCCGAGGACCGTGCCGCTCGCGATCGCGAGGACCTCGATGAAACGGGCGAAGACGTGCGCCAGGGGCAGGAAGAGCAGCGTGCGCCCGCCCTCCTCGAACACGGTCGGCACGGCTGCGACGGCGTTGTCGGCGAGCAGGGCGAAGTTGCCGTGCGTGAGCTCGGCACCCTTCGGCCGCCCGGTGGTGCCCGACGTGTAGATGATGGTCGCGAGGTCGTCGAGGCCCGCGAGCTGGCGCCGGCGCGCGATCTCCTCGTCCGAGACGTCCTTGCCGGCGTCCGTCAGCGCCTCGATCGCGCCGTCGGCGATCACGAGGACCTCGCGCAGCGCGGGCACGGACTCCTTGACCTCGGCCACGGTCGCGGCGTGCTCCGGCTCCTCGACCACGAGCACCGTGACGCCTGAGTCCGTCAGGATCCACTCGACCTGCTCGGCCGACGACGTCTCGTAGATCGGGACCGGTACGGCGCCCGCGGCCCAGGCCGCGAAGTCGAGCAACGTCCATTCGTAGCGGGTGCGGGACATGATGCCGACCGGCTCGCCGGGCTGTACGCCCTTGGCCACGAGCCCCTTGGCGACGGCGACGACCTGCGCGTCGAACTCCGCGGCGGTGATCGGGACCCAGCCCTCAGGGCCGGGCCGCTCGGTGAGGGTCGCGTCCGGATGGGACGCCACCCGCCGCGTGAGCAGGTTGTTGAGGTTCGACGTCGGTGGCAGGTCGATGACCCGCGGAATGGTGATCTCGTCCATGCTGACTCCAGTGGCAGGGCTGTCCGTGGCCGTCACGATACCGGGTCTCAGTCCTCGTCCGTGACACCGGTCACGCCAGTGGACCGGCGCACGCATCTGCCCCCCTCATGGCTAGTCTGGACCGTGCGCGCTCGACGCGCTCCCCGCCGCCGTGGGTTGCGGTGGTTCGGACCGAGGAATCGTGAGGACACGCCCATGCACGCCATCGGAGTCGACATCGGCGGCACGAAGATCGCCGTGGGAGTGGTCGACGAGGCGGGCAAGATCCTCGCCAAGGTACGGCGCGAGACCGACGCCGACGACGTCGCGGGCATCGACCGCGCCATCGCGGACGCCTGCACGGAGCTCGCCAAGGAGCACGAGGTCGGGGCGATCGGCCTGGCTGCCGCCGGGTTCGTGAGCCCGGACCGGACGTCCGTGCTCTTCGCCCCCAACATCGCCTGGCGCGAGTACCCGCTCGCGCAGCGGGTCCGCGATCTTGTCGACATCGACGTGCCCATCGTCGTCGAGAACGACGCCAACGCCGCCGGCTGGGCCGAGTTCCGGTTCGGCGCGGGCCGCGACGCGACCGACATGCTCATGCTCACCGTGGGCACCGGGCTGGGCGGCGCGATCGTGGTCGACCGCGAGCTCGTGCGCGGCAAGTGGGGCGTCGCAGCCGAGGTGGGGCACATGCGCGTGGTCCCGGGCGGCCACTACTGCGGCTGCGGGCACGAGGGCTGCTGGGAGCAGTACGCGTCGGGCAGCGCGCTGACGCGCGACGCGCAGCACGCGGCCGTCGCGCAGCCGCACCGGGCGGGCATGCTCCTCGAGCTCGCAGAGGGCAACCCAGGGGCCGTCTCCGGCCCCATGGTGACCACGGCAGCCCAGGCGGGCGATGAGCTCGCGATCGAGCTCATCGCGAACCTGGGTCGGTGGCTCGGTGAAGGGTGTGCCTCGGTCGCGGCGTTGCTCGACCCGGAGCTCATCGTCATCGGTGGCGGCGTGGGCGGTGCGGGCGACCTGCTGCTCACCCCGGTCCGCAAGGGCTACGAGACACAGCTCTCGGCGCTCGGCCACCGCCCCGTCGCGCAGATCGAGCTGGCCGAGTACGGCAACGAGGCCGGCATCGTCGGCGCCGCCGACCTTGCGCGACGGTAGCTCGTCAGGTCAGACGACCGCACCGTTGCCGGGGTCGTCCGGGTCGCGGCGATGGGGCATCCGCCAGACGAGCACGCCGATCCCGCCGAGGAACGCCGCTCCGGCCGCCGGTCCCACCCAGCCGGGGACCGACAGGGCGGGGACGAGGGCGCGGACGATCACGCTCACGACGGTCAGCACGGGAACCGCGACGACGACGATCCAGGCGAGCGTGAGGAGCGGCGTGCGCGAGAGCACGGGACCGGGATCGGGCGGCGTGAAGTGAGACTCCGACTCCTCGAGCGCCTCGACCTCGGGCGTCGCCGGCCAGTCCCGCGGGCCCGGAGCCGGCACGACGATGTGGGCGGTGGGCTCGTCGGGACGCTCGGGCCCGGCGTCGGAGGGCTCGGGCGAGGTGCCCGGCCGCTCGAGATCGCCGAGCTGCTCGACCAGGTCCGCCCAGCGCGCCTCGATGTCGGCGTCGGGCAGCTCGGGGCGCCGTTCGGGCTCGGACGCGGCGTCGCGGTCCTCGCGGTCGCCGAGGTCTCCCGGCTCCGGGTTCGGTACGGCCATGGGTTCACTCTATTGTCGTCTGCAACGCACGGGTGACGCCCGGGTGAGACAGGCCTGACGTACGGTGCCACCGGGCGCCGCGACGCCTCGCGAAGGTTGCAAGGAGGACCGTTGTTCTACTGGTGGATGAAGAACGTGCTCGTCGGGCCGTTGCTCCGCCTGGCGTTCCGCCCGTGGACCCGTGGCGTCGAGAACGTGCCGGAGTCGGGTGGCGCCATCCTGGCGAGCAACCACCTCGCGGTCATCGACTCGTTCGTGCTGCCGCTGGTCCTCGAGCGGCAGGTGCAGTTCCTCGGGAAGTCGGACTACTTCACGGGCCGGGGCGTCAAGGGCCGGCTCGTCGCCGGGTTCATGCAGGGTGTCGGGACGATCCCGGTCGACCGTTCGGGCGGCAAGGCGAGCGAGGCGGCGCTGCGCACCGGGCTGCGCGTGCTGGCCGAGGGCGACCTGTTCGGCATCTACCCCGAAGGAACCCGCAGCCCGGACGGCCGGCTCTACCGCGGCAAGACGGGCGTCGCACGCCTCGCGCTCGAGTCCGGCGCTCCGGTGGTCCCGGTCGCGATGGTCGGCACCGACGTCGCCCAGCCGCTGGGCAGCGCGATCCCCAAGCCCTTGCCGATCGGGATCATCATCGGCAAGCCGCTCGACTTCAGCCGGTACCGGGGCATGGAGAACGACCGCTTCGTGCTGCGATCGGTCACCGACGAGATCATGTACGCGATCCTCGACCTGTCGGGGCAGGAGTACGTCGACATCTACGCGGCGACAGCCAAGGCGCGCATCGCCGCGGGCCAGCAGGTCGAAGGAACGGGCACCGGTCCTGGTGGCTCCGAGCCGCCCGCACCGCCGACCGCGCCGCAGGACGGCGCCTGACGCGGCGCTCAGCGGACCACGAGACCGAGCCACGAGTCAGGCGGAAGCTCCGGCCGGCCGGGTACGGCCCGGTGCTCGATCGACCAGGCTCCGGGCGCGACATCCTCCCCGACCCGCGGCCAGAACGCCGCGGCAGCCTTGTTGGAG
>Ga0233363_1000411_pt1 | contig 19517 bp, 16 predicted proteins | sample ElkDunMinimDraft_18_FD_191534 | JGI IMG/M metagenome (GOLD analysis project Ga0233363, IMG submission 191534) | Fecal eukaryotic communites from dung pellets of Tule Elk in California, USA - Elk Dung C16 | ecosystem: Host-associated > Mammals > Digestive system > Large intestine > Fecal | place... | reverse complement strand
AGCGCCAGGACGACCACGAGCCCGAGCGCCCGAGCCGGCACGCGCCGACGGCGCTGCCCGCCCGGCGGCGGCTCGGCCTGCTGCGCGGCCGCCGGCGCCGCGCCGTCGTGCCCGGCCGGAGCCCCCGTCGTGTCCACGAGCCGATCGTGGCACACCGGACCTTTCGGACATCGCCTCCCGGGTGTCCTTTCACCCGTGGTTCCGCCCGCTCGGCCCAGCGCCCGACCGCGCGTCGGGCCCGGGCCGTGCGCGGATCAGGCCGCGTGCTGCGCGTCCGCGGTGTCCTGCGCGCGCACCCGCGCGGGCGCGTCCTGCGCGCGCCGCTCCCCTGCTGCGGTGGGCGCGTCCTGGGCGTCACCGCTCGGCACCGGGGCGCGGTCCGCGAGGTGGACGACCTCGATGTGGGGCCGCGACGTCACGTGGTAGCGGACGCGCACGTCCCAGTGGTTGCGGGCCCACCAGGCCGCACCGACCGAGACGAGCAGCGCCGAGATCGAGCCGACGCCGATGGACCAGCGGGCACCGAACGTCTCACCGATCCACCCGACGATGGGCGAGCCGACGGGCGTCGCCCCGAGGAAGACGATCATGTAGAGGGACATGACGCGTCCGCGCATCTTCGGGTCGGTGGACATCTGGATGCTGGTGTTGGCGGCCGTCATCATCGTGAGCGACGCGAGGCCGACGGGGATGCACGCGACGGCGAACGACACGTAGGTGGGCATGAGCGCCATGACGCCCGTCGTGATCCCGAAGGCGAACGCGGAGCCGATGACGAGCCGCACGCGGGGTCGCTCCCGGCGGGCCGCGAGCAGCGCGCCGGTCAGCGAGCCGATCGCCAGGACCGAGCCGAGGATGCCGTACTCCTGCGCACCGCGCCCGAACTCGGTGCGCGCCATGAGGGCGCTGGTGAGCTGGAAGTTGAGGCCGAACGTCGACACCACGCCGACCACGACCATGATGACGATGATGTCGGAGCGGTTGCGCACGTAGGCGATGCCCTCGCGGATCTGCCCCTTGGCCCGCGACGCGTGCGGCATCGGGTACAGCTCGCTGCGGCGCATGAGGACGAGCGAGATGATGGTCGCGGCGAACGTCACGGCGTTGATGACGAACACCCAGCCGCTGCCGACGGCGGCGATCAGCAGGCCCGCGAGACCCGGGCCCACGAGCCGCGCGGCGTTGAACGACGCGCTGTTCAGGCCCACGGCGTTGGACAGCCGACCGGCGGGCACGAGCTCGGCGACGAACGTCTGACGGACGGGCCCGTCGATCGCGGTGACGACGCCGAGCATCCCGGCGAACGCGTAGACCTGCCACAGCTGGGCGTTCCCCGACAGCACGAGCAGACCCAGCGCGGCCGCGAGGACGCCCTGGCCCACCTGCGTGGCGATGAGCAGCTTGCGCCGGTCGAAGCGGTCGGCGAGGAGCCCGGCCCACGCGGAGAGGAAGAGGGTGGGCGCGAACTGCAGGGCCGTGGTGACGCCGACCGCGATGCCGGACTCGTCGGTGAGCTCGGTCAGGACGAGCCAGTCCTGCGCGACGCGCTGCATCCACGTGCCGACGTTCGCGACGAGCGCGCCGGCGAACCACAGCCGGTAGTTGCGGAAGGAGAGGGAGGAGAAGGTGGCACTCACGACGCGGTGATCCTCCGGAGGATCTCGGCGGCCTGGGCGAGCACGGCGCGGTCCGCGGTGTCGAGTCCCGCGAGACGTGCGGAGAGCCAGGCGTCACGGCGGCGGCGGGTCTCGGCGACCTCGGCCTCGCCCTCGGGGGTGAGGCTGACGACGACCTGACGCCCGTCGGTGGGGTGCTCGTCCTTGCGGACGAGGCCACGGTCGGCGAGGCACCCGACCGTGCGGGTCATGGCGGGAGCGGCGATGCGCTCGTGCTCGGCGAGCCGCCCCGGGCTCGTCGGCCCCTCGCGCAGGAGGATCGCCAGGACGTTGAACTGGGGGTCGGAGAGCCCGGCCTCCCCGCGCTCGGCCTTGATCCGGCGGGTGGCCCGGCCCAGCGTCACCCGCAGGTCGGCGGCCAGGGTCAGGTCCGTGCCCGCCGGCACGGTGGTGGGTTCTGCTGCAGGGCTCGGGGAGACGGTCGACACAGGTAGTTACCCTACATCATTACTACGAGTCAGGACCCGTGATCCTTACCACGGGTCACCGTCTCACCGGTCGAGCGACTTGCGCGCACGCTGCGTCGTGCGCCAGGGTCGAGGCCCGGGGGGAGGCGCGATGCAGGGATCGAACTGGGGCGTCTCGAACGACGCGCTCGTGACCGAGGGTCTGATGGCGTCCACCACCGACCCCGTGACGAACCGGGCCACGGCCGTCTCCCTGCACGCGGAGTGCCCGCGCATGTCCGCCGAGGACGCCGTCCTCACGGTCGTCACGCTCGCGTACGACACGGCGACCACGAACGCGCTGCCCGGGCGCGCACGGGGGCTCGACGTCGCCGAGCGCGTCCTGTGCCGCGACCTGGAGCACTGGGCCGGGCAGAGCTGCAGCGTGGTCGCGATCGGCGAGGCGGCGGTGGCCTACCTCGCCATGGGCACGCCCGAGGAGGCGCAGCAGCTCCGCAGCCGCCTGCCCGAGCTGACCACCCGCGTGTCGCGGGAGGCCGGCCCCGTGCCGCGCATGTCCGCCGCGCAGGGCCCCTCGCGCGAGTCGTCCGACGTGGTGGCCCGGGCCCTCGAGCGGCTCGTCCTGCCGCGCGGCGTGGTGCCCGACCAGGACCAGTGGGCCGCCGGGGCCGCGTGCACCCGCCCCCTGTGGGACGCGACGACCGGCCGACGGTTCGGCACGCAGGTGCGCCTGCAGGCCGCGCGCGTCGGCGCGGCCGCCGCGGACCGTGCCGAGGGCCTGCTGGCCCTCACGCGGTCACCACGGTCCGTCGACGCCGCCGCGGCCGCGCACGACGCGATGCCGCAGGTCGTCGCAGCGCAGACCGGCGACGAACCCGTCATGTGGGACGTCTCCGCCGTGCTGTCGGGCACCGGGACGGCACGTGCCACGCTCACGCAGGCCCTCACCGACCGGTGCCCTCCGGGGGTGTGGGTCGGGGTGTCGGCGTGGCTCGCCGTCCTCGACGAGGTGCAGCAGGCGCTGCGCACGCTGCGCGCACGTGGTCACCGCATCGTGCTCACCCGCTACGGGTCGGGACGCGAGCCGCTCGCCGCGTTCGACGAGCTGCCGCTGGACGCGATCCTGCTCGACACGCACCTCGAGACCGGCGCCCGCACGACCTCCGAGGACAGCGCGGTGCTCCTCGCGATCTTCGAGCACGCCGCCCGCAACGGCGTGACGGTGCTCTCCACGTCGCACCGCGCCGTCGACCTGTACCGCCGCCCGGCACCCGTGCTGCGGCCGCGCACCGAGGACCCGGGCGACCAGATCCTCGAGCGGGCACGCTTCGTGGGCCTGACCCTGCGCCAGACCGCGATCCTGGTGAACGCGAGCGCGGGCCAGGGACCGATGGCCCCGCGCTGGGACCGGTACGACGTCGCGACGCACTGGGCGCACGCGCAGGCCTGAGCGCCCCACCGGTCGGGGACGACCGGAGGGCGGACGCGTCTCAGGGCCGCCCGAGCGCCCGGTAGGTCCAGCCGGCGGCGCGCCACACCTTCGGGTCCAGCACGTTGCGCCCGTCGACGATCGCGCGATGGGCCACGACCTCGCCCAGGTCCTCGGGGACCATGTCGCGGTACTCGTCCCACTCCGTGGCGAGCACGACGACGTCGGCGTCCTGCGCCGCCTCGAGCGCCGTGGCCGCGTACTTGAGGTCCGGCCACTTGGCGCGCGCGTTCTCGACCGCCTGCGGGTCGGTCACGGTCACGTGGGCACCCTGGAGCTGCATCTGCGCCGCCACGGAGAGCGCCGGGGAGTCGCGGATGTCGTCGCTGTTGGGCTTGAAGGCCGCCCCCAGGACGGCGACGCGCTTGCCGACGATCGACCCGGCGCTCACGTCGCGCGCGAGGTCGACCATGCGGACGCGCCGGCGCATGTTGATCGCGTCGACCTCCCGCAGGAACGACAGCGCCTGGTCGACGCCCAGCTCGCCCGCGCGGGCCATGAAGGCGCGGATGTCCTTCGGCAGGCAGCCGCCACCGAAGCCGAGGCCGGCGTTGAGGAAGCGGCGGCCGATGCGCGCGTCGTAGCCGATCGCGTCGGCGAGGCGGGTGACGTCGGCGCCCGTGGCCTCGCACAGCTCGGCCATCGCGTTGATGAACGAGATCTTGGTGGCGAGGAACGAGTTGGCGGCGACCTTGACGAGCTGCGAGGTGGCGTAGTCGGTGACGACCAGCGGGGTGCCCTCGGCCAGCGAGGCCGCGTAGACCTCGTCGAGGAGGGCGGCGGCGGCGTCACCCTCGGGGGTCGGCACGCCCTCGTCGTCCGTCGGCAGACCGTAGACGAGGCGGTCGGGGTGCAGCGTGTCCTGGACCGCGAAGCCCTCCCGCAGGAACTCGGGGTTCCACACGAGCGTCACGCCCGTGCCGGTGAGCCGCGCGGCGAGGTCCTCGGCGGTGCCGACCGGCACGGTCGACTTGCCCGCGACCACGTCGCCGGGAGCGAGGTGCGCCCGCAGGTCCTCGAACGCGGACTCGACGTACGACAGGTCGGCGCGGAACTCCCCGTGCTTCTGCGGCGTCCCGACGCACAGGAAGTGGACCCGGGCGCCGGCAGCGGCGGCCATGTCGGTGCTGAACGTCAGACGCCCGGTGCCGGACACCTCGTCGAGCAGCTCGGGCAGGCCCGGCTCGTAGAACGGAGCGGTGCCGGCGGCAAGACGCGCGATCTTGTCGGGGTCGACGTCGATCCCCACGACGTCGTGACCGAGGGACGCCATGCTTGCCGCATGCACTGCCCCGAGGTACCCGCAACCGATGACCGAGATGCGCACGTGGTCTCCCCCGCTCGTAGTCCGATGTCCGCGCAGCCTACCGGGACCGGTGAGGCCGCCGGGAGGCGGTCTGCCACCGGACGTGCACGGGTCTGGCTGCGGGTGGCGCTGGCCGTCTACCTGGGAGCCGTCGCGCTGGTCACCCTGCGCCCCGCGCCGGAGGACGACCAGACGCTCGGGCTGGCACGCCGCGTGATCGAGCGGCTCGCCGACCTGGGGCTGCCCGTGACGTTCCCCGTCGTCGAGGCGGTCGCGAACGTCGTGATGTTCGTGCCGTTCGGGGTCCTCGTGGGGCTGCTGCTGCGCCGGCCGTGGTGGGTCGTGGTGCTGCTGGGGGCGGCGACGTCGACGCTCATCGAGACGGTGCAGCGGTGGCTGCCGACGCGGTACCCGACGCTGCAGGACGTCGTGATGAACACGCTGGGTGCGGCGGTGGGGGTGCTCGTGCTGGTGCTGGTGTCACGACGGGCCGGGACCGGCGTGCGGTCCCGGCCCGTCGGTGGTGCGGGTGTCAGACGCCGAGCAGGTCGCGGATCGGACCGAGCGCGAAGTACACGACGAACGCGAGGGCAGCCACCCACATGAGCGGGTGGATCGCGCGGATCTTGCCGAGCGCGATCTTGACGACCACGAACGCGATGAAGCCCGCGCCGATGCCGACGCTGATCGAGTAGGTGAACGGCATGAGCGCGAGCGTGAGGAACGCGGGGATCGCGATCTCCGGCGACTTCCAGTCGAGGTCGGCGACCTGGGTGACCATGAGGAACCCGACGACGACGAGCACGGGCGCGGCCGCCTCGGACGGGACCATCGCCACCAGGGGCGACAGGAACGTCGCGAGCAGGAACGCGATGCCGGTGACGACGGAGGCGAGGCCCGTGCGGGCGCCGTCCGCGACACCGGACGTGGACTCCACGTACGCCGTGTTGGACGACACCGAGCCCATGCCACCGGCGACCGCACCGAGCGAGTCGACGACGAGGATCTGCTGGCTGCGGGGCGGGTTGCCCTCCTCGTCCAGGAGCTTGGCCTCCTGGCCGACGGCGACCATCGTGCCCATGGTGTCGAAGAAGTCGGCGAGCAGGATCGAGAACACCAGGACCACGACGGCGAGGACGCCGATCTTGCCGACGGCGCCGAGCAGCGAGAACTGACCGATGAGCGAGAGGTCCGGCAGCTGCACCAGGGCGTCCGGGACCGCCGGGACGTTCTGGTGCCAGCCGCCGGGGTTGTCCTCGCCCGCGCCGCCGATCTTGGCCACGGCCTCGACGACCAGCGCCAGCACCGTGGTGCCGATGACCGCGATCAGCAGGCCGCCGCGGACCTTGCGGACCATGAGGACGATCGCGGCGATGAGGCCGAGGACGAAGACGGCGACGGGCCAGCCGGCGAGCGACCCGCCGGAGCCGAGCTCCAGGGGCGTGCCCTGGCCCTGCCGGACGAACCCGGCGTTGACGAAGCCGATGAGCGCGATGAACAGGCCGATGCCGACGCCGATCGCGATCTTCAGCTCCCGCGGGACCGCGCGGAACACCGCGCCGCGGAACCCGGTCAGCACCAGGACGAGGATGACCAGGCCCTCGAGCACCACGATGCCCATCGCGTCGGCCCACGTCATGCCCGGCAGCTGCGCGACCGTGTAGGCGACGACCGCGTTGAGGCCCAGGCCCGCGGCCAGCGCCATCGGGAAGTTGGCGACGACGCCCATGAGGATCGACAGGACGCCGGCCACCAGCGCGGTCGCCGCGGCGATCATCGCGAGGTTCGGCTCGTCGCCACCGCCGAGGAACTGGCCCGTGCTGTCCGGGATGGTGCCGAGGATCAGCGGGTTGAGCACGATGATGTAGCTCATCGTGAAGAAGGTGACGAGACCGCCGCGGACCTCGGCGCCGATGCTGGAGCCACGCTCCGTGATCTTGAAGAACCGGTCGACGGCGCTGCGGGGGGCCGCGGGGGCGTCGTCCCGCGTCTCCTGGGGGGAAGGAGTTGTGGACATGGCGGAAGTGTCTCAGAGCCGACGACCGTCGGTGACCGTTCCCGCAGGGGCCGTTACCCGGACGTGACGCACGGTACAACGCACGGCGTACGAACGAGACCGGATCGTTCCCTTCGCGCGGTCACGGGCCGAGGAGCACCTGCGAGCACAGCAGCGCGGGGCCGTCCGGGACGCAGGCGACACCGACGTGCCGCAGGTCGGGGTCGAGCAGGTTGTCGCGGTGCCCCGGGGACGCCAACCAGGCCTCGACCACGTCCGCGGGCGGGGCGCTCGCGCGGCTGAGGTTCTCGGCCGTCCGGGGCGCGTCGCAGCCCTGGATGACGTCGTCCAGCGGGGCGTGCGTGAGCTCGGCGACGCCGACCAGGTCCGCCGCGCGCCGGTCGGCCGCCTGCGCCGCGCACGCGGAGACCTCGAGAGCCGGCAGCCCGTCGGCGAGGCGGGCGGCGTTGGTGCCCTCGACGAGGGCGGCGGCGTACGCGGCGGGCTCCAGCGCGACCGGTGACGCGGTGCCGGTCACGGTGACGGCGGTCGGGGCCGGTGAGGTCGGCGTCGTGCACGCGGGCACGACCGCCAGGACGCCGGCGACCGCCAGGACGCGCAGGACCGGCGACGGTGCGCACGGGCGACGACCGGTCCGGGTCACCGCACGATGCTCGCAGACTGGCGCCAGAACGGGTGCGTGAGACGATGCTCGGGCAGCGCGGTCCGGTGGACGGCGACCCGGGGGGGGCACAGAGCGGTGGAGTTCCAGGACTACCTGTCGATCATCCGCAAGAGATGGGTCTCGATCCTGCTGGTCGCGGCCCTCGTCGTGGCGGGCGTCCTGGCCGCCACGATGGCGGCGACGCCCATCTACCAGGCGCACGCCCAGGTGTACGTGTCGGTCCGGAGCGCGGGGACGACGGCCGACCTGCTGCAGGGCAGCAGCTTCACGCAGCGCCAGGTCAGCTCGTACGCCCAGCTCGCGACGACGCCACGCGTGCTCGTGCCCGTCATCGAGCACCTCGACCTGCCGACGACACCCGACACGCTCGCGAGCTCGATCTCCGCGTCGTCCCCGCTGGACAGCTCGCTCATCGACATCCGCGTGACCAGCCCGGACCCGCGGACCGCGAGCGACGTCGCGAACTCGACGGCGGAGAGCCTGTCGGGCGAGGTCGCCGACCTCGAGCGGCCCGAGGGCGGCGTCTCGCCCGTGCAGATCAGCACCGTGCGGGTCGCGTCACCGCCGGAGTCGCCGTCGTCACCGAACCTCCCGCGCAACCTCGCCCTCGGCGTCCTGGTCGGGCTCGCCCTGGGGTTCGGCGTCGCCGTCCTGCGCGAGCTGCTGGACACGCGTGTGCGCACCGAGGCCGACGTGCACGACGTCACCGACACGTCCGTCATCGCGACCGTCCCGCTCGACGACGACGCCACGGCGCACCCGCTGATCCTGCAGTCGAGCCCGCACAGCCACCGCGCGGAGTCGCTGCGCCGGCTGCGGACCAACCTGCAGTTCCTCGACGTGTCGGGCGGGCCGCAGATGTTCGTCGTGACCTCGGCGCTGCCCGGCGAGGGGAAGTCGACCACCACGATCAACCTCGCGATCGCGCTCGCCGACGCCGGCTCGCGCGTCGCGCTCGTGGACGGCGACCTGCGGCGACCGTCGCTGGGCAGGTACATGGGGATCGAGGGCATGGCCGGCCTGACGACCGTGCTGATCGGGCGCGCCACGCTGGACGACGTCGTCCAGCCGTGGGGCAACGGCCGGCTGCACGTGCTGCCGTCGGGACAGGTGCCGCCCAACCCGAGCGAGCTGCTGGGATCACGCGCGATGGGCGAGCTGCTCACCCAGCTCGCCGACAGGTACGACGTCGTGCTCATCGACACGCCCCCGCTGCTGCCCGTCACGGACGCCGCGATCCTCGCGCGCCTCACGAGCGGCGCGCTGCTCGTGGCCGGCGCGGACAAGCTGCACCGTCAGCAGCTGCGGGAGTCGATCGGCGCGCTCGACGCGGTGGGGGCCCGCATCCTGGGGATCGTGCTCAACCGGGTGGAGCGCCGGCAGGGCGACGCCTACGCGTACTACGACTACACCCCGCAGACCGCGGGGCGGGAGCAGGACGGGCGGTCACCGGCCGCACCGACCGCGACGACCACGGGTCGGGTCCCGGTGGCGCACGCCCGACCCGGTCGGGGACGACCGTTCCGGCGCTCCGGCCGACCGCCGGTGACCGAGGTCGTGGATCCGTTCGCCGACACCATCGCGAGCAGCAGCCCGGCCGGCGCGTCGGTCTGGCCCGGGGAGCCACGGGGGTGAGCACGGCAGGTGGGGGATCCCCGTCACGGTCGCACACGGCCTGCTGACGGGGAACTGCGTGACACGGGGGGCGTGGCATGGAGAGAGAAGCAGCACGACGACGGTACGAGGTGCACCGGTGGTCGTGGGCCGCCGTCGACGCGGCGGTGTGGTTCACCGCCGTGTACCTGGCCACCTGGTTGAGGTTCGACTTCACCATCGAGGAGTTCGCCGGGCGCGCCGCCGCCGTCGCGGGGGTCGCGGTGGTGCTGCACCTGGTGATCGGGGCGGCGATCGGCCCGTACGCCGTGGGGCACGTGCGCGGCTCCTTCGAGGAGTCCGTCGACATCGCGCGCACGGTCGCGTCGGTGACGGCGGTGCTGCTGGTCTGGGCGCTGCTCTCGGAGCCGATCGTCGTGCCGCGCAGCGTGCCGCTGATCGCCGGGGCGCTCGCGCTCACCGCGATGTTCGCCGTCCGGTTCGTCACCCGCAGCCTGCGCACGCGGCGGCGCACGCCCCAGCAGGAGCAGCGGCGCGTCATCGTCTTCGGCGCCGGTGACGCGGGGCGTCGCCTCATCCGCCAGATGACCGAGGACCGGCAGAGCGGGTTCTTCCCGGTGGCGCTGCTGGACGACGACCGCCTCAAGCGGCGCCTGCCCGTCGAGGGCGTGCGCGTCCGCGGCGGCCGGTCCCTCATCGCGGCGGTGGCGCGGGAGACGGGCGCCCGCGCGCTCGTCATCGCGATCCCGCGGGCGGACGGCGCGCTGATCCGCGACGTCTCGGAGCTGGCCGCGCAGGCCGGGCTCGACGTCCTGACGCTGCCTCCGCTGTCGGAGATCATCGACGGCCACGTCAGCACCCACGACCTGCGCGACCTGGACCTGCACGACCTGCTGGGCCGGCGTGCGATCAGCATGGACACCACGTCGATCGCCGAGCACATCTGCGGACGCACCGTGCTGGTCACGGGTGCCGGCGGGTCGATCGGCTCGGAGCTGTGCCGGCAGATCGCGCGGTTCCGGCCCGCCCGGCTGTACCTGCTCGACCGCGACGAGTCCGCCCTGCAGGAGACCCAGGTGAGCCTCACGGGCCACGGCCTGCGCGACGGCGACGACGTGGTCCTCGCGGACATCCGTGACGCCGAGGCCCTGGGCCACGTGTTCGCCGACGCCCGGCCGGACATCGTCTTCCACGCCGCCGCGCTCAAGCACCTGCCGCTGCTGGAGGCGTTCCCGCTGGAGGCGTGGAAGAGCAACGTCGTCGGCACGCTCAACGTGCTCGAGGCCGCGGCGCACGCCGGGGTGCAGACGTTCGTCAACATCTCGACGGACAAGGCCGCGTCGCCGACGTCCGTGCTCGGCTTCAGCAAGCGCGTCACGGAGCGGCTCACTGCCCACTTCGGGTCGACCGAACCCGGCAGGTACGTGTCCGTGCGCTTCGGCAACGTGCTCGGCTCGCGCGGCTCGGTCCTGGACGTGTTCCGCTCGCAGATCGCCGCCGGCGGCCCGATCACCGTGACGCACCCGGACGTCGAGCGGTACTTCATGCTCATCCCCGAGGCGTGCCAGCTGGTCCTCGAGGCCGCCAGCATCGGCACCGACGGCGAGGTGATGGTCCTCGACATGGGGGAGCAGGTCCGGATCGCCGACGTCGCACGCACCCTCATCCGCATGTCCGGCCGCCGTGACGTGACGATCCGGTACTGCGGTCTGCGCGCGGGCGAGAAGCTCGGCGAGGAGCTCTTCTCCCCCACCGAGCTGCGCCGTCCGACCCGCAACCCCCTGGTCGACTCGGTGGACGTCCCGAGCCTGCCGCCCACGCGGGTGCGGGCCCAGCACCACCGCGACGCCGTGGCGGCCCGGAGCTGGATGCACGACCAGGCGCTGCGCCACGTGAGGGTGGAGGTCTGATGGACCGCATCTTCCTCTCGAAGGCGGACGTGACGGAGCTCGAGGAGAAGTACGTCCTGGAGGCGCTGAGGTCCGGCTGGGTCGCTCCCCTGGGCCCGGAGGTCGACGCGTTCGAGCGGGAGGTCGCCGCACGCGTCGGCGTCGGGCACGCCGTCGCGCTGACGTCCGGGACCGCGGCGCTGCACCTCGCGCTGCTGGGGCTGGGCGCGCGCCCCGGCACGGTGGTCGTGCTGCCCACCCTGACGTTCGTCGCGTCGGCCGGTGCCGTCGCCTACACGGGCGCCGAGCCGGTGTTCGTCGACGCGGGCCCCGACGGCAACGTCGACCCCGCGCTGCTGCTCGCGGCCGTCGACACGCTGCGTCGCGAGGGCGTGACCGTGGCGGCCGCGATGACCGTCGACCTGTTCGGCCGCTGCGCCGACTACGACGCGCTCGCCGACGGGTTGGCGCAGCGCGGGGTGCCGCTCCTCGAGGACGCCGCCGAGGCGCTGGGCGCGACCTACCGCGGTCGCGCCGCCGGGTCGTTCGGCCGGGCGGCGGTCCTGTCGTTCAACGGCAACAAGGTCATGACGACGTCGGGCGGCGGCATGCTCCTCAGCGACGACGAGACGCTGATCGCGCGAGCCCGCCACCTGTCCACGCAGGCGCGCGAGCCCGTGGCCCACTACGAGCACACCGAGATCGGCTACAACTACCGGCTCTCGAACATCCTGGCCGCGCTCGGCCGTGCCCAGCTCAGCAGGCTGGACGAGATGGTCGAGCGGCGGCGGGCGATCCGGGACCGCTACGCCCGTGCCGCTGCGTCGCTCGACGGGGTCGCGGTCCTCGGCCGGGGCGGGGCCCGGGACGACGGCTCCGACAACTGCTGGCTGACGTGCCTGGTGCTCGACGACACGCGGCCCGCCGACGTCGGTGCCGTGCTGGCCCACCTCGACACCCACGGGATCGAGGCGCGGCACCTGTGGAAGCCGATGCACCTGCAGCCGGTGTTCGCGTCCCGCCGCGCGTTCGTCTCCGGGACGTCGGAGCGGCTGTTCCGCACCGGGATGACCCTGCCGAGCGGCTCGGCGCTCACCGAGCAGGACGTCGAGCGGGTGGTCGGCGCGCTTCCCGCCGCGCTGCGTGAGGGTGCACGTTGAGCGCTGAGCAGCGGGCAGCCCGCGCAGCGCGCCCCGGCGGCACCGCGCCCCCGGCCGGCCCGGACCTCGAGGACCGTCACGCGGTCGTCGACCGCGTGAAGCGGCTGGCGGACGTCGTGGTCGCCGCGACGGCACTGGTGGCGCTGTCGCCGGTGCTGGCAGCCGTCGCCGTCGTCGTCGCCAGGACGCTGGGCACGCCGGTCCTCTTCCGGCAGGAGCGCCCGGGCCTGCACGGGGTGCCGTTCGTCCTCGTCAAGTTCCGCACCATGCGCGTGGTGGACGCCGCGCGGGGTCGGGTGACGAACGAGGACCGTGTCACGCCGGTGGGGCAGCTCCTGCGTGCGACGAGCCTCGACGAGCTGCCGAGCCTCTGGAACGTCCTCCGCGGCGACATGAGCCTCGTCGGGCCCCGGCCCCTGCTCATGGCGTACCTGCCGCTCTACACGCCCGAGCAGGCCGTCCGCCACCGCGTCCGCCCCGGGCTGACGGGGCTCGCGCAGGTGAACGGCCGCAACGCGCTCGACTGGGAGTCGCGCCTCGCGCTCGACGCGCAGTACGTCGCCACGCGCAGCATCGCCCTCGACCTGCGCATCCTCGCGGCCACCGTCGCGGTCGTGCTCCGTCGGGACGGCATCAGCTCCGACGGCAGCGTCGTGGGCGCGCCCTTCCCCGGCAGCGCCGCTCCCGGAGACCGTGCCCGCTCGACGGAGGTGTCCGATGGCTGACCGCGTCGTGATCGCCGGGGCGGGCGGCTTCGGGCGAGGGGTGCTCGCCTGGTTGGCGGGTTCGCCGCTCCACCGCACGCGCCACGACATCGACGACGTGGTCTTCATCGACGACGGGACACCCGCGGTCGCACCGGACGCGCCCGTCGTCGGGACGATCGCGGACTACGCGCCCCGCCCGCAGGACGTCGTCATCTGCGCGATCGGGGTCCCCGAGGTGCGGCGTCGGGTGGTGGAGTCGCTGGCCGCCCGGGGCGCGACCTTCCACACCTTCGTCGACGACCGGGCCGTCGTCGCCCCCGACGTCGACCTCGGCGTCGGTGCGGTCGTGTGCCCGGGCGTGGTCGTCTCGGCGAACGCGCGGATCGGCGCGCACGTCCACGTGAACTTCAACTGCTCCGTCGGTCACGACGCGACGATCGGCGCGCTGAGCACCCTCAGCCCGTCGGTCGACGTCATGGGCGAGGTCCGGATCGGTGAGGCGGTCTTCCTCGGCGGGAGCGCCGTGGTCCTGCCCCGGCTGACGATCGGACCCACCGCGACGATCGGCGCCGGCGCCGTCGTCGTCCGTGACGTCCCCGCAGGCCGGACCGTCGTCGGCAACCCCGCCCACGAGATCGCGCCGCGACCGGGGCCCGGGCTGCCGCGACCGACCGCACAGGACGTGTCGGCATGAGGATCTCGCTGGTGTCGCAGTACTTCGCCCCCGAGCCCGCCAAGACGTCGGTCTCGGTCGCCCGGCGCATGGCAGCCCGGGGCCACCGCGTCCGCGTGGTCACCGGCTTCCCCAACTACCCGGCGGGACGCGTCTACCCGGGGTACCGGCAGAGCCTGTCCTTCGTCGAGGACGACGAGCCGGGCGTCCGCATCCGGCGGGTGCCGCTCGTCCCCAGCCACTCGGACAACGGCGCGATGCGCGCGCTCAGCTACCTGTCGTTCATGGTGACGGCACTGCTGGGGACCTCGTTCGCCCGCGGCGCGGACGTCACCTACGTGTACGCGTCGCAGCCCACCGGGGCGCTGGCGGCCCTCGTCTGGCGCGCGCTGTTCCGCACCCCCTACGTGCTGCACGTCCAGGACCTGTGGCCGGAGTCGGTCACCGCGTCCGGCATGGTGCCGAGCCGCGCCGCCGGCCTCGTGACCCGCGTGATCGGCGCGCTCCTGCGACCGGTGTACCGGTACGCGCACGCGCTCGTCGTCATCTCCCCGACGATGCGGGACGCCCTGGTGGCGCGCGGGGTGGCGGCGAGCCGCGTCCACGTCGTCTACAACTGGAGCTCCGACGAGACCGAGCACCGCGGCGCAGCCCCCCGCGCCGGCCACCCGTGCACGGTGACGTACGCGGGCAACCTCGGCGCCGTGCAGGACCTCGAGACCGCGGTGCGCGCCGCACGGCAGGTCGCCGACGAGCTGCCGGGGTTCCGCCTGCTGCTGGTCGGGGCCGGGACGCAGGCGGCCCCGCTGCGAGATCTCGCGCGCGGCCTCGACTGCGTGGAGCTCCGCGACCCCGTCCCGCTCCTGGAGATGCCGTCGGTCTACGCGGAGACGACGTTCCAGCTCGTCCCCCTCAAGGCGGTCGACCTGCACGGCGCCATCCCCTCGAAGCTGCAGTCGAGCCTGGCGGCCGGGCTGCCGGTCGTGTGCTCGGCACCGGGCGCGGCATCGTCGCTCGTGGCGGACGCGCAGGCGGGGTTCGTCGTCCCCCCGGGCGACGTCGGGGCCCTGGCCGACGCCTTCCGCCAGGCGTACGCCTGCACGCCCGAGCAGCACGAGCGCTTCGCGTCCAACGCCCGGACCTACTACCTGGCACACCTCTCGGCGGCTGCCGGGGTCGCCCGGCTCGAGCGGGTCCTGGCCAGCGCGCTGGACCCGCGGCCACGACACGCACCCGGACGAGAGGACGATCTTCGATGACGGTCCCTGCACAGGCGGCGGGTGAGGACTTCACCGGCACGGTCGTCGCGATCACCGGCGGGACGGGCTCGTTCGGGTCGATCATGGCGGCACGCCTGCTGTCACGCGGCGCCGCACAGGTGAACGTCCTGTCGCGCGACGAGGCGAAGCAGGACGCCATGCGGCGCACGTTCGGCGACGACCGCCTGCGGTTCTTCCTCGGTGACGTCCGTGACCCCGCCAGCGTGCAGGACGCGTTCGTCGGCGTGGAGCACGTGTTCCACGCCGCCGCCCTCAAGCAGGTGCCGTCGTGCGAGTTCTTCCCCGAGCAGGCCGTCGCCACGAACGTCACGGGCAGCCACCACGTGGTGCGGGCCGCGGCCGCCGCCGGCGCTCGTTCGGTCGTGCTGCTCAGCACCGACAAGGCCGTCTACCCGGTCAACGCGATGGGCATGTCGAAGGCGCTCATGGAGAAGACGGGGCAGGCGTTCGCGCGCAGCCACCCCGACTCCGGGACGACCGTCTCGATCACCCGGTACGGCAACGTCATGTACTCCCGCGGGTCGGTGATCCCGCTGTTCGTCGACCAGGTGCGCGCGGGCAGGCCGCTGACGGTGACGGAGCCGCAGATGACGCGGTTCCTCATGTCGCTGCACGACTCGGTGGAGCTGGTCGAGTACGCCTTCCGTCATGCGCAGCCGGGCGACCTGTTCGTGCGCAAGGCGCCCGCCAGCACGGTCGAGGTGCTCGCCACGGCGGTCGCGTCGCTGTTCGGCGTCGACACGCCCGACATCCGCCGGATCGGCATCCGGCACGGCGAGAAGATGCACGAGACGCTGCTGTCCCGTGAGGAGATGCGGCGTGCCGAGGACCACGGCGCCTACTGGCGCGTCCCGATGGACGCCCGGTCCCTCGACTACGAGCTGTACTTCGACGAGGGCCAGACCGATGCGGCGGGTGTCGGGGACTACGACTCCTCGAGCACCCAGCAGCTGAGCGTCGAGGAGACCAGGGCCCTCCTGCTGACGATCCCGCAGGTCCGCGAGATGGTGGGAGCCGCATGAGAGTGGTCCTGACCGGGGCGCACGGCTTCCTCGGATGGCACACCCGCCTCCGGCTGCGCACGCTCGGGCACGACGTCGTGCCGGTCGGTCGCAGCGACTGGCCCGCGCTGCGCGACGCGGTCCGGGACGCCGACGCCGTCGTCCACGTCGCCGGTGTGAACCGCGGCGACGACGACACGGTCGAGCACGGCAACGTGCGTCTCGCCGCCGACCTCGCCGACGCGGTGCCCGCAGCCCGGCAGGGCGTCCGGGTCGTGTACGCGAGCTCCGTCCAGGCGGGCAACGGCACGCCGTACGGCCGCGGCAAGGCCGAGGCCGCTGCGGTCCTCGCGCGAGCGGTCACGGACCGGGGTGGCGTCCTGCGCGACGTCCTGCTGCCGAACCTCTTCGGCGAGCACGGGCGTCCGGGGTACAACTCCTTCGTCGCCACGTTCGTCGACGACGTCCTGCACGGGCGCGCACCCGAGGTGGCGGACCGTGAGATCACCCTCCTGCACGCGCAGGCCGCCGCGCAGGCGCTCACGGGCGAGCTCGCGGCGACGACGACCGGACGGGTCCAGCCGGCGGGCACCCCGACCACGGTGGCGGCCGTCCTCGAGACCCTGCAGCGGCTGGACGTCGTGTACCGCACGGGAGACCTGCCCGACCTCACGTCACCGTTGACGCGCGACCTCTTCAACACGCTCCGGGCGGCGGCGTTCCCCGAGCGCTACCCGATCCGCCTGAGCCCGCGCACGGACGACCGCGGGAGCCTCGTCGAGGTCGTGCGGTCCCACGGCGGCCAGGGCCAGACGTTCGCGTCCAGCACGCACCCGGGCGTCACCCGCGGCGAGCACTTCCACCTCCGCAAGGTCGAGCGGTTCGTCGTCATCGGCGGACGGGCCAGGATCTCGCTGCGCCGCCTGTTCCACGACCGGGTCGTGTCGTTCGTCGTCGACGGCCGCGAGCCGGTCGCGATCGACATGCCGACCGGGTGGGCGCACGACATCACGAACATCGGCGAGGGTGAGCTCACGACGCTCTTCTGGACCGACGAGCTGTTCGACCCCGCATCCCCCGACACCTGGCCGGAGCCCGTCGGCCGGTCCGAGCCGGAAGAGGTACCGACGTGCTGAAGGTCATGACGGTCGTCGGGACCCGGCCCGAGCTCATCCGCCTGTCGCGGGTGATCGCCCGCCTGGACGCCACCGTCGAGCACGTCCTCGTGCACACCGGCCAGAACCACGACCACGCGCTCAACGAGGTGTTCTTCGACGACCTCGGCATCCGGCGCCCCGACCACCTGCTGGGCGTGGACACGTCGTCGCTCGGACGGGTGCTCGGGGAGACGCTGATCCGCACCGAGGAGGTGCTGCGGCAGGAGAGGCCGGACGCCGTCCTGGTCCTCGGCGACACCAACAGCTCCATCGCGGCGCTGATGGCCAAGCGCATGCAGGTCCCCGTCTACCACATGGAGGCCGGCAACCGGTCGTTCGACGAGAACGTCCCGGAGGAGACCAACCGACGCATGGTCGACCACGTCGCCGACTTCAACCTCGTCTACACCGAGCACGCCCGGCGCAACCTGCTCGCCGAGGGGCTGCACCCCCGGCGCATCGTCCTCACCGGCTCCCCCATGCGTGAGGTGCTCGACCACTACCGCCCCCAGGTCGAGGCGTCCGACGTCCTGCCCCGACTCGGACTCGCCGACGGACGGTACGTGCTGGTCTCCGCCCACCGGCAGGAGAACGTCGACTCCCCCGTGCGCCTGCGCCTGCTGCTCGACTGCCTGCTCGCCGTCCACCACGAGCTCCACCTGCCGGTCCACGTGTCGACGCACCCGCGGACGCGCACGAGGCTCGAGGCGCTGGAGGGCTGGGAGGCACCCGAGGGGCTCGTCCTCCACGACCCGTTCGGGTTCCACGACTACAACCGCCTCCAGCTGGGTGCCGCCTGCGTGCTGTCGGACTCCGGGACGATCGCCGAGGAGTCGTCCCTGCTCGGCTTCCCCGCCGTGACGCTGCGGGACTCCATCGAGCGCCCCGAGGCCCTCGACACGGCGTCCATCGTGATGACCGGCCTCGACCCGCGTGACGTGGTCGCGGCGGTCCGGTTCGCCAGGAGCCAGTCTCCGGAGCAGCGCACGGCGCACGCCCCGGCGGACTACCGCATCACCAACACCTCCGAGCGGGCCGTCGGCTTCATCCTCTCGACCGCGCGCCGCCACGCGGCGTGGGCGGGGCTCCGGTGACCGGAGGGCCGCCCGTCCGTCGTCATGACGTCGTCGTGACGACGGGCGCGTTCCTGCCCGGCTTCAAGGCCGGCGGACCCGTCAAGTCGATCGCCGAGATGCTGGAGCGCCTGCCCGAGGACCTCACCTGCCTCGTCCTGACCGCCGACCGCGACCTCGGCGACCCCGAGCCGTACCCCGGCCTGTCGGGGCGCACCGTGCCGCACGGGCGCCACGAGGTCCACTACGTCGACCCGCGCTCGCCGCACCACTGGCGGGAGGCGCTGCGCCGGGTGCGGGGTGCGCGGCCGCGCCTGCTGTATGTCAACAGCTTCTTCTCGCCCTTCTTCACGGTGCTGCCGGTGCTCGCCGCGCGCGTGCGCCTGTTCCACGTCGCCGACGTCCTGATCGCGCCCCGCGGCGAGCTGTCACCGGGTGCGCTGGCGATCAGGTCCCGCAAGAAGCGCCTCTTCGTCGTCCCCTGGTCGCTGGTCCTGCGCTCGCTGCGGCCCACGTTCCACGCCTCGACCGACGACGAGGCGCGGCTCGTCCGCGAGCTGCTCCCGTGGGCGCGCGTGGTCGTCCAGATCAACTCGCTGGGGCCCGAGCCGCGCGAGGCGCCCCTCGACGCCGGGGCCGTCCCGCGCTTCGTCTTCCTCAGCCGGATCTCCCGCAAGAAGAACCTCCCGCTGGCGCTCGCGGCCCTGGCGCAGGTCCCCGAGCGGGTGGATCTCGACATCTACGGGCCGATCGAGGACCCCGCGGTCTGGGACGAGTGCACCGCCCTCCTCGCCGCGCTCCCCCAGCAGGTCCGGGTCACGTACCTCGGGCCGCTGCGACCCCCGGACGTCGCCGCCACGCTCGCGCAGTACGACGCTCTCGTGCTCCCCACGCTCGGCGAGAACTTCGGGCACGTCGTGGCCGAGAGCCTCGCCGCCGGCTGCCCCGTGGTGTGCAGCACCCGCACGCCGTGGACCGGGGTGCTCGAGAGCGGCGGCGGGACAGCGGTCGGGTCGTTCGACGTGGCGCACTGGAGCGCCGTGCTGTCGTCCTGGGCCCGCACGGACCCGGGCGGACGCACCGCGCGCAAGGCCCGCGCCCTCGCGGCCTACCGTCGCTGGCGCGCGCAGGCACCCGCGCGACCAGCCGTCGCGACCGTGCTCGACCGCTCCCGGGCCACCCGGGCACCCCACCGCGGGGACCGCCCCGTGCAGACGTACCGGGTGGCCGTCCTCACCCAGGGGTTCCGCACCGCCGGCGGCATCCAGACGTCCGCGAGGTGGCTGCGGGACGAGCTGCGGCGCCGCGGGCACGAGGTCGACGTGTTCGACCTGGCGACGTCACGCTCGGACGAGCGCAGCCGCCGGATCGCGGCACCGCGGACCTGGTTCGACGGTCCGCGCA